>OCHH01000084.1_pt1 | contig 58862 bp, 43 predicted proteins | sample 1538781 | NCBI WGS metagenome assembly OCHH01 (sample SAMN04571726, study PRJEB22368) | human gut metagenome | biome: human gut; material: stool | host: Homo sapiens | place: Luxembourg | collected 2012-12-05
ATGAGCTGCGGCGAGAGATAGGGGCAAGCCCCTATCCTGGAATATGAGCCCCTTTCAGGGGCAGCGGCGCAACTGCCATGTTATTTGGCTCAAAACCGCACAGAGACATTTCTGGATTTTGAGCACCCTACCTGTATAGAAACTACAATTTTGCCAAGTGTTGCAAGAGTTTTTCCACGGCGCGGGCGCGGTGACTTATCTGGTTTTTCACGTCCTCACCCAATTGGGAAAACGTCTTGCCGGTGTCTTCGGGAATGAAGACGGGGTCGTAGCCGAAGCCCGCCGTTCCACGCTTCTCCGTGGCGATGAAACCATCGACGCGGCCTTCAAAAAGTAGTTCTTCTCCGTTCATAATCAAAGCAATGAGCGTTCGGAATGCCGCTGAGCGGTCGGCAGCGCCCTCCAGTTCGCGCAAGAGTTTCTGCGTGTTGGCCTCAGGGTCGTGACGGTCGGGGAAGGCATAGCGTGCCGTATGAACGCCCGGTGCGCCGCCGAGGGCCGTCACTTCCAGTCCGGTGTCGTCGGCAAAACAGTCGAGGCCATAACGCTCAAACACGTAACGGGCCTTGATGAGGGCGTTGCCCTCCAGCGTGTCGGCCGTTTCGGGAATATCGTCGTGGCAATTGATGTCGGCCAAACTCAAGATGCGGAATTTCTGGCCAACCATGCTGCGGATTTCTTGCAGCTTATGGGCGTTGTTGGTTGCAAAAACTAATTCTTTCATAATTCAAATGGGGAGGACAAGGAAGGACAAAGAGGAGCAGATGGTGTACGCCACTCCCCTGCCCGACCCTACGTCTGTCTGATTAGTATTTAAACGTGCTGCCACCCAGGAACTCACGCAGGAGCGAGGTCGGCGGCAAACCGTCGGTTGAAATCGGTTTGAGATAGTGGAGGAACTTGCGCAGGCGATAGGCCTCGGAATATTCTGGCACACTTTCCGGCACCTGTTCCAACAAAGGCAGGGCCTGCGAACGCAGGGCGGCCAATTCGAAAAGCAGGGCCGTGTTGATCATCACGTCGGCCTCCTCCTGGAAGGGGAAAATCCATTTCTCTTCGCCTGCCCTCACTGAAGGCCAGCGGCGGATGGTCTCTTCGGCACTGTATCCGCGATATTTATAGTCGCGCACGATGCGGCGGAGAAGACGGTTGTCGGTCGTTGGGATATAATTGTGGTCGTCGAGCAAGATGGACGTCAGCGCCGACGCATAAATCTTGAATTTCGCCTCCTGCGGAATGTCTTTCGTCAGGAGCGGATTGAGAGCGTGGATGCCTTCGAGGATGAGCAACGTCTGCGGTTCGAGGCGCAGGCGGTTGCCACTTGGCTCGCTCTTTCCCTTTTGGAAATTATATCGCGGGAGCTCCACCTCCTCGCCCTTGAGCAGCGCCGTTATTTGGCGATTGAAGAGCGGGATGTTCATGGCCTCCACGTTTTCAAAGTCATATTCTCCCGACGCATCGCGCGGCGTGTCTTCGCGGTCAACGAAATAATCGTCGAGCGAGATGGGTACGGGGCGCATACCCGAGGCCATGAGCTGCACGGCGAGGCGTTTGGAGAAGGTGGTCTTGCCGCTCGACGAAGGTCCGGCGATGAGAATCACCTTCACCTGCGGCGTCGAGGCGATGCGGTCGGCAATCTGGCTGATTTTCTTTTCCTGCAGGGCTTCCGACACGTTGATGAGGTCGTTGGTATGCCCCTCGTTACACGCCACGTTGAACTCTCCGATGGTGGAGATGCCGAGGATGTGCTGCCAGTGGTGTTGCTCGCGGAAGACCTCGAACATCTTCGGCTGGTCGGTCATCGGCATCAGGTGGTGGGGATTCTTGGGGTCGGGCAGGCGGAGCAGAAGTCCGTCGCCATAGGCCACAAGATCAAACAAGATGAGCTGACTCGTTTTGATGAGCAACGAGCCGTAGAAATAGTCGGCGGTGTCGCCGAGCGTATAGTAAGTGGTGTAGAGCGAACCGCAGCTCTCAAGCAGGCGGGCCTTGCTCTCCAGACCATCAGCGCGGAAGCGGGCCACGGCTTCGTCCGTGGGACACGTGATACGATGGAACGACAAGTTCTCCGCCACAATTTCGTCCATGCGCTTCTTCAACGCGCCGACCACAGCGGGCGTCACGCCGCCCTCCGTTTCGAGTTGGCAGAAATAGCCGTTGGAAACGGAGGTATCGATGCGCAGACGCGCTCCAGGATAGAGGTCGCGCACGGCTTTGTAGAGCACGAAAAACAGGGAACGCGTGTACGTTCTCAGGCCTGAGGGCGAAGTCACGTCAAGAAACTCCACGTCTTTGTCGTTGAAGAACATGAAATGCAGCCCCTCCACCTTGTTGTTGACCTTGGCGCTCGTCGGCTCGAAGGGCATTTTGATTTCGAGCATTTCGTAGACTTCCTCCAAGGTAAACCCGATGGGGACTTTATGGCTGCGGCCTGTATTTTTGCAGCGGATGGTGATTGTCTTTCCCATGGTGATTCAGTTTTTTAAGTAATGGTGAAAGAATAAGTTGAGCAATTTTGACCTGTATTTTTGTTGGTTTTGGAATTTGGAAGAGGGAGCATAGCGGGCTATGTGACCGATGACAAATTTCAAAAGCGGCAAAAAGACAGGACATAAGACTTAACTCCTTATTTCTCAAAATTGCACAAGTTATTTTTTTACCATTACTAAAGTCTGTCGGATGAATTGGCATCACGCCTCGGCGTTTTCCACCAGATGGCCCTTCAGCGTTGCCGACGAAGCCTCCGTCACGACAACGCGGGCATATTGTCCGATGTGGCAGTTGCCGCGGTCGAAGACCACGACCTTATTTTGCTCCGTACGTCCGAAGAGCTGTTCGCGAGAACGTTTTGAAACGCCTTCAATAAGCACCTCATATTCGCGGCCGATACAGCGCTGGTTGCTCTCGGCCGAGAGTTCGTTTTGCAGGGCGATGAGTTCTTCCAGGCGACGCACCTTCGTTTCCTCTGGAATGTCGTCGGGGAAATGCTTCGAGGCATAAGTGCCAGGGCGCTCACTGTATTTAAACATAAAGGCCGAATCGTAGCCACACTCACGCATAAGCGAGAGCGAGAGCTGGTGGTCTTCCTCCGTTTCGGTGCAATATCCAGCAAAGATGTCGGTGGAGAGTCCGCAATCGGGAACGATGCGGCGTATGGCCGCCACGCGGTCGAGATACCATTCACGCGTGTATTTGCGGTTCATGAGTTTGAGAATACGGTCGGAACCGCTCTGCACGGGCAGATGGATGTGACGGCACACGTTTGGCTCTTCGGCGATAACATGTAGCGTCTCGTCGCTCATGTCCTTCGGATGGCTCGTTGAAAAGCGGATGCGCATCTCTGGCACGGCACGCGCCACGATGCGGAGCAGGGCGGCGAAATTGGTTTCCGTGCCGTCGTCGGCAATAGCTTTATAAGAATTGACGTTCTGTCCGAGCAACGTCACCTCCTTATATCCGCGCTTCTGCAAGTCGTGTACCTCCTGAAGGATGCTGCGTACATCGCGTGAACGTTCACGACCACGCGTATAAGGCACAATGCAATAATGGCAGAAATTGTTGCAGCCGCGCATGATGCTCACGAATCCAGAGACATGGCTACCGCAGACGCGCTCAGGAATGATGTCGCGATAGGTCTCCGTCGTGGAGAGCTCGATGTTGATGACCTTGTTGCCAGCCTCTGCCTGTGCCACGAGGTCGGGCAACGAGAGGTAGGCATCGGGACCGGCCACGAGGTCGGCATGGTGCTCGTTGAGCAATCCTTCCTTGACGCGCTCAGCCATGCAACCCAATACGCCAATGATGAGTTTGCGGCCCTTGCGACGCAAGGCGTTGAGGGCTTCCAGGCGGTGGATGATTTTCTGCTCGGCATTGTCGCGCACAGAGCAGGTGTTGAGGAACACGGCATCGGCTTCATCGAGCGTGTCACACGGTTCGTAGCCCGCCATACGCATCACGGAGGCCACCACTTCACTGTCGGCCACATTCATCTGGCAGCCGTATGTTTCTATATAGAGATGTTTCATATTCTGGTTTGGTATTGCTTAAAACTCGTTGTCGGCCTCTTCTGGCCCGACAATTTCGTCATCGGGCTCCACGAACACTTCGTCGGCCCCCTCGCCTTCCTCGCCGCAAAGGCGGTTGACAGCCTGGTAGATGAGGGCTGGCTCGTAACCGCGTCCGGCGGCGAAGCGCAACAGTTTCTGGCGCTCCTCAAAAGGGGTATCGGCCTTGATGCTGCGACGCTTCTGCCGCAAGAGGTCGAGAAGATTTTCCTCCCAAAGTCCGCGGTCGGTCTCGCGCAAAGCCTCCTCAATGAGCGCGGGCGGCAGGCGCTTGAGCATCAGCGACTGCCGGATTTTCAGTTGCCCCCAACGGTCGTAGAGCGCCTTGTCGTGGACATAAGCGCGAACGAAGCGTGCCTCGTTGATGAATCCTTCGTCGACCAGACGGTCGAGCACGCGCTCTATGTCGCGCGGCGGCAGTCCCTTCATCTGGAACTTCCGCCGCCAGTCGTTCAGGCAATATTCCGCCGTGGCGCACCGGGCAGCAGCCTGCGTGTACGCCGCTTCAGGCGTGAAGGGTTTCTTGGGGAGAGGCATGGGAGGATTTTGGGAACTGTTTGCCCAGACAAGGTGGCAACCACTGTCTGTACAAATGTAAGCGTTTTATTTCAAGATAAAGTTGCGGAGCGTAAACCACGCGTGCATCCAAAGCGTGACCACGATGCCATAGTGACGGCGCATGATGGTGAAGCGCTCGCGCAGCGAAGCCTTATGGTTGCGGGTGGTTGTGCCTTCGTTGAGATAGTCGGCCACGATGACGTGTGCGTTGCAGAGCGGCGTTTTGCGGCGCTTGGCGTTGTGCATGATGCGGATACACCAGTCGAAATCTGCCGAGAAGCGGTAGCGCAGGTCATAATGGAACTGGCGGGCAAAATCGGTGCGGGCGAAGAAGGCCTGGTGGCACACGAGCATTCCGCTGCGGAAGGAGCGCCACGTGAGACGTTCTGGCGGCGCAAGGCGGCGGTGGCGGATGAAATGGCCCTCATCGTCCACGATGTCGGTATTGCCATACACCACGGCTGGCAACTCCTTGCCATAGCGCTCTGCCGCAGCAACGATTTTGGAGAGCGTCGTGGTCTCGTGGAACACGTCGCCCGCATTGAGAAACACGATATAGTTTCCCGTGGCCATGTCGATGGCCTTGTTCATGGCGTCGTAAAGCCCCTTGTCGGGCTCGCTGATGCAATTGATTTCATGGGGCACGGAAGCAACGCTGTTGCGCTCCTGATAATGATGGACGAGCTCCAGCGTATTATCGGTGGAATTGCCGTCCACAATCACGTGTTCCACGTATGGATAATCTTGCGCTTCAACAGAAGCGATGGTTTTGTTGATAAGTGCCGCCGCGTTGTAGGTGACAGTCGCGACGGTTATTTTCAGCGGAGGTTCAGACATTTAATTATATAAGTAGGTTGGTTATGGTTGCTCGTATATCTGGCGGTATCTGTTGGCCACGACCTGTTCCGAATATTCCTTCACGGCCTTTCGGCGTGCCGCTTCGGCAAAGCGTTCCGGATGGGAATCTGTGAGAACGGAGAAGAGGTTGGTGGCAAGGCTCTCTGTGCTCATATATTGCGCCAAGCGGCCGTTCTCCCCGTGGTCGATCATCTGCGGGAGTCCGCCGATTTCGAAGGCCACAACGGGCGTGCCACAGGCCATAGCCTCGGCCACGGTGTTCGGCAGATTGTCTTGCAGCGTTGGCATGGCGAGCACGTCGGCAGCGCGGTAATAATCGGCCATTGTGCCAGGGTCGGCCACATAGTTGACAGCGTGGACTGGTGTCGGGAACGTGTCCTTCAAGCGGTCGGCCTCCTGCCCCACTGCCACAACGCTCAGGCTCTCCTTCAAAACGGGATAGGTGGCACACAGGCTCCCGATGGCATCGCGCAGATAGCTGATTCCCTTGTAAGGGTTGGTCACCTTTGCCGCCACAAAGAGGATGAGCTTGCCATTTTCCGGCAATCCGAGGCGGCGGCGAGCCTCTGTGCGGCTCGCTGGCGAGAAGAGGGTGGCGTCGAGCGCGTTAGGGATGCTCTCCACGCGGCATCCCCTCAAGAGGGGCGACTGCCGGGCGAGATCGGTTAGCCAGTTGCTGCAGCCCACAAAAGCGATGCGCCCCTTTCCATAGGCGCGTTCCTTGGCGTGCCACGTCTGCCACGAGAGGTCGCGGTTGCCTGGCTTGTTGAGCAAGGGGCAGTTTCCGCAGCCGTTTTTCCAGCGGTCGCACTTTGCGGCGTGGTGGCAACAGCCCGTGAAGGGCCACATGTCGTGCATGGTCCACACCACGCGCTTGCCGCTCTCAACGATGGCTTTCACGTCTTTCAGCGAAAGCATGCCTTGGTTCACCCAATGGAGATGCACCACGTCGGCACGCTTGAACTCTGGCAGCGACGTGATGTCGGTGCCGAAGCCGCCGTTGTCCACCGTGAAGAGGCCGCGGCGCGTGAAACCGTTGTGGCAGAAAATCTGCAGGCGCTCGGCCATGAACTTCAGCTTCATAGCCCGCTGGTGTTGGAGCGCAATGACGCGCGGATTTTCGGTTTGCTTGTCGCGCACAAGCAATTCGGCCTCAACCCCGTTTCGGTTGAGCGCCCTCAAAAGCCGGTTGGCAGCCATGGCGGCCCCGCCAACCGTTTCTGATGTATTGACTAAGAGTACTCGCATATATTGCTTACAGACAGGAGCGGTCTGAGTTGGCAGTCGGATTGATGATGGGGAAAGGTTTATACCGCAAGATACTATTACAGAATTTCCAGGACACCCAAAATCATAACACACAACAGCCCGGTCCCTAAACGTTTCTGCAAAGTTAGTGTTTGACGGGGGATGGGCAAAGCAAAAAACTCTAATTTTGCTTTGCCCATCAGTGGTCTTGTGGTAATTTTGCAAAGTGAAATAGTGTGTATGGCTCATTTCGAAGCATGTACCTGCCTTTTCAGGCGTCCTCCGACAGAAGAATCTGGCCTTTTTGCAGACAAAAGGAGATTGAGAATCGCTGCCGTTTTTTTCGGGACATCCATACAGAAAAGCCATACGCCCCCACCGCCTTTGAAAATCAATACAACATTTTCATATATGAACGATTTCTTTAAAAAGTATGGGCGCAACGCCGCGATGGACATTGCCATGGTGGTGGTGTTCCTGCTCATCAGTTTCGTGTATTTCCAAACTCCCATCACGCAAGGGATGGAGCTGGGAGGACACGACTCCGACGCGGCCATGAACCAGGGCCGCGAGCAGGCCGACTACCGCGCCTCACACGATGGCGAGACCTCACGCTGGACCAACGCCATGTTCTCGGGAATGCCCACTTACCAGATTGCGCCTTCTTATAGTGCGACGCAGTTTCTGGCCCACATTTCCGACATCTACAACCTCGGCACGAAGGGCGCTCTCTGCTACGTGTTTGTCTTTCTGCTGGGCTTCTACGTGATGCTTCGCGCCTTCAACTTCCGCCCTTATCTGGCGGCGCTGGGCGCCATCATCTGGGCCTTCTCCTCGTATTTCTTCATCATCATCGCCGCCGGACATATCTGGAAGGTGATGACGCTGGCCTACATCCCACCAACCATCGGCGGCCTCATCCTCTGCTATCGCGGACGACTGCTCTGGGGCGGTGCCGTGACGGCGCTCTTCACTGCCATGCAGGTGCTCTCCAACCACGTGCAGATGACTTACTATTTCCTCTTTGTCATGGGCCTCATCGTGGTGGCCTACGGCATCCAGGCTCTGCGTCGCAAAGACGACGGTCTGGGAAATGGCGTGCTCTCTCCGAAACGCTGGCTGAAGGCCACGGGGGTCATTGTCGTGGCGGGAATCTTGGGCGTGGCGGCCAACCTGCCTAACCTCTACCACACTTACGACTATGCGAAGCACACGATGCGCGGCGGTTCCGAACTGACACCGCTGCCTGCTGCCAAGCAGAGCGGCAACGGGGCGGAGGCTTCGAAGGGCGGATTGAACTACGACTACATCACGCAATGGAGCTATGGCGTTGACGAAACCATGACGCTCCTCATCCCCAATTTCAAGGGCGGCGGCACCAAGTCGGCCATCACGGAGGAGAATGTCTTTGACGAACCTTATTCAACGGTTTACCAGCACATCGCCCCCGTCGGACAATATTTCTCGCAGAATCCCGCTGTGGCTTCACGCGTGAGCGCCATGCCAGGACAGAACCAATATTGGGGCGACCAGCCCTTCACGGTCGGTCCGGTCTATGTGGGTGCCTTCGTCTGCTTCCTCTTCGTCTTCGCGCTCTTCGTGGTGCGCGGACCGCTCAAATGGGCAATGGCGGCCGCCACGCTCGTGTCGCTCTTCTTCGCGTGGGGACACAACGTGCCGGGCGTGACGCACTTCCTCATTGACCACCTGCCGATGTACAATAAGTTCCGAACGGTTTCTTCGGCCCTCGTCATTGCGGAATTTACCATGCCGCTGCTGGGCATCATGGCACTGGCCTACGCCCTGCGCCACCGCGACGTGCTCTCAACGCTACGCGGAAAAATCGGTTTGGGCGTTGCAACGATAGTGACTGCAGGCCTCTGCCTGCTCTTCTGGCTCGCCCCGACCGCCTTCGGCTCACTGCTCTCTGCCGATGAAGTGGCCACGATGGACCTCCTCGCCAAGACGGGGGCTTTCGACGCTAATTTCCTCGGTAGCTACACCGACGCCGTCAACGTCATGCGTGGCGCCGTGCTGTCGGCCTCGGCCTTCCGCTCGCTCATCGTGCTCATCGTTTGCGGCGGCATCTTCTTGCTCGGCACGCGCATCAAGCAGATTCCGGCCTGGGCCACCTGCGGAGCGCTGGCCTTGGTGGCCTTGGTGGACATGTGGACGGTCAACCGCCACTACCTCAACGACGACAACTTCACCGACCCCATCGTGCGCAGCGAAAATATGGCGCAGAAAACGGCGGCCGACGAGCAGATTCTATCTGACCCCGACCCCGACTACCGCGTGCTCAACTACACCGTGGGCAACCCCTTCAGCGAAAACTCCACGAGCTATTGGCACAAGAACATCGGAGGCTACCATGCCGCCAAACTGCAACGCTACCAAGACCTCATTGAGCGCCATCTCAATCAGGAGCATGCAGCGTTTTATCAAGCTCTGACGCAAACGGGCAACGTGGAAGCGCTTAACCTCGACAGCCTCGTGCCAATGCTCAATATGCTCAACGCGAAATATTTCATCGTCACGAAAGACATCGCCGTCAAAAACCCTGCCGCCAACGGCCACGGATGGTTTGTCGGCAAGCTCAACTTCGTGAAGGGCGCCGACGCTGAAATGGCGGGCTTGACGAATCTCGACACGAAGCATGCGGCTGTGGCCGATGAACAATTCCGCCAACAGCTCGACGGCAGTGCGCTCTCTGGCGGCACCGTGACGCTCACGGCCTATGAGCCCAACGAACTGCACTACGACGTGGAAAGCGACAAAGGCGGCGTGGTGGTGTTCTCGGAAGTGTATTACCCGGGATGGACCGCCACCATCGACGGCCAGAGCGCCGAAGTGGGCCGCGTCAACTATGTGCTCCGCGCCCTGAAGGTGCCGGCAGGCAAACACAAAGTGGTGTTTGAGTTCCGCCCCGCCTCTGTTTCAACCACCAACACCCTTGCCTACGTTGCCATCTTCGCCATCCTGGCGCTCTTCGTAGCGGCACTGGTGATTACTTTTAAACACAAAAAATAAAACATACAGACCAATGAGTTTACAATGTGGTATAGTTGGACTCCCCAACGTGGGCAAGTCCACCCTCTTCAATTGTTTGAGCAACGCCAAAGCGCAGTCGGCCAATTTCCCTTTCTGCACCATCGAGCCCAACGTGGGTGTCATCACGGTGCCCGACGAACGTCTTTCCAAACTGGCCGAACTGGTGCATCCGGGGCGCATCGTGCCGACAACGGTGGAAATCGTTGACATCGCCGGACTCGTGAAGGGTGCCTCGAAAGGCGAAGGCCTCGGCAACCAGTTCTTGGGCAACATCCGCGAAACTGATGCCATCATCCATGTGCTCCGCTGCTTCGACGACGGCAACGTGGTGCACGTTGACGGTTCGGTCAACCCCGTTCGCGATAAGGAAATCATCGACACCGAGCTCCAGCTCAAGGACCTCGAAACCGTTGAAAACCGCATCAAGCGCGTAGAGAAAATTGCCAAAGTGGGTGGCGACAAAAACGCCAAAGTGGAATATGAAGTGCTCATGGCCTTCAAGGAAGCCCTGCTCCAGGGCAAATCGGCACGCACCGTGCAGTTTGAATCGCAAGAGGAAATGAAAGCCGCCAAGGGCCTCTTCCTCCTCACCTCGAAACCTGTGCTCTACGTTTGCAACGTTGACGAAGGCAGCGCCGCCACCGGCAACCACTATGTGGAGGAGGTGCGCGAAGCTGTAGCGCCAGAAGGTGCCGAAGTGCTCGTGTTGGCCGCACAGACAGAGGCCGACATCGCCGAACTCGAGACCTACGAGGAGCGCCAGATGTTCCTCCAAGATGTTGGGCTTGAAGAGAGCGGATGCAACCGCCTTATCAAAGCGGCCTACAAAATGCTCGAACTCGAAACCTTCATCACGGCTGGAGAAATGGAAGTGAAAGCCTGGACTTACCGCCGCGGATGGAAAGCGCCGCAGTGTGCCGGCGTCATCCACACCGACTTTGAGAAGGGCTTCATCCGCGCCGAAGTCATCAAATACGACGACTATATCCGCCTCGGATCTGAATCGGCCGTGCGCGACGCTGGCCTGCTTCATGTTGAAGGCAAGGAATACGTCGTACAGGACGGCGACATCATGCACTTCCGCTTCAACGTATAAACGCCAGCCTATCTCAGGCTCATCAAATCAAGAAAGACATCATGGAAATACTTTCCATTCTCTGGCAACCATCGAAGGAAGTGTTCACCATCGGCAGTTTCTCGCTCCATTGGTACAGCTTCTTCTGGTGTGTCGGACTGATAGCGGCCTATATCATCGTCTATAAGCTCTATAAGGCACAGGGCATCCCGCAACGCCAGTTCGACCCTCTTTTCTTCTATTGCTTCATCGGCATCCTCATCGGTGCACGCCTCGGCCACTGCCTGCTCTACGAGCCGGGCTATTTCCTCAGCCACCCCGTTGAAATGCTCCTGCCTGTCAGAGAAACTGGCACCGGCTGGAAGTGTACGGGCTATGCTGGACTGGCCTCCCACGGCGGCACGCTCGGACTGATGATTGCGCTCTGGCTTTATGTGCGCCGCACGAAGATAAACATCTTCCGCGTGCTCGACAACATCGCCATCGCCACGCCCATCACAGCCTGCTGCATCCGCCTCGGCAACCTCATGAACTCGGAAATCGTTGGCAAATACACTGGCACCGACTACGGCTTCATCTTCGCCTGCAACGGCGATCTCCTGCCCCGCCATCCTGGCCAGCTCTACGAAGCCATTGCCTATTTCGTGTTCTTCCTCGTCGGCCTGTGGCTCTACCGCCGCAACCGCGACCGCGTTGGCACGGGATTTTTCTTCGGCTGGTGCTTGACGGCCATCTTCGCCTTCCGCTTCTTCGTCGAGTTTTTCAAAGACGTTCAGGAAGCATGGGAAATCCAGATGGTCAACACCATCGGGCTCAACCAGGGACAACTCCTCAGCATCCCCTTCGTTGCCATCGGCCTCTACTGCCTCTTGGGCGGCAAGCTCTGCAAGAAATGGGGTGAGAAGAAATAGAAACCATGCGCTTTAATAAAGGCCCGGAACACACCAAACAATGGTGCGCTCCGGGCCTTTTTTCGCCATAATCTCCGCGCGAGGTCCGAAAGAATGAGATATTCTCTGGAGCTTCTGAGAAGCAACAAACAAGCATCCCGTTTTTCTGAAAACGAATGGTTGACAGACGAAAAGGCAATCTGCCAATCCGCCGCCTATTCTTCCTGACTTCATCACATTCCTGCGCCATCACATAGCGCAGGTTGAGAATCAATGAGTTATGTCAAAATTATGGGTGGCTTTGGGTGGCGCATTGACGAAGTCAGGTGTCATAGCAGAACTTGAAAGAAGTAAAACAAGCACCTTGAGTTTCTTCCGCGATATATTTCAACAACCTTCCCATTACCTGTTTTACTATATTATGTGCAATTTCTTTACTCTATCGTTCAACTCTTTGAGATTACCTACCAGCTCATCAAACGGTACAGACTCTCCATAAATCATGTGCATCCGCATATTCTCATAGTCGGCTTTCCACTGTTCGGCAATTGAAACCGGTGGAACAATATTGAGTGTCGCAGGATAAAGCGTATCATAGTCGAAGCCACGCAAACCGATGAACGTGCGGCGATGCTCCACTACTTGGCGGTAGAGGTCTGCATTATTGATAGCACTCTCTGCTATCGGCGTTTTCAACATCTGCCCGATGTCGTACATGTGGCGTGACATCCGTTCCACTCTGATTAAATCTTTTGGCTTGGCAAATTCTTCGTGGAGCAGGAATACCTTTTCAAGGAAAGTACGTTCCGGAAGAACCGCTCGCACCATGAACTTAGGCTCTGCAAAGGGTGCTTTCGGATATACTTGGTCAATCATGGAATCAAGTGCAATTTCCTGCACAGGTTCGCTCATTGACCTGCCGCTGACCTCCATTTTTACCTTGGGAAGAACATATTGATTACCATCCGCTCCATCTATGGAAAAGGACAGCACGGAATCATAATTGATGTTGATGACTTCTGGGTCTGTTGTGGAGATAGGAGTTATATCCACATTCACCTTGAACTTTTCTTTTGATATGCCGTTTTGATATAGCTGTTCTGCCAAGTCATGCTGCATGGTCTCTCTTACAAAAGAACAGGCTGTACGACGCAGTTTGTCACTGATTTGCGTCTTGGATAAGGTTCCTGTAAAACCAAGATACTCCCTATCAATAGCAACATCAATATCCTCGGAAAAACGGTCAATCAGATGCCAGCACTTACTCAGCGATGTTCCGCCCTTAAAAGACAAATGGTCGGCGTAAGGTAAACCGAACATGGCACGGAGAACCGCCGTGACCCACCAATCCTTTTCTATGACCTCCCGCTGGCGGATGTTCAATTCCGAGGAAACACGGTCAAGTATATCCAAACGGTCTTCTTTTGACAGATCAATGAAATTCATCGCTGTAATATCTTTTTTATCCATGTAGGAGCAAGAACTATATCATGATTAAATTCTTGTTCCGAGACATGGCTGGTTATCATATTTTTTATTATTCCCTTCTGGTCTTCAGTTATGGTTTTCTCGCCAATCTCGCGCATGGCAAGAACAGCCAGTTGCATTAATTGGGATTGATAGGCAAAATTTCCCAAGTCATTACTGTGCCGAAAAGTGATACTCTTTCCCTCTCCGAACTTGACCTGCCGTGCAGAGCCGTCCGTTATATAGATAATGTTAGCCGGAACCTGAGTAGATAATCCCAGTTTGTTAAGTGCGTATGCTCCGGTCGGAATAATACGCGCATTATCCCGTTGAGCAATTTTCAAGGCAATGGCATCTAATGACGGCTCACGCAATGTGCCGTCCCACTTGTCATACAAAGGTCTATAGTAAATACCTTTTGCAAAGCGATACAACAATCCGTTACGGCACAAGCGGCTTAGTCCCGACCGTACAGCATCGGGAGTGCCGCACGTTGTGAAATCATCAGGAATAAGTATTGTTCCTTCTTTTGTCTGCTCCACAATATCGTGCATCGCCTTGTAAGAACTGTTTGCACTCATAGTTTTATATTTTGCCACAAAGTTAGTGCTTTTTTGTGGTAGATTGTGCGGCTTGCAGAAATTATTTGCTTGGATATTTGACAACATTGATTTTGATGCTTAATCAACAAAAAAACTGTAAGCATCCCGTGCAGGCCGTATTGCAATATATGGAAGGCTATTGAGTATTTGGGGGTATTTACTATTAGTGAATGATGTGGGAACCTGCCTGATTTTGCAAAGACCATTGGTTTGCAGACAAGGCAACCCGCCAATCCGCGATCTATGCCTGTCAGCGAACGCCGCCCCGCGTTCAGTCGTGCCTCCTCCCAGGTGCGGTCGTGCCTCGTCCCAGGTGCGGTCGTGTCTCGCCCCAGATTCGGTCGTGTCTCGTCCCAGATTCGCTGACAATCCTTAGGAACGAATTGAAGGGGGCTTTTGTATGGTCTGATTGGTGCTGCCGCGACTGGGCGAAACAACGAATGACGATGATTGTCTTTATTTCCGCTGCGCCGCATCTTTGTTGCCAAAGAAAAAAAACGGGTCTGCACGAGAAAACTCTCGCGCAGACCCGCTGCTTTATGAAGAAGAAATTACTATCAGAGTTTCAACACTTCGTCTTCCACGTCGGAGACGATGCTGATGAGCTTATAGAACACTGTCTTGAAGGCCTCGGAACTGGTGAGGAACATGTCGGCCTGAACGGTGAACTGGCTTTCATACATCACGACCTTCACGGCCTTCCAGAGGTTGAGATCGGGAAGGGCGGCAGAGATTTTGCTCTTGCTCAAATTGTCGCTATAACTGTAATAGCTCTGGAGACGGACGTACATCGGCGACTTGTTGGCCTTGTCGATGCGGATGTAATAGGTGTTGCCCTCTCGCTTGAACTTGATGTCGCCGTCGCTGTCAATCTCAGGCATGAAGCCTTCTTGCTTCAGGAAGGACTGAATTTCGGAACGGAGCGCCAATTGGCGGGTGGTGAACTCTCCATCGGCAAAAGCCTGGAAACTCGTGAAGAAGAACACCAACAGAAGGGTTGAAAATAACTTTCTCATGATGATACGTTTTTATGGATTGATGATTTAGGAGGGGTAAGGAGGTTACCTTATTATTTTATATTTGCTGAGCACCTACTTACTTCGTTGCACTGGTGATGAGACGTCCCTTGGAATCGTAGAGCACGACACGCACCGAAACGCGGCCGCCGAGCTGCTTTTTGATGGCTGCGGCTGCATTTGGCAGGTTGCCCTTGATGGTGTCGACGTCGTCGGGGTCGGCCTCATAGATGGAGGCGTTGATGCGGCAGGAGAGCTCGCAGGAGTTTGCCCCTGTGATGCGCAGGGCCGTCATCGTCAGGCGCGTGTTGCCAACGGTGGTCGACGTGGGGAGCTCGCTGGCCAAGGCCTGTGCCGTTGCCGTCCAGTTGCTGCTGCTTGAAGCGGTGCGCTGCGGTGTCGGCTGGGCAGGCTGTACGGATCTTGCTGCCGATGTCTGAGCTGTCCACGATTCGCCGTTCCAGCACTGCGTTTCGAGTTCCTTGCCTGCTGCGTTGTAGTATTTCCGCACGGTCGGCTGGTTATCTTCGTTGTAGGCCGTTGTGCGCTTATGCCATCCTGCGTCGCAGTTGACCTTGTTGCCCGAAATGCCGTAAAGTTCCATCAGCACTTGGTTGCCGTTGGTGTCGTAGGCATAGGTCTCGCGATGGATGCTGTAATAAAGCATCGGTTTGCCATTGGTGCCGAAATAGGCATGCTCCGTGCAGTTGTTGTCGTTGTTGAATTTGTAGGTCTCTTTGTGGTAGCCATCGCTGTTGGCCATTGGCTTGTCGGAGACATTGAAATAGGCCCGCGAGAGGCAATTGCCGTGGCTGTCGTATGTCATGCGCAAGATGGCCCATCCCGTCTGCGGATTGATGATGTAATGTCCGTGTCCGTCTTGCGAGGCGATGAAGGTCATGTTGCCCCACTTGTCGTAGTCGCAAATGCCCACAGGCACCATCACCTTCGGGTCGGTGGGGTTGCCGTTGATGTCGAAGAACGACTGCTTCACGATTTTGCCCATCTTGTTGTAGACGTTCAACGTCGATGCCCATCCTTCGTTGCACTTGACAGGCCTCTTGTCGGCGCCGAAATAGGCTGTTGAAACCACGTTGCCCAGGAGATCGTATTTGTAGCGGACAATGGCGTATTTGTCGGTATTGTAGGTGGTGAGGTTTCCAGAAACGTCATACCAGCGTCTCTCTGTTTCCTGATTCAAACTGTTGTAGACCATCACGCAACGGTGGATGTTCCAACTGTTGAGCGCCGGACCGTTGAGGTTGAACACGGCATATTCTGTGCAGTTTCCAACGCGGTCGTACTTATTGCGAACTATCAGTTTGCCTGGTGCCAGACTTCCGTCGCGGCCAACGGGCTTGTTCTCCAGTTCGTTGCCCATAGCGTCGTGGATATAGTCTGTTCCGCAGATGCCATCGTGCCAAGTGGGCTGGCCGTTGAGGTCGAGATAGCGTTCTGTCTTGACGTAGCCATTGTCGTCGTAGGTCTTCACCATCTTAGCATAGTGGAGGCCCTTGGAAACGCAAGGCTTTCCGTCGGTGCCGAAGAAGGCGTAGGAGACAAGGTTGCCGTGCTCGTCATAGGTATTTTCCCATCCAGCCTCCCCTTCGCGGTTGAGCATCAGTTTTTTTCCAGAAGCGTCGTAGAAGGCGCGACGTATCAGGTTGCCTTTGCGGTCGTAGGTCATGCGCGTGATGTAAACGAGTTCCTTGCTCGCACATGGTTTGCCGTCGACGCCGAGTCCGGCCATCTCGCAAATCAATCCCAACTCGTTATAGGCGAATCGCTGGCCGGCGAAACCGTTGTTGTCGAGCACGGGCTGATGCTTGACGTCGTAGTTCATGTATTCGATGAGGTTGCCGACAGAGTCGAACTTGGCCTTGATGCCGGCCACGCCATCGGCATTGAGGCAGAGGTTTCCGGCTTTGTTATAGAACCACTGCTCAAGGTTGTTGCCATGCTCGTCGTTGACATACGTTGAACGGGCCATGCCCTGGCGGGTGTCGCAAATCTGGCCTTCTGTGTTGATGAAGGTCTGCTCGCAGACGTAGCCGTTGATGTCGTATTTATTCTCGATTCCGGCGTAACCGTTTTCAGCGATGTACATCGGATTGCCGTCGATGCCGAGCACTTCCGTCTTCACGCATTGCCCTTCTTCGTTGTAGGTGTTTTTCACACCGGCATAGCCGTTGCGCTTGGGCAGCATGAGATCGCCCTTGGCGTCTTTGTGGAGCGCCTTGACGAGATTGCCGTTTTCGTCATATTCCATTTCATACACCGACAAGCCATCGGCCACATCGAGGGCTGGCTGGCCGTCAACGGTGAGATAGACGGCCTTCACCCAGTTGTCGTTGTCGTCGTAGGAGAATTCCTTCTTTGAAAGTCCCCAGCGCGTTGAAGTCGGCTTGCCGTCGCGTCCGATATAGGTGATGGTGGCCGTTCGTCCCTCGTCGTCGTAGGTGTAGAGACGGCCGTAGATGTGGTCGGCATCGCCAACGGCGGTGTTGCTCTGGTCGGCATATTTCAAGGAAGTGACGTGTCCGTCCTCGTCATATTCGAGCCACCAACGCGAAATGCGCCCGAGTTGCTCGTTGCCGTTCGATTCCAGCGTGCGTCCATAGTTGACCGTCTGCGCAGCGATGGGGCGCTCCGTTCCGTGCTCGTCGTCGAACTGGAACGACATGGTGTTGAGCTTCTCGTTGTAGGCTTTCACATAAAGCACCTTGCCGCTGCGGTCCATCACCTTCACGCGCGACACTTTCCCGTCGGAATTGTAGGTGAAAGTCTGGTCGAGCGGACGCTCGGTGCGCTCGCTTTCACCGTCTTCAATGATGTTGCCCTTGCTGTTGACGTGGCTCACACGCTGCAACTTGTGTTTCTTATATTCAAAACGATAGGCACGTGCCGCATGGCTCTGCTCGCCGCTGCTCAACTCGCCGATGCCCTGGGGAATGCCCCACTGCTCCACATAGTCCTTATAGTAACAGATTTTCGTGCGGTTGTAGTCCCAAATGTAGCCGGCAGCGCCCAAAACAGCAAGCACGCCGACCGCTGCGGCAATCTTGACCCATTTCGGCATACGCGGCGGATAGATGGCGCGATGGAGGGCCTTCTTAAACTCCTCGCAGGAGCGGTAGCGCTGTGAGGGGTCTTTGGCCGTGGCTTTGTCAACCACCTTCTGCACCTTGTCGGAGATGTATTTGTAATACGACTTCATACGCGGAAGCGGTTCGCTGACCACCTTCGTGTTGATGTCGTGTTCCGTCAAGGTCGTGGTGTCGTAAGGGGCGTTGCCCGTCATCATCTGATGGAGCAACACGCCAAGCGAATAGATGTCTGAGCGCTCGTCGAGCTTCTCTCCCTTCACCTGTTCCGGACTCATATAGGAAGGCGTTCCCATGATGGGCTCTTCTTCCTCGACTTGTGTGCCATCCACCTGTGTGCCATCCACCTGTGTGCCGCCGTCGTCCTGGCGTTTCTCCATGATTTTGGCGATGCCGAAGTCAAGAATCTTGGGCACGCCCTCGTTGGTGATCACGATGTTGGAAGGCTTAATGTCGCGGTGCAGAATGCCATGCTTGTGTGCATAGCCCACACCGTCGAGAATGGGCTCGAAGAGGGGGCAGATGCGATTCTCCACAATCAGTCCGCTCACATTGCGGATATAGGTGTCGAGGTCTTTGCCGTCGGCATATTCCATGATGAGGTAGATGTTTCCTTCCTCGTCAATGTGATAGTTGTGGAAAGCCACGATGTTGGGATGATTCAGTTCTGCCAACTTCTCGGCCTCGTCCTTGAGGAGCTGCCGCGTGAAACTGTTGGCCATATTGGCTTTGATGACCTTGACGGCCACCTTCTGCTTGCTGATAAACTTGTTTTCAGCCAAATAAACAGCGCCCATACCGCCAGCTCCGATAAATTGGATGATGCGGTAATTGAGGATTTCTTTGCCTATCATGATATTGGATATATAAGTTTGTGATTCCTAAGAAATAAGTAATGGCAACTCCCGTGCGCCTGCTATGACATCGCAGCCAGCATCGACATGAAGAAGAAGCCTACGTTAACGCCAAAGCCGACCCAGGCAGCCTGACAAACACGGCGGGCACGGTTGGGAAGACGGTTGTGCCATACGCCCCAGAGAATCCATCCAACGATGGGGAAGAAGAAAGAGAGAATCCAGAAGCCTGCTGGACAGCGGTCTTCATCGTTGTAAGCAGGAGCGTAGCCGGGGTTGCCGCCCAGGTTGTTGTATTGCGTTTCTCGCTCGTAAGGAGAGACGGGACCCATCGGGAGCATTTTGTAGACTTCGTTCCACGGAAACGGCACGCGGCCGGCAAGGAGAATATTGGCGCCGGGGGCCACCGTTATGCGACGGCCATGAATGACCTGGCCGTTGAGAACGGAACCGTTGCTGCTCACGTCCTCGAATACGTATTGGCCGCCAACGCGGCTGATGCGGGCATGAATGCGGCTCACGTTGCCGTCCGGCACCATGATGTTGCACTCACTGCTGCGTCCTATTGTGACTGTTGCGTTCATATCTATATTTTCATTAATGGATGGCCGAAACGCCCTTCCGCTCCCGACCACCGTTTTTTTAAAAAAAGGAATGTTCTGAAAGTTACGGCGGATGATTGGCGGCCCTTCAACGGCTTCCAATCGCTGGCTATGCTGCCATAACGGCAACTACCAAAATATTGAACACCAATCCTACGCCGAAACCTATCCAGGCCCACATGGCGGCCTTCGAACCTTTGTTGGGGGATTGGTTGTGCCACACGCCCCAAAGCACCCATCCAACGACGGGGAACATGAAGCAGAGGAAACAGAAGCCGCCTGAGAGACGGTCTTCAGCCGGGAAGAACTCACGTTTCGTTTCTGGAGCGGGAGGCGGCGGAGGCGTGGGGCCAGAAGGCCCTACCTGCGGGTTCCATCCCTTCTCACGGAGTTTCTGCATCACCAGCGGCCAGGAGAGGAGGATGTTGGGATTTCCGGCGAGCATCACCTGCGGCAGGGACGTCGTGCCGTTATAAGGGATGGACTCGGTGTCGTTTTTCAAATATCGGCCGTCGATGCCAGTGCCGTTGGTGCTGTGGTCGGTGATTTCAATGGTGTAGCGGTTCGGCCCACCCGTACTGGGAGACGTAAACCCGTGGATTTCCAAATGAAAGCTGCTGACTATGTCTGGCGTGTACTGGATGTCGTTGTCCTTATCGCGTCCAACCGTGATTTTCGCATCCAACGAGAAAGGATTGCGCTCTGTGCGCTCCAGGTCGTCGCGAAATTCCTTACACGTCTGATAGCGCTTGGTCATGTCGCGGTCGATGGCCCGCAGATAGATGCTGTCGAGCTGCGTTGAAACGCCTGTTGTCTGCGACGGCAGGAGGCGCTCCTGATTGAGGATATTGAGCATCGTTTCATGCCCGTTGTTGCCTTTGGCGACCGCCGTTTTGCCCGTGAGCATATAATAGAGCACACAGCCGAGCGAATAGATGTCGGTTCGGTGGTCGATGTGTAAGCCCTCGGCCTGCTCCGGACTCATGTATCCGTCGGTTCCGATGACCTTTCCGACGGTTTGGCCGGCAACGCCCGAACGCAAATCTTTGGCGATGCCGAAGTCAATGATACAGATACTGCCATCGGGGCGTATCATGATGTTAGAGGGTTTGATGTCGCGATGGATACAACCACATTTATGCACATAGCTCATGGCGTCGAGAATCTTGCACATGAGGTTGATGGCCCCCGTCATCGGGAACGCGCCGTTGCGTTTGACATGCTGCTCGATGGTGATGCCTTCCACAAATTCCATGGGGAGGAAGAAGTTCCCGTCATTATCCGACCACGAATGCCCCATGATGTGCACCACTGAGGGGTGGTTCATGAGTTGCAGACTCTGCACCTCAGCTTGAAACAACTGCCGATATTCTGGCAGACAGGTCACCTTGTTGCTCATCATCTTGATGGCAACCTTCTGGCCGGTCTGGTCGTCATGTCCCAAGTAAACGCATCCCATGCCCCCTCTTCCTATTTCCTTATCGAAGATGTATGACATAAGATTGCAGGATTATTTTTTGTTGATAATGAGGGTGAACTGCTTTTGGTCGGCGAGGAAAAGCGTGATGGTTTCAGAATCCTTCTTGAACTCATTATAATATACCGTGATGTTGACCACATTCTCATTGGGGCATGAGATATGATAGGCCGCTTCCTTCACCGAATTGCCCTTTGTGCTGAACTTCAAATCTTTGCCAACGTAGATATTCGAGCGGTTTGATTTTCCTTCACCTGTCTGCAAACAGATATTAATCTGTCCCTTCTCATTCACCATGTCTGCTCTGATTTCCGTGGTCTTGGTGAGCGGCGTCGGGGTTTCCGTGATTTCTTTCTTGTCGTCGGAGTTGGAGAAAGCATTCTTGATGTCCTTCACTTTCTTCTTGGTCTCTTCTGGGTTTTGCGCAGGATAATCAGAAGGTTTGGGAACAGAGATGCCGATGGTGTAATGGAGGGTGTGACCGTCCGCCGCCGTAAAGACTAGGGCTACATACTGCACGCCTTCCAACTTATCTTTGAAGCTCAGTTCAACCTTCGTTGAGTCTGTTTTCGTCAAATTGAAGTTCTCTGCAGGCACCACTTTCAGCGTCTTAAACAAATTCTTTGGGCCCTCGATGCGCTTCACTTCGCCCTTGCTTGTGGTCCAAGAGATAGAGACGACACCAAAACTGTTTGGCACCTCCTCGATGGTCATGAACTTCTGATTGGCCTTAAACGCCAAAGCGTCGGGGTTGCCCTCCGCAATTTTAAGTTTAACCTCCGAATTCTTGTCTTTCTCCATCAGCTCCTTGACATAATCGTCGGCCGTTGCCATCTTCGGTTCGCTGTCTCTCAGGAACCACCAGGCGGCACCGCCAGCGAGGGCGAGGCAGAGAACGGCAACAGGGAGCCAAATGGTCAGCAGGCGCGACGGTTTCGCCGACGGAGAAACTGCCCCACCCTTTGACTTCTTTGAGCGGTTCTTGAATGGGGAGAGCGAAAATTCAACCATCACGGCCGTGATGTTGTCGTAGCCGCCATTGACACGCGCCTTTTCAATGAGGCGCTGCACGCGCTCTTGCTGCGTATATTTGGCTTGGCTGCCAGCAATTTCGAGGATCTTCTCGTCGGGAACCATACCGCTCAATCCGTCGGAACAGAGGATGAAGCAGTCGCCAGCCTCTGGCTCAACGGGTTCGGAGCGCACCACGGCGGGCATCATCTGAGGCAGGCCGAGGGCATTGGTGATTTCGTTTTTGCGCGGATGGTGCTCGGCCTGTTCTGGCGTTATTTCGCCACGGTCAACGAGCATCTGCACGAAGCTCTGGTCTTTGGTCAGTTGCTTGATGACATGCTGGCGCACGAGATAAATGCGGCTGTCGCCCACACTTCCATAATAGACATAGCCGTCGCGCACGATGAGGATAACGCAGGTGGCTCCCATGCCCGAGAGTTCGGGCTGTTGCTGGGTGCGCTGCAAGATGGCCTGATTGCCGGCATTGACAGCTGCCACGATGGCTTCGTTGGGATTTTCGAAGTAATTGGCTTCCAGGAAGGCACGAATGGCCTCAACGGCTGTATGCGAGGCTACGGCACCGCCTACATGACCGCCCATGCCATCACACACCACAGCGACAAGGCCGTTCTGGCATTCAAACTTGTCGAACCAGTCCTCGTTGGCAGGACGCTTGCAACCAACGTCGGTCAAACCTTCGATGTTGCAGTAATAATATTTCTGGCTTTGCATAAATATGTCTTGATTGAGTAATGGTAAAAAAATAACTTGACCAATTTTGTGAAGTAGGAGTTAATTCTTACGCCCTGTCTTTTTGCCGTTTTTGAAATTTGTCATCGGTCACATAGCCCGCTATGCTCCCTCTTCCAAATTCCAAAACCAACAAAAATACAGGGCAAAATTGCTCAACTTATTCTTTCACCATTACTGACCTGTGTATAGAAAGTCCTGCTAATAAGCGCTCAGGAAATTTCTTTTCATCTCACTGACGGCCTATATCCAGAACGTCTCTACATAAGAATATATCCAGTGCCGGAATGCGGCGCAGGGAAAAAGGAAAGGAAAGGGAAAAGGGCAAGCACGAGCCTTAATTACTAATAAGGCAAACGCAACTTGCCCTTGAAGGTTTCACATTTAGAACTCAGGCACGCCGAGGAACACGAGCTTCGTGCTGCCGATGACGATGATGTCGTTGGTGTGCAATTCAGTGCGGTCGCCAGTGAACTTGCCATTGATGTAGGTGCCGTTTGAAGAATTTTCATCGTTGGCCCACATGATGCCCTCCGCCTCGCGGTAGAGAATGAGCAGATGGCGGCCCGACATCTTGTCGTCCATCGGGAAACTGATGTCGCAAGCGTGGTCACGGCCCACGATATTGCGGCCCTCATAAATCTTGTAGACCTCCCCTGCGGGATTGTGGCTGTAGCTAACGAGCAAGCCCACCAATTTGCGGCCGCCGTCAGGATTGGGCGAGCCGGGCTGTCCGACGGTGCGAATGACGGTGTGTCCGCCGCCACCGCCTGGCACGTCAGGCATGCCAGGGTAATAAGGTGTCGTAGGAGCCGTTGCGCCCGGGGTGCCGTTTCCGTTGAAATTATTGTTTATCTCCGTTTTTGCTGTCGGCGCCCCGATTCCGGGCATATTCACTTGTGTGTGGCCACTCTGCGGGCAGAAAGGGCAGTTGTCGCCATAAATGCTTGAGTCATATTGGTGTCCGTTCGGACATTTCTTTGTTGCCATGGTAATATAAGTTATTATGTAATGGCGGAGAACAGCTTGTGCGGCCGTTCTCTACGCCCTTACGGATTAATATTCAACGTGTCATTTCAAGAGTTCAACGATATACTTGGCCTTTACGCCCATGTTGAGTCCCTGCTTTTCAAATCCGGCATTGTTGATGCCAACGAGCTGTCCTTTGTCGTTGAGAATCGGCGAACCGCTTGCGCCGTGTTCCGTCACCATGTCGTGACCGAAGCTCACTTCTCCGCGATTTTGCGTCACATTGCCTTCGTGCACCTGGTTGTGGATTTCGCGATTGTCTATCATGCCCATGTCGGTGCCCGAAGGATAGCCGATGGTAAAGATTTTCTTGCCCTCCTTCAGTGCATCGGGCGAGAGGTCGGCCTTGTTGAAGTCGATGATGTGGGTCACCTTCGCTGGGAGCGTACGGCTTTCTGTTTGAATGACGGCCACGTCTTTCGGCATGCCGCTCTGTTCCTTATAAACCGTACAAGCCACGAGATTGCTGGGACTGAACACCACGCCATCGGGGATAATACCAATGCCGTAGAGTTTCGGCTTCACCGTGATGCGGCTACACAACGCGCCGTTGCCCGTTTGAATCAGAATATCCTGCACCTGCTGGTTGATTTTCTTGCCCACAGGGTCGTCGCTCGACGACGGGTTCGACAGCCAAGGTTGCGTGATGTGGAGGTTGGTGACGACCTTACCGTCTTTGCTGACAAAGAAACCCGTTCCGACGGCCTCGCCGCGCTTAGGAACAAGATTTCCCTCCCCGTCAACGCTCAGGCATTCGATGCCGTCCTGTCCCAACAACTGACTGAAGAAAGCCGTCGTGATGTCTTCATCATCCTGGTAGATATTATAGCCGTAAACACTGTAAGTCATGCACACGGCATCGCCATATTCATTATATATCTTCTCGCTGCTCCAGCTTGCGAAATGCTTCCATCCGAAATAGCCTCCCACGCCGAGCAAAGCCACGATGAAGACGGCGGCGATGGAAATCCAGACGCCCTTGCCCGACGACTTCGGAGCCACTGGTGGCACTTCCGGCTGCAGAACCCGCGGTTGCAGATAGTTTTCCCAGTCGAGCGCATAAGCCCTCGTGATGGTCACGCGGTCGCCCTTCTGGAGCTTGCGACTCGTGACGCGTTCGCCATTGACATAAGTGCCATTGGTGGAATTGGTGTCTTCAATCACCACATCGCCCTGTGCGTTGCGGTAGAGCAAGGCATGATGGTGCGAAACGTCAGTCGGCGTGAGCTTGATGCGACAGTCAGCGTCACGTCCGATGGTGTAGCTCTCGCCGCCCGCTACTGGTCCGCCACCTGCCGCGCCGCCCGCGTTGCCGACGCGGATTTTTGTCTTTCCGCAGCGGCCCACGATGTCCCTGAGACTGGTGATTTCCGAGCCGAGCCTAATCACGTCGTTGACCGACACACGCTGCTGCGAAACCCGCGCGTTATTGACGAAAGTGCCATTGGTGGAATTTAGGTCACGAATTGTGCCCTGCTGTTCGTTGTCATCCAAGATGAGTTCTGCGTGATGTCCAGAGACATTAGAGTTTTGAATCACGCAATCATTGTCGAGCGAACGTCCGATCTTTATGATTTTCATAAACCATCAGTTTTGCAAACCTTCTGCGGAGGGGATTTAAAAAACAACGGTAGAAGCCTATGCGTTTGCCGCATACAAATACAATAGGGAAGCATTTCATGTCGGCTGCTCCATGTTGCGTTTCTGTTTCTGACGAGCCCGGCCGTCTGTATGCGCCGGCCATCTCCCAAAGGTTCTGTTGTTAAACACTATTTGCAGAGTACACAAATGGCCATATCTATTGCCACGTGTACTCTGCAAAATTTAATATCTTATCAGGAAAAAGCAAGTATTTTCCCATATTTTTTTGCTAAAATTTCGTGAAGCCCTTCAGCGCCGCCATAATAAGTAATGCACCATCACTATTAGGGGAGGCATTCTAAGTAATGCACCATCACTAAAAGTGTTCCCGTCGCAGCGGATAATTTCCGCGCAGGCGCTCAAAGGCAGCGGGGTCGGCTTTCAGGGCATCGCTGTCGCGTCGCGGGTCGTAGAGCGCCAGAGAAGGGTTGGCGGCAGCGTCGTCGGGCGCTTCAGGATAATAGCGGAACGTGGGCGGCACGGCAGGAGCCTCCACGTCAAACAGACAATCAACACCGAAGAAGCGGGCCACGGCTTCGAGCGACATACGGGTGCCATTGGCCTTTCCGTCGGCAGAATAGCCGGCGATGTGGGGCGTGGCGAGGAAAGCCCGGTCAAGGAGTTCGCGCGAGATGTCGGGCTCGTTCTCCCACGTGTCGACAACGGCTTCGCGGACGATGCCGCCACGAAGGGCGCCGAGCAAGGCACTGGTGTCGACCACCTCACCGCGACTGGAATTTATCACGACGGGGCGGCACTGCAAACGGCTGAAGAAATCGGCCGAAGCGAGGTGGTAGGTGGCGTGAAGCCCCTGGCGCGTGAGTGGCGTATGGAAGGTGATGATGTCGGCCTGCCGGCAAACATCGTCGAGCGTGGCGCAACAGGCGGTATCGCCAATGCCGCCAGCAGCGGCGCTTTCCTCTTCCACCCCGCCGCAGCCCTGAAGGCGCAAGGGGTCGCAAAGCAAGAGGTTGAGGCCGAGACGCTTGGCCATGAGCGCCACTTGCGTGCCGACGTGGCCCACGCCAACAACGGCCAGCGTGGTGGCGGCATCAAGACGAATGCGTCCGGCACGGGCAAGGAGCAAGAGGGCACTCTCAACATACTGCGCCACACTGCCCGCATTGCAGCCCGGACAATTGGTCCATCCGATGCCATTTTCCGCGAGCCAGGCGGTGTCGATGTGGTCGAAACCGATGGTGGCCGTGGCAATGAATTTCACGCGACTGCCATTGAGCAAGGCTTCATCGCAGCGGGTGCGGGTTCGCACAATGAGGGCATCAGCATCGCGCACGTCATCGGCGGTGATGGCAGCGCCAGGAAGATAAACGGCGGTGCCGAGGCGCTCTGCCTGCCCGCGCATAAATGGTATTTTGTCGTCAATGATGATTTTCATACTCGCAAGAGGGGTAAGTAAAGTGTTATGCTTTCTCTGCAGGAACGTCCGAAACGCCAGGAACGTCCGAAACGCCAGAAATGCCAGAAGCATCCGAAGCGTCCGCAACTGTCGGAGCCTCAGCGACTTCTCCTGAGTTCATCGCTGTTCCAGTTTCTTTTTGATTGCGTGGGAAATACTTGAGCACCTGTTCGCGCAGATAGGGGTTTCCGAGGTGCATATAAATATCGGTGGTGGCGATGCTCTCGTGGCCGAGCAGCATCTGTATGGCCCTCAGGTTGGCGCCGCCTTCCAGAAGATGCGTGGCAAAGGTGTGTCGCAGCGTGTGCGGACTGATGGTTTTGTTGATGCCGGCCCGCTCGGCATAGAGACGCAGATTATGAAAAACGGTGATACGCGAGAGGCGTTGTCGGCGCGAAGCACTGATAAACATGTAGTCTTCCTCGCCCATCTTCGGTTCGATTTTGTCGCGCTCCACAAACCAGCGCTGCAATTCCTCAATGGCGCGGGGCGACACTGGCACAAGGCGTTGCTTGTTGCCCTTGCCGAGCACGCGCAGATAGCCCTCGTTGAGATAGAGGTCGGAAAGGCGCAACTGGCAAAGCTCCGTCACGCGCAATCCACAACTGTAAAGAATTTCAATCATGGTACGGTCGCGCTGCCCATCGCGATGTCCGAGGTCAACGGCATCCAGGATGGCATCGACTTCCTCCAGCGACAACACCTCTGGCAGATGTTTGCCGAAGGCTGGCGACTGCAGGTTTTCAACGGGATTCTTCTCGATATATCCGTCGAGCTGCAGGAAATGGAAGAAGGAGCGCACGCCCGAAAGCACACGCGCCAATGAGCGCTCGCTGATGCCGAGATCAGAGAGCGTCCAGGTGAAGCGGTGGAAGTCGTTGAGCGTGAGCCCCCCCACCTCAAGATGGTTTTCTTCAACATATTCAAGGAAACGCTTCACGTCGCGGCAATAAGCCTCACGCGTGTTGGGCGAGAGGCCGCGCTCAAGGAGCAGATAACTGCGGTATTTGCCCAATACAACGGGCTCTTTGCGACGTTTGAACAGGTTGGGGTCGACGCCCTGCGGAATGGAATTGGCGTCCACAATGCTCGAATGCATTTCTCCTGCCTTGTTGGTATGCTTCGTATCCATATTTTTTCGTACCTTTGCTTGCAGTAATGGTGAAAGAATAAGTTGGGCTATTTTGACCTGTATTTTTGTTGGTTTTGGAATTTGGAAGAGGGAGCATAGCGAGCTATGTGACCGATGACAAATACCAAAAACGGTAAAAAGACAGGACATAAGATATAACTTCTTATTCCTCAAAATTGCACAAGTTATTTTTTTACCATTACCAAAAGCAAAGGTACGTTTTTTCTGCCGAAAACCAAACATGATAGCGGCGTTAAGCATCATTCTGGCCACCTGCAAATGTCCACGACTGCCCCCACCGGGCCACCCAGTCTGCCCTCCGTCGCTCCAAAAGAGATTACTTATGAAAATTCTGATTCTCAACGGCCCCAACCTTAACCTGCTCGGACAACGCGAGCCTGGCATCTACGGCAACGGCACGATGGACAGCTGCCTCAACCAGCTCCGCCAACGCTATCCGCAAGTGGAATTTCTCTATTTCCAGAGCAACGTAGAAGGCTTTCTCATTGACCGCCTGCAACAGGCCATAACAGAAGACGTTGACGGCGTGGTACTCAACGCAGGAGCCTATACCCACACGTCGATAGCCCTTCACGATGCCATCCGCAGCGTGAAGTTCCCCGTCATCGAAGTACACATCTCCAACGTACACCAGCGCGAAGAGTTTCGCCACCACTCCTGCATCGCCGCCGCCTGCAAAGGCGTAATCTGCGGCTTCGGCCTCAACTCCTACCGGCTGGCCGTAGAAGCCATCGTTAATCCATAAGTAATGGTGAAACGAGGCGGAAAGCGCCGCGCGTAAAGCACGTGCCTTCCACACGCATCCCTCGGCACATCCTTGACTCAACAATATAAATAGTATATACACCATACCACCATGTACAAGAAAACAAAAATTGTAGCAACCATCTCTGATGCCCGTTGCGATATAGGTTTGCTGCGCTCCCTCTATGAAGCCGGCATGAATGTTGTGCGCCTCAACACCGCCCACCAAGGCCCTGAAGGCATGCGCAAAGTGATTAACAATGTGCGCGAAGTGTCAAGCCACATCGCCGTTCTCGTCGACACCAAAGGCCCTGAAGTGCGCACCACCCGCTGCGAAGCCCCCATCGAGTTCCACAAAGGCGAGATGGTGGAAATCGTTGGCAACCCCGAAATCATCACCACCCACGAGCGCATCGCTGTTTCCTACAAAAACTTCGTTGACGACCTCAACGTAGGCTCACACATCCTCATTGACGACGGCGACCTCGGACTCTTCGTGGAAGAGAAAACCGCCACCACGCTCGTCTGCAGCGTGGAAAACGACGCCACGCTCGGTTCGCGCAAGAGTGTCAACGTGCCAGGAACGCGCATCAACCTGCCAGCCCTGACGGAGCGCGACAAAGAAAACATCCGCTTTGCCATTGAAGCCGACGTGGCCTTCATCGCCCATTCCTTCGTGCGCTCAGCCGCCGACGTGGCAGAAGTGCGCCAACTGCTTAAAGAAGCAAACAGCGACATCCGCATCATTGCCAAAATCGAGAACCAGGAGGGCGTTGACAACATTGACGAGATTATCGAAGCAGCCGATGGCATCATGGTGGCCCGCGGCGACCTTGGCATCGAAGTGGCGCAGGAGCGCATCCCGGGCATCCAACATCGCCTCGTGGCCAAAGCCATCCGCGCCCACAAGCCCGTCATTGTTGCCACCCAGATGCTGCAAAGCATGATTCGCAATCCGCGCCCAACGCGTACGGAGGTGACAGACATCGCCAACGCGGTTTATTCTCGCGCCGATGCCCTGATGCTCTCTGGCGAAACGGCCTATGGCGACTATCCCATCGAAGCTGTACGCGTGATGGCCACCGTGGCCGAACAGGCTGAGAAAGACAACTTCGACGAGATTCCAGAGGTGGACATCCCGTTGGCAGAACACCCCGACGTGACGGAGTTCTTCTCGAAAGAGGCCGTGATGGCAACGCAACGCATGCGTCTGCGAGCCATTGTCATGGACAGCTACACGGGACGCACAGCACGCTACGTTTCTTCGTTCCGCGGAAAATGCACCATCCTGGCCATCTGCTACAAGGCGAAAACGGTGCGACACCTGGCACTCTCCTACGGTGTTTACGCCATCTACATGCCGATGAAGAGCTACGGACACGAGTTCCTGCTCGCCGCCCTGCGCAAACTTCTCAGCGATGGCATGCTTCACATGGACGACCGCATCTGCTATCTCGGTTCGCAACGCAAGGAGCAGACCACGTCTTTCATGGAAATGAACATCGTGAAGAACCTCTTCGAAACGGAAGGAGAGGAAACCTATCCTAATTAAGTAATGGTAAATCGCCATTACTAAAAAACACACTGACATGAATTTCTACCCTTCTGAAACGGCAACCGATGCTGAAATGGCAGCCGCTGAGGCGATGACGATGGACGATTATCTTCTCAACCACATCTCGCCAGAAGACGACTACCTCCACCGGCTCTATCGCGCCACCAACACCCATCTGTTGCGGCCGCGCATGGCGTCGGGACATTTGCAGGGCCAACTCCTGCGCATGCTGACGGGCATGATACGCCCTAAAGTGGTGGTGGAAATCGGCACCTACTCGGGTTATTCAGCGCTGAGCATGGCAGCAGGCATGACGGCCGATGCCGTGCTCCACACGTTTGAAATCAACGACGAGCAGGAGGTGTTTACACGCCCCTGGCTGGAGGGCTCGCCCTATCCGCCACGCATCGTTCTGCACATCGGGGAGGTGGAGAAACTTCTGCCGCCCATGAATCTGAGCATCGACCTGGCTTTCATCGATGCCAACAAACGGCAGTATGTCGACTATTATAACCTCCTCATGCCGTTTATCGCGCCAGGGGGATACATCCTGGCCGACAATACCTTGTGGGACGGGCATGTGATCGACCCAGCCTACGACCGCGACGCGCAAACGCGGGGCATCAGGGCTTTCAACGATTTGGTGAGAGACGACGAAAGGGTGGAAAAGGTCATCCTGCCACTGAGAGACGGACTTTCGCTGATTCGGAAAATCGGATAAGGGGTGTTCAAAATTCCAGAAAAATCAAGGTTGGTAAAGAGGCGCCAGCGCCCCTGAAAGGGGCTCATATTTAGGGTAGGGGCTTGCCCCTACCTCTTGGGGCCGATTTATGAACCTCGCCCCTGTAAGGGGCTCATATCTCGAATCTTATTGCGGGGCAAGCCCCGCCAACGATATGCGCCCCTTACAGGTAGGGTGTTCAAAATCCAGAAAAAATCCCGCACGCTTTTGAGTCCAATAGCAAGTGGCGAAGCATGCGCACATAATAAACGAACAAAGCGCGAAAAGGAGCGTCCTGAAAGGGCAGCCAGTTCATAGCCCAGGGCAACGCCCTGGGTATCAGCGTATAAACGCCTACGCCCTGTAAGGGCAAAAGTATGGGCGAATGGTTGACTTTTACTTTTGCCCTTACAGGGCGCAGGAACGGGGAACACGGCACCCGGGGCGTTGCCCCGGGCTATGAACTTACTGGGCTTTCAGCCCGCACAGGGCCGCAGATCGGGCTTTGGCACAGGGGCGCTGTCGCCTCTTTACCGACCTTGATTTTTCAAGATTTTGAACACCCTACCATAAGGGAATACACACATCCCTAAGCAGCAGGCGGCCTGAAACATTGAGACCTACACGCTTGAAGCATTGTATTCTTGATTTGCAGGCTCTCTCCCTGGCACAGCGGTCTGCCGACTTTTGCGAAACACCTGTTCACCATTAATAAAACATCTCTAAAAAAACACTTATGGAAACAACCAGACAACAGAAAATATCACGCCTCATCCAGAAGGAACTGGGCGACATTTTCCAAAAACAGACACAGGCCATGCACGGCGTACTGGTTTCAGTGAGCGCCGTTCGCATCAGCCCCGACATGAGCGTCTGCCGCGCCTACCTGAGCGTGTTCCCCTCGGAACGCAGCCAGGAAATCGTTGACAACGTGAACAATAACGTGCGCGAACTGCGCTATGAACTCGGAACGCGTGTGCGCCATCAACTCCGCATCATTCCCGAACTGAAGTTCTTCATCGACGATTCGCTCGACTATATCGAACACATCGACGAACTGCTCAAGAAATAACCCAGCCCAACAATGAACCTATCCCTCTTCTTCGCACGCCGATACCTCTTCTCGCGCAAAAGCCATAGCGCCATCAACATCATTTCGGGGGTGTCGGCACTCGGCATCGCCGTGAGCACAATGGCCCTGGTGTGCGTGCTTTCTGTGTTCAATGGGTTCCGCGAACTCATTGCGGGACTCTATTCGGCCTTCGACCCAGAAATCGAGCTCGTGCCTCTTCAGGGCAAATATGCCGATGCCAACGCCCCCGCTCTCCTACGGGCAAAGGGGGTGGACGGCGTGGCGAGCACTTCGGCGAGCTTTGAAGAAAACGCCCTGATTCTCTATCGGGGCAACCCGCTCGTGGTGACGCTCAAAGGGGTGGACGAAGACTTCGGAAAGGTGACGGGCATCGACAGCATCGTCTTCAACACCAACAACATGCGCGAACACTTCCCCGCCCTCTCGGCGGCTGGCATCAACTATGCCGTGCCGGGATACGGACTGGCTGTGCGCATGGGCATCAACTTCGGACAGATTGAAATTTGTGCACCGCGAAGGGGCGCACAAATCAATATGGTGAACCCCTCGGAGAGCTTCAATGTCGACGACCTCTTCTCCTCGGGCACGTTCTTCCAAGTAAACCAAAAACGCTATGACGACACCTACTTGCTGACGTCGCTCAATTTCGCGCAAGAGCTATTCGAGCAAGACGGCAAACTCACGTCGCTGCTCCTGTCTGTTAAACCGGGATACGACCCTGAGAAGGTGAAAGCTGCGGTGCAGACGGCAGCAGGAACCAAATTCAAAGCGCGAAACCGCATGGAGCAACACGACGAAACCTTCAAGGTGATGAAGATTGAGAAACTGATGGCTTATCTCTTCCTCACGTTCATCGTCCTCGTGGCCTGCTTCAACCTGATTGGCTCTGTGGCCATGCTCATCATCGACAAACGCCGCAACGCCGAAACGCTCAACGCGCTGGGAATGGACCACCGCGCCGTGGCGAGCGTCTTTCTCTACGAGAGCCGCCTCATCACCCTCATCGGCGCCATCATTGGCATCGCCTTGGGACTGCTTTTATGCGGCCTGCAGGCGCATTTCGGTTGGCTGCGCCTCGGCAACGGCGAGGGCAACTTCATCGTAGACGCCTACCCTGTCAGCGTCCACTGGCAAGACGTTCTCTTCGTCTTCGTCACGGTCGTCATCGTGGGCTTCGCCACAGTCTGGCAACCAGTACACTATCTCTGCAAGAAAATGCTGTAAGACACGCCAACGGCAAAATTGTGGAAGTTATTTTTTTCAACATTACTTACCCCCAAAACCCTTAAAAATTCACATGAAATTCAAAGCATTGCTTGTGCTCTTCGTGGGCTTCCTCACCAGCACATCCTTCTGCCAGGCGCAATCCATCTGGCATCCGTCTTATCTCACAGGCGCTTCGGGCCTGAGCAACTCAAAACTCGAGCGCATTGAAATCAAGCGGAAAACAACGGCCTTGGTCTTCGCGCTCAGCGCCTACGAGGGCGAGATAACGCTCCCCAAAGACGTTTGTCTGAAGGCAGCCGGAGACAGTCTGCCGTTGCTCTCTGCCGTAGCTTACAAGCACAAATACAATGAAAACTCGGCCCGCCAAGTGGCGAAGGGAGAGACCTTTGCTTTCCAGGAGGGCGATTCTCTGCGCCTCGTTTTCCCTTCCCTGCCGCGCCATGCCGCCACCTTCAACTTCCTTTGCGGCACAGGGTGGGGCTCTGGCAAGATGCTGGGCATCCGCACCGACAACCGCCCTTACCCTGCACTTCTGCCGCCTTCGTCGCCGCTCCGCTTCACTGGTGCCCTCCCCGATTGGCCCCGTCGCTATGCCCCAGCGGTCATACGCGCACGTGTTCACGGTCTGCCTGAGGGGGCAAGCGCCCTGTCGTACTTGATGGGCAACAGCGCCAACATCAAACAAACGTCCTTCCCGGAGATAACGGACACCTGCGGCCAATTCTGTTTGAGATACGAACTATCCTACCCCATCTATGTGCATTTCTCTGTGGCGGACCAACCCTTGATGTTTCCGCTTTGCCCTGGCGACACCATCACCATTGATTATGATTTAAACCGCGCAGCCAACACCCATTACAGCGGCGCCTATCATCCAGAAAAGCGAAAGGCCCTGCACATACGCGGCGGAATGACACCATTGCTCTACGTCGATTCGCTCAAAGACGCTCTGCAGGAGGAAACCGTTTCGTTTCATAAAGACTCCATCGCCAGAATCCACCATCTGAGCTACACCGAGTTTCGCCAATCCGTGTGGGAATGCCATCAGAATCGTCTCTCTCGCTATGCCGCCCTACCCCTCTCTGAGGGTGAACGCGAATTCTTGCAGCTGGCCAGCGAGAAAGCGTATATCGACCGCTGCTGTTCCTTTCCTTTCATCAACACCCTCCAGCCAAATCCCCTCGACTCGGTGCAGATGGCAGCGCCCGAAAAGCAAGTGGACTTCTGCGACCCTCATGCGGCGCAAATGAAATTTCCGCATACGCTCCACACGGCCTATTTCTCTCTGAGCGACCGATACAAACAATATCTGGAGGCCAACGGATTGCAGTCGTCGACATTTGGCCGATGGCTCGAAGAGCTCGACACTGCCGCCGCACTGGTGGCGCGGACGAAAGCCGCACAACCTGTCGGCGCAGAGGAGATCAACCGACTTTCAGCTGAATATCAGGCGCCCATCCGCGAACTGCAAGCCGAATTGGCACCGCAATTCACCTCCGACTCGCTCTGGACACCGCAGGGCGACCCCAGCACTTACCTCTCCCAAATCGTAGCCCGTCATCCTGACAAAGTGGTGTTCGTTGATTTCTGGGCCACATGGTGCGGCCCCTGCAACCTCGGAATCAAGGAAATGGAAAAGGTGAAAGCCGACTTGGAAGCGCAAGGCGTGGTATTTGTCTACATCACCGACAACAGTTCCTCCACCAAAGGCTTCCTCGAAATGAAGCGCAAGCACAAGGGCGAACACTACATCTTCACCAAAGACGACTGGAAAAAGATGCAAATCCCTGGCTATGAAGGCGCCATCCCGCATTATCTCATCTACGGCAAAAACGGCCAACTGAAGCAATCCGTCGTTGGCTGGCCCGGTCTGGAAAACATGAAAGAAAATATTCTCAACGCCAACAAATAGGCTGATACCGCAACATAGCACAAGGCTGGATTCCTCTCATCGGAAATCCAGCCTTGTGCTTTTATGTAATGTTGAACATGGCAAGGCAAAACAAAGAAACGCACCCAACGAATGATGCAGAACAACTCCGATTGGGAGAACACTCGTAATCATGGCAGCAAATTCCATGGTTAGAAATTTGGCGTCATTTTATACTCTAAGTTTATCACAGGGAGAAATTTTCAACTAAACTTTTGGAAGGATAAACAAAAGCATTTAACTTTGCAGTTATAAATTTGGCTTTATATTAAACTATGGGTATAACATACGGAACAAAAATAAACCAATTACTCGCAACCACTGCACCAACAGGGCTGTTGTTTGCTGATTGGCTGAAGAAAGAAGGCTATTCTGGTCAACTGCAAAAAAAATACAGGGACTCAGGATGGCTGACTGCATTGTGCAAAGGAGTTATGTTTCGCACTGGAGGACGTTTGAATGCTTACGATGCCATAGCTTCATACAACAAGCAGATGGATGGTTGCCTTAGAGTGGCAGCTATGTCCGCATTGGAATACGCAGGGTTTAACCATTATGTACCGATGGGAAAACCAGTGCTGATGGTAGCTGCGCCAACTTGCAAAATGCCATTGTGGATGCAAAGTGATGTATATGACGTCACATTCCGACTGTTCCATACAAACGCCTTTTCGTCTGTAGAAACAGTGAAACGTATTTCAGATAGTGGCATATTATATGTATCTTCTCCTGAACAGGCGTTCTTGGAATGTCTAATCATGACTCCCAAATCATATAGCTATATGGATTTGTACTATGTAATGGAGCAATTGACAACGCTACGCCCAGACGTCGTGCAACACCTATTGGAAACCATGAACAACAACAGAGCGAAGAGAATGTTTTTGTATATGGCTGAAAAAGCCGGTCATTACTGGTTTGAAGAACTGCATCCCGAAAGAATTGATGTCGGGTCGGGGAAAATCCAAGTAGTTGCCAATGGTACATTCAACAGTAAATACAACATGACCATTCCAAAAGAATTAGAAGAATATGAGGGATAAGTACAAGAAGTAGGTCGCATTATTGATAAGAATCATGCCGTCTGTCTATCGTATCAAGGAATTTGCCGTGCATGGTGGAACGGCCATCAATTTGTTCCACAAGAATTTGCCACGGTATTCGGTGGATATAGACATCACCTATATTCCTGTTCAAGATAGAGCTACAAGTTTGCGCAATATCAATGACAGACTATTGGAGGTTAAGAGAAATCTGGAGAAGACTATACCAGGCATTGTGGTTGTCCCCAAGCCAAATGTATGGAAACTTCTGTGTACATTAGGAGACGCAACCGTCAAGATAGAAGTGAACGGCACAAAACGCGGCATCATTGGTGACACAATGGATATGCCATTGTGCGACAAAGCCAAAGAAGAGTTCAGCATGGGTTGTAAGGCTCGAACTGTTTCTTTCGGCCAGCTATATGGTGGAAAAATCACGGCAGCTTTGAGCAGACAACATCCTCGAGACCTGTTTGATTGCAAGTATATGAATATTAATTCTTTTGAGGAGATTAAAGATGGCTTTATGCTTTGCCTGTTAGGAAGTGACAAGCCTATTATCGAGTCATTGCAACCAAATGAGATTGACCAAACTGATGCTCTGGAGAGACAGTTTGAGGGGATGTCTAACATTGCATTTAGTTACGAAGACTATAAACTGGCAAGATTGCAGTTAGTCAAAATGGTTAGAGAAGGCTTGACCGTGAATGACAAGAAATTCCTGCTTTCTTTTGAGAAGGGATGTCCAAATTGGAATCTGTGTTGCGCTGGCGATTTGTCCATTTATCCTTCTGTTCAATGGAAATTGCTCAATATCAGAAATCTGAAAGAACACAACATTCAAAAATATGAGCAGGGAATTAATAAGTTGAACAACTTTCTATTCTCCAGTGAACTGCCGTTAAGTCTTTAGCTTAGCGGCAGTTTACCATTGATAGAATCCAACCTCCGTAAATCCAGTCCTAACGACCGTCAACGCACGCAGGAGCAGACACAGCTGCACACCGTCCCAGCGACGCTCGTCTCTGCTCCCAGCGACGCTCGTTTCTGCTCCCAGATGCGTTCGTCTCTGCTCCCGCGTGCGCTGACAGTCGGTATTGGCGTGGGGCGAAGCACTGTAGCTCACTTTGCTCGCAAAGTGAGGGGGACGAATATTGGGCGGACAAGCACGGGTTGAAAATCCAACAAAGTTATGGCCCAGAACGCTGGACATGTTCGCTATGTGTTCGTGCCCCTCACTTTGCGAGCAAAGTGAGCTACAATGCTGGCGCCGCAACAGAGGGGAGCGAATATTGCGGCGGCCAAGCACGGGCTGAAAATCCAACGAAGCAATGCCCCAGAGCACTGGTCATGTTCGCTACGTGTTCGTGGCCCTCACTTTGTGAGCAAAGTGAGCTACAATGCTGGCGCCGCAACAGACGATTGTGCGAGCCTGCGCTAATCTCTGCCGCGAGGGAGCTGCCGCCAAGCTTTAATATTTCTATTTTGAACACCCCACACCTATAACGCCAAGAGCCGCAAGCGATGTCTCGCATTGCGGCTCTTGGCGTTATAGATTTATGTAGTGTCGTCGTTATTTCGTGAGCTTCCAGGTGGCTCCGTCCTTCGTGTCCTTCACCTCGAAGCCAAATTCGGCCAGGCGGTCACGGATTTGGTCGCTCGTGGCCCAGTCCTTGGCGGCCTTGGCCTTGGCACGCAGTTCGAGCAGGAGGTCGATGGCCTGGCCGAAGCTCTTTTCGCGCTCGGCGTTGCCGCTTTCCTCTGCTTGAAGGCCGAGGATGTCGAAGGTGAACGTGTGGAACACCTTTTTCAAGGCTTCAAGGCCTTCTGGCGTAATGGTCTGCTTCTTGTCGGCCAACTGATTGACGGTGCGGCAGGCATCGAAGAGGTGGCTGATGACGATGGGCGAATTGAAGTCGTCGTCGAGGGCCTCGTAGCATTTTGTCTCCACTTCCTGGGCGTAAGCCTCCGTGAGCGTGCCGTTTGCAGCAGCCTCGATGCGTTCGAGCTGCGTGATGGCATCCATGAGGCGGTCGAGACCCTTCTTGGAGGCCTGGAGCGCCTCGTTTGAGAAGTCAACCGTTGAGCGGTAGTGGGCCTGGAGGATGAAGAAACGGATGGTCATCGGCGTATAGGGCTGAACCAACTGCTCGTGTTCGCCGTTGAAGAACTGGTCGAGGGTGATGAAGTTGTTGTAGCTCTTGCCCATTTTCTTGCCGTTGATGGTGATCATGTTGTTGTGCATCCAATATTTCACCATCTGGTCGCCTTGCGAAGCCACAGCCTGTGCGATTTCGCATTCGTGGTGTGGGAACACGAGGTCCATGCCGCCACCGTGGATGTCGAAGTGGGCGCCGAGATATTTACGGCCCATCGCGGTGCATTCGCAGTGCCAACCGGGGAAACCATCGCTCCAGGGCGACGGCCAGCGCATGATGTGTTCGGGCTGGGCTTTCTTCCAGAGCGCGAAGTCGACCTGGTGGCGCTTTTCGCCCACGCCGTCGAGTTCGCGGCTGGCGTCGCGCACATCGTCGAGGTTGCGGCCGGAGAGCACGCCGTAGTGGTATTTCTCGTTGTATTTTTCCACATCGAAATAAACCGAACCGTTTGACACATAGGCAAAACCGTTGTCGAGAATCTGCTGAACGAGTTCCTCTTGCTCAATGATGTGTCCCGTTGCGTGTGGCTCGATGCTGGGCGGCAACACGTTGAGCTTCGCCATAGCGGCGTTGAAGCGGTTGGTGTAGTATTGAGCAATCTCCATCGGCTCGAGTTGTTCGAGACGTGCTTTCTTGGCAATCTTGTCTTCACCTTCGTCGGCATCGTGTTCGAGGTGGCCCACATCGGTGATGTTGCGTACGTAGCGCACCTTATACCCGAGGTGTTTCAGATAGCGGAATACGAGGTCGAAGGTGATGGCGGGACGGGCGTGTCCCAAATGGGCGTCACCATAAACCGTTGGGCCGCAAACATACATTCCGACGTGGCCGGGATTGATGGGCTTGAAGAGTTCCTTGGTGCGCGTGAGCGTATTATAAATAAGAAGTTGATGTTCCATATCTGTGTTGGCGTTTTGTTGTGTCATTGGAAATGGCAGGCGCTTCTTTTGGGCCTACCTATGTGCGTTTTATCAGAGTCCCAGCTTTGCCGAGATGTCGAGCATGCGCTGGATGGGCTTGATGGCGGCTTCGGCCACGTCTTCCGACACGTGTACCGTTGGCCATTCGTAGCGCAGGCTGTTGTAGACCTTCTGGAGGGTGATCAAGCGCATGAAGTTACACTCGTTGCAATTGCAAGTGCTGTCGTCGGGCGGAACGGGAATGAAGCGTTTCTCCGGAGCCTGTTTCTGCATCTCGTGGAGGATGCCGCTTTCTGTGACCACGAGGAAGGTGTCGTTGTCGCTGGCAACGGCATATTTCAGCAGGGCGGCGGTGGAGCCCACCACGTCGGCCAGTTTCACGACGGGACCTTTGCATTCAGGATGCACGAGCACTTTGGCACCGGGGTGTTCTTTCTTCAGTTCCACGAGTTTTTCAACGGAAAAGCGCTCGTGGACATGGCAGGCACCGTTCCAGAGCAGCATGCTGCGACCCGTGACACTGTTGATGTAAGCGCCCAGATTGCGGTCTGGACCGAAGATGAGGGGCTGGTCTTCTGGGAAGCTCTCAACGATTTGCCGCGCATTGGTCGACGTCACCACAACGTCGGTCACGGCCTTGGTGGCAGCCGAGGTGTTGACATAGGAAATGACCTTATGGCCGGGATGTTCCTTCACGAAACGGGCGAAATCATCGGCCGGACAGCTTTCGGCCAGCGAGCAGGTGGCGTTGAGGTCTGGGATGAGCACTTTCTTGTCCGGACAAAGAATCTTGTCGGTTTCGGCCATGAAATGAACGCCACACATCACGATGATGTCGGCATCGGTCGTCGCCGCCTTCTGCGCCAGGGCGAGACTGTCGCCGACGAAGTCGGCAATGTCTTGCAGGTCGCCTTCGGTGTAATAGTGCGAGAGGATGACGGCGTTTTTCTCCTCACACAACCGGCGTATCTCCTTCTTCAAGTCGATGCCTTCTGGCACTGGCTCGTCGATGTAGCCTTTGGCTTTCCAGGATTCTTTGATTTTTGTCATAGTCTTGTTTTGTATTTGCAGAACTGTCTGATGGCAGCCCCACAAGAGTTTCTGACGATTGGTTTGTTATTGCAAAGTTACGCACGCTCAGGGAAGTACCCAAGAAAAAGCGCAGGTTTTTAAGTAATGGTGAAAGAATAAGTTGACCTATTTTGACCTATATGTTAGGGTATTCTATATCCAGAAAAATCTCTGCGCGGTTTTGAGCCAAATAACATAGCAGTTGCGCCGCTGCCCCTGAAAGGGGCTCATATTCCAGGATAGGGGCTTGCCCCTATCTCTCGCCGTAGCTCATCAATTCTCGCTGCTGCCCCTGTAAGGGGCGCATATCGTTGGCGGGGCTTGCCCCGCAATAAGATTCGAGATATGAGCCCCTTACAGGGGCGAGGTTCATTAATAGGCCCCAAGAGGTAGGGGCAAGCCCCTACCCTAAATATGAGCCCATTTCAGGGGCGCTGGTGCCGCATTACGAACCTTGATTTTCATGTATTTTGAACGCCCTACCTTACAGGAGCTCATATTTAGGATAAAGCTAAAAAAAGACATATCCCTTTTAACGGAGATATGTCTTGTATCGATTGAATGCTTTTTCAATGTCTTTGGCGGCGCACACTGTATCCTGCACTGCGAGAGCGTGAAGAAGAAGCTTTGACCTTCGGGGTCTTCGTCTTCTTCGGCCTTGAGGCAGATTTGGCGCTGGAGGTCTTGCTCACCGTGGTGCGTCGTCCCGTTGTCGAGCGTCTGGAAACGGTGCGTTTCGAAGCTTTCTCGGCAGCGGCGATGCTGTCGGCCATTGCCTTGGCAGTAGCGGCCTTGGCTTCTGCCACGGAATCGTGTCCAAACACACGGTCTTGGAAGTCCTTCATCTCCTTGTCGATGCGTCGCTGTTCCTTGGCCAGTTCCTCATCGGAGTGGCAATAGTTGGCGAGCAAGCGGTCTTGGAGGTTGACGGTCTTATAGATTTTCCCCTCATAGGAAGCCGTCATGAAATAGTCGTCGGCCGACATGGCTGCCGCGTTGTTGACATTGCTGCTCATGAGCATGAGTTTGCTCAGGCGGGGCGCGATGTCGCTATATTTCACCCAAAACATCGGGTATTGCGAGTCGGTGCCTCCAAAGTCGTCGTCGCCCCTCTTGAGCACTGGGCAGAGGGCGGTGACGGCGGTTCGGAAGGTGGCCGTGTGCTGGTCGTAGTATCTCGACACCTTGACGTAGAAGAGTTTCACCTCTTCCGACGGGATGTCGGCATCGTTGACGCGCACCATGTCGCCTTTCTTCTCATAGAAGATGTGATAGCGGTCCATAATGTCGCGCACCTTCACCTGGTTTTTGGCCGAGAAGTCTTCGTTGCCGTCGAGCTTATAGTCATACGCCTTGAGTTCCCCCCTCAGCAGCATCTTGAAGATGAAGGTGAAGAGGTTTTGCCGGCCATCGGCCTGCGGGGTCGTGGGATAATAGAGCACGGCATTGGCATCCTTGGTGAGGTCGAGCGAGAGATAGACGTCGCGGCGCCACGAAGCGTCGTCGGGCATTGCCGGCGCCGTTGGGAAATCGCGGTAGGCCGAACCTTGGGGCGTTGCTGCGGCGCGTTCCCGTTGCTGTGCCTCAGCGGCGCGTCGGCGTGCTGGCGGCTGTGCCACTGCCGTGGCGGTTGTGAGGCAGAGTAAGAGCAATATGAGGTGTTTCATTGTCTGAAGGGTTTTGTAAGGGGAAAGGGATGGTGCCAAGGGGGCGGGACAACGGACAGACGGACGCTTGGCCGACACTGCCTTTTGAACCTACGGGAGGGCTCCCTCTTCCGATACTTTCCTGGAAAATAAATTAGTTCACGATGATTTCCATGGGCTGCGGCAAGGTGCGCTCGATGCCATCGGGACCGACAGCACGTATCTTCGAGATATAGAAGCGCTGGCCGCGACGCAGAGAGCGGATGAGTTCGCGCTGCGCTTCGGTGAAGGATGCTCCGGCGGATATTTCGGGGCGAGCGTTGCCCATGCGGTCGAAGAAGACGGCTTCAAAACCGCGAACGGAGAACGGGATGTCGAGCAGTCCGTCGTCGATGGCCGCATGCAGTTCGCGCAAGGCCACGGCTGAAGCTTTCGCCATACGTCCGCCGCGATAGCGGTCGGTGCCGAGCATGATGTAGGGAGCTGGATCTGGAAGTTTGCGCACTTTAAACGTAAAGGCGCCCATTGTTTGCATACGGCCATTGACTTCGCCAGTGACGGTGAAGGTCACGTTCTCTCCCACTTTGTTGGGGCGTGCCACGTATTTTCCTTTGCCATGTGCGGTGAGCGTACCGCCCGCCATGCTCAGATGGATTTTGTCTGACGCGATGCCAGAGGCCGAAACGCTGATGGGGTTGTTGTAGCCCGCATAGAGCACGTTCATGAGGTCGGCAGCCACCGTGGCGCCTGTTGGCGGCGCGATGACATTGTATTTCTGGGTGAAGTTGCGGCGCATGATGTCGCCCGCAGCGTTAGGCATGAGGATGTAGCCCGAGAAGGTGTACTCGCCAGGACCGCCAACGGTGAAGTTGTAATTGCCGTCGGACGAGACGCGGCGTCCGTTGATGTAGATTTCGGGGCGCTTCGTGGTGTCGACCGCCGCCATGACGATGCGCGACTTGAAGGTCTCTCCCGGGAAAAGGGTGGTGGCTTCTGGCAGCACGTAGGCGTTGATTTCGTTGACACGGATGTCTTTGAGATCGATATTGGCGATGAGGTTGTGTAACACCTCACCTTCGGCGGCACGCACGTCGTGCTGCAATTTGTTGAGCATAGTGATGGCCGCGATGGACGGCATGGACTCAAACATATATTCTGGCCAGTTTTTGCCGATGTTATCGGGCTTTCGCGGCACGTCGGTGTTGAGGTTTGAGGCGATGATGGCCGCCTGCCGCTTGTCGGCAACGAACGTCAGGATGCGCTGGCGGAAACTGTTGATGCTGTTCTGTAGATGCAAGCCGCGTTGACTCACGGGAGCCAGCATCACGCGCCCTGCAGCGTCGAGATCTTCCTTGTTTTCCAAAGCGTAGGGCGTTCCCTCTTTGCCATCGGCCTCGCGTGCGATATCCCAACGCAACTGTTCCGCCAGGTTATAGAGCGAGTCGGCCATGTGTTTCACGCTCATGGCCTTATCATACCAGGGCTTCACCTTGGTGGGGTTGGCTGCCAGTTGCTGGGCAAAATTCTTATAAATGGCTTCGTTTTCCTTCGCGGCGTTGGCCGTGGTGCGGTTCAAACTGTCGCCCACGATGTCGAAGCCTTTCAGCACTTCGTTCGACACGTTGAGCGCCAGCATGGCCAGGAGGACGATGTACATCAAGTTAATCATCTTCTGGCGTGGCGAAACCGGACGTTTTTTTACTGTCATTGCTATTCGTTGTTCTTCGGTGGGAAGTTTTTAGGGGAGGATGTCAGGAAACATCCTTGGCAGGGATTATACCATCGGCTGACCCGGCTGTTGGGCAGAAGGCTGGAGGGGCTGCTGGGCGTATGGCTGACCTGGCTGCTGGGCAGAAGGCTGGGCCGGCGCCGTTCCGCGCATATTCACGGTGAGGGCCTGAATCATGCGGGCGTAAACGCCGTTGAGTTCCTCAATCTGTCGTGCCAACATCTGGGTTTGTGAATTGATCTGGTCGATGGTGCCGACCTGGAGACTGATGCTCTTCAGATGCAACTCATAAACGCGGTTGATACCGGTGAGGGTGCGGTTGAGGTTTTCCATTTCCACACTGTCTTTTGCCAGACGCGCACTCTGCTCGTCGACCTTCGTAAACGTTTCGGCCAAAGCCTGAAGCTTGCCGATGTAGGTCTGGGTGGCCTCTTCCATTTCTGGAGAGAGCACAGCCTGGGCGCGGCGCAACAATTCGTCGTTGGCGGCGCGGATGATGGCGGCGAGGCGTTTGGCTTCATTTTCAAACGGTTCGCTGCCCTCCGGCGTTCCAGCGGTGATGGCGGCGCGGGCGGCCTCAACAGGGTCGACAGCGGCAACATTGGCAGCGGCTGCGGCATTAGCAACACTGGCAGACGCTGAAGCGCCATTGCCACCGATGATGATGGTTGGCGAAGCTGGCGGCACGCATCCCGCCACCTGTGGTTGCACAGCAGGCGTTGCGTTGTCGAGCTCTTCTGTTTCGTTTTCTTCTTCCTCGTCTTCCTCGTCATCGGTCAGGCCGAGACGGGCGGCGATTTCTTCGTCGGTCTCATAGTCGTGTGGCAGTTCCTTGCCCACTTCGGTCTTGTCGAAGGGACGGTCGAAGGCTGAGAGCGTAAACACCACGACCTCCGTGCCCATACCGATGAAGAGCATGATGTTGCCTCCCGGCAGGTGGGTGAGCTTGAAGAGTGCGCCGAGGATGACGATGGCGGCACCCCAGCTATAGGCATAGTTCAAGAATGTCTGACCCGGCACACTGTCCATCCAGTGTTGCAGGCGAACGACGAAATTGATTTTGATGGCCATATCTTAAGTAGGTATTCTTATGATTGCTTGATTGTTGTTGCAGACGAGAGAGCGCGGGCGTTTGCACGGGCATTACTCCGGGACTCCCTATCTTCTGCGCTTCGTGTCGGAATTACTGCTCGTTGTGACAGCCTTTGAGCGCACGCAGCGAAAACCGATATAAGAGCGGGGCTGGTTTTGGTATTCCCATGCACGCCAGGCCGAACGGATCATGGAGAGAGGGTCTTTCCAAGAACCGCCACGAACGCTCTTGCGCTTCAGCACATAGGGGTCTTCCTTGGCGGCGTTGTATTTCAACTGCGGGTTGAGGTCGGCCATAGCGTCGACACCCGATTCGGTGAACACCGTGCTCGTCCACTCTGCCACGTTGCCCGCCATGTCGTAGAGACCATTGGAGTTGGCACCGTAGATGCCCACCTTCGAGGTGATGAGGTTGCCGTCTTCCGTATAATTGCCACGGTCGGGCTTGAAGTTGGCAAAATAGCATCCGTTGCCGTTCTTCGATTCCTGTCCTTGCCACGGGAAGGGGTTGCCCTCCTTGCCTCTGGCGGCATATTCCCATTCAATTTCTGTCGGGAGGCGGTAGCGCTGAATATAGCGGGCCTGCGGGCCCATGCCTCTGAGCAGATAGGTTGTACGCCAGGCGCAGAAAGCTTCTGCCTGTTCCCACGTCACGCCGACAACGGGATAGTCGTTGTAAGTCGGCGACGTGAAATAGAGTTTCATGTAGGCCTCGTTGTTGGCATTGGGGAAGTCGTTGACCCAGCACGTCGTGTCGGGATAGACCCTGACGATGTAGGTATTGAGGAAATCATAGAGCGAAGAGAGCGGGCGTTCGATGGTCTGACGGATGATTTCTCCGTTTTCGTCCACGTAAGCCGTGTCCTTGGAAATCATCACGGGGTCGTCGGAGGTCTCCAGGTCGGTGTTGAGATTGCGCTCGGCTGGATTAAGACGGTATTTTCTCAGTGCCGCCTTTTCGTAGTCGAACACTTCGTAGCGATAGATGAGCTGCTTCGTGTCGAGCATCACCGACCCATCGATGGGGTGCTTCACATAGACGCTCTTGATGGCCTGTTCTTCGTCTTCCGTCGGCTTACGCCAGGGGATGGGCTTCGACCAGTTGAGATGCGGCGTGACTGGTTCGCCATAGCGATCTTCTGTGATTTTGAAAGTCTCGTCGCCACTTTCGGCCAAGCGTTCGCGTATGATGCTATCGCGCACCCATTCCACAAACTGCCTGTACATGGAGTTTGTCACTTCCGTCTGGTCCATCCAGAAACCATCGACAGAGATGTCCTTTTGCGGCGCATATACGCCCCAGAGCGAGTCGTTGTCCTGGAGTCCGGCCTTGAGGTAGCCGCGTTTAACCTCCACCATGCCGTAAGGGGCTGGCTCGGTAAACGAGGCAGCGCGTACCCCCGTCACTTCGCCGCCGCTTTGCATGGCGTGTCCGCCGCCCATACAGGCAGAAAAAGCCAGCAGGGCCGCAAAGGTGAAGGCAACGCCCAGGGCATGTTTGAATATTGTGTTCATCGTTTTATGGTTATTGTGCGTCATACGTTATACATATATAATAAGGAGTACGGCCATTGGAGCCACACCTTCGTTTGTTCTTTTTCGTCCTACATTTTCCTCCGCAGGCTGTTATGCCATCGGCACTAACTAATGGTAAAAAATCACTAAAGCCAACGGACGCTGCGGTGCAGGTTGCGGCCGCGCTTGCCGAGGTTGAGGTCGAGGCTGTAAGCCAGCGTCACTTCGTGCTGTCCGCTTTGCAGCCCCATGCCAGAAGTGTTGGCCTCGTAGGAATAACTGATATCTATGCCGTGGAACGTTCCGCCGACAAATCCCGCCACACTGTGACTCGGACTGAAGTTGAGACCGCCGTAGAGACATTTCTTCTCGCGCTTGTAAATCACCTGCGCGGTGATGTCGGCGCGAAAATCCGTCCCGTCGTAACGGAGCATTGTGGAGGGGGCTATTGTTAATAACGGATTGTTGGTGCGAATATTGTATCCCGCCGTGAAATTATACATTGATTTCACGTTTATTTCGTTGGTCTCGCCGAGGAGGACGGTTGGGGCGGTGAGGTGTTGCGCAGAGATGCCTGCATACCAATGCTTATGGGCATACCAGAGACCTGCCGAAGCGTCGAACTTGGAACCGCTCATTTGCGAACTGGGAAAGGCGGGGTCGTTGGCGTCGCCGAGCTCGGCTTTCGAGCCGTCCACTTTTTCGTTGAGCATGTCGGCCTCTACGCCCACGGCGAGCTGTCCGCCGAAGAGTTTGAAGCGATAGGCATATTGCACAGAAAAGCGCTGATGGGAGAAAAGTCCGAATTCGTCGTTCTGAAAGACAGCACCGATGCCGTGCAACGTGTTTCCCAAGCGGAAGGCCATGTCGGCACCGGCGTACATGGTGCCTCCAGCATCTTCAAAACCGGAAGCATGGGCCTGATAGGCGCCGTTGATACACAACTGCGGGTTGCGACCAACGGCGGCGGGGTTGTATTGCGGCGCAAGCGACCAATAATGCAAAAAAGCCGGGTCTTGCTGGGCGCAGAGCTTTTGCGGCAGCAAGGTGGCGAACATGAAGAGGAGCCATACGGAAACGGCCGCCAAGGTGCCCCGCTTTCTTCTGAGGGACACCTTGGCGGTGCTGAGTCTGTATTCGTTGGCTACGTGAGCGGCTTCGGTCTTCATGAATGCTTTCGATGGTTATGAATGCACAAAGATAGGAAATTCTTCTGAAAGCTAATGACCCTGAGAGGATAAAATGCCGGAGGGCATCAAAACACAGGTGATACGGCAGGCAGCCTGATACCTCCTGCGTTCTACTGTCAGGCCCTGCTTTTCGCGCTCTTCGCGCCTCAGAGCGTTCCTTCGAAGTTCTTCCAATGGTTGACAGTCACACCGAATGTCTGCTCTGAGCGGCGCACAACGCCGACAGGCATTTTCGGCACTGGCACGCCACATTCCAAGAGGCGCATGGAGAGTTCTTCGCGGGCCTCATCCCAAAGACCGCGGTCGATGAACGACTGGATGGTCTGGGCACCGCCTTCCACCAAAAGCGACTGTATGCCCTGTTCGTGGAGCGCATCAAGCATCGTGTTGATGTCGGCATAGGCCACGAAGCCCGATGGCAGTTCGCTCTCCCCCACCGTTCCCAACACCACGCGCAAAGGGTCATTGCCGCTCCAATGGCGAACGGTGAGCGAGGGGCGGTCAAGGCGCAACGTGTTGTGGCCAACAAGGATGGCCTGGTTGGTAGCACGCAGATGATGGACGGCCACCAAACTGTATGACGTTGAGAGTTGGGCGGCCTGTGTCGGCTTTTCTGCTTCATCGAACGGGCCTTCGCGCCAGGCGTCAAGGAAGCCATCGGCCGAAACGGCCCATTTCAGGGTGATATACGGACGGCCCTTCGTCTGCGCCGTAATGAAGCGGCGGTTGAGTTCAAGGCATTCTTCCTCCAACACGCCCACCGTCACCTCAACACCAGCCTTGCGCAAAATGTCGATGCCGCGACCCGACACGCGGGCAAAGGGGTCAACACATCCCACCACGACACGCGGGATGCCCGTTCTCACGATGAGTTCGGCGCAGGGCGGCGTGCGGCCGTAATGGGCACAGGGTTCCAGACTGACGTAAATGGTACTATCTTTGAGAAAATCGCGGTCGGCTGGGCGTACACTACCAATGGCCCTTACCTCGGCGTGTGCTTCTCCGCAACGGATGTGATAGCCCTCGCCGATGATGCGTCCCTTATAGACAATCACGGCGCCCACCATCGGGTTCGGGGCCGCTCCCATGCGTCCGCAGCGTGCCAGTTGCAGGCAGCGGCGCATCCATTTTTCGTTTTCTGCCCGTTCCAAGCGGTCGGCCTCCGTGGTTTTCTCCACTTCCTTTCCGTTTCCTTCCTGCAGAGGCGTTGATGGTTCAACGCTATTTTTGTACATTTGCACCATGATTCCAACAATTTATCTTGAATTAAAAGAGGCCCTATCCTCCCGTTGCGACGAACGGGAAGCCCGCGCCATTGCTTTCCTCGTCTTGGAAGAAGGCTTCGGCGTGTCGCGCCTCGATGTCTATGCCGACAAAGTTAGACATTTTTCAGAAGAAGAGCAGCAGCGTTTGCAAAGAATCTTGCAGCGCCTCCGCCACGGCGAGCCCGTTCAGTATGTCCTGGGGCGGGCCCGATTTTGCGGCATGGATTTAAAGGTAAGCCCCGCCACGCTCATCCCCCGTCCGGAAACAGAAGAACTCGTTGCACTGGCGGCGGACTTTGCCGGACGTATCGCTGATAACGGACGCCCGTTACGGGTGGTTGACGGCGGCACGGGCAGCGGCTGCATCGCCATCGCTTTGGCGGCCGCACTGCCCACGGCGCACGTTGAAGGTTGGGACATTTCGGAGGCGGCCTTGGCCGTGGCGCGTGACAACGCGGCGGAGCAGGGCGTGGCAGTGACGTTCCGCCATGTCGACTTGCTCAACCCGCCAGCCGAACCGCTCGAGATGGACCTTCTCGTGAGCAATCCGCCTTATGTGACCGACAGCGAGCGGAAGGACATGGAGCGCCACGTGCTCGACTACGAACCCGAAACGGCCCTCTTTGTGCCCGACACTGATGCCCTCCACTTCTATCGCGCCCTGGCTCGCTTGGCCGCCGAACGCCTGGTGCCCGGCGGATATGTTGCGGTGGAAATCAACCGCGCTTACGGTGCCGAAACCGCGCAACTCTTCGCCAGTGCTGGATTGTCATCGACCACCGTCCACCAAGATGCCTTTGGCTGCGACCGCTTCGTCTCGGCCCAAAAGCCTCCCATTGCCTAAGATTGAAAGGGCAGGCTCTCCGCTCTCGCCCCTCCCTACCCTTTTCCCGCCGCGGCTTCGATTGTCAGCTTTTTCGGCGCTCTCCGTTGGGAGACAGAGGGAAAAGGGGAAGGAAATATTTGGGGGAATCCACGAACAGACGTTATTAAATCATAAATAAGTGATTTTTTTCAATTAACGCCAAAAATAATGGGTTGCCTTCACCGATTTTTAACTTGAATGAACTATCTTTGCCCACAGATAACATGCACTGTTAAAACGAAAACCCGAAATTGGTATATCCAATAGCGGGTTTTACAACCCTTACTTCTTAACGAAGTGAAATTCCTGCAAGGGAACTTGAATTCAAGAATACACACTCTTTATTTAAGATTATGAACAACATTCTGAAGACGTTTTGTATCGGTACTGTCTTTGCCTGCGGCATCAGCTCATGTAGCTCAGATATCGAAACAATCAATCGCGAAAGCGGCGATGAGGTGGTGTTTAATGCTTCGGCAGACCTCCGCGCCACTGCAACGAAATGGGACGCAGGTGACCGCATCGGCGTTTATATGAAAGCCACGGGCACAACGCTCACTGGCACAGCCCTCTCGGGCGCAACGGCCAACGTTTCTTATACCACCACTGCCGGCAACGGCTTTTTCACGGCAACCAGCAACAAACTTTTCTTCCCGCACGACGGGGCGAAGGTTGACTTCGTGGCCTACTATCCTTATAATGCCAACATTTCGGCAGGCATTTATCCTGTAAATATCAAAGACCAGACGAAGGAGGCCAACATCGACCTCATGTATGCCGACAATGTCAAGAATGTAAATGCTTCCAGCAGTGCTAACGTGCTCAACTTCAAGCACCAGCTCGCACGTATAAAATTCACCATCAAATCAACCGACGGAAAGGACCTTACGGGCCTGACCGCCACGCTCAACAACATGTCGACAACGGCCGATTTCAAGCTCGCAACGGGCGAGTTTGCCAATCTTTCGGCAACAGCCGACGTGAAAATGAACGTCACGGGCACTGGCGCTTCCGTTGTGGCAACGGCCTTCGTTATCCCCAACGCCTCTCTCTCTGGCACGAAGCCGCTCAGCGTAACGCTCACCATGCCTAACGGCAAGTCACAGAAATTTACGCTCGTTTCCGACCTCACGCTTGAGAAAGGAAAGAACTATACCTATCCGATTAACGTAAAAAACGCAAGCGACACGCCTGACAAACCATCGGTTAGCTACACACACTGGATGGAAACGCCAACCATCACCGATGCCCAGCTCAAGGCAACGAACCTCAAATATGTGACACACTACTTCACCAATGGTGCGAAGCAGGTGCGCAACTACTCCTTCCTTTACGACACCGACCTGAAGATGGCCTATTGGGTGGCCTATCCGCTCTGCAACTACTACACTCACAAAGGTGTTAGCCGTACAGACGACTGGGGCTACGACCCGGCTTTCTCCACTTCAGAACAGCCCAACATGACCAAGGGCATCGCTGGCTACGACCGCGGACACCAGTGCCCAAGCGCCGACCGTCTCGTTTGCCGTGAAGCCAACGCACAGACGTTCTACTTCACCAACATGACGCCACAGATCGGCAAGCTCAACCAGCAGGTTTGGGCCAATCTGGAAGACCAACTGAGAGCTTGGTCGTCAAACATCGACACGCTCTACGTTGTGACGGGCGCCATGCCATCGGCCGTTGGAAGCACCAGCATCAAGTACACCAACGACGTGTCGAAGAAGAAAATCTGCGTGCCGGCCTACTATTTCAAGGCGCTCTGCCGCATTGACCGCGAATCGGGAATTGCCTACACCATCGCCTTCAAATTCGACAACCAAGCTTTCAACGGCACCTTTATGAACGCTGCACTGAGCGTGGCCGAACTGGAGCAGATGACGGGCTTCACCTTCTTCCCAGGCATCGACAGCAAGTATAAACAAAGCTTCGACAAGACGAAGTGGTCAACGAAATAAGACATAGCGGCGCCCACACGCCGCCAATCAAACAAAAATAAAACCAATACAATAAACCAAGCCCCTGAGGCCGATTCCCCCATCGGGCGCAAGGGCAAATAAAAAAACCAAACAATTATACCTATGAAACAGACAAAGTTTATTCTCGCAGGTGCAGTTGCAGCTTTGACGCTGTCTTCTTGCTCCAACAACCTCGATGACAACAGTTCATGGGGTTCAGATTCTCAAAATGTGAAGTTCTCTTCTTACATTGAAGGTCAGAAAACAGTGAAAGCCTCAGGCACAACTTGGACAACCGGCGACAAAGTAGGTATCTTCATGAAGAAGGCTGGTGCCGACCTCGGCGCTGCAACTGCCGCCAACAAGCAGTTTATCGCTGACGACCGTGGCAACCTCACCGCTGCCGCTGCCGACCAGGCCCTCGTTTACCCAGAAGGCGCTGTTGACTTCGTTATCCTTACACTGCCACCGTAACGGAGAACAAGGTGGCCGTTGACGTTAAGGACCAGACGAAGCCAGAAGCCATCGACCTCCTCTATTCAAACAACGCCACCAACGTGACGGCTTCTGCCAACGCCGTTAACCTCGGCTTCAAGCACCAGTTGGCCACTGTTCGTTTGAACATCAAGGCTCAGGGCATCGCTTCAACTGCTGGCCTCACTGCCACTCTGACGGGTTCTAAAACGACTGGCTCTTTCAACCTCGCCGACGGCTCTCTCGCTGTTACCGACGCTTCTGCCGCTGACATCGCATTCACCGTTAACGCTGCTGGCACTCAGGCTGAAGCCATCGTATTGCCTCAGAACGCTGCTAACGTCAAGGTTAAATTCACGCTCAACGGCAAAACCGTTGAACAGGCTCTCCCAGCTGCATCTGCAACTTGGGCTGCTGGCAACCGCTACGCCATCGACGTTACCTTGAAGGGCGAATCAACGGGTGAAATTTACGTAAACTTCGGCCAGGCAACCATCACCGACTGGACTGACGTTCCTGGTGGCAACATCAATGTTGACTTCAACGGCGGCACTGTTGAACCAGGCACTGGCGGCGGCACTGTTGAACCAGGCACTGGCACCGAAACTGTCATCTTCGAAGAAACCTTCGGCGCAAGCGTTGCCAAGGTCAACAACTACTGGCCAAGCATCTACGACATGAGCAACTGGAGCAACACCAGCGGCATGACTTTCAAAGATCCGATTGCAACAGCCAACGGATGGAAATTCAGCAGCTGCTCAGTTCGTCAGACAAGCGCTTTGAAACCACACGTATGGTTTGCTGCCAATAAGGAAAGCTCTATGGAAATCTCAGGCTTCACCACTGCTGGCTACAAGACTCTGACGCTCTCTTACAAGTTTGCTTCTCAGGATCCAGGTGCTAAGCAAGAAGACCTCGTTATCAAGATGGGCGAAACAGTGGTAACTGTTCCTGCTGGCACAACTGCAACAGCCAACACCTTCCAGGAAGTTGTCATCAAGAACATTCCTGCAGGTGCCAACACCCTCACGTTCTACTCCAGCGCAACTGCCAACAAGATTGGCTGGCGCGTTGACGACGTGAAACTGGTCGGCGTAAAGTAAGACCAACGCCTTAAAGTAACGATAAACAAATGGGCGCAGGGTATGGACTAATCCCGATACCCTGCGCCCTTTTTTATGTTTCTATAATATATGAATAAAAAAATCATCTTGCTCGGGGCACTGCTCTTTCCTTGTATGACGTTCGCACAGAACATCCAGCAGGAACAGCGCGACTCGATCATCGAGGAAGACCTCTCGCTTGTGGGCGTGATGGACGCTTCGGTTTTTGACAACGACGGCGAAGAAGGCGACAACTCCACTTCGCAGGACATCAACACCACCGTCCTGACCTCACACGATGTGTACCTCAACAAAATCGGCTACCAGCTCTCAAACATGCGCTTCCGCACGCGTGGCTATGAGAACATCTACAGCCAGACATACATCAACGGTGTGCCGTTCAACGACCAGTTGCGCGGCGTGTTTAACTTCTCTTCCATCGGTGCCATCAACGATTTCACGCGTAACGGCGATGCTATCAACTATTCCCAGCCAGGACAATTTGCCTTCGGCTCCATCGGCGGCGGAGAGAACATCCGCATGCGTGCCGGCGACTACGGCCACGGCGGAAAAGCCACGCTGACTTATACCAACCGCAACTATTGGATGCGCGCCATGATGTCGTACCACACTGGCCTCTCTGACAAGGGATGGGCCTTCTCGGCACTCGTTGGCGGACGCTACTCCAACGAAGGTGTCATCGACGGTACTTTCTATCGCAACTTCTCATACGCCCTCATGCTCGAAAAGCGTTGGGGCAACACCCACAGCTTGACGCTCACCACCTTCGGCTCGCCCGTCTGCCGTGGCCAGCAGGGCGGTACGGTGCAGGAAGTCTACGACCTCACGGGCAACAACCTCTACAACCCCAACTGGGGTTATCAGAACGGAAAGAAGCGCAACGCCCGCGTCGTGCAGTCTTTCGACCCCACAACGGTGCTCGCCCACGAGTGGAACCTCTCACGCGACATAAAAATCAACACGGGCCTCGCCTTCCACTATGCACGCTACGGCAACAGTTCGCTCAACTGGTTTGACGGAACGGACCCGCGACCCGACTACTACCGCTATCTCCCATCCTATTATCTCTACTACAACACCAGCGGCCCCCTCACCGACGCTGCTGAAGACTATGCTGAGCGCTGGCGCTCGGGCGACCCCTCTTTCACGCAGATCAACTGGGACCGCCTGATTGCAGCCAATGCCCAAAACAAGCGTATGGGCAACGGCAACGCTGTCTATATGGTGGAAGAACGTCGTTCAGACCTCTACGAAACGACTTTCAACTCAACCATCAACGCCAAACTGGGCCGCCATTCAAAGCTCACGGCAGGCGTTGTGGCAAAACACACGCTCTCAAAGCAGTTTAAGACGGTCAAGGACCTCCTCGGCGCCGACTATGTGCTCGACATCGACAAATACGCCGACACCGACTATCCCGGACAACCCGACCAGAAGCAGAGCGACCTCAATCGCCCCGACAGAAAAGTCTATAAGGACGGCGTTTTCGGTTATGACTTCGACCTCAACATCAATTCGCTCAAGGGTTGGATCATGAACAATTACAGCATCGGACACTGGGATGCCTACTATGGCATGCAGGTGACTTACACCGACTTCTGGCGCGACGGAAATATGCGTAACGGCCACAACCCCAACAACTCCTTCGGAGCAGGTGCCCACCATTCGTTTACCGACATGATGGTGAAGGGCGGACTGACCTACAAGTTCAACGGACGCCACCTCCTGGCCGCCAACATCACCTACGGCTCACAGGCTCCGCTGCCCAACGATGCCTACATTTCTCCACGTGTCAACGATGCCACGCCCGACGGACTCAAGAGCGGACGTATCTTCTCTGCCGACTTGAGCTACATCTTCTCAACCACCCGCTTGCAGGGACGCATCTCGCTCTTCCAGACCAACTTCTTCGACCAGCTGGTGCGCAACAGCTACTACTATGACGGCGTGACCTTCGTCAACCACGTCATGACAGGTGTCAACAAGGTGCACCACGGTGTGGAACTCGGTTTGAGCTACAAGCTCGACAGCCACTGGACCTTCGACCTCGCAGGAACGGTTTCTGAATACTATTTCTCAAACAATCCGATGGGTCTCTACACCAGCGAAAACGGCAAGGACGTGGGCGAATACTCCCTCAATCCTCAAGAACGCGTTTACCTCAACGGTGTCTACGTTGGCGGAACGCCACAGGTGGCCGGAACGTTTGGTGTGCGTTATTTCATCAACTACTGGTTCCTCGGTGCCAACCTCAACGCCTTCGGACGCAACTTCGTGGAAGTGGCTCCGTCGCGCCGAACGGCATCCATCTACAACGGCTACACCAGCGGCTCAACCACCATTGCGCCAGTCAATCCCGCAGAGCCGAAACTCTGGAACGCCTACCAGGAACTCACGAAGCAGGAAGAAATCGACCCGGCATGCACCGTCGACCTCTCAATCGGCAAAGTGTTCTATCTCGGACGCAAGAACTCCATCAACCTCAATCTTTCTGTCAACAACGTGCTCAACAAGAAGAACGTCCGCACGGGCGGTCGTGAACAGGGCCGTGTGCGCGTTGACAAACCTGAGCTCTACAAGACGAAGTTCTATTACATGCAGGGCATCAACTGCTTCCTGAATGTCAGCTACAAATTCTAAAGTATAAAACCAACCCTATATAAAAAACAATATGAAAATCCTTCATAAAATCCTCTGCCTGCCGGTGATCCTCATGGCGCTCGCTTTCACGGCTTGCGACCGCGACTATGACATGCCGCCGCTCAACGAACCGAAATTTGAACTCCCGGCCGACGCGCAGACCATCACCATCAAGCAGCTCCGCGAGAAATATGCCGCTGCAACGCAAAACAATCCCATCACCATCGAAGATAGCCTCTATCTCCGTGCCCGCGTCAGCGCCGACGACCGCTCTGGCAACATCTTCAAGACCATCTATCTGCAAGACGAAACAGGCGGCATCAGCGTCCTCGTCGACCAGAGCAGCGTCTACAGCGACTATCCTGCCGGACAGGAAGTGATTGTTGACCTCAAGGGTCTCTGCGTTTCTGTCTATGGCGACGAGCAGCAACTCGGCCACCCTGCAGGCTATCTCTACCGCACGCCTTACGAGAAGTTCAAACAGCACATCCACCGCAACGGCTGGGCCGACGAAAGCAAGGTGGAACTCAAGGAATTCTCCAACATCTCGAAGCTCTCTGACGACCCCGATGCCAACAAGTTCACGATTGTACGCCTCATCGGTGTCCACTTCACTGATGGCGGCAAGGCCAACTTCGCTGAAAACAGCGGCTATGGCACGCACGACCTCGTTGACAAGTACGGCAATTCCATCTCTGTCCGCACGAGCAACTATGCCGACTTCGCTGCAACGAAGCTCCCCGTCGGAACGGGTAACGTCATCGGCGTTCTCGGCCGCTTCCGCGGTGCTTGGCAGCTCACCATCCGCAGCGCTGAAGACATCTACGGCTTCGATGGCGTGGCTCCTGGCGATCCCGAAACTCCCGACCAGCCGGGCGACAACACGGAAGGCACGGTCATCTTCAAGGAAAACTTCGGCAACTCTTCTGTTAGCAAGGTCAACGGCTACTGGCCGTACCTCAGCGACTACACGGCCTTCACTTCTGGCCTGACCTTCACTGACGTCATCGGCAAAACGCTCTCAATTCGTTCCAGCAATGGTGTCAACAACGTGTGGATTCCTGCAGGCAAAGACAGCGACCTCAAGATTGAAGGCATCAAAGCTGCTGGCTACACCACGCTGACACTGAGCTACGACCTCGCAGCCAACCTCTATGGTGGTGTGGGCGAACAGGACGTCGCCGCCATCTCTGGCACATTCAACGGCCACGACTTCACCACGCCGAGCAAGGTGCTCTCAGGCCCTGCCGGCGACGACAGCAAGTTCTACACCTTCACGGTGGAACTCCCGGCCGCTGACGCCACCGACGCTTCCGAGCTCCACTTCAAGGCAACGGGCAGCGCCATGAGCGTAGGTCTCCGCTTAGCCAATATCAAGTTGGTCGGCAAGAAATAAAGAAACATCTGAAGCAGGTGTTCAGCATCGATTTTGAACACCTGCTTTCTTTAGCGACCTTCAAACCAAGCGAACATTTATCATGAAAAGAATCATTCTCACCTCAATCCTGCTGCTCTGTGCCGTTGCCCCCACACTGGCGCAGCGCATGGGCGTTTGGGGCGTGGCCTTCTACAACCTCGAAAACCTTTTCGACTATGAAGACGACCCCAACAACAAGGGCGATGACGAATACCTGCCGACCGGACCATACAAGTGGACGCAGGAAAAATATCAGCAGAAGTTGAACAACATGGCACGCGTCATCGGCGACCTCGCCCGTCCAACCTGCCCTGGCGGTCCTGCCGTCATCGGCATTTCGGAGGTTGAAAACGAACGCGTCGTGCGCGACCTCGTCAACACGTCGCCTGCCAAGGAGATGAATCTCAAGTACGTTCACTACGACTCTCCCGACCGACGCGGCATCGACGTGGCCTTGATCTACAATCCGCGCCTCTTCCGCTACACGAAGTCGAGCACGCATCCACTGATCATCCCCGACAACCCTAACTTCAAGACGCGCGACCAGCTCCTCGTTGAAGGCACGATGGCTGGAGAACACGTTTGCATCCTCGTCAACCACTGGCCCTCACGCTACGGCGGCGCGAAATCATCGCCGCTCAGAGAGGCTGCCGCTGCCCTGAGCAAGCACATCGCCGACTCGGTACGAACGGCCAACCCCTCTGCCAAGGTCATCATCATGGGCGACCTCAACGACGACCCGAAAGATGCCAGCGTGGCAAAGGTGCTCGGCGCAACGCGCCACAAGAAAGACACCCCTGCCGACGGCTATTTCAACGCCACATGGGGACTCTACGACAAGGGCATCGGAACGTTGTGCTATCAGGATTCATGGTGTCTCTACGACCAGCAAATCCTCTCTGCCAACCTTCTCGGCAAACCGGCCAACGGCCTGTCGTACTGGAAAACGGAAGTGTTCAATCGCGACTACCTCGTCACCCCCGACGGCAAAAAGAAGGGATACCCCTTCCGCGCTTTCAACGGAAACATCTGGCAGAATGGTTATTCTGACCACTTCCCGACCATCACTTACTACGTGAAGCAACTGAAATGACCAGCCGAACGGCATGGCGGAGAGCAGACAATGCGTCCTCCATCAGCGCGGACAACGGATGCCGCCGCCGCAAACGACTGAAAGTCATACAAAAAAGCAGAGCGACAGGCCCACCTTCGGGCGCGTCACTCTGCTTTTGTTATATAAGAATATCAAACTGTCAGAAGATTTTCTAAATCAAGTTATATATAGAAATAAAAATCAGGTAACACCTTTCCTTTTGAAAGGATATACCTATATTTGCAATGTGTTTTTCATAGTATTAGATTTAAGGTTAACAAGGTCGGGATACAGAGGTATCCCATTTTTTTTGCCCTTTTGTCAACCCGAAAACGTCCACAACGAAAAACGCTAACATCCACAAAACAAACAATTTATCTCTGGCGCAACAGCCACACGCCGCCGCCCAACCACCCCAAAGAGGAACGCGAAAGGAATACGCGCTGCGCGAACATGTTGCGAAGGTCTGAGGCGAAGCACTGTAGCTCACTTTGCTCGCAAAGTGAGGGGGACGAATATTG
>OCHH01000130.1_pt1 | contig 47004 bp, 44 predicted proteins | sample 1538781 | NCBI WGS metagenome assembly OCHH01 (sample SAMN04571726, study PRJEB22368) | human gut metagenome | biome: human gut; material: stool | host: Homo sapiens | place: Luxembourg | collected 2012-12-05
TTGTAAGCCCGTGTCATATAGTTCACATTAATTGTATTACTCATAGTAACCTCCTTTGCTTTCTTTATCGGATAAAATAACCTGTTCTCCTAGTCCCATATCATCAAACGACCATATTACGCACACAAAGACCATCTCTTTACAAGATAACCACAGCCTTAAATTCATTTTCATCGCAGGAAAGCACCATATCACCGCCATATTTATCCACAACTGCTTTTACATTTAACAGCCCAATGCCGTGATGATCCCCTCTTTTGCTCTTTATCGTGTCATTTTCAATTTCCACCTTTTCTGTCACCGGATTTCTCACCGCAAATATCAGTTTATGATCTTCGCACTCTAATTTCAGATGAATGACCGCTTTTCCGGTATTTTTCAGTACCTTTTCACTCTCCCGGATTGCATTATCCAATAAATTAGAGAGCAGAATCACAATCTCTTCCTCCTCCAGACATATCTCCTGCAAATCCCCTACTTTCAGGATAACCGCTATGTGTTTCTCCTGCATGCTGCGGTACTTCTGGTTTAAAACAGCATTGACCACCGGATGATTTGTGTTGATTGCCGACATCTCGACAGCTATGCTCTCTGTCAGCTTCTGCGTAAATGAAAGTGCCTCATCTGTGTGTCCATTCTTTATCAATGTCTGGATCGTGGAAAGCTGATTTTTATAATCGTGCATTTTTCTTCGCTGACGCTCATAGATTTCTTCCCGGTCCTGATAATCTGCAATACGATTTTTCTGATTTTGTTCCGTAAGTACCGCAATTTTTATTCTCTCTTCTTTTTCAATGGTATTCTGCATGAACTCCATAAGGATAAGGTTAATCGCAACCAGTCCCACCGAAAGAAATAAAAATACATTCTGCATATCATCGTTTTCTGAATAAAACATAAGAATGAAACCGACCACCGTAAATACAGGAACACAGAAAAACTGTAACCATTCTTTTCCTGTAATCAGACCGCAGCTTTTTCTTGTCTTGCTAAATCTTCTGATAAACAACATCAGAATGATAAAAACCGTCTTTGATATCAGTGCCTGTAAAAACCATTTTTCTTGGATTGAACCTCCTCTTCCCAGCAAAACAGTCACATAATCAATCAATACAAGCATTGTATAGTTGATGATTGAAAACAAAAAACTCTGCCGGAAGGAAACTTCATAATAAGCCAGATTCAGGAAAGACATAACCAGTATAATCGGGATACATTTTAACATTCCGATCCATGCCCCTGTGACTGCTGCCAGATAAAGCACTCCGCAATAAACAAAAAATCTATATCTGTTCCTATATCCGCCATCTCTTTTTTCCATAAAAGTATCAAAAAAGTATAGCGTTCCTTTTACTTCCAGCATTTCCGCAATAAATGTCAATACCCAGAATGTCATGTTATTCTTCTCCCTTATACAGCATATATTCCCTCTTTACCTGTGCATATCGTGCCTTGGGAACCGGAATCTTTTTTCCCGTGGTAAGTGTCATCACATAACCGCTGATTTTTGTGATGTACCTCATATTTACAAGAAAACTTAGATGTGCCCGCACGAATCCCATATCCTTGTATTCATTTTCCAGTTCATCCAGTTTTTTATAAATCTGAAATGTCCCTTTTTCTGTATAAAATACATTTTTGTGAAGCTCTGTTTCTATATAAATGATGTCATCTGCATAAAGTTTTATCGTTCCTTCCACAAAACGAAATTCGAGAATCCTACGGTTTTTATTAATTTCTGCTATCAAATCATCCATACATTCTTCTATAGTATCTGCAAGGTTATCTTTCAGCAGAAAACGGCTTGCTTTCACCTTATATCCATCCAGTGCGTAATTCATGTATGCCGTCACCAGCACAACCGGAAGTTTTGGATATTTTTCTTTGATCCTCATAGCTGTTTTCAGTCCATCCATCCCCTGCATATTGATGTCCAGAAATAATAGCTGACACGCTTCCAAAGCCGATTGATCTTCGCATAACTGTTCTCCGGAATCATATTCTGTAATAGTAAACTCATAATTCTTTTTTTCACCATAGTCTGACAGCAAATCTGACAAATTTTTTCTGTCATCTATCCTGTCATCACAAATAATAATGTTCATATTTTTCATTCCTGTCTTTGATTGCTCTCATGCCTGTAAACCATACAAGTCTCACCTGGCACTCTTTATTATATCAAACAAATCTTCCGCTCGATCATTCTCCGCATCAAATGACTATTTTGCGCATAGAACGACTATCTCCTATAGAAACGCAGAAGCACTGTATCTCAAACTCTTTGAAATACAATGCTTCCCTGCATTTTCTATATCGTCATGTTGATATTATTACTTTACTATCCTGCACACTCTCTGGGAGTGACTGTATCTATCAAAAAAGAAGCCAGCAGTTTATTCACGCACTACTGACTTCCTATATTATTCATTTTATTTACTTCGCTGCGTCTCAGACAAGTTTTCCATCTTTAAACACAATCTCTTGCCCTCCAGGTATCCGTCCTCTCTCTTATCTGCACCGATTACCTTTGCGATGGACTGCGCCACCGAAGGTTTCTCGGCAATTACTAATTTTATATTTTTTTCACTCAAATTTTGTTTCCTTCTTTCATTTTTTATTTGCTTTTTGATAGCATAAATGCTATCATGTATATAGAATAAATATTTCCACTTGGAGAACATATACTAATGTACAACATTGAATTTTACGAAGATTCCAATGACAGATCAGAGCTTTGGGAATTTCTTGAATCTCTTCGAGTCAAAGCAGCTACAAACAAAGATGCCCGTATTCAATACAAGCAGATAAGTTTGTACATCCAGCTCCTCGAAGATAATGGTACACGGCTTAATGAAAATATCACAAAACACCTTGATGATGATATCTGGGAGCTTCGCCCAGGCAATAACCGTGTTTTATATTTTTATTTCAAAAATGATACCTTTGTGCTTTTGCATCAATTCCGCAAGAAAACTCAAAAAACTCCCAAGCGCGAAATTGAACGGGCAAAGGCTGAACGTGATGATTACCTTACCCGAAAGGAGGCTGAATGATTATGAAAACCTGGAATGACTATAAGGAACATGTAAGAACCGTTGATCCTGAAATTGGAAAAGACATCGATGAAGTTGAAAATATTTCCTCCATCGTAAGTGCCATGGTGGAACAGCGTACTTCTCTTGGACTTAGCCAGAGAGAGCTTGCTGCTATGTGTGGTATTCCACAATCATCCGTAGCACGGATCGAATCCTGCAAAACAACCCCGAATCTCGGAACACTGCTTAATATTTTTCAGCATCTCGGTTTACAGCTTACAGTAAGACCTACAAAACCTACCGTTTAAAATCAAGGAGAATCTCTGCGAAGAGGTTCTCCTTATCTCCCAGTGGAACCAAAAGCCCCCGTACCACGCTCCTTCCAGTTTTCAAAAGTAAAATACGGTATCAGGACTGGCATCCAAATCCCAGAGGCAGCTTACAGATATCTCCCGGCCGGATCACAGCATCCTTGGGACTGAATACATCAGCACCGGCATCATTGGCATGAGCTCTCTCTGGACTTCTCCCTCCAAAATCAATCAGCTGTGTCTTCATCTAATACCCCTTCCTCCAACACACTCTCTTCGCACAGTTTGGGGAAATCCACCCTGATAATGTCTGTTGGTAAGATGGTGTGCACTGTGCAAATTCCATTACATCTAGCATTTCCTTTTGCTCCTTCTTTTTCAGAAATGACAACTGAACTGCCGGAGTAAATCCCATGCTTCCGTCATCCACTTTTTCAAGCATTTCAGGAATAAGTTCTGTGATTTTGATATACCTCTGAACCTGTTTGGGGCTGTCCCCACATTCCTCTCCAATCAGCTCAATGCTTTTCTTTCCCAAATTATGGTCTACACTGTAGTTAATCCCTCTGGGTGACAGCTAGGAAAGTGTGAATTGGTGACAAGCATCCATCCCCGCTGACAAAATCAGTATTTTCAGCCTTGTTTCGCTGACAAATTTGTCACTGAAATTACAATTCTGCATGAAAAAAGCGGCAATGAAACTATCTTCATTACCGCTAAAAATGAGCGTTCCCTATAGGAATCGAACCTACAATAGAGTCTTAGGAGGACCCCGTTATATCCATTTAACTAAGGGAACAAATACTTGTTTATTATATTCCAACTATCAGAGAAGTTCAATCTTTTTCTTTCATCAGATTAGTGATTTTTTTAAAATCACTAATCTCTGTAATTAATACTTCCCTGTAACCAGATGTTTCCTTTGAACCTTCTTCCAACTGCTGGTTCACCAATCAGATCTTTCTGATTGATGCAGATTGGAAATTCTACATCATTACATTTGATATCTATCGCATAAACATTTTCTTCTGTATACGAATTTTGCAATAGCCTGCAATCCATGATTTCACCAAGAATGGAATACTGATCACTTTCAATTCCATAAGGCATAAAGTAAGAATCCACAATACTCAAAATGTCTTCATGCTGTACACGTCTTGAAAGAAGGGAATAAGTGTCGATATCTTCCAAAGTCAGATTCTCGATAGCATCTTCATCTCCCTTTCTGGCTGCAGCGATCAATCCATTTCTTTCGTTCATAGTCTGTTCTGTCAGCTTCTGCTTATGTTCATCTTTATTAATAGGAAGTAAAATTTTTCCTTCTGTAGAAAGCGCAGCAAGCACTGTTCCATTTGCCTGACTCATGTAAAATTTATTATTTTTCACAGCAAGATAATCCGCCACATTCTGCAAATAAAAAATCAATGTAACGCCAAGTCTTACCTCATCACAGATTCCTGCATAAGACTCTTTTTCTGCATGTTTTTCAATATCAATCTGTTCCGTCGTTGAAATTTTATTACCACAAAAATAAGGATAGTAGTAGCTCATCTCAAAAGAATCATTCTCATTAAATGTTCCTCTCAAAGACAGTCCGAAGAAATCTCCAAACTCGATAGAGAGTTCTGCAAACTCATTACCTTCGGAATCCTCTGCCACTTTCTGCAGCATTGGTCTCTCTATTATTTTTTGAAAAATATCATTCAGCTCTTCTTTTGTGATTTTTGAAAAACCGACTGCTCTTAAAAATTTGTGCATACTACTATCCTCCTTTCCGATTATTTAAAATTATGTAAACCAATTTTACTATTTACAAGACGGATTTTATTATATAATATGTCTTTCTATTTTGCAATGTTATTTTCCCCCATTGCGTTGTTTAATGCTTCCTGTTCTTCACCAGATAAAACAATCACTGAATTTCCATCAATGATTTCTTTAATATAAGTATAACAGCCCTCTCTTGTGTGCATCGCATTAATGATAAATCCATTATTTTTCACATCAAGCATTGCCAGAGAAAAACTCAGCTTGCCACCCATCTCATTAAATGCATCATATTTTACAAGTCCCATTTTCTGATATGTTCTCTGCATGTTCTGGAATAAGGTTTTTATATTTTTTTCGTTTGCGGAATTTGCATTTATCAGATCATCTACCTGATTTAACCTTTTAATAAGTGTATCCTCTAAGTTTTTTGCATTTTTTCCTTTCATAAAAATCTTATAGCTCTTTTTCAATTTACTCATTTGAACTACATTTATAATCATTAAAATAATAAGTATTAAAACAAGTGCTGCTAGTCCAATGATAATATAATCTGAATCAAATCCTAAATACTGTGAAATCATTTTTTCTCCTTCTGCTGTTTCATATAACGAACTTATTTTTATTGAATCGATTTTTATAAAAATACTCTATTATTTTTCTATAGTTCTGAATAAATCCATAATGCGATCCAGTTCATCCATGGAATAATATTCGATTTCGATTTTTCCTTTTTTGTTATCTTTCTGATTAATAGCAACCTTTGTTCCTAAAATTCCTTTCATCTTCTCTTCCAGGTCATGGCAGATTGCTTCTAATTTCGGATCTATTTTTTTATTTTTTTCCGTATCTTTCTGATTTTTTTCCTGCTGGATTTTTTTTACTAATTTTTCTGTTTCACGAACGCTTAGCTTTTCATCAAATATCTGCTGTGCTACCGTGTATTGTTTTTCCAGATCATTAAGACCTAGCAGTGCTCTGGCATGGCCGGTAGAAATCATATCATCAATGACCATCTGTTGAACTTTTTCATTTAATTTCAGCAAACGCATTGAATTTGTTACCGCTGTTCTGCTTTTTGATACACGTTCCGCTACTTCATCCTGTTTTAAATTGAATTCTGTTAAAAGTCTTTTATATGCAATTGCCTCTTCAATTGGATTTAAGTTTTCACGCTGGATATTTTCAATAAGTGAAATTTCTACAACTTCCTGTTCTGTTAATTTTTTGATAATAACAGGAACCTCTTTTAAATTAGCAAGTTTGGCAGCTCTCCATCTTCTTTCGCCAGCAATGATCTCATAGTAATCATCTTTCTGTTGTACAAGTAATGGTTGTAAAACACCAAACTGTTTGATGGACTCTGCTAATTCCAAAAGTGCATCCTCATCAAAATTTTTCCTTGGCTGTTCTCTGTTTGGTTCTACTTTATTAATGTTAACGAGTATACCTTCCACTACTTTTTCATCTTTTTTAACGGCTGGTTTTGTTGTTGCTGTTGTTGTTTTTGCATTATTTACTTTATTAGTAATAAGTGAATCAAGTCCTTTGCCTAATCCATTTTTTTTTGTGGTTGCCATATTTTAAATATCCTTTCTATCTATTACTTCTTTTGCAAGTAAACGGTAACTTTCTGCTCCGGCAGATTTGGAATCATATAAGTTAATTGGCAATCCATAAGATGGTGCCTCTGCCAGACGAATATTTCTTGGTATCAATGTATCATATATTTTTGCATCTAAATTATTTCTTACATTTTCAACTACCTGATTAGAAAGATTTGTGCGCACGTCATACATTGTAAAGACAACCCCTTCAATCAAAAGATTTGGATTTAATCTTTGTTGTACAAGATCGATGGTATGTATTAACTGGCTCAATCCTTCCAGCGCATAATATTCACATTGAATTGGAACCAGGACAGAGTTTGCAGTTGTCATTGCGTTAATTGTCAGCATATTTAAAGATGGCGGACAATCAATTACAATAAAATCATAATCTTCTTTGATATAATCAACAGCATTTCTTAATATGTATTCCTTTTCTGGAATACCTAATAATTCAATTTCAGCTCCGGCGAGATTTACATTTGATGGAATTACTTTCATTCCGTCTACAACCGTATCCGTCATGCTTTCTTTAATGGAACATTCATCAAGCATTAACTCATAAACTGTATTTTCCACTTCATTTTTATCTACTCCAAGTCCGCTTGTCATATTTCCCTGTGGATCAAGGTCAATTGTTAATACTTTTTTTCCTGTTTCCGCAAGACAAGCAGCCAGATTAATTGCTGTTGTTGTCTTACCAACACCACCCTTTTGGTTTGCTACTGCTATAATTCTACCCATTATATTTTCCTTTCCCATAGTTCTGTTATTAGCTATTATGTTTCTTTATTATAATATAAATAAAGACTGTTCTGTGAATCATGTGTTTTTTTGTGTATGATATAATCTACCGGGCGAAGCGGGTATAGATAACGATCATAGATTTGTGCTTCATGATATAATCAATTTTCATTCCATAATAGCTAGATATTTTTACTATTTTGTAAGCAGATATTTTTGTTGTTTTTTTCTACGTTGTATATTATAACACTTCTATATTTCAAATGCTATGATTAATTATCCAAAAATGTTTCACGTGAAACATTTATATTTTTATTGTGTTACTTCAAACTATAGTATTTCATATTATAAGAGCCTACTAAATATTGTTAAAATATAAAATAGACCTTAAAATGTTTCACGTGAAACATTTTAAGATCTTAACTATTGATTGTTTGTCTTTTTTCCTAAATTATCAATCCATTTATATATAAGCAGTAATAGTATTAGGCAACCGATTGTTACGATACCGGCTTTTCTTAATTCATTGTTTTTATACTCAGTTTTTGGCAAAACCGAATTAATTGTTGAACCATAATAATAATGATCCTTTGTATAAGCTGGAAACATATCTCCTACATTATATTGAGAATACACTTTTTTATTTACTTGCATCCGCTTATCAGTATCATGTCCATAGTAAAAAAAATAATTCGTTGCACCTGATTCCGAACCATTATAGTCCTCTACAGTTTCTTTATCTGTTATTACTATATCTTCAATGTAATAATCAATCCCCTCAACCATTTCCGCAATCATTTTATGAAATGATATTTCTGTTACTATTATTTTCAAAAATAATAACACAAAGATAATTGATAATGCGATTAATGATATATTCACAAATTTTCCGAGTAATCTATTTTCGTCTTTCATCTTACTCTTATATATTTTGTTACTCATATGTGTTTTTCCTTTATATATAATTTATCTACCTAATAGATTTATGAATTTATTTTAATTGGGAAAAGTGTCTCTTTTAGAAATATATATTTCAAAAATCCGATTCATCTTTTTCTTCAATCAGATCAGTAAGAATTTTCATAACAGAACTTAATTCCAATCTGCATCGAACTGGATCAATATCAATCAACTTGCTGCATAACTCCACCCGGTTCAAAATATTCATCATACTATCAAGTAAATTATCTTCCGATGATTCTATCTTTTCATCTTCACTTACTATATTCTGTAGTGTCATTGCCTCCGTATATTCTTGAACAATTTCAATTTCTCGATTTTCTTCTTCCACTATCTGATCTAATTGTTCGATCTTACTAGAATATTCTTTGATAGAATTTTTCAAATTTTCTATAGACTCATTGATACTTTTCTGTTCTTCCATCAGTTCATTAATTTTAGCTTTATTCTTTGAATTAACATTTCTAGGTGTAAACAGTTCATAGCACGAATCATTTGTTTCCTCCAACATTTTTATCATTCCGGTATTTTCTTTTAATTGAATTTCCAATAAATTTAACTTTTTTTCTAATGCATGTTTTTGTTCGAAATAAGAATCTTTTATTTGCTGTAAATATTCTATAACCATAATCACTTGTTCCTTTACTTCTGAGTAATCATCAATAATGCTACTATTCTCGACTGGCACTGCTCATTGCCGCATATTATGTCATGAAGCACAGTCCGCCGTGCACGCCAGAAAAATCAAAGATTTTCCTGGCTGTCGGGCATTCGCCCTATCACTCTCGATATATGCAGACCTCAACATGCAAGCATGTTCGGTCTGCATATTCTCGATTGGCACTGCTCATTGCATACGCACATTATACCATATCATTATTTTAAAAACAATTATACTACATTTATAGTTATTTTATTTTTCTAAGTAAACTAAAATTTTCAAAATATGTAAAAGAAATGAATGATTTTTCAAAAATTAATTTGTATATGTTATAAAAAGCGGATATAATATTATTAAATAAAGATTTATGATTATGAAATGGTGAAACGATTATTCAATTATATGAAATGCATTTTTTTAATGATCATAAAATAAATAAGGAGGTTTTTATGAAAAAGAATATTAAACATTTTTTTCTGCTGACAGCTCTTGCCGCTGGAACAATCCATTTTGTTAACAGATTTATTAATATGACAGCTGATATTAAGAATATTTTGAAAGCAGAGAACGGCAATTTTTACGATTGGAAAAACGGACAGATTTATTATACGAAACGCGGATCAGGCAGTCCGTTATTGCTGATTCACGATCTGAATCCGGTCAGCTCTTCTTATGAATGGTGCAAAGTGATTCGAAAACTGGAAAAGAAACATACTGTCTACACACTGGACTTACTTGGATGTGGACGCTCTGCAAAACCATACTTAACTTACACCAATTATTTATATGTTCAGCTTATAACTGATTTTATTCAAAATGTAATTGGAGAAAAAACAGATATTATTGCATCGAATGAATCAATCTCATTTGTAACGTTAGCTTGCAATATGAATAAGGATCTGGCAAACTCTATTATTGCAATCAATCCGACCTCTTTGAAAGAGCTTCATATTACAACCGATAAATATGCTTCTGTGAAAAAAACATTATTGGAACTCCCTGTGATTGGAACATTCCTTTACAACATCAAAGTTAGCAATACTTACATCACCAAAGATTTCCGCGAGGAATATTATGCGAGACCACAGTTGGTTTCTTCCAAATTGATCGACGCATATTATGAGGCAGCCCACATGAATTTCAGTCATGGTAAATATTTAATGGCAAGCATGGAAGCAAATTACACAAAGAACAGTATCGAACATGCGCTGAAAAAATTAGAAACTCCAATTTATGTGATAGAAAGTCGAAACATGAAAGATGCTATCGCAATTGCTGATTCTTATAAAAAGACAAACTCCGGAAATGAAATCGTATACTTATCCAACTGTAAAAAATATCCTCAGTTGGAAGTTGCCGATAAAGTTGTGGAAGCAATTGATATGTTTTTAAAGTAGGATCATTTTTGAATTTAATAATAAAAAGAAAAAACTCCTGTCCTCCAAATGATGCATTAAAAACACGTTTTATAATAGAATGTAAAAATTTTTACATTTAAGCATGTTATTGCATCATAAAAAAGACAGGAGTTTGTGTATATGGTGATTTATTTTATCACCCAATTATTACATCACTCAGTAACTATTATTTTTACAACGGTGTCTTTGTCGGTGTTCCGGCTTTTCTCGGATAAGTTTTCGGTGTTCCCTTCACCTTATCGATCACGACAAACGATCTTTTCTGCTCATACAGATCAAATTTATAGACTTCTTTCATTTTTCCTCCAAGCAAAAATGTTGCATTTTTTGCATTAGCAACTTCCTCTTCAATTTCACCGGATTTGTAAGAAATAAAATTTCCACCTATTTTTACAAAAGGAACACAATACTCTTCTAAGGAAGAAAGGTTTGCGACTGCCCTTGAGACAACCAGATCAAACTTTTCACGGTATTCCTTATTTTTTCCAAGCTCCTCCGCTCTCGCATGAAGTGCTTCAATATCTTTTAATCCAAGTTTCTCTATCACTTCCTGTAAAAATAATATTCTTTTATTCAGAGAATCAGCAAGTGTCACCTTCAGATTCGGAAAAGCAATTTTCAAAGGAATTCCCGGAAATCCGGCGCCGGTTCCCATGTCCATCACTGAAACTTCTTTTTTGAGATCATACACTTTGATCAGGGAGAGACTGTCCAGAAAATGTTTTTCAATGACTTCATCAAATTCTGTGATCGCAGTCAGATTCATAACTTTATTTTTTTCCACCAGCATCTCATAATATCTGATAAACTGCTTTATCTGATTATCGCTTAATTCAATCTGAAGTTCTTCCAGACCTTTTAAAAATTTTTCTAAATTATATGTCATTTTATATTTCCTTTATGATATTTCATCTGCTCCATATAAACCAAAAGTACCGAAATGTCTGCCGGGGAGACTCCTGAAATTCTCGATGCCTGGCCAATTGATAACGGTCTGTAAAGTTTTAACTTCTGTCTGGCTTCAATACGGAGGCTTGGTACTTCATCATAATCAAAATCTTCTGCTATTTTTTTATTTTCCAGTTTTTTATAATGCTCTACCTGTTTGATCTGCCGCACGATATATCCATCATACTTGATATTGATATTAACCTGTTCAACTACATCATAAGGCAGCTCAGGTCTTTCCTTATCGATTGGAGCTAATTTTTCATAATCAAGTTCAGGTCTGCGAATGAGTTCTGTTAAAGTTGTTCCTGTATTTAATGGAATACTTCCGTAACTTTCCAAAAGAGCCTGAACCTCTTTATTAGCACCGATCTTAACTCCGGCAACACGTTCAATCTCATTCTGGATCAATACTTCCTTCTGACAGATCCAGTCATAACGCTCCTGTGAGATCAGACCAATCTCATATCCTTTTTTTGATAAACGCAGATCGGCATTATCCTGACGGAGCAGCAAACGGTATTCCGCACGGGAAGTCATCATGCGATACGGCTCATGATTTTCTTTTGTCACAAGATCATCAATTAAAACTCCTATATAAGCCTCGGAGCGATCTAATATCAGCGGCTCTTTTCCGAGAATACTCATGGCTGCATTGATTCCGGCAACCAGTCCCTGACAGGCAGCCTCCTCATAACCACTGCTTCCATTAAACTGACCACCGGAAAACAGTCCTTTGATATTTTTAAATTCCAGAGTAGCATACAACTGATTTGGATTGATACAATCATACTCAATCGCATAAGCATTACGGACAATTTTCACATGTTCAAGTCCCGGCAGCGTGCGGTACATTTCATGCTGGACATCTTCCGGTAAAGAGGAAGACATTCCTCCAACATACATCTCATTCGTATTTATTCCTTCCGGTTCAATAAAAATCTGATGTCTGTCCTTATCCGCAAATTTTACAACCTTATCTTCAATGGAAGGACAGTATCTTGGTCCTGTACCTTCAATAATTCCTGCATAAATTGGAGAGCGGTCCAAGTTATTCCGGATGATCTCATGTGTTTTCTCATTTGTATAAGTCAGCCAGCAGGAAACCTGGTCGATCTGCACATCTTCAGGATTAGTTGTAAAGGAAAAAGGTACAACTCTCTCATCTCCTTTTTGCTCCTGCATTTTTGAAAAATCAACAGACCTTTTGTCGATTCGTGCAGGTGTTCCTGTCTTAAAACGGAACATTTCAATTCCATGCTCTTTCAGGGAATCCGTCAGATGGTTTGCTGCCTGCAGACCGTTTGGTCCGGTGTATGTGATCATCTCACCGGTCAGACATCTTGCGCAAAGATAAGTTCCTGTGCACAATACGACTGCTTTACAATGATAAACCGCACCTGAAAACGTTTTCACGCCTGTCATTTTCTGAATCTCTTTTCCATTTTCCAGCGCTGTTGTTTCCGTGATAATTTCAGAAACTTCTGCCTGACGGATGATAAGATGGTCGGTATTCTGAAGCGTCTTACGCATCTCCATACTATAATTCATTTTATCTGCCTGCGCACGCAGTGAATGAACGGCCGGACCTTTGGACTTATTTAACATCTTGGACTGGATAAATGTCTTATCGATATTTTTTCCCATCTCACCACCGAGCGCATCGATCTCACGGACCAGATGTCCCTTGGAACTTCCTCCAATATTCGGATTACACGGCATCATCGCTATACTGTCTACACTCACGGTAAAAATAATCGTTTCCAGTCCGAGTCTCGCACACGCCAATGCTGCCTCGCATCCGGCATGTCCGGCTCCGACTACAACCACATCATATTCTTCCTCTACATACGGAATCTTCTTCTCTTCCATTTCTCTGTCCTCAACTCATATAAGATTTTGAATGATTCTCTTTCACATTTACAATCTGCAAATTATTTTTTATTTACCCATACAGAATTTACTGAAGATTTCATTTACCAGATCATCTTCCACAGATTCACCGATAATATTTCCAAGTTCCTCGTAAGCATTCATCAGATCAATGGAATAAAAATCTTCTGGCATATCATCTGCAATACTCTGCAATACTAAATGTAAACTTCGTAAAGCTTCCTGTAAAGATGTTTTATGTCTGATATTCGTAATATAAACTTCATCATTAAATGTAACTTCCCCTGAGAAGAACATTTCTTTGATCGTTTCTTCAAGATCATCCATTCCGGTCTGCTCTTTTGCAGAAATTGAGATCATTTTTTTGTCCAGATGTTTTCTGATATCTTCCACAGTTGTAACCGGACTTAAATCAGATTTATTTAACAAAACGATTGCATGTCTGTCTTTCAATAATTCCATGATCTCATGATCATTTTCATCTAACGCTGTGGATGTGTCAACTACATAAATGACAAGATCAGCATTATTCAAATATTTCTTTGCACGTTCCACACCGATTTTTTCCACGACATCTTCCGTGTCACGGATTCCGGCGGTATCAATGATATTCAATAAAATACCGTTTAAATTAATCTGTTCTTCCAGAACATCCCGTGTTGTTCCCGCAATATCTGTAACGATTGCCTTCTCTTCTCCAACCAGAGAATTTAAAAGAGAAGATTTTCCGGCATTCGGCTTTCCAACAATAACAGTTGAAATACCTTCTTTTAACATTTTTCCATTATCACTGTTTGCAAGCAGTTTATCAATTTTTTTTATCACATCCGATACTATACCGGATAGTTTTTCCGGATATCCATCCAGACTGATGTGCTCCGGATCATCTAATGCACTTTCGATAAATGCAATCTCATGTAAAACATTTCCGCGGATTTCTTTAATTTTTTCTGAAACAGAACCGGAAAGCTGGCTCAACGAACTTTTTAATGCAAATTCATTCTTGGAATTGATAACATCAATAACGGATTCTGCCTGTGAGAGATCAATTCTTCCATTTAAAAATGCACGTTTTGTAAATTCACCCGGCTCTGCAGGACGCGCACCATATTTGATAACTGTTTCTAAAATTCTCTTCATGACATAAACGCCGCCATGACAGTCTATCTCAACCGTATCTTCCCTGGTATAACTTTTCGGTCCTCTCATCAGAACAACCATAACTTCATCGATCACTTCATCTCCATCATGAATATGACCATAGTGAATTGTATGCGTTGGCATATCTTCTAACTTTTTCTGATTCTTCATTTCAAAAATACGGTCTGTGATAGAAACTGCCTCGTCTCCGCTGATTCTTACGATTCCGATTCCTGAACTTGTCATTGCAGTTGCAATTGCAGCAATGGTATCCGTTCCCATAGTGATATCCTTTCCATGTACAAAACTGCACGCCGCAAAACTTCATAAGAACCTGCCATATCATTTCCGGCATTTTCATAAAGCTTTGTAACGTGCAGCTTCTGGTCTTTTAAATTCTATACTTGAATTTATCTTTCTCTATCTCTTTTTAAAGTAACAACCACATGTCTGTATGGTTCTTCGCCCTCGCTGTGTGTTGTTACAAACTTGTCATTCTGCAATGCAGAATGGATAACTCTTCTCTCAAAAGGATTCATTGGTTCTAAAGAAACAGGACGTTTTGTTCTCTTTACTTTGTATGCAATGTTCTTTGCAAGATTCTCCAATGTCTCTTTTCTTCTCTTGCGGTAATCTTCTGTATCAATCTTAACTTTAATGTATTCCTCAGAATTTTTATTCACTGCAAGGTTTGCAAGATACTGCAGGGAGTCGAGAGTCTGTCCTCTTTTACCAATGAGGATACCCATGTCATCTCCTTTCAGTTCTACGTTGTAAGTATTACCATCTTCTGCTTTTTCAATAATGATCTCAACTTTAAGATCCATAGCAGCAAAGATTTTCTGTAAAAATTCTGTGATATCACCTTCTACAGAATATTTCTTACGAACTTTGATCACAGCATCTTTTCTTGCGATTCCTAAAAATCCTGTGCTTCCTTTTTCGATTACTTCATATTCAATCTGATCACTGGTAGCTCCAAGTTTTATAAGAGCTTCTGTGATAGCATCATCGACTGTTCTTGCTGATACTTCAATATACTCCATAACAATAACCTCCACATATACGTTATCTTACCAACACGTTTTTGAAAAATAATCTGTTAGTTTTTCTTATTATTTCTCTCGTTAAATTCACGGACCAGGTTTGCTTTTGCAGCCATACTTCCAGGTTTTGCATTCGCTTTCAATGCATTTGCCTTCTCAAGTTCAAGTTCCTTCTCTGCCGTTGTCTTAACGGAACTCTTGGAACTTGCTGTAACCTGTCTTGTGTTCATACGTGCAGCATTGGAAATCTGGTTTTCGGAAATTCCCATTTTCTCACGTTTTTTCTTTGCTTTTTCCTGATTCTTTGCAATAATATCATCCAGATCAATCTTATCAAAATGTTTATTTAAGAAGAACTGCTGGATACTTCTTACAACCGCACTTGCAATCCAGTAAATACCGAGACCGACCGGAACAGTAAAACACATTACCAGTGAGAATAATGGCATAGTACGGTTCATCATCTTCATCTGCTGAGCCATCTGGTCATTATCTCCGCCTGCTGTTGCAGCCGTTGGCATTAACTTGATATTTAAAACCTGTGTCAAATAAGAAATCACAGGGATCAATAATGCAAGAACTGCCATCAGAATACTTCCACCTGCAAATGCAGCTTTGATGATCTGAAATGGAGTATCTGAAATATTTAATCCTATAAAGTTGTTTACATGAGAAACTACACCATATGTAGAATCAATGGAATCTGTGAGCGCCGGGAATGACTCTCTTAAGGAATCCCATCCGGTAGAACTCATTTTTGATAAAACATCTACTACATAATTCTGTAATGTTGTTGTATCTGTTGCCGTAAAATCAACCTGTACTGTGTTCAATTTTAATGTGCTCATCAGGTTTGTCATAATATCCTGATAGCCGCTTGTTGCCATGATCTTATCAACCAGATCAAGATAAACATCCTTCACACTGCTGATATAGGCAGGAACATTCATAAACACACGGTACAAAGCTAACAGTAAAGGCATCTGGATTAACATCTGCACACAGCTGCCTGTCGGTGAAACACCATACTTCTCATAGATCTGCTGTGTCTCAGTCTGCATATTCTGCATGGATACGGTATCTTTTTTATCCTTATACTTTTTCTGGACCGCCTGAAGTTCCGGGTTCATCTTCTGGGATAACTTCGAAAACTTCTGCTGTTTATAAGTCAATGGGAACATTAAAGCATAAATAACAATGGTAAATAAAATAATAGAAAGTCCAACGTTGGTAATTCCAACTTTTTCCATTAAAATATACATGCCATTCATTATCCAGCCAAGTAATTTTGCAATTGGTCCAAGAATGGCACCATTGTATGCTGTTAATAACATCTCTGACACTGAAAATACCTCCAATTATGGAACGGGATCATATCCGCCTTTTGAAAAAGGATTACATCTTATAATTCTCCAAAGCGCTAACGCCCCACCTTTGACAGCTCCATACTTTTCGACAGCCTCTAACCCATAGGTGGAACAGGTCGGGTAGTATGGACATTTTGTTGTTTTCATCGGAGAAATATACTTTCTATAAAATTTAATCAAAGCAATCAATATTTTTTTCAAAATGATTCCATCTTCTTTTCTAAAATCTTTACTTCAAAATTTTATGAAGACCTCCAAGATGTAACAAAGCACTTTCCACTTCATGATATGAAATATCTTTTGCTGTATTTCTTGCGATGACTACAATGTCTAAACCACTATTAAACATGTCTTCCTGTAGCCGGTAACTTTCTCTGATCAATCGGGTTACATGATGTCTTATAACACTATTTCCTACTTTTTTACTTACCGATATGCCTAACCGGTTTCTTTCTGTATCGTTTTTCAGAACGTACATCACCAGATAACGGTTTGCATAAGATTTTCCTTTTTTATATACGTTCTGAAAATCTCTGTTTTTCTTTAATGATTCTGAATATTTCATCTAATATCCTTTGCCAAAAATTGATCATAAAAGAAGAAAAGACCACAAATATGTGGCCTATGCTGATAATTTTTTTCTACCTTTTAATCTTCTTGCAGCCAATACTTTTCTTCCGCCTGCAGTACTCATTCTGCTTCTGAATCCATGAACTTTCGCTCTCTGTCTCTTCTTAGGTTGGAATGTCATCTTCATGTCACATACACCTCCTCTACAATTCAAACATTTATTTTACTCAATGTTATGATAAGTCTACTTCAATAGCGACAAAACATCATTTTTATTTATATCAAAATAATTGGACAAAGTCAAGCAAAATCTCATAAAATAAGGCTTTTGCCAATATTTAGTTTTCCACTTTCTGTGATTTTCGTTTTTTTACCACTATATATATAAGGAAGAAATGCATTTTATCTATATATGGTATAATGTTATACACATATAAAATCAAAAATTTTTCCACAGAAAACCCAGTATTTATGCCGTTTACATAAGTTATCCTCAATTTGTGGATAACTTGTGGACAATTTCTTGATAATGTCATCATAACTTGTGTATAAATATGTACAAGCCTTATTTCTCCCGGTCTATAACTATTTTTCCATTATTAACAATAACTTCTAGTATATTCACATTAAGCGTTAAAACGCCCATATAGCCACTTTTTTTATCAACGCCCTATCCCCAGTCCTTCCACAATTAAACGTTGATAATTCCGCAAAAATAGTGTAGGATAGCATTATATAGAATTTTTTAGAGTTTTTTAAGCAGTTAATCTTAACTGCTATATTTTAGTGCTATCAGAAAACGGAGTTAGAAAATGGACAAGATTTTGGAAAAATGGGATGAAATTTTACAGACAGTAAAAACAGAGCATGATGTCAGCGACATTTCTTTTGATACCTGGATCAAACCTCTGGAAGTTTTTGGTGTTGAGGGAAATACCCTCTATATCCTTGTTCCATCTGAACAGATGACTTTAAGTTATATCTCAAAAAAATATTATCTTCCTTTAAAAGTAGCAATTGCTGAAATTATCGGAACCGAATATGAGATTCAGTTTATTTTACCGGAACAGACCAGGAATATCAGACCTTCCAATAATAAAGGAAAGAAAACACCGGAACCTGAAGCTTCCAAACGTTCCAACTTAAATCCAAATTACACATTTGATACTTTCGTTGTCGGCAGCAATAACCGTTTTGCACAGTCTGCCTCCCTGGCAGTAGCGGAATCTCCGGGAGAAGCTTACAACCCTCTTTATATTTATGGTGGACCTGGACTTGGAAAAACCCACTTGATGCATTCCATTGGACATTTCATCCTGGAAAGAAATCCGGAAGCAAAAGTTTTGTATGTTACTTCCGAGGAATTTACCAATGAAGTTATCGAATCTATCCGTAGTGGTAACGCCTCTGCGATGAATAAATTCCGTGAAAAATACAGAACCATCGACGTTCTCATGATCGACGACGTTCAGTTTATTATAGGAAAAGAAAGTACACAGGAAGAATTTTTCCACACGTTCAACGCTCTCCACTCCGCAGGCAAACAGATCATTTTAACATCGGATAAACCGCCAAAGGATATGGAAACGTTAGAAGAACGAATCCGTTCCCGTTTCGAATGGGGACTTATGGCAGACATCGGAGCTCCTGATTACGAGACGCGAATGGCAATCCTTCGCCGGAAAGTGGAATCTGATGATATGTCCTTAAGCGATGACATTTTAAATTACATCGCAAATAATATTAAATCCAACATCCGTGAATTAGAGGGAGCTTTGAACAAACTCCTCGCTTACTCGAATCTGGAAAAAACAGAGATCACCATGGAGATTGCCAAGAAAGAACTTCAGAATATTATCACACCGGACAAGCCAAGAGAAATCACTCCTCAGCTTATCATTGAAGTTGTTTCGGAACATTTCCAGATTTCACTGGATCAGATGATCTCAAAAAACAGAAGTAATGAGATTGCAAGACCAAGGCAGATTGCCATGTACCTCTGTAAAACCATGACGGATATTCCATTGGATTCCATCGGTTCCTTACTGGGCGGAAGAGATCACTCGACCATTATCCACGGCATCAAAAAAATTGCGGATGAGTACGATTCCAACGAACAGACACGCAATTTAATTGAAACTATCAAGAAAAAAATCAATCCAAACTAAAGTTATCAACTTTTTTTTGAGTTATTAACAAAATTTTGTGGATAACCTGTTCAAATTGTGTTTAATTAATGTTTAAAGTTTTGGATAACCTACTTTTCAAGATGAATTTCAAATTTTTTCTGAGGAGGCTTAAAATTTTAATTCACATTTTATCCAAGGTTAATCCTCATGCTTTTCACATAGTTATACAGTCGGATTTTTCGGACAAGCCCTTATGTTTTCAAGGGTTGCAGGGTTATTCACTTATTCACACACACTAATACGACTACTTTTAATATCTTTTATTAATTATATTTATTTTGGCTTTCGCCAAGCAGGAAGGAGTTATTCACATTATGAAATTAATCTGTTCTAAATCAAATCTGCTTCATGGAGTTAACATTGTGTCCAAGGCTGTTCCAACCAGAACTACAATGGCAATCCTTGAATGCATTTTAATTGATGCTTCTGCTAATGAAATCAAATTAACAGCAAACGATATGGAACTTGGAATTGAAACTAAGATCAAAGGAGAAATTGCAGAGAGGGGAATCATTGCATTAGATGCTAAGATTTTTTCTGAGATTGTCCGTAAATTACCGGACAGTGATGTTGTGATCGAAACAGATTCCAATTTTAAAACTACCATTACCTGTGAGAAAGCAAAGTTTAACATTGTTGGAAAATCAGGTGATGATTTTTCCTATATTCCATTTATTGAAAGAAATGAATGTATTTCAATCTCCCAGTTTACTTTAAAAGAAGTGATTCGTCAGACAATCTTCTCAATTGCTGACAATGACAACAATAAACTGATGACGGGTGAACTTTTCGAGATTGAAGAGAATCAGTTAAAAGTAGTTTCTCTGGATGGACATAGAATTTCCATCCGTAATATTGAATTAAAGAATAATTACGATCATAAGAAAGTAGTTGTTCCTGGTAAAACACTTCAGGAAGTAAGTAAGATTTTACCTGGAAGTGCAGAGGAAGAAGTCAATATTTTCCTTTCAGAGAATCATATTGTATTTGAATTTGATGATACTACAGTTGTATCCAGATTGATTGAAGGGGAGTATTTCAAGATTGAGCAGATGCTTTCCTCTGATTATGATACAAAAGTTAAGATTAATAAGCGTGAATTATTAGACTGTATCGACCGTGCAACACTTCTCGTAAAAGAGGGTGACAAGAAACCAATTATCATGAATATCACAGATGGAAATATGGAATTAAAGATCAATTCTTTTATTGGTTCCATGAATGAAGATATTGATATCACAAAAGAGGGAAAAGATATCCTCATTGGATTTAATCCGAAATTCTTTATCGATGCATTGAGAGTCATCGATGAGGAAGAGGTTTCTCTTTATATGGTAAACCCGAAGGCTCCATGTTTTATCAAGGATGATGAAGGAAAGTTCATTTATCTGATTCTTCCGGTAAACTTTAACGCAGCCACTAACTAAGAAAGGCAGAAAGATGATCACAGTAAATATCAGAGAGACGGATGAATTTATCAAACTGGGACAGGCTTTGAAAAAAGCAGGTCTTGTAGAATCCGGAGTAGATGCAAAGTTTTTTATTCAGGATGGACAGGTAAAATTAAACGGCGAGACAGAGCTTCAGCGCGGAAAAAAATTATACAATGGAGATGTTGTTTCCTTTAACGGCGAGACAATCCAGATTGTAAAATGATCATAAAGTCAATTGAATTGCAGAATTTTCGAAATTATGAAGATTTAAATATTTCATTTGATGAGGGAACCAATATTTTTTACGGGGACAATGCGCAGGGAAAAACGAATATCCTTGAAGCTGCATACTTAAGTGGAACAACTAAGTCCCACAAATGTAGTAAGGACAAGGAAATGATCCGTTTCGGGGAGCAGGAGTCCCATATCAGAACGGTTGTTGTAAAAAAAGATAAAGAATATCAGATTGATATGCATTTAAAACACAATCGTTCCAAGGGAATAGCAATCAATAAAGTTCCGATCAAAAAAGCCAGCGAGCTTTTTGGAATTCTCAATATGGTATTTTTCTCGCCGGAGGATCTGAATATTATCAAAAATGGTCCGGCGGAGCGCCGTAGATTTCTGGATTCTGAATTGTGTCAGTTGGATAAAATATATTTGTCAGACCTTACAACTTACAATAAAATTTTGAATCAGCGCAACAAATTATTAAAAGATATGGTTTACAGACCGGATTTAAAGGATACACTTCCGGTATGGGATATGCAACTGGTAGAAACTGGCAGGAAAATCATTCGGCGAAGAAAACAGTTTGTTGATGAGCTAAATGAGATCGTGCATGATATTCACTATCGGATTTCCGGTGAAAAAGAAGATTTGCTTTTGCAGTATGAACCAAGTATTGAAGATATTTTTTTTGAGGATGAACTGTCCAGAGTCAAAGAGAGGGATATGCGGCAGTGTATGACATCAGTGGGACCGCACCGGGATGACCTTCTTTTTTCCATCGGTGAGGTGGATATCCGGAAGTTCGGTTCCCAGGGACAGCAGAGAACTTCTGCGCTGTCCTTAAAATTGTCAGAGATCGAACTGGTTAAACGGTCCATTCATGATACACCGGTTTTGTTGCTCGATGATGTGTTGTCGGAGCTTGACAGTAACCGGCAGAATTATCTGCTCAACAGTATTCATGACACACAGACGCTGATCACCTGCACAGGGCTGGATGAATTTGTAAAAAACAGATTTCATATCAACAAGATATTTAAAGTTGTGCAGGGGACTGTGGAAGAGAGAAAAGAAATATAATTGCATTGTACATATTTTTTTATGTGCAGAATGGAGGAATAAATGGGTACAGAAAACGAATATGGTGGAGACCAGATCCAGATTTTGGAAGGACTTGAGGCTGTTCGTAAAAGACCGGGTATGTACATCGGTAGTACATCAGCCAGGGGCTTACATCATCTGGTATATGAGATTGTAGACAACTCAGTAGATGAGGCACTTGCCGGATACTGCAAAAATATTGAAGTGACCATAAATGAAGATAACTCTATTACCGTAGAAGATGATGGACGTGGTATTCCGGTCGACATCAATCACAAAGCTGGAAAATCCGCATTGGAAGTCGTATACACTGTACTTCATGCCGGTGGAAAATTTGGCGGTGGAGGCTACAAAGTATCCGGTGGACTTCACGGCGTAGGTGCGTCAGTTGTAAATGCACTTTCCACAAAGTTGAAAGTTGAAGTTTACCGTGAAGGGAAGATTTATTTCCAGAGTTATAAGATTGGTAAACCGGATGAACCGGTAAAAGTAATCGGGGAGTGTGGTGACGACAAGCACGGAACCAAGGTTACTTTCTGGCCGGACGCATCGATTTTTGAAGAGACTGTTTTTGATTATGATACCTTAAAACAACGTCTGCGTGAGACGGCCTTTTTGACAAAAGGATTGAGGATCGTGCTTACAGACTTAAGGGAAAATCCTGTTAGAACCCATGATTTTCATTATGCCGGTGGTATCAAGGAATTTGTTACTTACTTAAACAAGAGCAAAGAAGCTTTATATCCGGAAGTCATTTATTGTGAGGGCAGTGGAAATGGTGTTTACGTGGAAGTTGCCATGCAGCATAATGATTCCTACAATGAGTTGACGTTAAGTTTTGTCAATAACATCATTACACCGGAAGGCGGTACACACCTTGCCGGATTCCGTAATGCATTGACGAAGACATTTAATGCTTATGCGAGAGCAAATAAATTATTAAAAGACAGCGAACCGGCATTGACGGGTGATGATATCCGTGAAGGACTGACTGCCATTATCAGTGTCAAAATCGAGGAACCTCAGTTTGAGGGACAGACCAAACAAAAACTGGGGAACAGCGAAGCCCGCGGTGCGGTGGATTCCATTGTGAGCGAGCAGCTTACTTACTTTTTAGAGCAGAATCCGACGGTTGCCAAGACAATCTGTGAAAAATCCCTTCTGGCGCAGCGTGCGAGAGAGGCTGCAAGAAAAGCAAGGGATTTAACCAGAAGAAAAACAGCGCTGGAGGGAATGTCTCTTCCGGGAAAACTGGCAGACTGTTCTGATAAAGATCCAAAGAACTGTGAGATTTTCATCGTCGAGGGAGATTCCGCCGGCGGTTCCGCTAAGACTGCGAGAAGCCGTGCAACCCAGGCAATCCTCCCACTTCGTGGTAAGATTTTAAATGTCGAGAAGGCAAGACTGGATAAGATTTATGGAAATGCTGAAATCAAAGCTATGATTACTGCGTTTGGTACAGGTATTCATGAAGACTTTGATATCAGCAAACTTCGTTACAACAAGATTATCATTATGACGGATGCCGATGTCGATGGTGCCCATATCAGTACGTTAATGCTGACATTCCTTTATCGGTTCATGCCGGATCTGATCAAAGAAGGTCATGTATATCTGGCACAGCCGCCACTATACAAGATCGAAAAAAACAAAAATGTATGGTACGCTTACAGTGATGATGAGTTAAATGCAATCTTAACGGAGATCGGACGTGACGGAAATAATAAGATCCAGCGTTACAAAGGACTTGGTGAGATGGATGCGGAACAGCTTTGGGAGACGACCATGGATCCGGAGAAACGAATTTTAAAACGTGTTATGATCGATGATGAGAGTACTTCTGAGATTGATATTACATTTACAACTCTCATGGGAGATAAAGTAGAACCGAGACGTGAGTTTATTGAAGAAAATGCGAAGTATGTGCAGAATCTTGATATCTAAGATTAAGTGTGCAGAAAACTATATATTACTGCAAATGTAGTTTAATAGCGTGATAGGAAGTTAATTTATAATATAATTGCAAATGTAGTTTAATTAGAGAAATGCAGATTTTTAACCAAAAAGAATTTGCAGGAATGAGGTAAATAGAATGGATGACAAAATTTTTGATCAAATCCATGATGTCGATCTGAAAAAAACAATGGAGACATCCTATATCGATTATGCGATGAGCGTTATCGCCCAGCGTGCATTGCCGGATGTAAGAGATGGTTTGAAACCGGTACAGCGTCGTGTACTCTACTCCATGATCGAATTAAATAATGGACCGGACAAGCCACACAGAAAATGTGCGCGTATTGTCGGTGATACCATGGGTAAATACCATCCACATGGAGACAGTTCCATCTATGGAGCATTGGTCAACATGGCACAGGACTGGTCTACAAGATATCCGCTTGTTGATGGTCATGGAAACTTTGGTTCTGTCGACGGTGACGGTGCTGCTGCGATGCGATATACAGAGGCAAGACTCAGTAAAATTTCCATGGAAATGCTCGCAGACATCAATAAAGATACCGTTGACTTTGTACCAAACTTTGATGAGACCGAGAAAGAGCCGACGGTGCTCCCTTCCCGCTATCCGAATCTTCTGGTAAACGGAACAACCGGTATTGCTGTCGGTATGGCCACAAACATTCCGCCTCACAATCTGCGTGAGGTGATTAATGCTGTCGTAAAAATTATCGACAACGAAGTGCTAGAGGACCGGGGGACAGATATCGAAGAACTTTTGAGTATTGTAAAAGGTCCGGATTTTCCAACCGGAGCGATGATTCTTGGAACAACCGGAATTAACGAAGCTTATCGCACCGGACGCGGAAAAATCAGAGTTCGTGCAATCACAAATATAGAACCAATGCAAAATGGTAAAAACCGTATTGTTGTGACCGAACTTCCATACATGGTCAACAAAGCAAGACTGATCGAGAAAATCGCAGAGCTTGTAAGAGATAAAAAAATTGATGGAATCACGGATCTTCGTGATGAGTCTGACCGTCAGGGTATGCGTATCTGTATCGAGCTGCGCCGTGATGTAAATCCGAATGTGGTTTTGAATCTGCTCTACAAACATACCCAGATGCAGGATACGTTCGGTGTCATCATGTTAGCCCTTGTGGACAATCAGCCGAAAGTATTAAATCTTCAGGAAATGTTAGGCTATTATTTGGATCACCAGAAAGATGTTGTGACCAGAAGAACAAAATATGATTTAAACAAAGCAGAAGAACGTGCTCACATTCTGGAGGGATTACTGATTGCGCTTGATAATATCGATGAAGTGATCAATATCATCCGAAGCAGTGCGAATACACCGGAAGCAAAAAATCGTTTGATCGAGAGATTTTCCCTGACAGATGTCCAGGCACAGGCGATTGTCGATATGCGTCTGCGCGCACTGACAGGTTTGGAACGCGAGAAGATCGAAGCTGAGTATGCAGAGTTGATGGATCGTATTGCAGAGTTAAAAGCAATTCTGGCAGATGAGAAAAAACTCCTTGGTGTTATCCGTGAGGAAATCCTCTTGATTGCAGAAAAATACGGTGATGAGCGAAGAACTTCCATCGGATTTGACGAGTATGATATTTCCATGGAGGATCTCATTCCGGTAACCAACACTGTGATTGCAATGACAAAACTTGGCTATATCAAGAGAATGAGCCTTGATAATTTCCGTGCCCAGAACCGTGGCGGCAAGGGAATCAAGGGAATGGAGACAATCGATGAAGATTACATCGAGGAACTTTTGATGACAACTTCCCATCATTACATGATGTTCTTTACCAATACCGGTCGTGTATACAGAATGAAAGCATACGAAATTCCGGAAGCGGGCAGAACCGCGAGAGGTACTGCGATCATTAACCTGTTGCAGCTTCAGCCGGGAGAGAAAATTACCGCAGTGATCCCAATCAAGGAATATACCGAAGGACACTATCTGTTTATGGCAACTAAGAACGGTATTGTGAAGAAAACACCGATCACCGATTATGCGAATGTCAGAAAAACAGGACTTGCAGCCATCACACTGCGTGAAGATGATGAATTGATCGAAGTGAAAAAGACCGATAACGAACAGGATATTTTCCTTGTGACAAAATACGGACAGTGTATCCGTTTCAATGAGAGAGATGTCAGAAGTACCGGAAGAACCTCTATGGGTGTGATCGGTATGAACTTAACGGACGGCGATAAAGTTGTCGGAATGCAGATGGAATCCCAGGGGGATGCTCTGATGATCGTATCTGAAAAAGGTCTTGGAAAATGCACACTTGCATCTGAATTTACTGCCCAGAACCGTGGTGGTAAAGGTGTCAAGTGCTATAAGATCACAGAAAAAACCGGAAATATCGTTGGTGTGAAAGCAGTTAATCAGGATGATGAGATGATGCTGATCACAACGGAAGGAATTATCATCCGTATCAAAGTCAGTGATACTGCTTTGCTCGGAAGAGTTACTTCCGGTGTAAAACTGATGAATCTTGCGGATGATGTCACAGTTGCAAGCATTGCAAAAGTACGTGAGGACAAATCCCTCATGGAAAATACAGATGAATCTGAACTTGTCACAGAGGAAGAGGAAGCCAAGAGTGCTGCGGCTGCAGCAGAGGCTGCGAAAAAAGCGGCAGGTCAGATGACAGAAACGGATGATGAATTAATGCAGGAATTATTAAGCCGTGCTGAGTCTGATTCGGAAGAGGAATAAAAAAATATTTTGACCGCAGTGATACAAAGACTTCACTGTGGTCTGGACAGTAGGCTGCCACATTTTTATGTAGCAGCCGATTTGTCTATCTAAAAACAAATTATTTTTCATGATAACAAGCCTGATTTGAAAAAAAGGATGTTCAATTTTGATTATTTGAAAAATGAATGATGTCAACACAAAAATGAAAAACAACACATGTTATCAAGAAATCCATAGTGTAAATGTGGATAACGTGTTGCGAAAATCCAACTTCCGTGGAAAAATTTCATTGTCATAGCAAAAACTTTCGTTTATACTTTTGCGTAAATATAGAATACATGAGTTTTAAAATTGTAGTAAAACTCCAATAGAAAGCAGAACAACAGGGGGAATGAAAAGTGCCGCAAAATTTTTATGAGTTAGTATGGATTTTTATTATTTATGCATTTATCGGATGGTGCACAGAAGTATCTTATGCAGCATTGGACCGGGGAATTTTTGTAAACCGGGGATTTTTAAATGGACCGTATTGTCCAATTTACGGATGTGGAGTGGTGATTGTTGTAGCTGCTTTGACTCCGCTAAAGGACAACCTGCTGATATTATTTGCGGGTTCTTTCTTACTGACTTCCATTTTGGAATACATTACAGGATTTATTCTGGAGAAAGTATTTCACAATAAATGGTGGGACTATAGCAATAAGCCGTTTAATCTTCACGGATATATATGTTTGAAATTTTCCATCTACTGGGGACTCGCATGTACATTTATTATGGATGTGATTCATCCAATCATTTACAAAGGAATCACCATGATTCCACATATTCTGGGTGTTGTGCTGCTCTGTATTATCATGTCGGCTTTCGCTGTTGACTGCGGTGTTACTGTTACTACAATTTTGAAGTTTAACAAGCGATTAAAAGTTATGGATGAAATGGCTGCGAAAATACATAAATTATCCGATGAAATCGGTGAAAATATCTACGAAAATGTGACAACTGCAGTAGAAAAATCGGAGGAGTTCCAGGAAACACATGAGGAACTTCTCACAAAAATTTCTGATACGAAAGAAAATCTTATGGATCTGCCATCCACTGCAAAAGAGAAGATTGCTTCTACTGCAGCAAGTGCCAGAGAAAAACTTTCTGAGTCTGCAGAAAATATCAATGTAAAAGAAAAGATTGCTGCTTACAAAGAAACACGCGAGGCGGCTCGTCTGGAAAAACAGCATGAGAAAGAGGAACTTGAGCGCAGATACAAAGAATTATTTGCAGAGAAGAATTTTGGTTTCAAGCGTTTGATGAAGGCGTTCCCAGATATGACTTCCCGTGAACAGAATGAATCTCTGGAGAAATACAAGAAATACTTTAACATCCGCAAACCGGATCATAAGAAAGATGAATAGGAAAATATATATTAAATTACAAATGTAATACAATTATTGGGAGAAATTAACATGATCAGAACAGTCAATACAGAGGATATCGTAAAAAATATAAAAGAAATGTGTATCGAGGCAAATCATTATCTTTCCAAAGATATGGATAAAGCCCTGAAAGATGCCACCGCTTCTGAAAAATCAGAACTTGGTAAAAAAATATTAAATCAGCTTCAGGAGAACTTGAAAATTGCAGATGAAGAGATGATCCCAATCTGTCAGGATACCGGAATGGCAGTTATTTTTCTGGAAGTCGGACAGGATGTTCATTTTGAGGGAATGGCAATCGAAGATGCGGTAAACGAAGGTGTCCGTCAGGGATATACGGAAGGGTATTTAAGAAAATCAGTCGTTGGTGATCCTATCATCCGCGAAAATACAAAGGATAATACCCCAGCGGTGATCCACTACAGCATTGTTCCGGGAGATAAAGTGATAATTACAATGGCTCCAAAAGGTTTCGGAAGTGAAAATATGAGCCGTGTGTTCATGCTAAAACCAGCTGATGGAATTGAAGGCGTAAAAAACGCAATTATTACAGCAGTGAAGGATGCAGGACCGAATGCCTGTCCGCCAATGGTTGTCGGAGTTGGTATTGGTGGTACTTTTGAAAAATGTGCGATTTTAGCAAAAAAAGCGTTGACCAGACCGGTGGGCGAACATTCTGCTATCCCATACGTGAAAGAGTTAGAGGAAGAAATGTTAGAAAAAATCAATCGGCTTGGAATCGGACCGGGTGGACTTGGCGGTACAACCACTGCTCTCGCAGTGAATGTGAATACTTACGCGACACATATTGCAGGACTTCCGGTGGCAGTCAATATCTGCTGTCATGTGAATAGACATGTGATAAGAGAAGTGTAAGAAAAAACATATAACTACAAATGTAGTTTTTATTTTACAGTCATAAATGAAGAAAAATATAAATTTAGAAATGGGAGCGCAGAATATGGACAAACATATTACAACACCGATCACCGCGGAAGTGACAAAAAATTTAAAGTCCGGTGATTACGTTTACATAACAGGAACCATTTATGTGGCAAGAGATGCTGCACACAAAAGAATGATCGAGGCATTGGAGCGTGGCGAAGAACTCCCGATCGACATCAAAGATTCCACAATCTATTACATGGGACCATCTCCGGCAAGAGAGGGACGTCCAATAGGTTCTGCAGGACCGACAACTGCAACCAGAATGGATAAATATGCGCCAACTCTTTTAGATCTCGGAGAAAAGGCGATGATCGGAAAAGGAAAACGTTCGAAAGAAGTCATTGACGCGATTGTCAGAAACCATGCAGTTTACTTTGCAGCAGTCGGCGGAGCAGGGGCGCTTTTATCCAAATGTATCACAAAATCTGAGATCGTATGTTATGAAGATCTTGGAGCTGAGGCAATCCGTAAGCTTCAAGTGAAAGATTTTCCGGTGATCGTTGTCATTGACAGTGAGGGAAACAATCTGTATGAGACAGCAATCAAAAAATATTGCACGTTGGAGTAAAATGAGAACAAAAGAATAAAAAAATTGGAAGAAAATATAGCATTTCAAGTCACTGGATATGTGGATGGAAAAAGCAAAGGAATTCTGCGGTGCAGTAGAGGTTATGTACGAGAAATAACATTTGAAGCGTAATTTTTTATCATTTTTGGAGGTGTGTTCATGCAGACAGATCCATTTAAAGAATATCTAAAACAGCAGGAGCCAGATAAAAAGTATAAAGGTTATGCATGGCAGACTGCGATTGGATTGCAGGCAGTCGATGGATTGAAGCCGTCCGAATATCTCGTTGATGCAGCAATTCAGAATATTGAAGGTAAAATTACGCTGGATGAAGTAAAAAATTTATTAGATTCTTACTATGAAGAAAAACCACAGAAAAATCATGACAGGACAGAAGAGGCTGATAAAGTTTCCATACGCATTGCGAAAATACTTTCGGAACATGCATTTTCTTTTACACCAAATGAGTATATCTCAATTCACAGAAAATTATTTACCGGAATATATGACCACGCAGGAAAAATCCGTGATTATAATATTACAAAAAAAGAATGGGTGCTGAATGGAGCAACTGTTATTTACGGAAGTGCTTCTGAACTAAGGAAAACGTTAGAATATGATTTTATGAAGGAGAAACATTATAGTTACAAAGGATTATCCATGGATGAAATCATTCACCATCTGGCAGTATTTGTTGCAAATTTATGGCAGATCCATATATTTGGAGAAGGAAATACAAGAACGACAGCCGTATTTTTTATCAAGTATCTTCGAACACTTGGATTTGATGCAACGAATGATATATTTGCGGAAAATGCATGGTATTTCAGAAATGCATTGGTTCGGGCAAATTATAATGATCTGAAACATGAGATTCATGAAACAACAGAGTATCTGGAACTGTTTTTGCGAAATCTGTTGTTGGATGAAAAAAATTTATTACAGAATCGTCTTATGCATGTTGATTATAAGGAAATGCTTGTGAGAGAGCCAAAAATAGAATATAAAACATCAGAAGCGAACATTGAAAATAGAAAAGTGAACATTCAACTGGAAAAAGTGAATATTGGAATGTTTGGAGAGAAAATTTCCGGTATTTCAAAGAAAACAATACAGCATATGGAACAACTGTGTGATTCCTTTGATAAAAATGAAATATTTGGAAGAAGCAGGGTTGAAGAGGTAACCGGGTTAAAAAATACAAGAGCATCATTGTTCTTAAAAGAACTACTCGAGAGAAATATCATCCAAAAAGTAACCGGACATGGAAAAGGAAAATACACATTTTTTATAAAGGAATAGTGAAATCAGGGGGAGTAGAGGTTATGGGAACAGTGGTAGTACGTAATTCTGTGGCAAAGAGAGTGATTGTCACACTCATGCCAGCAATCAGTTTTTTGTGTATGTTTGGTTTGGCGGCAATCAGTGTGAACTTTCTGGAATATGGATCAACAGCAGATAGAATTGTGGGATATATCGGAGTGTCCTGTATCATTCCGATGATAGTTTCAATACCGTTTATTTTTAAAGTAAACAGGGAGAAAACCGTATTAGATATCAATACTTTCTATGTAACGCCATTTGTAGGAAGAACAAAAAATATCCCAGTTCAGGATGTAAAAGTATGCACCATTGGACGAAGAAAAAAGATCCGATTATTCGATGAAAAATCAAATCTGATCTGTAAATATAAAAGTACTCAGGATAAAGAGCAGATCATTTTAAAAACGTTGCAAAAAGCAGGAACTTGTACATTTACATTTTCCGTCAGAAACGGAAAACAGGTTGTCGTAAAAGGTAGTGACAGAATTTTTACCGATTATCTTGCAACGGGAGAAGTTTCCAAGACAATCAATAGCTATAAATCGTTATACTACGTGCCACAGACCTCCTCTGTATCGGACAAAAAGCAGGAGCAGGACAGTCAGTTTGACCAGAATATAAAAAAGCAGATTGAAAAAAACAGAAAAATATTCCAGATAGCACAGATTGTGAGCCTGATTATTTTTTTAAGAGGAATGTTTATGCTGGCTTTTAACACTCCTGGTGGAACAAGTGGCAAATTGGCGGTCATTTTCTTTTTCGGTGGAGTTATTGGAATGTTACTGAGTAAATATCTTTGCCGCAGAAAAGAATTTGAAATCACAAAGCCGACGTTCTATCGTGTGGAAGGGACTGCTGTCAATGAAAAAGATTTTGCATTCAGATCTTCCGATTCGGATCGTCACCTGATTTATGAATTTCAGGATAAATATGGAGTGAAACATCAGCGGCCATCGGACAAAGTAAACGCTTCGGACACTGCATGGGGATTGGGTGTTGGCGAAAAGAAAATCTTATGGTACAGTCCGTTTGTTCCATACTTACTGGATCAGGAGCCGTTAGAGTTTAAAATGTTCATGGATAGACGAAGACTTACCCCGGGTGAATGGATCAAACGGCATCCTATCCTGACCGTGGGTTGTATCGCTTTCATTGTATGGATTGGTTTTCGTGGATATAAGTTTGGAAAAGCGCAGATTTTTATTTACACACATGACGGAAGAAACTTAAAAACAGAGTGGACAGCGCGTGATGCTGTCACAGATGAACAGACAAATACAGCGGTGGAGGCTGCAGGAATGGAGCGGGAAGAACTGGAAAAATGGTTGAAACAGTCCTTCTATCCATATTTTTATGTGAACAGTACCAGCTTTGGAGAGTTTGATGCATTTGATGTGGAAAATTATGCGGACGTCATGGGAGAGGATAAGGTGGAAGCTATCCGGGAAAATATCTCCGATTATTGGGGAATTCATGACAGAAAAAGCCTTATGAAAACAACCGATTCCCTGTTACAAAAAGGCGATAAATATACTTATGCACAGACTTTGGAAAAATTAGGGGAAGAGGCGCTGACATTACCGGAGGACAGTATCTATTATACATACAAATTGTATGCCCCAGATGAAATGTGCAAATATCTGGGAACTTATTACGCATACAATAACATTGGGGATGCAGGAGTGGATGCATGGGACTATTGCAGATGCATCCGGTTATTTGCATTTGGCTATATATGTGGTTATATTTCGTATGACGAATATCTGATTCATGCCGCACCGCTTGCAGTCTATCTGCAGAATGAATATGATTCCTGGGAAACAATGTATGAGAGTTATTACTACGGTTATCTTATTTTTGCAGGAAGAAATAAAAACTCAAGCAGCAGCGTCATCTATAGTGACTATAGATATTACGAGATCATGGCAGATAAGACAGAGATTCCGTTTCGGACAGAAGAGAGATAATCTCACAACGGGAATACAGGAGTATTATTATGAAAATCGGTATTATATCAGACATACACAGCAACATTTACGCTTTTAAGGCATGCACAGAGTATATGGAAAAACACAAATGTGACGAGTACTTCTTTCTTGGAGATTATATTTCCGATACACCTTACACAAGAGAAACCATGGATTATCTGTATGAATTTATGGAAAACCATACCTGTTATCTGTTAAGGGGCAATCGTGAGGAGTACATGCTCACACAGCAGGAAGCCAGAAAAAAGAAATGCACAGAGCAGATGTGGATAAGTAACTCTGCAAGTGGAAACTTACTCTACACTTACAGGCAGCTTGTGGATAAAGATTTTGATTTTTTTCGGAATCTTCCAATCACATTTATTTATGAGAAAGCAGGTTATCCGTCCATTACCTGTTGTCACGGATCACCGGCGAGCAGCAGGGAACTCTTGCAGTTGAATGAGGATCCGGTAAAACAATGGTTAGAAAAGATTGACACTGATTACATGATCTGTGCTCATACGCATTATCCGGGAGAGATGACATACAAAAACAAACATTACTTTAATTCAGGCAGTGTTGGAATATCCATTGATGATGCCGGATATGCACAGTGCATGTTGCTAGAGTCCGGTGTGGAAAATGGAACGACAATCTGGAAACCCCAATTTCTGAAAGTACCTTATGACAATCAGAAAGTTGCACAGGATATGATCACCGGCGGACTGCTTTCCATAGCACCGTGGTTTGTGAACAGCAACATTCTGACAATTCTTACCGGAATCGACTGTTCAGCCAAAATGGTTGAGTTGGCAGAAAAACTTGCGTTAGAGGACAATGCTCAGGCAAAGTGGCCGCACATTGATGAAAAATATTTTGAAGAGGCAGCCGTATATTATAAAATTCCGGATTACCGTGCCAGAAACAATGAAAAGGAACGTTAGAAAAAAGATAACATTTGCAGAACAAACACCATTAGATATAAATCCGGAAAAAAACAGGAGATGATGAAAATGAATATAAGAACTGCAACATTACAAGACATCGACCAGATTGCGGCAGTAGAAAAAGAGTGCTTTCCGGCAGCAGAGGCGGCAACAAAAGAGGAATTTGAGCAAAGGCTTTCACATTATGCAGATCATTTTTGGCTGCTGTTCGAGGATGACACATTAATCGCATTTGTTGATGGTATGGTGACAGATCAGGAAGACCTGACAGATGAAATGTATGAAAATGCGTCTATGCATCAGGAAAATGGAGCATGGCAGATGATATTTGGTGTCAATACGCTCCCGGCATATAGAAACCACGGCTATGCCGGAGAACTTTTAAAAAGAGCGATCGCAGATGCAAAAGACCAGGGAAGAAAAGGTCTTGTCCTTACGTGCAAAGACCGGCTGGTGCATTACTATGCAAAATTTGGTTTTGAAAACGAGGGCGTTTCAGAATCCATGCACGGAAATGTCGTGTGGAATCAGATGAGACTGAAGTTTTAAAGTGCAGGATGAATTCATGTAGATATAAGGAAAGACAGCAGGAGCGGATCAGTATGTTTTGGGAAAAGAAAACAAAAATAAGAAAACATATTATTTTTTATGGCAGAGTTCAGGGAGTGGGGTTCCGTTATTATGCAGTGCAGAAAGCAAATCAGCTCGGACTGACCGGCTGGGTGAAAAACCTGTATGACGGCAGCGTGGAAATGGAAGTAGAAGGCGAGGAACCGCTGATCGATGAGCTGATCATTTTTTTGCAAAACCGTACCTACGTCTGGATTGAAAATATGGATGCAAAAAGCATCCCACTGGAACATGATAACGGATTTTACGAGAGATAAAAGAAGATATAATATGCAGATGGCAGTTATGCGGATGCATGTTTGATGATAAAAAATTGAAAGAAAATAAGGAGTGTGACAGCTATGCCATGTACAACAATTTTAGTAGGAAAAAAAGCAAGTTATGACGGATCAACCATAATCGCAAGAAATGATGATTCAGGATCCGGACATTATACTTCAAAAAAACTTGCAGTGATCAAACCGGAAGAACAGCCGAAAATCTATAAATCGGTCATTTCGCATGTCGAAATCGAGCTTCCGGAAAATCCGATGCGCTATACTGCAATGCCAAATGCAGAAGAGGGCGAAGGTATCTGGGCAGCCTGCGGAGTGAATGAAGCCCATGTCGGAATGACAGCAACCGAAACAATCACATCCAATCCAAGAGTTCTTGGAGCTGATCCGCTTGTAAGATATCAGCCTGCAAAAGACGGAAAAGAAGAAATTCCTGGAGGAATCGGGGAAGAGGATATTGTATACATTGTACTTCCATACATACACAGTGCAAGGGAAGGTGTCAAACGTCTTGGCAGCCTGTTAGAACAGTATGGTACTTATGAAATGAATGGAATTGCATTCCAGGATGCAGATGAAATCTGGTGGCTTGAGACAATTGGCGGACATCACTGGATCGCACGCAAAGTACCGGATGATGTTTATGTCATGATGCCAAATCAGTTTGGAATGGATCAGTTCGATCTTGAGGATGCACTTTCAAACCAGAAAGAATATATGTGTTCTGCCGATCTGAAGGAGTTTGTTGAAAAATATCATTTGAACCTTTCACAGGATGGAACATTTAATCCAAGAGATATTTTTGGCAGTCATGATGACTCTGATCATGTATACAATACACCGAGAGCATGGTATATGGCACGCTGCCTGAATCCGAGTACAATGAACTGGGATGGACCGGATGCAGATTTTACACCACTTTCTGATGATATCCCTTGGTGCATGGTTCCGGAGAAAAAGGTGACGATCGAAGATGTGAAATACGTTCTTTCTTCTCATTTTCAGGGAACACCGTATGATCCGTATGCATCTTATGGAGATAAATCCATGAAAGGTGCATATCGTGCAATTGGTGTAAACCGGACAGATTTCCTGGGAATCATACAGATGAGACCGGATGCAGGAGAAGACAGCCGGGCAATCGAATGGGTAGCATTTGCTTCAAACGTATTTAATACAGCTGCACCGTTCTACACAGATGTAGAGAAAGTACCGGAGTATTTTTCCAATACGACCGGAGATGCTTCAACAGATAATTTTTACTGGGCAAGCAGGATGATCGCAGCCATGGCAGATGCTTCTTATAGTAAATCCATTTTCCATATTGAACGTTATCAGGAAAGAGTCATGTCAAAAGGACATGAATATATCAACCAATATGATGAACTTCTTGAGAAGGAAAGCAACGCAGAAAAACGCATGCAGCTTCGTCAGGAGGCAAATGAAAAAATCGCTGACATGGTAAAAAAAGAAACGCAGGATACATTGAATAAAGTATTGTATGAGCTGAGCAATCAGATGAAAAATGCATACTCCAGATCAGACGCATAAGGAACGATTATATTTGTTGGAGAGAGTGGTACGGACTCTAAGTTTAGCGATGGAGAGAGAATGTATAGATATGAGGAACATTACGAGAATATTAGCCATAGACATGAGGAACATTCCAGCGATGTAACAGAATTAAGGGAGGAGATGATAAAATATCAAAAAGAACAAGAGCAGGCAGGAAGATGGAAAGAAACAAGTAATCAAGAGAAACAAAATAATTGTAAAAATACATAGCAGATCATATTGTGTGTCTATTATATAGATAGTGTAAGAAAACTAGAAGGGAGAGGACGATGAAAAAGTTGTTTAAGGCAATTAGACAGAATAATTTAGAAGCAATAAAGGATATTTTAGAAAAGAAGCCAGAAGTAGTAAAATGCATGGCAACGCCGCCACCGAAGAAAGATGAAGGGCAATCACCATTACAAGTAGCAGTTAAAGTCGGTAATTTAACAATCGCACAATATTTAATAGATAAGGGAGCTGATGTTAATTATATGGAGCCAGATAATGGTTTGTCAGCATTAGGATGTTATAGATGTCCAGTCTTGATTGACGCGATTAAAGGATTATTTTTCATGTGGGAGGAAAAGAGAGAAGATTATATGCAATTAATATGGCGGTTACTTGAGTTAGGTGCAAATCCAAATAAGACAGATAATAGAGGGAATAATTCATGGGATGTAGCAGTTAATATGTATGGTGATTTTATAAAAACTATTAAAGAAACAAAGAATCAAAAGATATTTACTGAAATGACAAAAGAATTACTAGATGTTTTGATGAAATATAATATTGATATCTTAAATCTTGATAGAATAACAAAAGATTTAAGCTTATTTAAGTCATACTCATTATTTTTACAGAATCTTATATTAAACCGTGATGGTTTGTTTGGATGTGATGAAAAAGAAATAGAGAACTGGAATGAGCGGTGGTCTTTGATTGCGTCAGTAATAAAACCCTATTACGAGAAAAATAATCCGTATTATCAGAACATGGGATAGATAACTGTAGCAGGTCTCTTGTAGCTTAGCAGTACCGCTATGACAGCCGTGGAAGGATCACGGGTGTTGTAAACGGCAACGGCAATGAGACCGGCTATGACCTGGACGCATGGGGACGCATCCAAAACATCCGCCAGGCAGACGGCGGGGAGGAAGGCTATACCTATGACTTTGCGGGCAATATCACCAGTACCAGGGATGCCAACGGCGGCGTGATCACCTACCGCTACAACAGTCAGGGAAAGGTCTGCGAGATCACCGACCAGGAGGGCAACAGCGAGACCTTCCGGTATGACCGTGAGGGGCGCATGGTCCTCCACATGGACCGCAACGGCAATGAAGTCCGCACCACCTACAACGTGGACGGGAATCCGATGCTTGAGACCGGAACAGACCGAAACGGGGAGAACCGTGTCACAAGAAGTTTTGAATATGACGCGTCAGGAAATGTGAGGAAAGCGGTGGCGGGAGGCTTCTGCTACACTTATGAGTACCGCCCGGACGGGAAGCTGCTGAAAAAGTCAGCGTCCGGCAGGACGCTTGTTTCCTGCACCTATTTTTCAGACGGCAGTCTGGAAAGCCTGACGGATGCCAGCGGAAATCCGGTGTTTTATGAGTATGACTGGCGTGGGAAACTCTCAGCCGTGAAGGACGGGAACGGGGAGACGCTGGCAGCGTATGCCCATACACCGGGAGGAAGGTTAAAGGAGATCCGGCACGGTAACGGAATCCGTACCGGATATGAATACGATACGGACGGCAACCTCGTGCACCTGCACATGGAACATACAGATGGTGAGATACTGGCAGACCTCTACTATTCCCACGACCTGAACGGCAACCGGACCCTGAAGTCGGGAAGCCGGATCGGCGGAGCGGGAAAAGCCACAGAACACAAGATTTCTTACGTCTATGACCGGATGGACCGTCTGGTAACCGAGACCCGCCAGGGGGAGGAAACCGCCTATGTGTATGACCTGTGTGGAAACCGCCTGAAAAAGCTGGATAAAAGCGGGACGGAGGAGTATCATTATAACCGGAAAAACCAGTTAATCTGCCGCTTTTCTGAAAAAGATAAAACGGCATATTGCTATGACAAGCAGGGAAACCTGCTGGAAGCAGCCGGGGCAGAGGGAACAGCGGTATTTTCGTACAATGCATTTCACCAGCAGACAGCCGTGACCATGCCGGACGGAAAGCATCTGGAAAACCGGTATGACGCAGAGTATCTGCGTGCCGGAATGGTGGAAAACGGAACTGTCGCAACTTTTTCATATCATAACGGGGAACTCCTCGCAGAGAGCAGTCCAGAAGGCGATACCATAAGCCGTTACATTCCCGGGTATGGGGTGGCGGCAGGTTGGAACCGGGAAAGGAGTGGCTATCACTACTATCATCTGGATGAGCAGAACAGTACTGCCTACATCACGGGAAGCAGCGGGGGAGATAGAAAACCGGTACGAGTACGATGCGTTTGGTGTGCTCCAGGACAGCAGGGAAGAACTCCGCAACAGAATCCTCTACACGGGACAGCAGTATGACCAGACCAGCGGGCAGTACTATCTGCGGGCAAGGTTTTACAATCCGGTGCTGGGAAGATTTGTGCAGGAGGATGTGTACCGTGGGGACGGGCTGAATCTGTATGCGTACTGCAGGAATAATCCGGTGGTGTACTATGATCCAAGTGGGTATGATAGTCAATACCCGTGCAAGGAAGAAACGAGTGCTGGGGAAAGTGGTAGGGGAGAGAGTGGTGATTCTCCTGGAATTAAAGTGGCTTCTTATAATAATATGCGAAATGATCCAAATGTAACAGGACAATCTCATCATTTAAGTCAAAATGCTGTGTTTAAAAATGCTATTCCTCAAGGAGATGGGCTGTGTGTTGAATTAAATGGAAATGCATTTTCTGAAATAGGAAGTCCGCATTATGAAGCACATAATAGTTTAGAAAGATTTTGGAATCAGTATAGACCAGGTGGGGGGTTATATCGTGAATACCCAACAATTGGTGAGTATAATCGCGCAGTATATGATTCATTATTAAGTACCGATAAGTTTACACCACAAGAGGCTGCATATGCGGTAAGAAAAGCTTATGAGCAACAACGTTCTGTAGGATTTATGAATTCAGATTTTGTTCCTAGAATTCCTGGAAAATTGCCACAAAAGAAATGAGGTAGAAAATGGAAATTAGTAAAGAATTTATTAAATTAATAATGGACTGTGAATTATTACGTAGATGCGGAGAAAAAGATGATTTTGGATTTGATGTTGAGTATGTCAATTCTGAAACAAAAGCAAAAAAAATGATCAATAGCATAAATTGGGAAAATACTTGCTTAGAGGTAAGTGGAGATTTTACGGAATTTCTTAGTAGAAACTATAAAGATATCTTTAATAAAAATTGGAATGTAGTCGTTCGTCAGATTAAAAGTAAATATATGAATGAAATTCAGACAAAAGTAGAAATGAATTGGAAGGATGGAAAAACCAAACAACGAGTTATAGACGATGTTCAATTTAACATACTTACTTTGTTTATGCTGGATTATTATTCCGATTATTATCAGAGTGAGTTTTTTGATAGGATGCTTAAAATCTATTTATCTGGACATCTTCCATGCGGTTGGAGTGGAGAGTATCCAGAAGGGAAATTTTTTGTTTATTAAATTGATTATGTTTTCATTTAAGGGATCCATTACCTAAAAAATAACCACGGTTTTTAAATTAATCGGAATGGCTCTCGCTGAAGGTGATGTTGACGGTCACCATAACCGCACGGCAGAGAGAGTGACGGATGGTCTGCAAGTAAGGGAGAACCGGTCTGTCTATGACTGGATGGGCAGGCTGACGGAGACTGCCGACGCCGAGGGCAACCGGACACAGTACCAGTACGGGGAGGCAGGCGGGAAACCGTCCGTGATCCGGTTCGCAGACGGGGAAACCTGTTCGTTTGAGTACGACAAAGCCGGGCGCATGATGGCGCAGGAGGACGCCAGCGGCAGAACCGAGTACGGGTACAATGCCAGAAACAGACGCGCGCTGGTGCGGGACGGGGAAGGCAATGAGACCCGGTGGATGTATGACGGCATGGGACGTCTGCTTGCACTTTACCTGCCGGAGGCGTGGAAGGAACAGCACGGGGAATACAGCTATTCCTATGACTTCCTTGACCGCCTCATACACACGAAAAATCCCGACGGCGGGCATGAGCGCCTGATGCGGGACGGCGAGGGCAACGTTTTAAAGCGGGTGAACCCAAATGCCTACGATCCGTCCAGGGATGACGGGGAGGGAACCACCTATGACTATGACAGCGATGGGAACAACATCCGCATCCATTACCCGGACGGGGGATGCGAGCGCATCTTCTATGACAGCGAGGGCAACCGGATCCGCCATGTGATGCCGGAATCCTACGACCCGCAGACCGACGACGGGGAAGGCTTTACGTACACCTATGACGCCTGCAGCCGGCTGACCGCGGTGACGGGACCGGACGGGGTGCGTCAGGCGTCGTATGCCTACGACCTTGCGGGGAATCTGACGGAGGAAACAGATGCAGAGGGACGCTGCACCTACCGCAGCTATACCGCATTTGGGGAACTGAAAGAACAGTTAAAGCCCGCACTCGAGAAAGACGGTGTGATGCTCTATGAGAGGACCACGTGGCAGTACGACAGATGCGGAAACGTGCTGCTGGAACAACGGCATGGCGGGTACTGGGACAGCAACGGCGTGCTGGTGAAGGAGGACGGTGCCGGTTTGGCGCTGCGCTTCACCTATGACAGCAGAAACCGCAGGATCCGTGTGGAGGACGGGCTGGGGGCAGTCATTTCCTACCGCTACGACGTGCAGGGAAAGCTGGTTTATGAAGAGAAGGCAGTTTCCAAAGAGGTGCGTCAGGTCATCCATTACGGCTATGACCGTGCAGGAAGGCTCACGGAGCGGAAGGAGGAGCTTGACAGCGGACTTGCACCGCTGGAGGGAGAGCCGCGTTATGCGGTGACCCGCTACCGGTATGACGGAAATGGAAACCGCACCGGGATCGTGACGCCGGAGGGGTACCGCATCCTCCGCAGCTATGACGCCTGCGACCGTCTGGTATCGGAGCGCGTCGTGGACGATAAAAACGGAATCGACCGGACGACATCAGTCACCTATGATCATGCTGGGAACATTATAAGGATTGTCCGCAGTGGAAAGGGACTGGGGGAATGGGAACAGGGATACGGTTATGACCTGAAAGACCGCATCGTCCATGTGAAGGACTGTCTCGGACCTGTATTTTCCTACGAATACGATAAAAACGACCGGAGAATCGCGGAGACCCTGCCGCAGAACGGCATGCTGGAGAATGGAAAATCAGGATACCCGAAAAACCAGAACCGGTACCGTTATGATGTGTATGGCAGGCTTCTGACCAGAACAGACGGTTCCGGCACGGTGCAGGAGGAGAACCGGTATCTTCCCGATGGAAGGCTGGCGTTCTCCAGAGAGGCAGACGGGCAGGAGATCCGGTATACATACGGTGCGCATGGCAGGGAGGAGGAGACAAGCACCGCAAGAAGCAGGAGGGCGGGGCGTGCCGCCCAGAAATACCGCTATGACAGCCGTGGAAGGATCACAGGTGTTGTAAACGGCAACGGCAATGAGACCGGCTATGACCTGGACGCATGGGGACGCATCCAAAACATCCGCCAGGCAGACGGCGGGGAGGAAGGCTATACCTATGACTTTGCGGGCAATATCACCAGTACCAGGGATGCCAACGGCGGCGTGATCACCTACCGCTACAACAGTCAGGGAAAGGTCTGCGAGATCACCGACCAGGAGGGCAACAGCGAGACCTTCCGGTATGACCGTGAGGGGCGCATGGTCCTCCACATGGACCGCAACGGCAATGAAGTCCGCACCACCTACAACGTGGACGGGAATCCGATGCTTGAGACCGGAACAGACCGAAACGGGGAGAACCGTGTCACAAGAAGTTTTGAATATGACGCGTCAGGAAATGTGAGGAAAGCGGTGGCGGGAGGCTTCTGCTACACTTATGAGTACCGCCCGGACGGGAAGCTGCTGAAAAAGTCAGCGTCCGGCAGGACGCTTGTTTCCTGCACCTATTTTTCAGACGGCAGTCTGGAAAGCCTGACGGATGCCAGCGGAAATCCGGTGTTTTATGAGTATGACTGGCGTGGGAAACTCTCAGCCGTGAAGGACGGGAACGGGGAGACGCTGGCAGCGTATGCCCATACACCGGGAGGAAGGTTAAAGGAGATCCGGCACGGTAACGGAATCCGTACCGGATATGAATACGATACGGACGGCAACCTCGTGCACCTGCACATGGAACATACAGATGGTGAGATACTGGCAGACCTCTACTATTCCCACGACCTGAACGGCAACCGGACCCTGAAGTCGGGAAGCCGGATCGGCGGAGAGGGAAAAGCCACAGAACACAAGGTTTCTTACATCTATGACCGGGTGGACCGTCTGGTAAGCGAGACCCGCCAGGGGGAGGAAACCGCCTATGTTTATGACCTGTGCGGAAACCGCCTGAAAAAGCTGGATAAAAGCGGGGAGGTGGAGTATCATTATAACCGGAAAAACCAGCTGATCTGCCACTTTTCTGAAAAAGAGAAAACCGCATACCGTTATGACCTGCAGGGAAACCTGCTGGAAGCAGCCGGGGCAGAGGGAACAACTGTATTTTCGTACAATGTGTTTCACCAGCAGACAGCTGTGACAATGTCGGATGGAAAGCGCTTGGAAAATCAGTATGACGCAGAGTATCTGCGTGCCGGAATGGTGGAAAACGGAACAGTTACAACTTTTTCATACCATAACGGGGAACTCCTCGCAGAGAGCAGTCCAGACGGCGATACCATAAGCCGTTATATTCCCGGGTATGGGGTGGCGGCAGGGTGGAACCGGGAATATAACGGTTACCACTACTATCATCTGGATGAACAAAACAGCACTGCCTACATCACGGGAAGCAGTGGGGAGATAGAAAACCAGTATGGGTACGATGCGTTTGGCGTGCTCCAAAACAGCAGGGAAGAACTCCCCAACAGAATCCTCTACACGGGACAGCAGTATGACCAGACCAGCGGGCAGTATTATTTGAGGGCAAGGTTTTACAATCCGGTGCTGGGAAGATTTGTGCAGGAGGATGTGTACCGCGGGGACGGGCTGAATCTGTATGCATACTGTAAGAATAATCCGGTGGTGTACTATGATCCGAGTGGGTACAAGAAGAAACATAAACCCCAATGCAAGGAAGAAATAAGTGCGGGGGAAAGTGAAACAGATGTAAATTGGACAGATCATGGACATAAGCATTTTCCAGATAAAAATAAACCTTGGAAAGATACTACTAAGTCCACTAAAAATGGTCCGGCTAAATATTCCCCAGATATTAAAGACATTGAAGCATTTGAAAGAGAAGCATGGGAGATAGGCACACCTGTGACGAATGGAAAAAATTGGAAGGTAAAAAAATATGATGAGATAATTGGTGCAACAGGAGGAAAAGAAACACAATATGTCAGAATTGAAAATAGTGCGAATACCATACATGGACATCCTATTTCTGAATCTGAATATTTAAAATTATTAAAGTAGAGGCGATATATGGATAAGGTGAATTTTAAATCAGGAGATATTATTTATGATGAATTTAAGGTTGACTTTACTAAGAGATATTCTGAACAAAAAGAGTGCTTATTAGAAGACTTACTACAAGTAAAGTATGCCCAAGAGTATTTACTGGATGTTGGCTGGTATCCCGAATATGAGAGCGAAGGAGAATTTATAGTTCAAATAATAAAGAAACAAAATTGGGAAGAACCTATATATAAAAAAAGCAGTAAAGACGAGGAGGAACTGATACAGAATTTAAATAATGCAGTAGAGATAATAGAAAGCATACTTTAAATTCGCCCGGCTTTGCTGGACGAGGTTCCAGAGATCGGGTGGATTTCCGCCGCCCGGTCTTTAACATGCATACATTTCGACTCTATTAAATTTGCTTTTTGGACTGAAAAATCTCTTTTCCAAATCGGATCAACAAGCGAATAACTTTTCAAGGGGTGTGTGAAAATTGGCACATGGGTGGTTACGGCGCGTTACAAGAGTAAGAAAAGTATTAAACGGGACGGAGGAGTACCCTTATAACCGGAAAACCAGCTGACCAGTAGGAGAAGTTGTGGGAAACACACCACATATGCATACGATCAGCAGGGAAACCTACTGGAAGCAGCCGGGGCAGAGGGAACAGCGGTATTTTCGTATAATGCGTTTCATCAGCAGACAGCCATGACCATGCCGGACGGAAAGCATCTGGAAAACCGGTATGATGCAGAGTATCTGCGTGCCGGGGCAGTGGAAAACGGAACAGTCACCAGTTTTTCGTACCATAACGGGGAACTCCTGGCAGAGAGCAGTCCAGAAGGCGATACCATAAGCCGTTATATTCTGGGCTACGGAGTAGCAGCAGGCTGGAACCGGGAAAAGAACGGTTACCACTACTATCATCTGGATGAGCAAAACAGCACTGCCTACATCACGGGAGGCAGCTGTGAGATAGAAAACCGGTACGAGTACGATGCGTTTGGCGTGCTCAAAAACAGCATGGAAGAGTTCCACAACAGAATCCTCTACACGGGACAGCAGTATGACCAGACCAGCGGGCAGTATTATCTGCGGGCGAGATTTTACAATCCGGTGATTGGAAGGTTTGTGCAGGAGGATGAGTACCGCGGGGACGGGCTGAATCTGTATGCGTACTGTAAGAATAATCCGGTGGTGTACTATGATCCGAGTGGGTATGATAGTCAATACCCATGTAAGGAAGAAATGAGTGCAGGTGCTGGAGAGACCAGCTATGGGAAGTCAACACTTAATTCATTAAAAAATACAGAAAATTTTACAGACTCAGCTATTGAACATATATTTGAAGGGCAGGTAAATGCAAGAGGTAAAGCAGTTGGATATCATTATAAAGGAATAGAAGGCACCTCTGGTAATGTAATACCAGAGACGGAATCATCTACTAATAACTTTGGAATATATAAAGCAAAAGTTGAAGTGAATGGTATTCCAAAGACTGCAAATGGAGGATTTTCATCGTTTTATCCAAAAAGCATGAGCCCACAAGAAGTTATTGGTAGTATAAATGAAGCTTATCGGAATCGCGTATATATTCGTGGAAATACATATTCAGGTTTAACAAGTAGTGGAATGGAAATTGAAATGTTTTTGGACAAAAATGGAAAAATCATTTCGGCATATCCTGTATACTAACATGGAGGAAAGGTTGTAGAAAATTATGATATTGAGATTTTATAAAACAATACTAATTGGAAAAAAACGAAGATTATTAATTGAGTTTAAGGAAAATAAATATCAAATATTATCTACTTTTTTGGAATCAGATGTGTCACCTTTTGAAGAATGGATAAAATCAGATTTTGATAGAGTAATATCAGGCGAAAGTGAATATGAAGAAGTAAATGGAAATGTATGTTGTGCGGAAATAAGTCCTAAAACGACTAAAATATATGATAATTTAGCAGAGGATGCTATGGGGAATTGGTGTGAAGTTGATACAAAAGAACTTCGTCAATTAATTGAGGAGTGGTGTGATAAAGTTCGAGAATTTAAAATGAGCATCACAAACTAAGCCTCCCACCGGCAGGCTTAATTCGTAGTCTCACTACCATATATTAACAGAATTTCTTAGGTTCATAAGGCTTACCATCCCGTAATACGGCATAGATTACGGTGGTAAGCTTTCTTGCCACTGCACCGGTGGCAGTTAAGTGGTGCTTTCCCTGCTCCCGTTTCTTTTTATAATAGGCATTCAATGGGCTGTTATGGAAAGAACAGGTGGTTGCAGCAAGGAAGATTGCATGTCTCAGGTAAGGTGAACCCCGTTTGGACATGTGATTATGAGTGCTGCTAAATTCACCGGATTGTCGTACAGTTGGATCAATACCTGCAAAGGCAACTAAGGCAGATGAACTCTTAAATCTGTTTATATCACCGATTTCAGCAAGAATGGCTGCTGCAGCAATCATGCCTATCCCGGGAATGGTATGAAGATAACAATCAAACTTCTCGTAGTACTCAAGAATCTGGCAGTCAAGAGCTTCAATCTGCTTATCAAGAAAATTCATCCGATCAATGAGCTGTTTTAACTGGAAAGAGAAAGCATCCTGTGCTATCTTAATACCAA
>OCHH01000176.1_pt1 | contig 39245 bp, 28 predicted proteins | sample 1538781 | NCBI WGS metagenome assembly OCHH01 (sample SAMN04571726, study PRJEB22368) | human gut metagenome | biome: human gut; material: stool | host: Homo sapiens | place: Luxembourg | collected 2012-12-05
CCCCTTAAATTCTTGGAGAGCAAATTCACCTAACCCCATCCAAATTTATTGCGCCATTATATATAGAATAGCCAACTATCCATATTTGTTAGTAAGATGAATAGCAATACTTATTATAGCTTTCGACTGTTTTGCTGTCTACTTTTATTAACCAGGACAACATCATTCGCTTCTTTTTCTGTATGATACACCTTCGATTCACGTACACGTATACCAGAAGGTCCATCATTGCCATTATTTGTATCAAATTTAATAGTAACAAAGCCAGCTGCAGCACGTATTACTGTAGCCTTTCTAACAAAAACAGATGAACTAATAAAATACACTGTATCCCCAACATTAAACTGTTTCAATTACTATCACCTTCTTCAACTATAAACAGTATCATTAGTTTTCTCCAGTGACTTTTGCAAAACATACCTCTTTTATATTTTTACAAATAACATCAATACTGTCATTAAATAAAGTTGCTTCACTTACACCAAATAATGTAAGTTGATTGATTAAATCTTTTTTTAAAGACTTTGGAATGATTATTCTTTCAAAAATTGAAGAATTGTGTTTATCGATAGGTTCAATAATTTTTGAAAAATATACATCACCCTCGTATTCTTCAATTTTATTAGGGAACAAAATATATCTGCCTTGTTGTGCAGACTGTCTTTGCGTGCAAATTGGAGCATGTATGAAAATAGGTTCTTTGCAACACGCACGAATCCAACCCTCTTTTCTTTCTTTAGAAAAATCTTTTACAGATTTCCGCTGTTCTAGAAAATATGGTTGTTCTATAACGTCATCAAAGAAAGAACTTAAAGGATGAGGTGTTCCAATAGAAAATCTGTAACTATCTGCAATGGCATTGATTATAGGATAATTTGCAATATCCATGTCATTACATTTAAAAATAATGATCTCCGCATCTGTATCACTTAAGGATTTACATGCAAAATACAAAGCTACTAATGAGTTTGTTGTAACGTCTAATAAGCGAGTTGGAATACCATAATGTTGTAATAATGCCAATAATTCTACTGGTTCCATATCTTTCTTAAAGACATCAGGACGTGTATGTTTAGCTAACTCAATTAAATTACGCTCTTCATCCAAAATAGAAATATTAACCGAGAATTTTCTACCTCTTGCTATGCTAGGTGAAATTTCAAAATCTTTATTTTCTTGGCCACGAAATAACAAAATTTCATTTTCTATGGGATTTCTTTTACATTTCGCATCTAATTCAGTTATTTTCTTGACGTAATCATCTAATGAATTAATTATACGACACATACAATTCAACTCCTGTCTTTTAACGATTTTAATTCCTTAACAACTTCATATTTAATTCCAGTATCAATCACTTCAAAATGTTTTCTACCGCAAAGAATCTTTTTCTTCTCAGACCCCTTAAGATCATTTATATTTTCTGTACCCTTAGTTTCAGCTACAAAATACAGTTTTTCTCCTTCAAACGTATTTAATACAACCGCCCAATCCGGATTATAGTTTCCGATTGGTGTATCAATCTTAAATCGACTTGGTAATTTTGCATAAAGAAGAACATCATCATCATTTTCTGCATCAATCGCAAATTCGCGTTCGATTTCTGAATCATAAATGACATGATCATAAATGTTTTTATCAGAAGATACATCTAATACATTTCGATCCTTATATCCATACAATTCTTCATCATTGAATATAAAATCTTGTTCGTAATAGTCATCCACTTTTTCGTATTTGATACCTTCAGTTAAATTTTCTTTCTTAACTGACAACAAGATTTTTGATACTTGTTTGATCCATTCTTCTGGATTCTCATAAAATTCTTTCAATCTACCTGACATAGATACAATTTCAATAATTGTCTTTCTTAATAAGTCTGTTGAATCTTGTAGTCTACGAATAAAATCCGGATATGTCATTGTATCAAATTCATATACTGCACCTAGTTCTCTCACTTGACTACCCACATCTTTTACACCTTGTTTTGTAATGTCTAAATTTGTGATTTGAGCATCAATCTTGTCCGGACGAATATGCGGCATATTTTGAATTTGTTCAACAGCTTCCTTTTTAAATTTATCCATATCCATATTGATTGTATAAACAGTCTTTTGTTTGATCTTATTCCATAAAGATACAAACTCAGGAGATAATTGAACCTCTTTATTCAATTTAACAGCCACTTTTGTAGAAGCATCCTTAATTTCAATTTCTCTAGAAAGATTATCAATACGCTTCATTACTTTTGAAGTAAACGATTCATATTGTTCAGGTAACATAAACTTATCATTATGCTTATCTTGATGATATTTATTTGTTATTTTACCCTTAGAAGTCATATATTCATTCTTTACTAAGTAATTATAGATTTCTTCAGACTGTTTCTGAGACAATTCTACTAACGTGCCATCATATTGTTTTACAGCAATACCAGTAAAACTAATTGGTTCAATAACACCAAATTTAAAGTTATCATTTTCAAGTTCTTTTTGAAGCGTGCTCGCAAAATCCTTATAAGATTCATTCGCAATAACACTCAAAGTATTAAATTTAGAATCTAATACACGCTCTCCATTTTGATTCACACAAATACGTAAACCACGACCAATCTTTTGACGTTTTGTCATTGTGTCTTTTGTTTCTACTAATGTACATACCTGGAACACATTCGGATTATCCCAACCTTCTTTTAATGCTGAGTGAGAGAAAATAAAGCGAATTGGTTCATCAAAAGATAATAAACGTTCTTTATCTTTCATAATCAATTGATAAGTAGTTTCATCATCATTTGTTGTTCCACTTGAGTTTTTAACTCTTCCCTTACCATCTTGCGCAAAATAGCCATCATGTACTTCTGTAGGATCTAATGAAATATAATCACCATATTTTTCACGTAATACTTTATATTTAGGCATTTGAATCAACTTAGTATATTCTTCTTCAAACCAACGTTGATAATCCCCTTTTTCATCTTCTCTAGAATAATCACGGTACTTACTAACTTCATCAATAAAGAATAAACTCAATACTTTAATACCCTGTTTTGTATAATGAATCTCTTTATTTAAATGCATTTCGATAGTTTGACGAATCTGTGCTCGTTTTAAAGCAGTCTCATCAACATTACCAATCACATCTCCAATATTTAAGAATTCACCATTACTGAAACTTACAGATTCTTCTCCTGGAAAACAATCAATATTGTCTACAATAAAATTATGATCCTTGTAGTAATCTACCTCATTGGATAATTCCCACAAATCATCTCTTGTTTTAGCTGTTACAGTCTTCTTATCTATAACACCCGTTTTCTTGTTATTTACATATATTTCTAAGCGACAAGAAAAGCCATTTTTCTCAGAAACACTCACCAATTTAACATAAGGCTTCGTACTCGCTTCATTACTCGTAATAGAAGCCACCTCAATATGCTTAACAAGGTTCTCCTGGTATGCATCCACTGGAGTTAAACGATACATTAAATCATACATTTCTTTATGTGTAGCTGAATAACGTAACGTACATAAAGGATTCAATGAAGCAATTGCTTCCTTTGATTTTTTAGTACCATCTACAGACTGTGGTTCATCAATAATCACAATTGGATTTGTCCCAGCAATCAAATCAATCGGTTTATTTCCATTCAATTTATCACTCGTTCTATGAATCAAGTTTGCCTTTGTTTCTTTAGAAGGATCCGTGAAACTCTTTCTAAATGCATCAATATTAATAATCATGATTTCAATATTGGTGCTCGTCGCAAACTCTCTAATTCTTTCCAAATGATTTGAATCATAGACAAAATAGTTATAAACAACATTGTCATACTTTTCCATAAAATGCTCTTTAGTCGCATTTAAAGAACTGTTTACACCTTCCTTAATCGCAATACTAGGAACAACAATAATAAACTTAGTAAATCCATAACGTTTATTAAGTTCTAAAATTGTTTTCGTATAAACATACGTTTTACCAGTACCCGTTTCCATTTCAATCGTAAAGTTTCTCTTCTGAAGATCCTTTGCCATTTGAATATCATTACGCTCCTGGATATTTTGTACATTATCAAGCATTGTAAAATCATCAATAGATAATTTATTTGAATGCCCAATAAAGTAATCTACACCCTCTGTATCAAAATCCAATTTATTTCTATTATCTACTTCAATAGTAAATAATGAATCTTTAACTTCACAACCATCAAAAATATCACATATTGCATTTACTGCATCTGTTTGATATGGTTGATCAACAAATTTTAATTTCATCCGACCAACTCCTTTCTCTAAATACATTTAATATCTTCTACACCACATTGTTTTAAATTATAAGTAGCATTTATTTTTTCATTATCATCCCTAAATCCAGCTTCATCAAAGATAACTGTTTTTGGAGATAATTCACAAATAGCTTTTATATCCTCTGAAGTAATATGATCCTCTAAGCATACAATCATGTAACGCTTACCAACACGATACATTGTTTTGCCATTCACATTAATTTCTTCAACCAGTTTGTCAAATACACCATATTTAAGCATGATTTCATAAAGAATATCTTCTTTACTTCTACCTTCCTTAAATACTTCACCTAAACGCATAGCAAGCTCTTTTTCATCAAGCTTCATATTAGGATCCCACTCATTCACATTCGTTGAATCTAATTTAAACACTTTAAATCCAATATCAGTTTTAAATTCTTCGTCAGAACCAAACAATCCATCTGATGGATGTTCTTTCTCCCATTCAACTTTAATTTTTTCTCCTGCTCGACGAATACGTTCTTCACCTATTTCACAGATGTTTTTATATCCAGCCTTATATGCTTCTGATTTTTCATTACATAACTCTGGTAATTGAACCATTATAAACTTACGATTGCCACCATCAACTCTATTCAAATGCATAATAGCATCAGCCGATGAAGCCGAGCCAGAAAAGAAATCTAATATTGTAAAATCTTTCCCATCAAGTAAGCTTAATAATAATTGTAGATAACCAATATTTTTGGGAGCATTGAATAACACTTTCTCCGTATTAAATAATTGTTTTAAATATGTACCTGCACCAGTGGTTGTTAAATCCATACTATATTCCTTACGTACACCATGAACTATCGCATCATATTTTTTGTTAGTTAGTTGGCTTTTTATACGAACTGTGTCTGAATAATTTTTTTCAAAAATTTTATTATCCGTAATGGATAATGACCCACTATTAAATAATTCCATTAATTTTTTATCAGTATAAGTATTGTATATTTTTTTACCATTTCTATAAGATGAGTAACATTTATATCCATTTTTTAAATAATCATCATTTTCAATATTCTCAATCACAAAATCATTATCTGATTCTCTATAATACACAACATAATTTTTAGAAGATAAAGTATCTTGAACGAAATCATTAAACCCATTTTCTCCAACGAGTACCCTTTTACCACTGTTATGTACATATCTTCCATTTTCATCCAGACACATATCCGATGCTTTTTTTGGTACATTTTCAATAAAATAAGAATTAGATATACTTTTAGTATATATTAAGCAATATTCTGAACTTACTGAAATAAAAGCAGAATTTTTTCTGCCTTTTGGATTATTCTCCACTGATAAGCAGCCTACAAAATTACTTTCTCCAAAAATTTCAGAACATATTTTCTTTAAGTTTTCTAACTCATTATCATCAATACTTATAAAAACAACGCCATCATCCGATAATAAATTTTTAGCTAAAAGCAATCTAGGATACATCATATTTAACCAATCAGTATGAAATCTTCCATTACTTTCTGGATTAGATGAAGATACTTGATTAGTTTGTTCTTTATAGTTTTCAAGCGTATTTGAATAACTATCATTATAAACAAAATCATTTCCAGTATTATATGGTGGATCAATATAAATCGTTTTGATCTTTCCGTAATATGTTTTTTGAAGTTGCTTTAAAACTTCAAGGTTATCCCCTTCAATATATAAATTTTCAGTATCGTTCCAATTTTTTGATTTTGTCTTACAAGGTCTTAAAGTAGCTGAAGAAGGTGTTTGAGCATTTTTTATAGATTGGTATTTACCATTCCAAGTAAATTGGTAATGCTCTTGCCCCCCCCCCGAAAATTTCAGAACCTAAAAGAGATTTAAGAATATCATAATTAACCTCACCTTCTTGAACGGCTTCCGGAAACAAACTCCTTAACTTTTCAACATTCTTTCTTTCAAGGTTTAAACTACAATCACTAATTTTTTCCATTCAATCTACTCCTATATACACTTAACATCTTCTACACCGTATTTTTCAAGATTATACACTGCATTGATTTTATCATTATCATTATCAAATCCAGCTTCATTAAAAATTACTGTTTTAGGAGATAATTCACCAATCGATTTTACATCCTCTGAAGTAATACTATCTTCTAAGCACACTATCATATAACGTTTACCAACACGATACATTGTTTTACCATTCACGTTGATTTCTTCAACTTGTTTATCAAATACACCGTATTTAAGCATAATTTCGTATAGAATATCTTCCTTACTTCTGCCTTCCTTAAAAACTTCACTTAAACGCATAGCAAGCTCTTTTTCGTCAAGTTTCATATTTGGGTCCCACTCATTCACATTTGTCGAATCTAATTTAAACACTTTAAATCCAATATCAGCTGTGAACTGCTCTTCAGAACCAAACAATGCATCAGATGGATGTTCTTTTTCCCAATCCGCCTTAATTTGTTCACCAGCACGACGAATACGTTCTTCCCCTATCTCACATATATTTTTATACCCAGCCTTATAAGCCTCTGATTTTTCATCGCATAACTCTGGTAATTGAACCATTATAAATTTTCTATTTCCATTTTCTTCCAAATTACTCTTCATAACAGCATGTGCTGTAGTTGATGAACCAGAAAAGAAATCCATTATTATCGCATGTTCATCCGGATGTGTCGCATAAATTATCAAATCGGATAGTAACGTTACTGATTTAGGATTACTAAAATCTATTTTTCCCATTATTGCTCTGTACTCTTTTGTCGATACATCTGTTGAATATGACGCTCCTGACAACACTGATTTAGGTCTTACTCTTCTTGCCCCAGTATCGCTTTCCAAATAATCTTTCTCATAAATGTTAAACTTATTTCCAACCTGTTTTCCAAATAATTCTGATAATCGTTTTTGGGCTGTTTCTTTTCCCCAACGCCATCTTCCATCATCTCCATTAGACTTTACTGGTAATGCAACTTGTGAATAATATTCATTTTTATCTAAAGAGACTTCACCTGTTGACGGATTAACATAAAATGGATAATACATGTTAGGTCTTTCCAATCTAGTATCTGCTCCACCCCTTTTTCTTAATTCTAAAAGTCTATATTTCCCTATTTTATCTTTTAATGAATATTCTTTTACAACGTTCTCATCAAGCGCTAATCCATGTTCACAAAAATCGCTTGATTTAACATACATCATTAGTCGCTCATTTGCCCTAGCTATATATTTTTTGTCATTGCGTCCCTTCAAATTATTAACCACAGTTAAATCAGCAACAAAATTATCTTCTCCAAAAATTTCATTACAAATTTTCCTTAAATTATCGCTTTCTCCATCATCAATACTTATAAAAATCACACCATCATCTGATAATAGATTTCTAGATAAAAGTAATCTTGGATATATCATATTTAACCAATTTGTGTGAAATCTCCCTGTACTCTCGGGATTTGAAGAAGACGATTGATTAGTTTGTTCCTTATAATTGCTAATACTATCAGAAAAACTATCATTATATACAAAATCATTACCTGTATTATATGGCGGATCAATATAAATCATTTTTATCTTTCCATAATACGTTTTCTGAAGTTGTTTTAATACTTCTAAATTATCACCTTCAATATAAAGGTTTTCTGTTGTATCCCAATATTTTGATTTTGGTTCCCCTTTACTATTTTTTTCATCTTTGCACGGTCTTAATGTTGCAGATGATGGTGTTTGAGCTAATTTAATTGATTTAGCTTTACCATTCCAAGTAAATTGATACTTTTCTTTTGAATCATCTACTTCATCTCCTAGCATAGCACGTAGCATATCAAAATTAATTTTTCCTTCTTCTACTGCTTCAGGAAATAATTCTTTGATTTTATCTATATTATTTTTTTCTAAGTTAAGACTTAATCCATTCATCTTATCCATTTGTAGTTTCTCCCTTTAATTTTTGTATTAATTTCTTTTGTTTCTGTTCTTCATCATATATCTGATCATCAATATCCATCTTCTCTGACTTCATTGAAGCTCTTTTATACTGTTCTTGTAAGTTGTTTATGTTTGCTTGTATTGCTTGGTATTCCTTGATAATTGATTTGTAATCAAGATCAGTCGTTGGGTATACCTTAATCAAATTCAATACACCAATCTTATAGACAATTTGTACAATTTTTGTGTAGTAGCCTTTTAAGTTTATTGCTGTTATTTGACTTAGATTCAAATAATTCAGTGAATCTGTACTTATCTCTTGAACAACATTATCCTCCAATACAGTTTTAGTTTGATCAATTTTACTGATTCTTTTTGGAGCTACACTAATCCATTCTTTATCCATATGTTCCATCAATAATATTGTTGGTTCTGGAAATGCAGCATGCAGTTGACTTGTTAAATCCGTTAATTGATCATTCTTCTTTAATGTAATTTGCAACACATAAATAGCTTGATAACTATAATCATCATCTCTATAAGCTCTATAATGAATTGTTTGTTCATTTAATAAGCTTACAAGATAAATCGAAGCCACATGACTTTCTATCAATCTCTTATTTTCTGGTGTTGGTTGTAATTGTTCAACCAATGTTTTTACTGGAACTCTTTGTTTTGTAAGAGTTGGTATATTTAATGCTTCTAATACACTCATGATTCCACCACCAGGAATGACACCAATTCAAAATCATTCAATCCACTAACTGTATTGTCCAATAAGGTTGCCTGGCCTAATTGGAATAAAGACTGAATTCCTTTTTGCTCTACAATACCCTTAATGTCATAAACAGCTTTTTCTAATAAATCCGTATATTCAGACATGTCTGAACCATTCTTTGTTTTCTTATTAAACTTTTTAACAAGACTTTCAATCGGCTCACTCTTTGTCTGACATAACACTTTATATAAATCTAATATCTTCTTTGGATTCGTATTCTTTACATGAATAGAACCATCTGAATTTACATACACTAAATAATAAGGATATAAAGAAGTAGCTAATTCCTGGCTATCCGTATGTTTCTTTTGTTTTAAACAATAAATAACACCCTCAACACACTCTTCTTTATTTTTATCTGGAATATCTGTTACTGCATAAACTCCAGTAGGATACTTCTCTAATACATTTGGATTTTCTTTCATAAAACGATCCAAAGACATAATATAATCATCTAAAGTTAAGTCTGTAATAGAAATACCACCCTGTAAATCTTCAACATCTAATACTTCATTTTGAAGTTGTTTTAACTGATTCTTACGATATTCCAGGTTCTTACTTTCTGCTGACAATAAGTCATCATCACCAGTAGCTGATAAATCCAACATAACCATTCGATTTTTAACTCTATGTTCTAGATTAATATATTCATCCAATTCCATATTTGGCCAAAAATTCACTAACTGAATCACTTTATTGATAGATCCAATACGATCAATACGACCAAATCTTTGAACAATTCTTACTGGATTCCAGTGAATATCATAGTTAATCAAATAATCACAATCCTGTAAGTTTTGTCCTTCTGAAATACAATCTGTCGCAATCAATATATCGATTTGTTCTTTGTTTACATCCAAATGGTTGGATCTAGGGGAAAAGTGTGTTAAGATTTCTTCAAATTGATTTGAAACGGTCTTTAAATTTGTTCGAACACCACTACCACCTGTAACCAATCCACAATATAATCCATGTTCTTTTAATAGCCAATCATGTATATTGGCATATAAATATTCAGCTGTGTCTGAGAAAGAAGTAAAGATAATAATCTTCTTATTACTAGTATTAATTGGATTCTTAATCTTTTTTGAAATGTGATTCTTTAAATCCAATAACTTACTATCCTTATCCGGAGTTACATCAATCGATTGATATAGTAATTCTTCCAATATCTTACGATCTTCTGCAAGATCTTCTCTTAGTCTTAAGGCATCTAAATCTTTTACCTTAATTTTAATCTTCCCACCAACTTCATAATCAAAGTCATCATCTTCTACATCTGAAAATGTATCATTATCTAAATCATAACTTTGACCCTTATCCAAGATATCCATCATAATTTCAATTTGTTTTAAAATTCTTTCTAAAGTCAAAGTAAAGGAGTTGATAGAACTCTCCAATCGTTTAAAGATATTCACTCGCATCAAGTTAACAATGTTCTTTTCGCGATCCACCTGCTTAAACTTACTGGCACCACCCTTTACTTCCTGGTCATATAATTCTTCATAATAAGCCAGTTTACTAGGAAGTACATAAAGCATTGGAGAATAAATAGATAGATGCAGCTTAGCAATCATTCCATTAACTACACTTAATGCAGGAAATTTATTATTGATATCAATATCCGACTTAACCGAAATAGGTTTTAAACGAGTCGGAAATTCACCAATATCTTTTGTATCATAATAAGTCTGAATCTGTTTTCTACTACGAGCAATCGTTACTGTATTCAACAAATTAAAGAAATTATAATCTAACATTGGAAGAAGATTGGCCGTTGTTTGTTTTTCTTCCGGAAGCTTTGACCATTCCTTAAACTTAGCTTGCGCAACACGTAGCGTTGTTTCAATACTATTAATACCCGTCGATTCTTTAAACGCATCATCCTTATCTTCTGTAATAAACATGATCTGGTTCTTTAAATCTGCCAATCTATTATTTACCGGCGTAGCCGATAACATTAACACTTTTGTCTTAACACCACTTTTAATAATACGATTCATCAATTTCTGATAACGAGTTTCTTTGCCTTTTAATGCCGTATTATTTCTAAAATTATGCGATTCATCAATCACAACCAAATCATAGTTACCCCAGTTGATTGTTTCTAGATTAATATCACCTGATTTGCCTTTATCACGAGATAAATCCGTATGATTCAATACATCATAGTTAAAGCGATCCTCTGCTAAGAAATTTGTCGTACTATTCTCTCTATAGCCAGTCCAGTTACTACGTAATTTCTTTGGACAAAGAACCAATACACGATCATTTCTTAATTCATAATATTTAATGATTGCTAAGGCTTCAAAAGTCTTACCTAAACCAACAGAATCCGCAATAATACATCCATTATATAGTTCAAGCTTTTTAATAGCTCCTACTACTGCATCATGCTGAAAATTATATAGAGCATTCCATATCTTAGTTTTATTAATACCCGTACGCTCTTTAACTCTAGCCATATCATCCATATTCAATAGCTTTTCACCAAAAATATTATAAAGAGTCAAATAATAAAGCAATTCCGGTGAATTTTCTTTATATAAATTAGATAAATGTTTTAACAATTCATCTTTAACGTCTGTCACAATATCTTCATTATTAAAAATTTGATTAATAAACACATGATATTGTTCAATCATCTGTTGACCATCACTAACTGTATTAAAATCAAAACGAATTTGATTTGTATATCCTAAACCATCCTTTGAAAAAGCAACATTATTTCCTTGTATTAAATAACTGCCATCCTTATTTTCAACCAGGATATTACTAGGCGTAACAGAACCAGACTTAACTACAGATTTAACTTCACCTTTTTCTTTAATAAAGCTATAGCACTTAGAAGCAATTTGATTCTGATCCAAGTTATTCTTTAATCCAATCTCTAAATTAAACTCAGAAACATTTCTTTCTCTTTGATGCATTTGAAGCTCAAATTCTTTGACCTCTTTATCATTGGCAATAATACGCTTAATAAAAGTAGGCTCATTAAATAAAAACTTAAACTTACCACTCTTCTCTAATACTTTTCTAAGCTCCTCAAAAGCATAAATAGTGAAGATAGGTGACGAAATTGTTATTACAGAACCATCTTTCGTATTTTCTTTAACATACTCTCCTACAGCACCAATTTTATTATTATCTAAAACAACCGACATATAACCACCCTAGTATAAAGTTATGAATAAATAACAACTTAATTTTATCACAAAAAGACAGATTCTAATTAAAAACCTGTCTTTATATGTCAATCATTTGTTAAAGACTAAAGTACTCCTTCACAATATCATCTAACTGCTTACTTAATTCATTGAATGGTTTATTTAAATCCAATGTCTTAACCGATATTTGATTACCATGCATTTGATACGTTTGATCTGGTTGTATTTCTTCATTCGTTCTTGCATACAATAACATACCTGCAACTCTATGTTTTTCATCCTTGAATGTATATTCTTTATTTTTCACATAAGTAAATATTTGATACAAATTATTTGAATGAATCGTATTTTTATTAAATTGAGATTGTGTTGTATGACTATAATACTTAGCATCAATAATCAATACATCATTTTCTTTTTGTAAATGAATATCTGTCTGCATGACTGGAAGCATTTTAGTAAAATCATCATCTACTGCCCAAGGAATTTGAGAAGCTGATACATTTAATTTTGGATAATGCTTTCTATAGTATTCTAAAATGAACTTTTCATACAATCTACACATATGTTGTTCATCAATAAATGTAGCTAGTTTATATTCACCAGACTCAGTAGTCATCAACATTCCATCAATAATCAGCCTACAAATATGTATCAACATATAATAGGTTTGATTATTTCTATGAAAACGAACGTTTGACCAACGAACTTGTTTAGGATCAATTAAATCCACATTTGAAAAATACAATAATTCCTTTTTTAAAGACTGTTTATATTCTCTTTTTACCTTACCACTTCTAAGCAACAATGTTGCCGTTGATTTAATAATTTGATTCAATAAAACATTCTCACTCAATTCATCATACTCACAAGTTAAAACCTGCCTATGTATAGAAGCATTTCTCATACTTTGTTGAATATCAATTTTTCCACGAAGCACTTTTAAATCATCTTTTCGATCAATATATTCCCTATATAAGCCTTGTTTTAACTGAGTGGCAATCCCCTTAGAAAGAATCATCGCAAATAAATCATAGATTTCATCAAAAGATTCAACTGATACATTTCTATAACCATCCTGCCTCAAGCTTTGGAAAGCATAAGACAACATATAATAAATATTATGAATAAAGATGTTTTTATCTTGCGTCATTCAAATACTCCATGAAGATTATTTTCCCAACGCTCTACTTTACTAGGCTCATCAAACCAATATTCGTTTAACATCGGAAGAATATCAAAATCGACAATATCCAATAAAACTTCATTCGTACAAGTATCTAGATTACAAAAATAACTATGACCAATACAGAAACCACTACCCAAAGAATCATCCTTAAGAATTTCATCATTCAAATCCTTAACTTGATCAATTAATTTATCAAATACAGGACTATTCAATTTCTGTTGATACTTCTTGAATCCATCCGTATCAAAACCTGGTTCCATAGTAAAGAAACTAAAACGTCTTCTTAACGCATAATCAATCAAAGCTAAACTTCGATCTGCCGTATTCATCATTCCAATAATATGAAGGTTTTGTGGTACTGAAAAATCCAATCCATTATATGCCAACTTAATTTTATTATCACGATAATCCGGCTCAATCAACATCAATAATTCCCCAAAAATCTTACTCATATTACCACGATTGATTTCATCAATAATGAAGAAATAATCCTTATCTGGATGATTTGAAGCCTTTTGACAAAATTGATAAAAAATACCATACTTCATTTCAAAACCATTCCCGCAAGGCTTATATCCAAGCATAAAATCTTCATACGAATAATTCTGATGAAATTGGACAAATTCAATACGATCATCATCCTTTTCTTCCATGATAGAATAAGCCAATCGCTTAGTCGCAAACGTCTTACCAACACCTGGAGGTCCCTGTAATATAATATTCTTTTTCTTCTTAAGCACAGACACAAAACGATCATACTTAGTATCCGTTACATAAACATCATTCAAGAAATCTTCTTTTGTATATTTATTTACAACCTTATTTGTCTGAACCGGATTCTCTTCACGAATCAAATCAAGAATTTGTTCATATTCATTCTTAGTCAATTTGGACAAGCTTCCCTGAGAACAAACAAAAAACTCCATATTTTCTAATCCGGGACATGCTTTTAACAGGGCAAAATCAACAGGTGAAGATAAAGACTCTACCTTTTTAAAATAAATTCTTTCTTCATCCTGCTCTTTAGTTACCTCTAAAATCGCAACCACTTGTTTAATTGGAGTCGATTCATAACCAATAATTTTATCTCCAACTTTTGCATCTAAAAAGTTTTGGAACACACGACGCTTATTTCCATTATCGTTATACAAAGTATAACTCTGTTCTTTTCCAACAGGCATACTCGACATACTCCAAATCTTTGGATTCGCACTTAAAAACCAATAATGTGGTTCAGTTGAAGAATAATTTTCAGTTTCTTCTTTAACACTCAAAGATACTTTTTCCTCTTCATTCTTAGCAGCTTTTTGTCTTTGATTTACAAAATAACCAAAATCAATTGCTAATGTCTTACATTTAGGATCATCATAACAATCATCTTCTAGTTTGCTTTGCACAATTTGTTTTAATTCCTCGTCCTTACATAATTCCTTACTAAGTTCATCATATAATCTAATAAAATTTTCTACGTTATTTTTATAATCACCAGCCTTGAAGACATAGTTTGTCTTTAATTCATTTGCCAATGACTTTGCCTCTTCAAATTTATAAATATAATACTTATCCGGATAACGTAACCATAAATATGTTGTCAGTGTATTTTCTGTTTGGAAATCACTCTTACCAGGATCCCAATGTTTATTCACTAATTGTTTTGATTGAGCTTTAAAAGAAACCATCCGACCATATAAATCTTTACTTTCATCAAACAAATCCATAAACATTTGTCTCACAGTTTCAGACTCTTTCTCAGAAAATTCTTGAATCATTTTTTTAGGAAAATAATGTGATGAAGCCAATAAATTAAAGGTTTTATCCAAAGAATTCTTTAACATAGTACAAAAATCTATAGCTTCAATATCCCAATTATCTTGGAACCCTTTGACTGCTTGCCACTTGAACTTTTCATCATCCCATCGAGGACCTTTTAACTCATTCTTATATTCTTTAAGCAATTCTTGAAATCTAATGTTATCAATCATGATTTTAACTCCTTTTATCACAATCCATTAATGCCTTATGATACTCTTCTACACTACTGTAGTCACAAGGATCAATATTTGTATGTTCATTATTTGGATCATACTTATTCTTCCATGCCTTTCTTAAATCAAGAATATGCTGATACTGAAACATATTGTCATACTTAGATGGATCTATCTTATTATAAACTCCATCTGGATCACATTTCTTTATCCAATTTATTCGATCATTTAATTCGACTAAATAATCATCAACTGTTGTAAATCTTTCAAATTGAAAGCCATTGAACCTATGTTGTGGATCATACGTTTCTTGCCAATTATTTACTAAAGATTTTTTATAGTCTTCTTCCGTATTATAATCATCTACACATACATTTGTCTTTGTATTCGGATCATATTTTTCTTGCCAACAAGCCCTTAAATCATCCAAATAATCTTCTTCACAAACATAATCACTTGGATCTAGCTTATATGCATTATTCTTATCATACTTATTCATCCAATTCTTTTTGTTTTCTATTGCTTTCAAATAATCTGATTCATTAGAATAATTCCTTGGATTTACAGAATTAAACTCATTAAAATAATCATGCTTTTCTTTCCATAACTTTCTTAATGCATCCAAATATTCATCTTCATCCTCATATTCACTTGGATCTAGATTATAATCTCCATACGTATCGATCCACTCTCTATACGTCTCAACCTGCTCCTTATACTCATTCACATCATCAATTAATTCTAAATCAATACTTTGAAACTCATCATAAGGATCCAATTCTTTTTTCCAAGCCCTCTTTAAGGCATTCACATAATATTCTTTATATTCAAAATCACATGGATTTACATCAAACTCACAATCAAAATCCATTTCATCACGCCACTCTAATCGAGTTCTATATACATCTACATCATAAGCATAATCCTCAAAATTTGAATATTTAGATACATCCACATACCCTTCAAATTCACATTCCGGATCCTCATATTCTTGCCACTTCTCTTTAAGCGCAGCCAAATATTCTTTACAACTCAAATAATCATATTGATTTACATGAAACTGATTCTTAGGATTATACTTCTCAGCCAACCATCCTGACGCAACATTTTACCAATCGCAAACCCCAATATTCTTTTTCTACTAATCATAATCCTAAATTCCATTTATTCAATTATACACAAAAAAGCCGCCATATTATAGGCGACTCAGTTATCATCTTCACTTTTTCAAATTTCTAGAATATGACTATTTCAACAACTCCATAATTTCATCTTCACTCTTCGACAATGACTTAGAAATAAGCTCTAAACTCATCCCATTTGTTAGCATCGCTTTAATCCCTAGTTTCATTAATTGATTCATCTGATCCATTTTCTCATCCGATTCATCTGCACGTTTATTTGCTTCTTCGGCACGTTTATTTGCTTCTTCGGCACGTTTATTTGCTACTTCTGCACGTTTATTTGCTTCTTCTACTTGTTTATTTGCTTCTTCAATTTCAAGTTGTAATTCCATTCGTTCTTCATTTTCATGCAGTTTTTGAAAATCTTCTATTATTTTTTTCCAACCATCATCCGATATCGTTTCTACACGCTTCTCTAACATTTGAATCACCCCATCACTTTCTATCATTACCTTAATTTTACTATCATCCATTCCCTTGTGGCAATTCAAAAAGTAATAAATCATTTTCTCCTGTTCATTCATGTCTTTAAGCGGTTTATTTAAATCTAACTTTGCCATTTCAACTGTACGTAACTTCATACGATCCTGACTTTCTTCTACAAAAGATAAACCTTCTTCATTCCTTAATGTAAATGTGTTACACATTCGATCATTCGCAATTAGATTCACATTAAAGAACACTAAGACGATTGTTTCCTTTAACTCTCCATAATATTTTCCTTCCAATTCTTGTGAACCATGAAGTCTAGCCAAATAATAACTAAAGCGAATTGGCAAATTATCTTTCGTTTGTCTTAATTGCATCTCTAAATCCACCATCGTTCGATCATCAAATTCAACTAATAAGTCTAACCTTGGACTTTTCATTTTACTATAGTCTTTTACTATTTCTGAATTCTTAACAACAACCTTATTTACCTTCCTCTCTAAAAATACCGTGAGTAATGATTTTAAGGCATCATTGGCCTCTTTACAATCTTCGCCAAACACATACTTAAAGGCGAAATCATTTAATAAATTTGCACTCCTCATGAGCACCTCATTTCTAGTAGGCATCTAACTGTCATCTAGATAAATAAGTATCGTAATGTGTATTTTTTATAGCTTGACCGCTTTAATAAACAAGTGAACCCACAATTGCACTTTTGTTTTTTTACCACAAAGAATGATTTGACTATCTAATCAACTAGGTACAATAGATACTAAATTTGAGATTGCCTACATACTCTTATACGTAAAAAAATAAGGTTTTTCTAAAAAATTTAACTTTTTTGCATAAAAAAACTAGAATCCATAGACTCTAGCTTTTCTGTTTATTCAAAATATCCGTTAACACCACAAACAAATCTTCAATATTGATTGGTTTTGCGATATGACCATCCATACCAGCATCCATAGCTTTTTTCTTGTCTTCCTCAAACGCATTAGCCGTTATTGCCACAATAGGTATGCATGATTTTGACTTGTCTTGTAAGTTTCTAATTTCACACGTAGCTTTATATCCATCCATTTTAGGCATTTGAATATCCATTAAAATGACATCATATGTACCAACCGGATTTTCTATGACCTTATTCACACACTCAATACCATTCTTTACACGATCTACAAAAAGTCCTGCACGCTCTAATATGGTTAGTGCAATCTCGGCATTTAAATCATTATCCTCAGCCAAAAGAATATGTTTCCCATCAAGAATTTTATTGTCAACTTCACAATTCTCTTCTTGTTTATTCAAATAATATTTTTCATCCGCAATTTTATATTTCAACGTGACAATAAACGTACTCCCCTTACCAAGAACACTCTTCACATCAATTGTTCCACCAAGAAGATCCACATATTTCTTAACAATGGCCATACCAAGACCGGTACCACTAATTTTACTGGATGTCATTCTTTCTCTTGAAAAAGATTCAAAAATCTTCTCTAAATACTCCTGACTCATACCAATACCCGTATCCATAATGGTTGTACGAACAATCATATATCCAGGATCATCACATGAAAGTTCATCCACATTCACTTCAACAGAACCATTCGAAGGTGTATATTTAACAGCATTACTTAAAATATTCACAAAAATTTCTTCAACTTTTGTCACATCGGCCATGACATGTTTATGCTCAACATTAAAAGTGTAGCTCACATGAATATTCTTTTTCTTCGCCTCATCCTCAAACATTTCAAACAATCTTTGTCTTATATCCTCAATATTCACATAGTTTTCATCCAATTCCATATGACCACTTTCTATGCGTGCCATATCTAATACGTTATTAATAATTGATAAAAGAATATTACCCGCCTTTTGAAGTTTGTTTAAATGCTCTACAACCTTAGGCAAATCATTATCTTTTAACTCATTCTTCATAAGTTCAGAATAGCCCAAAATCGCATTCATAGGCGTACGAATATCATGCGATACATTATGCAGAAATTGCGTTTTGGCAAGATTTGCCTCCTTAGCACTCGCCTCTGCTCGTCTTGCCTTTCTTAAAAGTTGAAGAATTACAATAATAATACTAAAACCTAAAATAAGAACAACAGCCAAATGATCTTTTAAAAAACCATAAAAAGTCATTTTATAAGCCGTACTATCATACATCGCAATCGCACTTGTCAACATATCCGAAGGCATAGCCTTTATCGTCTTATTTAATATGGATAATAGTGTTGCCTGCCCATCTTTAACCCCAAAACAAGCCTCCATTGTCTTTGTCAAAGAAATAATTTTAAAATTCTTATTACCATCAAATTTCAATACCTGACTCGATCCCTTGATAAAACAATCCACTTTACCATCAACAACCATATTCGCCCCATCCTCAATCGAATCACAATCCACGAGTTTCCATTGCGGATAGTTATACGCAATATGTTGTTTTAGAGCTACCTTGTTTTTCGGTACAGCTACCACATATGAATCATTCTCATTAAAATCTTCCTTATTTGTAACGGCAATCAAATTATACGTCCAAGCCGTATTTGAAAGTGCATACCCCTTCTTTTCGGCAATATTAGGATTTTTACTCGCATAATAAATCACATCAATCTCTTTATTATGTAAAGCCTCAATCATTTTGTCATAATCATCAAAAACCTGTATATCAAATTTCAATGTATGATTTCCCAAACAATCTTTGGCATACGAAACATATTCAGGCAGTGAACCACGAATCTCTCCACTCTTTTTGTCCATTGAAAACACAATAGGATCATTATTTAAAAAACCAATTCGAATACCACCATGCTCTTCTAACCATGACTTTTCATTTCCTGTAAGAAACTGCGTATAATCCAAAGTAAAATATTTCTTATACAAATCCGCCTTGAAAAAAGGACTATCACTATCCAACTGGCGCATCGCATGATCCAATTCTTGTTTAATATCACTACGCTCTTTATTGATCGCAAAATATATATCAGACTTTCCAATTGTAGTTACACTAGAAATCCCTCTTTCAGACCAAATCGACTCTTCTAAAGACACAAAACAATCAATCTCATTATTCGCCAATTTCTTTTTTACATCCTCATTACCACTTACATTCACATGCTCAGTATGAATACCATACTTATTCTCCCATTCTGTAAGCATATATTCAGGCTCAGTACCTTTAAGCACACCAATACGCTTACCATCCAAAGACTTATAATCCGAAGACAAAATATCCGTATCCGATAAATTCGCATACAAAACATACTTTTCTTCACCCATCGTTTCCTCAGAAAATAACATTTCTTTAGCACGATCATCCGTATACGCAATATCACCCATGATATCAATCTCACCATTTTCAAGCTTATCAAAACAATTCGACCAATCACACTTCACATACTCAAACTTCCAACCCGTATACCCAGCCAAAGCCTGCATTAATTCATAACCATAACCACGCCTAACACCATGATCATCTACATAATTAAACGTGTCTTCAAAAGATCCCACACGAATCGTCTTCTGTGTTTCATCCGCAAAACAAGGTATACACAGTGTGAATAACATCAATATACTTATACATACTGCCCCAACCCTTTTCATTATTTTATTCATAACTTTCTCCATAACCAACATAGCCCTAATCTATGTTAAAATTATATATTATTTCACAAATTTCAGTCAATAAAACTCAGAATGTTTTTCAAAAAAACTAACCATTCAGTTCAATTCCACCACCAATAAAAAAACTAGAATCATAAAGACTCTAGCTCTTTGTTTCTATTGGACCACTATGAAATTCTCTTTCAATATCTGGACTATATAGTTTACTCCATTCTTCTTTACCCAATATTTTCTTTGCCTCACTATTTAATTTAAAAAATATAGCAACTGGCACACAACAAGAAATGTCTAAATTATACTTAAACAATTCAAGTTCTGTATCTGTTATTGTTTTCTTTAAAATCTTAACATATAAAGAAACCATCTCTTCAAAATCAAGTATTTTAGGTATCATAATATAACACTCCATTTAATTCACTAATCTGTCAGGAATTAATTCATTCTCTTTGTATTTGAATACATATTGTTTATTTAAGTCTTTATTCTTTAATGAAAACCACACTTCTGTATCCGACTGTTGAGTGATTGAATCCACATAATATGCTTCATCCTCAATTTGATCATTTGCGTTTTTAATCAATTCCTCATCTGAATAAGGGATTGAAGTTTGAACTTCTTTAGTTTCTCTTAGTTCGGGTTGTGCCTTTGTACAACCTGTTAATAATAGTAAAACCAAAACTAATATTTTCATACAATTCTATACGTGTTCTCCTTTGTATCGATTTCAACTGAGATGTTATTACTAAAAGTGGTCTGTTGAACATGATCATTGATAATTCTATGTTCAACCATCTCTTCATTCTTGATTTTTTGATAAAAATCTAGAACAACATTCGCACGTTTAATTCGATCTTCTATGGATAAACCATCTGAGCCAAAATTACCATCCACATTATCATACGGTGCATTCCTTACCACATATGGAATACCACCATTTAGTAATGCATACAACATATAGTCTTCTTGTTTTTTATCCATTGGCCAAGGCAAAATAAAACAATCATGATACACAAGATTAAATAAAGGTACAGGTATTCCCATTCTTTTCTCATTTTCATCTTTCATCATAAATTCATAAGGACCATAATGAGAAAATACAAGTTCTCGCATCGCCCAATCACTACACTCTTCACTTGAAGGAATGATTCCCTTTGAAATCATATATTGAAAACAAGCTCTTCGATATTCCATGCACTCTTTTCTTGTCATCAAATGTTCTGGATTAAAACACTCATCCATTTCATTACAAGAAAAAACATCCAAATACACGCAATCCAAATCAATATGTTTTAAGATTTCTGTGTAGTTACGTTTTACATACTTAGGTGCTAGACTTGCACACAAGTAGTTTTGTCTTCCTCCAGCCCAATTTGCATGTTCAAACACTACACCATCCTCTAATTGAATGGCTTGGTTTTCATCATGTGTTTTGGCCTTATAGTAATAATCACGATACTGATCATGTAAGCCAAATAAATCATTAGACGCACTTAAACTCTGTTGAAGTCTTTTTAAACCAGACCAGCCACCCGCTTCAATACATGCCGGCAAATAATCCGGATGACAATTGTCGTAGCCAGGATCTGCCCAGCCATCCAAATGAAGATATAGTTTGTGTGAACCGAATTTATGAAGGCTTTGAATCATCTCTTTTACCGAATCAAAAGAATGAATCACATCCTGTTGTCCATTATAAAAACGTGAATCCTTTTCCGTATGCGCCTTAATACCCGTATGAACAACAGCACACTGTTGAAGATCTGATATTTTAGAAAGTGTAACTTCTTTTTCTTTTAAAGACTTAAATAAACCTATTTCTTTAACATACTCTCGATAAATCTTACACGCACGATTATAATCCATATTCGATTCAAAAGAATATCGAACAACACGCTTATATCGCATCTTACCTAGACTTGTTAACCACACAAATTGAAGCCTTGTCCCCTTATCATCATGATCAATTGTATATTTAGAATCCCATGGCGTTTCATTGATTGCGATATACCCTTTTCCATTATCGGTTTGACTAAGCCAAGGCATATAGGCAGCACAACTTGTAAACTGCCCATCAAAGGCAATACGACTATAATCATACTCATATCGATTGGGAATCAATAAACCTTGCATATAAGGAATGGTTGAATAGCCATCCTTATCTTCACACACAAAACTATCGGGAAAATGTACCTCTTTAATATTTTCATCCACTTTGGGAATCCACTCAAAATAATAATGATTCGTACTATCTTCTTTCCAAATATATGTATCAAAATATTTATACGTGCTATAAATACCCTTACCTAATCCTGTTGTTCTTTCTTCTGACTTGATAAAATCATCACTAAAACTTATTTTTTGATCATCTTTCGTTACATAAAACGAATCATAATTTCGAATCCAATTTTCCATATACAAATACCTCTATCAAATTATATCACATGAAAAAAAGTATCCATTACGATACTTTCTTTAATATTCTTACTTCATAAGGCTTAAACTCAAGTGCGTTATGAATATGAAGTGCTTCATTGGTTTCCATGTCGATAAAGTTACCTTGTCCATTAAAGCCTAATGTTTGAACAACACTCTTCATATTCATACAAATCCATAGACATTCCTTTTCATCTTGTCTTTGATAAATACAAGCCGTATTTGTGATACCAATCTGTGTATAGTCTCCATAAGATAAAGCGGAATGATTATGTTTCAAGTGGATTAACTTTTGAATGGTATCCGTTAACTCATTCCATTCAAATACCTTGATTTCCGGTCTTAGATCCGTATCATTCCAATTTTTTGTACCTTCCATACCCCATTCACTGCCATAATAGATACATGGAATACCTGGCATTGTAAATAACATCGTATAGATCAAAGGCAATTGGTTTTTATCCTCTAAAATCGACGCAACTCTTTCAACATCATGATTATCCACAAAGTTAAACAAATGCTTACCCGTATATAAACACCATGGATCTTTGCCAAATTGACGATTCAATGAATAAAGAATCTCATAAAAATTGGCTGAATTAAAGCTCGAATACAACCCCTTATAACACTCATAATTTGTGACAGAATCTAACATATTCTCATTCATCCATTGATTATAGTCACCATGTAAAGTTTCACCTAAAAGGAAGAAATCTCTATTTACATGGTTATGTAAAGTTTGAAGGAAGTTTTTATCTAGACAATATGCGACATCTAATCTTAAACCATCAATTTTAAATTCTTCTTGCCAGAAATCCACTACACTTAAAATGTATTCTACTACTTGTGAATTTTGAAGATTCAACTTCACTAAGATATCATTGCCTTCCCAATCCTGGTACCAGAAGCCATCGTTGTAGTGATTGTTTCCATTAAAATCAATATAGAACCAATCCTTATAAGGTGAATCCCACTTCTTTTCTAATACATCTTGAAACGCAAAGAAATCACGTCCCACATGATTAAACACGGCATCTAAAATAATTTGAATACCATTTTCATGGAATTGATTTACAACTTCCTTTAAGTCTTCATTGGTACCCAATCTTGTATCTAACGTTTTAAAATCCGTTGTATCATAACCATGTGTACGACTTTCAAAGATTGGATTCAGCATAATACAATCAATTTTTAATTTTTTTAAATGCGGAATGAAATCCTCTAATTTATGAATTCGATGTTCTAGAACATGATCATTCTCAAATGGCGCTCCACAAGCTCCAAAAGGATAGATTTGATAAAATACACTCTCATTCGCCCACATAAAATTACTCCTTTGTGATATCGCCTGCTTGAACATGAATTAAATTCATCAATGTCTTTGGATCCATCTCAATCTGCATACCAATTTTACCTGCACTAAAATAGATTTTATCTTGATTTAAACAATCCTTTTCAATAAAGGTACGAAATTGTTTTTTCATACCCAATGGAGAACAACCACCACGAATATAGCCCGTAATCTTATTGATGTCCTTCACATGAATCATCTCACAAGATTTGACTTCGGCTATTTTTGCGCACTTCTTTAAATCCAGTTCCTTTTCAACTGGAAGCATATACACTAAGTATTCCTTTGTGTTTGCCTGTGTAACTAAAGTTTTATACACAGCCTCCACTGGCTGATGTAACATATTCGCAACATGCACACCATCTACGGGATCACCATCTTTATGTTCATACATATGCGCTTGATATTCCACTTTATGCTGATCTAAAAAACGCATCGCATTGGTCTTTTGAATCTTTTTCATGTTTGAAACTCCTCTAATAACTCTTTAGCCACCAAGAATTTCGTCTTATTCTGCTCCATCGCTATCTTTTCAATATAGTGATGTGCCTTGTCTTCACTCCAATGATAATTTGAAATCAAAACCAACTTACAATGATCCACCATCTTCAACTCTAAATATTTCTGTTCAAGCTTACTGATCTTCTTTTCATAAAGCTGGATTCGCCTATTCATACTCATAAGAATCTGAAATGCTTCATACAACAACTGCTTCTTGATGGGATACGACAGAACTATTATACCACTATCTTTACACTGATATGAAACTTGATCATAGATTTCCTTATTGCACACCAAAAGAACTTGTGTATTTAAACTCTTCGCAAAATTTAAAAGCCCACTTGTCGTTTGCGAATATAAGATCACAACAATCTCAAAATGCGTATTTCTCAACTTATTTAACGCATCATTATATGTCTTTGACAGCACATATTGATAATTGGCCGTATTTTTTAATAAAGCTAAGAAATTCTCATTTCCAAGTACTAATACTTTACTTGCCTCCATACGCACTTACCCAACATAAATATCCACTACATCTTTTCCTAAAACTTGTTTTAACCAATCCGAATTCAAAGCCTTTACCTTTGCCTCTTTTAAACTTTGAGGAAGCTTTTTTGTATCACTCGATACAATATCCGTACAAGGATCGGGTACCATGTTCTTTTCAATCCCCTCTAAACCGGCATAAATCAATAAGGCATACGCAAGATATATATTACAACTACTATCCGGACTTCTTAACTCCATACGATTTGTCGAATGCGTAGCCGGAATACGAATCAATTGATTACGATTCTGATACGACCAGGAAATATAGCTTGGCGCCTTATCCTTCCCAAAACGCTTGTAGGAGTGTTTAGTTGGATTTAAAAAGGCTGTCATCTCTTCAATACGATTTAAAATACCCGCCATAAAAGGCATCAACAACTCTTCATGTTGATCCACACTCATATTAATATGCATCCCATTACCGGGCTGATCCTCTAAAGGTTTTGGTGAAAAGTCAGCTACTAAACCCTGCATATTCGCAATAGCTTCAACAACCCACTTAAATGTCGCCGCATTATCCGCTGCTTGTAAAGCACTTGAATAACGAAAATCAATCTCATTTTGCCCAGGACCCATCTCATGATGCGAAACCTCTGGATCAATTCCCATTTCCGATAATGTTAAACAAATCTCACGACGAACATTTTCCCCTTTATCTAATGGCGAAATATCCATATACCCCGCACGATCCAATGGAACATAGGTATTTTCTCCATTTTCATCCTGCTTAAATAAATAGAATTCAAACTCTGAACCAAAGTTAACACTGATTCCCATACTTTTCGCTTTTAAGATTGCCTTCTTTAATATATAACGCACATCCCTTTCAAAAGGCGTTCCATCCGGATATTTAATATCACAATACATACGAATGACACTTCCATCCATACTGCGCCATGGCAAGATACTCATAGTGTTCGGGTCAGGATATAAGAATAGATCACTATGCACTTCATCTAGAAAGCCATCAATGGCACTGGCATCAAAGCTAATTCCCTCCACAAATGCCCTTTTTAATTCAGTTGGTAAAACAGAAACATTTTTCTGGGTACCATACATATCAAAATAAGAAAGACGAATAAATCGAACGTCTTGTTCTTCACAAAAATTTAATACATCATCATACGTCATACAATTCACCTCGAATAATTAATACACTATTTTCATTCTGTTTTCAAATCTTTTTACATTTTTTCATTGACAACACAAAATATCTGTTTATAATGAATGCATACATGGCAAGGACGCCAAAGAAAACATAGGTCAAACCCTAGTTTTTTAGTGTCCTTGCCCTTTTTTTATGTAAAGGAGAGCCATTATGAAATCGATCGTAGAAGAAATTTTTGGAAGTAAAGTTTTTGATGAATCTGTTATGCGAGAAAAGCTCGCAAAAGATACATATCGCGAATTAGAAAAAACAATTCGCGATGGAAAACAGTTAAATATCAAAATCGCAAACGCGGTAGCCCACGCTATGAAAGAATGGGCCTTAGAACAAGGTGCAACACACTATACACACTGGTTCCAGCCAATGACAGGAGTTACAGCTGAAAAGCATGATGGCTTTATCAATCCCGATAAAGATGGCAAAGTCATTATGGAATTTAGTGGAAAAGAATTAATCAAAGGTGAGCCAGACGCCTCAAGTTTTCCCAATGGTGGATTAAGAGCCACATTTGAAGCAAGAGGATATACAGCTTGGGATCCAACAAGCTATGCCTTTATTAAAAACGGAGTTCTTTGTATTCCAACCGCTTTCTGCTCTTACTCAGGACATGCCCTAGATAAGAAAACACCACTACTTCGAAGTATGCAGGCCATTAATAAACAAGCCTTACGTATTGTGAAATTATTTGGCAATGACGATGTTCAAACCATTAAAACAACCGTCGGACCTGAACAAGAATATTTCTTAGTTGACCAGAAATATTATGAACAAAGAAAAGACTTGATCTATACAGGACGTACATTATTTGGTGCACCATGCCCTAAAGGACAAGAATTGGAAGATCATTATTTTGGAACAATCAAAAGTCGTGTTCAAGAATTCATGTCCGATTTAAATAAAGAGTTATGGAAACTTGGCATCTTGGCAAAAACTGAACACAATGAAGTAGCGCCTGCTCAACATGAATTAGCCCCAATCTTTACAACGACAAATATCGCAACAGACCACAACCAATTGACAATGGAATTGATTCAAAGAGTTGCGAAAAAACATGGATTGGTTGCCCTACTTCATGAAAAACCATTTGAAGGTATCAACGGAAGTGGTAAACACAATAACTTCTCTTTATCTACGGATACAGGAATCAACTTATTAGAACCAGGCGATACACCTCATGAAAACGCACAATTTTTAGTCTTCTTAGCCGCTATTATTAAAGCTGTAGATGAACACCAAGACTTACTACGATTAAGTGTAGCCACTGCAGGAAACGATCACCGACTAGGTGCTAACGAAGCGCCTCCAGCTATTATCTCTATTTTCTTAGGTGATGAATTAACCGCTGTATTAAAGGCCATTGAAGAAGATAAACCATATGATGGAAAAGAAAAAGAATTGATGAAGATTGGAGCAACCGTTCTTCCTAAATTTCCTAAAGATTCAACCGACCGTAACCGTACTTCTCCATTCGCCTTTACCGGAAACAAATTTGAATTCAGAATGCCCGGATCTAACTCAAGTATTGCCGGATGCAATATTGTGTTAAATACTGTTATTGCGGATGAAATCGAAAAATTTGCGGACATTCTTGAAGCTGCAGATGATTTTGACACTACATTACATGCTTTGATCAAAGATACAATCAAAAACCACAAACGCATTATCTTTAATGGCAACGGATATGATGATTCTTGGGTTAAAGAAGCAGAGTCTAGAGGCTTATTAAACTTAAAGACAACTCCAGATGCTTTACCATACTTCAAAACCGATGAAAACATTGCCCTATTTGAAAGACAAAAAGTTTTATCTAAAGAAGAAGTGGAATCAAGATATGAAATTTTAATGGATGAATACGAAAAACAAATCAACATTGAAGCATTGACAATGTTAGATATTGCGAAAAAAGACATTTTACCAGCCGCAAGTAAGTTCTCTAAAGAATTGACAGATACAATCGCAAATAAAAAGGCCATCGGTATCGACTTAATCTATGAACTTGAAACGGCTAAAAAAGTCAGTGAATATTTAACCGAAGCTTACCAAGCTATGATGACACTTGAAAACGATGTTAAAAAACTACATGAAATTGATGATTTTGAAAAATCAGCCTTCTATGTAAGAGACTTCATTATCCAAGATATGGCCTCATTACGAAAACCATGCGACGAACTTGAAGTCATTACTTCTAATAGTGATTGGCCATTTCCAACATATGGAAAATTATTATTCGGAATTCAATAAACCGGCATACGCCCGGTTTTTCCGTCTATAAAGGAGATGTAATTTATGTGTACAATTATTGGATATAAATCATTAAAAGTAAATAAAGAATCCATTCATCAAGCATTACTTGCGACATATACAAGAGGTCCAGACGATGAAAGAATTCAAGAAGTCGGATGCGGCTATCTAGGTTTTCAAAGACTATCCATCATGGGACTAAGTCCTCTTGGCATGCAGCCTTTTGTTAGAGATGGCAATTATGTGGTATGTAACGGCGAAATCTATGGATTTCGAGAAATTAAGTCCGAATTAGAAAAATCCGGCTATACATTTATTTCGCAAAGCGACTGTGAAATTCTTCTACCACTCTATGAAAAATACGGATTAGACATGTTTAAAAAGCTAGATGCTGAATATGCTTGCATTATTTATGATGCCAAGAAAAACGATTTTATTGCCGCCAGAGACCCAATCGGAATCCGTCCATTATTTTATGGCTATGATCAAAATCATAATATTGTCTTTGCCTCTGAAGCCAAAAACCTAGTTTCCATTGTCGAACAAATCTTTCCATTCCCTCCAGGACACTATTATGCCGATGGCAAATTCACTTGTTATTTAGATGTCACAAAAGTAGATAAAGTCATTGACTCTGATCTAGATACAATCTGTTCAAACATTCACGATAAACTCGTTGAAGGCGTTAAGAAAAGACTAGATGCCGATGCCCCACTAGGATTCTTATTGAGTGGAGGATTAGATTCAAGTCTAGTATGTGCCATCAGTCAAAAATTACTCAATAAACCCATTGAAACCTATGCGATTGGAATGGAAGAAGATGCGATCGATTTAAAATATGCCAAAGAAGTCGCTGACTTTATTGGCTCTAACCACCATGAAATCATTATCAATAAAGAAGATGTCTTAAATGCGATCAAACCCGTCATTCAAACTTTGGCTACTTTTGACATCACAACCATTCGCGCCAGCATTGGAATGTATCTTATCTGTAAAGCCATTCATGAACAAAGTAACATTCGCGTATTACTAACTGGAGAAATCAGTGATGAATTGTTTGGCTACAAATATACAGATTTTGCCCCAAGCGCCCAAGAATTCCAAAAAGAAAGTGTAAAACGTGTACATGAACTGTATATGTACGATGTATTAAGAGCCGATCGTTGCATTTCCACAAACTCCATTGAAGCCCGTGTTCCCTTTGGCGATTTAGATTTTGTCAAATACGTTATGGCTATTGATCCACAAAAGAAAATGAATACGTACAATAAAGGAAAATATTTGCTTCGTCATGCGTTTGAAAAAGACGAAATTCTTCCTTACGATATCTTAATGCGAGAAAAAGCCGCCTTCTCTGATGCGGTCGGTCACTCATTAAGTGATGATATTAAAGAATATGCCGAAAAGCAGTATACAGATGCTGAATTTGAAGAAAAAATCAAACAATACAAATACTGTACTCCATTCACAAAAGAGTCTCTATTATATCGTGAAATTTTTGAATCTTACTACCCTGAACAGGCAGGTATGATCAAAGATTTCTGGATGCCAAATAAAAACTGGCAAGGATGTAACGTCAACGATCCGAGTGCTCGTTATTTATCAAACTATGGAGACAGCGGAAAATAGAAGGGTTGTGTAAATTATGAATTTTGAAATCGAACATGATGCCTGCGGTATTGGTACCGTAGTCCAAATCGATGGTAAACAAAGCTATGATGTCTTAGACAAAGCATTGCACATTGTAGAAAAACTAGAACACCGTGCAGGTAAAGATGCGAGTGGTAAAGTAGGTGATGGAGTTGGTATTCTCCTTCAAATCAGTGATGACTTTTTTCGCAAAACATTAAAAAAAGACAACATCAAACTACCCGAACACTTTGGTGTCGGTATGTTTTTCTTGCCAAGAAATAAACTGCTTTTAAACCAACACAAAAAAATGTTTGAAAAATTTGTCGAACAAGAAGGATGCACATTCATTACTTGGCGAAAAGTTCCATGTGACGAATCCATCCTAGGCCAAAAAGCCAAAGATTGTATGCCTAGCATTTACCAAGCTTTTGTCCAAGGCGATACAGATCTAGAACAAAAACTATATGTGATTCGACGCGAATTTGAAAAGAGTTGTAAAGAAACCTATGTGGCCTCATTAAGCAGTCGTACCATTGTTTATAAAGGAATGTTTCTCGTTTCTCAATTAAGAAAATTCTATTTAGATTTACAAGATGAAAACTATAAGTCTGCGATTGCGATCGTACACTCACGCTTCTCTACCAATACAACACCATCTTGGCAAAGAGCGCATCCAAACCGTTATATTGCCCACAATGGTGAAATCAATACCATCCGTGCCAACGTCAATAAGATGTTAGCACGTGAAGAAAGTATGCATTCAAAATTCTTGGATGAAAATTCAAGTAAGATCTTACCCATCATCAATACTTCGGGTTCCGATTCTGCCATGTTAGATAACGCCCTAGAATTTTTAGTCATGAATGGCATGCCACTTGAAAAAGCCGTTATGATTTTGATTCCAGAACCATGGAAACACCAAACCATGGATCAAAAGAAGAAAGATTTCTACCACTACTATGCCACAATGATGGAACCATGGGATGGTCCAGCCGCTATTTTATTTAGTGATGGACAAAAAGTCGGAGCTGTACTTGACCGTAATGGACTTCGACCAAGTCGTTACTACCTAACAAGCGACAACATGTTGATTTTATCAAGCGAAGTTGGTGTATTGGATATTGATGAAAAGAAAATCGTAAAAAAATCAAGACTTGAACCCGGTAAGATGTTACTTGTAGATACAAAGAAAAAGAAATTGATTGAAGACTATGATCTTAAAAATGAATATGCCTCTTCAAATCCATATGGAGAATGGTTGGACAACCACTTATTATACCTGAAAGATCTACCAGCTCCTGATAAAAAAACGCACATCCACTCGCAACATGAAAGAGATATTCTTTATAAAGTCTTCGGCTATACCTATGAAGATGTAAAAGATATTATTTTACCAATGGCCCGCGTCAAACTTGAACCAACAAGTGCGATGGGTACCGATATTCCTTTGGCAATTTATTCCCAAAATCATTTAAGTTTATTCCATTACTTTAAACAACTCTTCGCCCAAGTAACCAACCCACCCATTGATTCTTTACGTGAAGAAGTTGTCACAGATACAACCATCTATATTGGTAGTGATGGAAACCTACTCCAGGATAAATCTGGCAACTGTACCGTCTTAGAGGTCAACAATCCCATTCTAACATCACGCGATATGGATAAGATTCGTCAATTAAATCAGACAGGATTTAAAAATGAAACGATTTCTCTATTATTCTATCGTGGCACATCGTTAAAGGAAGCATTAGATAACTTATTTATTGAATGTGATAAAGCCTATCGAAATGGGGCCAACATTTTGATTCTTTCCGATAAAGGTGTCGATGAAGGTCATATGGCCATTCCTAGTCTTTTAGCTGTATCTGCCTTAGAACAGCACTTAGTTAAGACAAAAAAGAAAACCGATGTATCCATCATTCTAGAAAGTGGTGAACCAAGAGATGTTCATCAATTCGCAACGATTTTAGGTTATGGTGCAACCGCCATCTATCCATATTTAGCGCATGAATGCATTGAAGAAATGATTCAATTAAATATGTTAGATAAAGAAGTCAACATTGCGATTGATGACTACAATGAAGCCATTTTAAAAGGCATCGTTAAAATTGCTGCAAAAATGGGTATTTCGACTCTTCAATCGTATCAAGGCGCCCAAATCTTTGAAGCGATTGGAATCTCTAAAGAGGTCATCGATACCTACTTCACAAACACCATCAGTGAAGTGGAAGGCATTACTTTAGAAGACATTGAAAAAGATTTGATCTACCATCATGATCGTGCTTATGATCCATTAGGACTTACAACCGATACAAGTCTAGATTCCATTGGATTCCATAAACTTAGAAAAGGTGATGGAAAAGAAGATCACTTATATTCTCCTGAAACCATTGTGAAACTTCAAAGAGCTACACAAACCAATGACTATGATTTATTTAAAGAATATTCGAATGAATTGAATTCAAACCATCAAAAACACCATTTAAGAAGTCAATTGCACTTTAAAAAGACAAGAAATTCAATCCCATTATCCGAAGTGGAAAGTGAATACGAAATCGTAAAACGCTTTAAGACAGGTGCCATGAGCTATGGTTCTATCTCCGAAGAAGCCCATACATGTATGGCCATCGCCATGAATCGATTGGGCGGTAAATCCAATTCGGGTGAAGGTGGAGAAAAACCCCAACGTTTAGGTACCGAAAAGAATTCCGCTATTAAGCAAGTGGCGAGTGGTCGTTTTGGCGTAACCGAAGAATACTTAGTCAGTGCCAAAGAAATTCAAATCAAAATGGCACAAGGCGCAAAACCAGGTGAAGGTGGACACTTGCCAGGCAAGAAAGTCTATCCATGGATTGCGAAAACTCGATATTCAACGCCAGGCGTATCTTTGATTTCCCCTCCTCCTCATCACGACATCTATTCCATTGAAGACTTAGCCCAATTGATCTACGATTTAAAAAATGCCAATCCACAAGCTCGAATCAGTGTTAAGCTTGTTAGTGAAGCGGGTGTAGGTACGATTGCATCTGGTGTTGCCAAAGCCGGAGCTACCGTCGTCTTAATTTCTGGTTATGATGGGGGTACAGGTGCTGCTTCCCAAAGCAGTATTCACCATGCGGGTCTTCCATGGGAATTAGGTTTGGCTCAAGCTCATCAAAACTTAGTCGAGAACGGTTTAAGAAGTCGTGTTTTAATTGAAACCGACGGTAAGTTAATGACAGGAAAAGATGTTGCGATCGCATGCTTACTTGGAGCGGAAGAATTTGGCTTTGCGACTGCACCACTTGTTACTATGGGATGTATGATGATGCGTGTATGTAATCTAGATACTTGTCCTTTTGGTGTGGCTACACAAAACCAAAAATTGAGAAAGCGTTTCAAAGGAAAACCAGAATATGTCATGAATTTCATGTTGTTTATTGCGCGTGAATTAAGAGAAATTATGGCTGAGCTTGGCTATCACACAATCAATGAAATGGTGGGTCATACGGACAATCTAGAAGTGGATGAAGATGCGAATATGGATTACTCTAACATTTTAATGACACCTTACAATATTCATTATGAGCCAAAAGATACATACGATTTTGAACTTGAAAAAACGGTAGATATGAAGACATTGCTTCCTAAGTTTGAGCCTTATTTCAACGATAAAAAGTCTCATGCTGAAACAATCTCAATTTCAAGTACAGACCGTACAGTCGGAACTATTTTATCCAGTGTAGTCACAAAACAATTTAATAACACACTACAAGATGATACATATACTGTTCATTGTAACGGTGGGGCTGGACAATCTTTTGGTGCCTTTGTACAAAAAGGAATCACATTAGATGTGCATGGTGATGCCAATGACTATTTTGGCAAGGGATTATCTGGTGGTAAATTGATTATTCAGCCAAAAAATGAAGCAAAATTTAAGCCAAATGAAAACGTCATTATTGGTAATGTGGCCTTATATGGTGCTACTAGTGGTGAAGCCTATATTCGTGGTATGGCCGGTGAGCGTTTTGCGGTACGTAACTCAGGAGCAAGTGCTGTAGTCGAAGGTGTTGGTGATCATGGACTTGAATATATGACAGGTGGTACCGTTGTGATTTTAGGTCAAACTGGTAAAAACTTAGCTGCCGGCATGTCTGGTGGTATTGCGTATATTTATGATCCTAACCATGATTTATATACGCGTTTAAATAAACAATTAGTCAATACGTATGAAGTGAGTGGTAAAGCGGATATTGAAACATTAACGCAATTATTAAAGAATCACTACAAATATACAAATTCAGATGTTGCCCAAAAGATTTTATCAAATCTTGATCATGAATTATCCAACTTTAAAAAGATCGTACCTAAAGATTATGAAAAGATCACAACATTGATTCAAGAATTAAAGGCCAAAGGCTATCATGATGATGAAGCCAGTCTAATGGCTTTTGAACAAGTACATGCTTAGAAAGGATGAAAGATTATGGGAAAACCAACAGGATTTTTAGAATATGAAAGACAAGAAAACGAGGCCATCCAACCTCTTTCTCGTATCACAAACTTTAATGAATTTCATCCTTTTTTAGATGAAGAAACAAGACGTAAACAAGGTGCGCGCTGTATGAATTGTGGCGTTCCCTTTTGCCAGTCGGCCATTAAGTTAAAAAACATGGTGACAGGCTGCCCATTACATAACTTAATTCCAGAATGGAATGATGAAATCTATAATGGCAACGATAAACGTGCATTATCTAGATTATTAAAAACCAATCCATTCCCTGAATTTACCGGTCGTGTCTGCCCTGCTCTTTGTGAAAAGGCTTGTTTGAATGGTTTAGACCAAGAACCAGTCACAATCAAAGAAAATGAATTGTATACGATTGAAACAGCCTATACGAACAATTGGATGACACCTTATGTTCCTAGTGTGTGCTCCGATAAAAAGGTCGCCATCATTGGTTCAGGACCTGCAGGACTTGCGCTTGCGCATGATTTAAATCGAAGAGGTCATTCTGTGACAGTCTTTGAAAAAGAAGATCGTATTGGTGGTTTATTGATGTATGGCATTCCAAATATGAAGCTTGAAAAGAAAGTCATTCAAAGAAGATTAGAAATACTTTCGGAAGAAGGAATCATCTTTAAAACCAATGTGAATGTAGGTAAAGACATCACCAAAAAGGAATTGGAAAAAGAATATGATGCGATTGTCTTTGCGACTGGATCTAAAAAGGCTCGTGATCTAAATGTAAAGAATCGTGATTGTACAGGCATTTATTTTGCGGTGGACTACCTTACAAAGGCCACGAAACATTTGTTGGATAACACCGAAGAAATTTCTGCCAAATATAAACATGTTGTGATTGTTGGCGGTGGAGATACTGGAAATGATTGTGTTGGTACAAGCATTCGTCAGGGTTGTGCAAGTGTTGTTCAAATTGAAATGATGCCTAAAGCACCGGATGAAAGACTTCAAAGTAATCCTTGGCCAGAATGGCCAAAGATCTGTAAGACAGATTATGGTCAAGAAGAAGCGATTGCCGTCTTTAAAAAGGATCCTCGCATTTACGAAACAACAGTTAAGGAATGTATTTTAGATGAAAAGAAAAATCTAAAACAGATCAAGACAGTAAAAGTCCACTTTAACAATGGTAAGCTTGAAGAAGTAAAGGGTTCCGAACAAATTTTAGACTGTGATTTATTATTGATTGCGGCTGGTTTTATTGGTGTTGAAGATGATTTAAAGAAGAGTTTTAAATTGGAAACTTCACAAAGAAATACGATTGTAACACAACCAAATTCTTATCAAGTCAAAGACAAATACTTTACAGCTGGAGATTGCCATAGAGGTCAATCCTTAGTTGTATGGGCTATTCATGAAGGTAAAGAGTGTGCTAAAGAAGTGGATACGTATTTAATGGGTTACACAAATATGGAATAATTTAAAGTTCATTTAAGCTTATTGCGATATCCTTGTATTGTAAATAAGGAGGTACAAGGACATGAAAAATGAAATGCCAAAAATTCCAAATTCAAATCATAAATTATTAAAGAAAGGTACAAAGCTTGTATTGAGTGCGGCCACATTTGGTGTAGTTGCGGCCGGAAGTTTTCAAGGTGTCAACTATGTGGTTGATAACTATAATAAACAAAATACAACGGTTCAAAGTACAAATGTTGTGAAAACTTCAAGTTCAAACACTTCAAATGTGAGTGCAGTCGCTCAAAATTGTATGCCTAGTATTGTATCGATTACCAATGTTTCGGTATCGGATGTACAAAATTATTTCAGTATGTATGGAAATAACTCAAGAAGCAATCCGTTTACGCAACAAGAAAGTACAAGTGTAGGTAGTGGTGTGATCATCAATAAAAAGAATGGTGAAATCGATATTTTGACAAACTATCATGTTATTGAAAATGCAAAGACCTTGACTTGTACATTAGCGGATAATACAAATGTAGAAGCCACTGTAAAAGGTGTAGATGAAGATCGTGACTTAGCTGTGATTTCCATCAAGACAAAAGACTTAAGTGAAGACACTTTAAAACAAATTGCGATTGCGACAATTGGAGATAGTGACAAACTTCAAGTTGGAGAACAAGTCGTAGCGATTGGTAATGCGTTAGGTTATGGTCAAAGTGTTACAACGGGTATTGTATCGGCTACAAATCGTAGTGTTTCAACAAGTTCAGATACAGACAAATCTCAATCGTATATTCAAACTGATGCAGCTATTAACCCAGGTAACTCAGGTGGAGCATTATTGAATATGAGTGGTGAATTGATTGGCATCAACTCAGCCAAATTAAGTGATACGGATGTAGAAGGTATGGGCTATGCGATTGCGATCAGCGATGTCAAAGATTCAATCAATACTATGCTTGAAGGAGAAGATGTAAGTAAATCATCGACTCAATCTTCTTATTATTCACAGTACAACAATAATGAAGACGATGATTCCTCTAGTCCATTTGACTTTTGGAACTAAAACAGGGACTTGATTCCTGTTTTTTTTTATTGTAAACTATTGAAGATGTTTTTTTGTGGATATGGATCTCATGACCATAATCTATGTATGAAGACATCCATTTGATTAGTTACATCGTATTCTTTTAAAGAAACGAAAGTAGGAGGAAATATGAACAAATCAAAACTATCAGTACGCCAGATGTGCGTTTTGGCTTTATTTTTAGCCATCGAAATCATCATGTATTTAACACCAATTGGATACTTACGTATCAACGCATTAAGTGTTACATTAATGCACGTGCCTGTCATTATCTTGGCTAGTACAATGGGACCAGCAGCCGGTGCTTTCTTAGGATTCGTATTTGGTTGTACTTCTGTAATTGGAGCTACAATGACACCTGGAATCACAAGCTTTGTCTTCTCTCCATTTATCACAGTTGGTGGAATTTCTGGTAACTTCTTTAGTTTAGTAATAGCTTTAGTACCACGTATTTTATTAGGTGTCATTGCTGGTTATGTATTTAAATTTGCGAAAAAATACGCAAAGAATACTCCAGTCGCTGCAGGTATTGCAGCAGCTGTTGCGACAGTATGCCACACAATCATGGTATTAGGATTGATCGTTATCTTATTCGGTCCTCAATACTCACAAGCTTTAGGCATTAGCCAAGCTGCATTGAACGGTGTTATGGCTGGTGTCATTGGAACAAATATGATTCCTGAAGTCATCGTAGCTGTTGTTTCAAATATGGCTTTAGCGACTGCATTAAGTTCAAGATACGTTGGAATTGCTCAACAAGCATAGTCAATGAATAGTGTAACTTCGGTTGCACTATTTTTTTTATTTGGTTTATAATAATTTGGGTGATAAAAATGGATTTAAATTGGAAATTAAATAAAACAGAACATATTGTACAAGATGAATGGATCGACTTTCGTAAAGAGTCTTTTATTCTTCCAGATGGAAAGGAATTCTTGCCTTTCTATAACTATTCAAGAAGAAACTTTGTTGTGATTATCGCAAGAACAAAAGATGATAAGTATATAACAGTTCGTCAATTTAGACATGGACTTAAATCTGTAACCACTGAATTTTGTGCCGGTGGCATTGAGGGTGATGAAAAAGACAGTGCATTACTTGCAGCTAAACGTGAATTACAAGAAGAAACAGGCTACGTTTCAGATCACTGGAAACATATTTATACAATTCCTAGTAATCCTACAATAGCGGATAATTATGCGTATTTATATTATGCCGATGATTGTGAAAAAGTATCGAAGCAGCATCTAGATTCGACAGAATTTTTAGAAGTCAAAGAATATACAGAAGATGAAATCAATGATTTAATTAAAAACAACGAATTTGTTCAACCAATTCATCTAATGGGTTGGCTAATGGTGAAAAAAGGCGTATTATAGGGATATAAAGGAGACTTATAAACATGGAAAAATTAACTAAAAAGGACATCATTTCAAACATTGCCGAAGATTCTCACTTATCTAAAAAGGACATCACTGAAGTTGTTGACTTGGCATTAACACAAATCTTTGAAGGTTTAAGTGAAGGAAAAACGGTGGATCTTGCAGGATTTGGAAAATTTGAAATCACTGAAAGAAAAGCTAGAGAAGGATTCAATCCTCTAACGAAAGAAAAGATTCAAATTGAAGCTAGCAAATCTGTTAAGTTCAAAGTTGCCAAAGCTCTAAAAGAAGCTGTAAATAAATAATATCAAAACAAAAAGCATCCCTAGAGATGCTTTTTCATTACCTTCTTCGATCATTAGAATATATAAAAATAGATAGGGATAAATCAACCTTTAAAAGTCATAGGGATTTTG
>OCHH01000192.1_pt1 | contig 37007 bp, 32 predicted proteins | sample 1538781 | NCBI WGS metagenome assembly OCHH01 (sample SAMN04571726, study PRJEB22368) | human gut metagenome | biome: human gut; material: stool | host: Homo sapiens | place: Luxembourg | collected 2012-12-05
CTACATGTAAGTGCTACTTTTACTGCTAATCCGGCACTTACTTTGAGAATTAACGGAGAAAAACTTGACACTTACGGTTCTTGGCAAAACGCTTTCTTTTCTTGCAAAATCGTAGTAAAATATTATAGTATTGTCATAATAGGAAAACTATAGCAATTCGATACAAAGGAGTTTGACCATTGGATTTCTCGTATAGCAAATGGAAAAAAGCAGCAGCTCTCTCAGCGGCGTTGCTGCTCGCACTGTCGGCTTTTGCACTGACGGGCTGTGGGGGACAAGGCGGGGAGAAGGCAGCGTCTTCTCAGCCGGTAGCGGCTTCGGCGCAAGCACCGGATCCGAATCTGAAGCCCGGCGTCGCTGTCGTGCATCGCGCAGCGGATGTGAAGTATAGTGTACCAGAGGGCGTGTCCGTCCTCATGTATCACATGATCGGAGACGAACAGGGCAATGCGGCCATCATGACTGAGGCAAATCTGCGTATCCAGATGAATTATCTGCGTGATCATGGCTACCATCCGATCACCATGCAGGAGCTCTATGACTATGTCACCAAGGGGGCGCCTCTTCCGGAAAAGCCTGTCTGCATCACTTTCGATGACGGATATCTGGACAGCTACACCATCGTATATCCGCTCATGAAGGAGTATGGCTTCCCATGGACGCTCTTCCTGATCACCGATGATGTAGGAAAGCCGTATAACCGCATGACTTGGGATCAGCTGAAGGAAATGGCAAACAGCCATGCTGTCACCATCGCAAGTCATACGCTGTCGCATCCCAAGCTCCACAATCTTGCCACCCGTGCAGAAAAAGAGAAGGAGATCGTCGAGGCGAACAAGGCACTCAAGTACCAGCTCGGGATCGACAATGTCTGGCTGGCATATCCTTATGGCGACTATGACGATGAAGTCATTGATATCTGCAAGAAGGCCGGTATCAAGATGGCTGTCACGACAGACGCCGGCCGCGTCCATGTCGGCAGCTTCCCCTATGATCTGAAGAGAGCGTATATCGGGAATGACATTTCCATCGCCCGCTTCTCGGAACGTCTCAATAAGGATAATTACACGCCGGTTTGATGGCTGAACTCTTTCCTTTCCCAAACCTCTTTTCAAGGAGTCACAATGAAACGATTTTTCAACAACATCGTGGTCAAGTTTATCTTGATCACCCTGGTCTTTTTCATCATCACGTCTCCGATCGTGGTGCTCTTCGGGCCGTTCGGCAATCTGAAGCGTGCTGTGGTCGGTGCGATCATGCGCTCACGGCATCCGCAGTACATCACATGGCTTTACGATCAGGAGGAGCTGAACCAGATCCTCGGCACCGTGACGACGACGGATAAGCAGAATGTATTCGCTTTCAAGCCGCGCACGGATGCGACGCTGAAGCTGAAAAAGATCGAGACATCCCGCTTCGTCGGGTATCTGCTGGAGATCCCAAATCCGAAGCGTATCGAAGTCGCTACGGCAGAAGACATCAATGAGAAGGGGGATACCACTTCCAGTATCGCGAAAAAGAACAATGCCGTAGCAGCCATCAATGGCGGCGGCTTCTACGATCCGAATGGCACCGGCATTGGACGTCTACCCTATGGCTTCATCCTGCATCAGGGCAAGTACCTTTTGGGGCAGCAGGTCGATGACAAGGAAAAAGTCGACTTCGTCGGAATGACGAAGAACGGGAACCTGATCGCCGGGAACTACAATAAGAAAGAACTGCGCGATCTTGGCGCGGTCGAAGGTCTGACCTTCGGCCCGCCGCTCATCATCAATGGGCAGAAGGTCATCAAGAGCGGTGACGGCGGATGGGGGATCTCCCCGCGCTCGGCCATCGGACAGAAGAAGGATGGCACGATGCTCTTCCTCGTCATCGATGGAAGACAGCCCGGCTACAGCATCGGCGCGACGCTTGTCGATTCGCAGAATATCCTCTATGAAAACGGGGCCTACATTGCGGCCAATCTGGACGGCGGATCTTCCACGACACTTTACTATAATGGCAAGGTGGTCAATAAGCCTGCCGATCTTCTGGGCGAACGTATGATACCGACTGCATTTATCGTGAAATAAGGAGAACAGCGTGAAGAAAAAAATCGCACAGCTCATGATCTGCTTCCTCCTTGGCGTAGGGGTGCAGGCAGGGGCCTACGTATATATGGACCGCGTCCTTTTTGCCCCGCTCTCCTCAGGTGACTATGACATGTCCGATGTGAAGGACAAAGTCGCAGAGCAGGCGGAAAAGGAAGGCAAGAAGCTCTATGCGAAGGTCAGCGTGAAGGGGAAAGCCTACTACTCGCATGACTATAAATATATGGCAGATGTGACCGCAGAATCGGTCACCATTTACAAAGCCGAAGATCTTGGACATCCGCAGATCGTGGATCTGAAAGGACAGGGCGTTTCTTTCTTCGAATGGATGCCGGACAGAAATCTGGCACTCATGGCGCTCTATCCGATCCACTGGAAAGGCGGACGCTGGGATGTGACACTGGCGCGCTACAATCCGGAAGGCACCACACACGAGTCCGATGCGCCGATCCGTGATCTGCCAAGAAATGCAAAGATCGTGGATGTCGCTTACTCGACCGCGACCAATGCCGTCTACATGAAGATGGAAGTCGGCAAGGGTCTCTACCGCATCTACCGCACGGATGCAAACTATGATACCCGCCGCATCTACGTCCAGACCTCGCACATCGGCAAGATGGCCGTCTACTATGATGCAGACCGCCTCTTCTATGATGACAGCCAGAAGGGCATCATGTACACCTTTAATGGGGATGACAGCTCGTGGCGCGTCATCTCTCCGCCGGGGGCCTACCGTCTGGTCGGTCTCGGGGATGATAAGACCATCTATGCAGCCAAGATCAACAGCAAGGGCGAGGCGATCGCTTACTATACGGGTAAACTCGGCGTCGGCTTCAAAGAAGTCAAAGCGCTGGAGGCACCTGTAGAATTCAACTCCATCACCGTCCATATGATCCGCGAAGCCGCCATGCACGCGGGAAAATAAAAAGCAGCGCTTCGGCGCTGCTTTTTTGTGCGAGTGACTGGTGGCTGGTGACTAGTGACTAGAAGACTCCCGTATCGTCATTTCGAGCGCAAGCGAGAAATCTTCCATGCAGACCGATAAACAAAGGATGTGTGTAGCACCAAGGCGTGGCTTTCCTGCAGTGCCTATGTGATACTGACCGCAGTGCAAGAAAGATATCTCGGCTACGCTCGAGATGACGACGGCGCGAAGCGCTATCAAAACTCAGCGTTTCCTTAACATACGACGTTTTTCTCCGCTCAGGATGACGAAATGCGCTGCTCCCATCCATTCAGCATCTATCTTTTATAATTTTCTTCCCCGATTTCCTGAATAAATGATATAATAGTTTAGATACCTATTATTCCCATGAAGGAGAGCGGAAATGGCAGAAGAAAAAGAAATCTATACCGCCGACGACAGACTGATCGTCGCACTGGACGTCGACAGCTTTGACAAAATGAAAGCGCTGGTCGATGAGCTTGGCGATCTGATCTCCTACTACAAGGTCGGCATGGAGCTCTACTACAGTGCAGGCAGTGATACGATCCGCTACCTGAAGGAACACGGAAAGAAGGTTTTTCTTGATCTGAAGCTCCACGATATTCCGAATACCGTCGGTCACAGCGTGGCCTCCGTCACTCGCCTCGGCGTGAACCTCATCACCGTCCATGCAGCAGGCGGCCGTGCGATGATGCAGGCAGCGACGCGCTATGCGAAGATCACTGCGGATGAGTTGGGCGTAGAACGTCCGAAGATCCTGGCGGTCACCGTCCTCACCAGCTTTGATGACCAGGGATGGCAGGAAGTCGGCGGACATCTCCCCATTCAGGAGCATGTCCTAGAGCTGGCTTCCCTTGCGAAATCCTCCGGCGTCGATGGTGTCGTCGCTTCCCCGAAAGAAGCCGGCAGCATCCGTGAGATGGCCGGCAAGGATGATTTCCTCATCGTGACCCCGGGCATCCGCCCATCCTTTGCCCAGACCGATGATCAGAAACGTATCGCGACCCCGTCACAGGCTTTCAAGGACGGATCTTCCATGCTCGTTATCGGACGTCCGATCACACAGGCGATCGACCCCTGTGCGGCTGCCCGTTTAATTTTAAAAGAAATAAAGGAGAACGCATAATGAACGAAAAAGAAGTCGAATCTTTGCTGAAAGAAACCAAAGCCATTCTGGAAGGTCATTTCCTTCTGACCAGCGGTCTTCACAGCCCTCTTTATGTAGAAAAATTCAACGTGCTCCAGCATCCGGAATACACGGAAAAGCTCTGCCAGGAGTTTGCAAACCATTTCAAGGATATGGGCATCGAGACTGTCATTGGACCGGCGACCGGCGGTATCATTCTGTCTCAGGTCACTGCCCGTCTGCTGGGCGTTCGTTCCATTTTCACCGAAAGAGAAAATGGCAAGATGACCCTTCGCCGCGGCTTCAAGGTCGCTCCTGGTGAAAAAGTCCTCATCGTCGAAGACATCGTCACCACCGGCGGCTCCATCAAGGAAGTCGTCGATGTCGTGAATGAAGCCAAGGGCGACATCGTCGGCATCGGCCTCTTAGTAGACAGAAGCGGCGGCAAAGCAGACTTCGGCGTACCGCAGGAAAAGGTATATCCGCTGCTCCACCTCACTGTTCCGACCTACAAGCCGGAAGAATGCCCGCTCTGCAAAGAAGGCGCGCCGATCACCGAACGTGGCAGCCATCATCTGAAAAAATAAGAGTGAGATCTGAAAAACACACCTGTCGAGAGATCGAGGGTGTGTTTTTTTCTTGCCGCTCACAGCGCTTGCGCATGACCGCCTGCTTTCCTCTCTCTTTTTCATAGACAGGGGGGGAGAGTCTTCCTGCAGAAGCAAGACGCACCAAGCCGCAAGGGCTCTTTGGCCGGTCGCCATCTTTTAACCATTGAGCATAACTTTCATGCAAAACCTGTATTTTATTCCAAGAGGAAAATCATGCTATGATTTGTAAGGATTAGCCTAGTCTTAGTACATGATTAGTGTAAAAACGAGGAGGACATGATGGCACTGGCGTCGCTTGCAGCATTGGGGCTTGCTATATTTCTTGGCTTTGTGAAAAAAATGAATACGGGGCTGTTATGTACCGCGCTCGCACTGCTCGTAGGCAGACTGGCCGGGATCTCTGATGATGAGATCATCCGTGGCTTCAACTACTCCTTATTCCTCATGCTTCTGGGCGTGACCTATCTTTTCGGACTGGCGGAGATCAATGGGACCTTAGCCCTGCTTTCGAAGAAGATCGTGGCGCTCTCCGGACGTCGCACCTACTTGGTACCGATCGTCATGTACCTTTTTGCGACCATCCTCTCTGCGCTGGGACCGGGCACCATTCCGACGGCAGCCATTATGATGGTCTTCGGGATGACACTTGCGAAGGAAATGAATATCAATCCGGCGATGCTGGGGGCCATCATCTTTCTCGGAGCGGCCGGAGGCGGGATGTCACCACTGGCTGCGACGGGCATCATCGGGCTGAATCTATGCGGAGAATTTGGGATGACAGGCATCGAGGAACCGCTTCTCGTGAATGGCGTCCTCTCCTCGACCGTCTATGCCGTGCTGGTCTACTTTGCCTTCGGAGGCTATCGGCTGCGGTCAGACATCGTACTTCATTTGGCAGATACGCCTTCATTTGCACGGCAGCAGATCATCACATTGGCAGGCATCGCGGGCATGGTGGTCCTTGTCCTGTTCTTTCATATCAATGTGGGACTTGCCAGCTTCGGCGTCGCTGCCATCTTGTCGTTTCTGAATGTTTCCGATGAAACGGCAGCGCTTCGCCGCATCCCCTGGGGGACGCTTCTTCTGATCTGCGGTGTCGGCGTGCTGATGAATGTCATCATTTTGACAGGTGGGATCGATCTTCTGTCGGATGCGCTTGCTTCCATCATGAGTGACTCGACCGCAGTCAGCATTCTGGGGATCACGGCAGGCGTCCTTTCGTGGTTCTCCTCGACCTCCGGTGTCGTCATGCCCACGCTCATTCCGACCGTGCCGCATATCCTGTCACAGATGGGAAGCAGCGCTAATCCGGTCGAATGGGTCACTGCGATCACCATGGTCTCCAATACCGCAGGCATCAGCCCCTTATCGACGGGCGGTGCGCTGGCGCTGGCGGCTTATTCGGCAGAAGGTGGATTGAAAGACGGCGAGCTGGATCGGCTCTTCATGCGGATGTTCTTCATCTCCGCGGCGGGCGTCGTGTCCCTGTCTGTTCTGGCCTACTTCGGGCTCTACCGTTGGCTGCTGTAAAGGAATAAAACAGAGAAGCGAGTCAGGCAGCCGACGGAGATCCCATGGCTGCCTGTTTTCCGTATCATAGACGAAGAAGGAGTGACGAAAATGAGTGAAAATCATGATGCTTTGCTTTACATACTGCGTATCGTCGGATTTCTTTTTGCTGTGTGCTGCGTGTGGCTGATCTATGCCAGACAGAAAACGAAAATGAAACGTCTGAAAGCGGCCAACCAGCATTCCGCCATTGTTCTCCTGCATAAGCGTCATGCGGGAAATATAGACTATGCCAGCATCAATGCGATCCTGCACATCGATGGCCTTCGTGCAGAGACCTTTCTCTATGCGCTCGGAGTCCCTGCGGTATATCTTGCCCCGGGAAAACATGTCATCGAAGTCGAAGCACACTGGTCCCGGCACATCCGTGGACGGCGTATGAAAGACTATCAGGCAGGGCCAAGCCTGATCTCCGTCTCTGTCGAATCAGGAGAGTACTGGTCGCTGGAGTATTGCATCTCGAAGGATCATTTTACGTTCGAACGCTGTGATCCAAAGAACTTATTTGTGAGGAAGGCAGGCTAAGAAACCGGAGTCTGCATAAAAGTTTCTACAAAAAGGCATATTTTCGAGGAAAAATACCAAAGATATAACCGATTGGCATGAACTATAGACAAGCGGAAAACAGATGGATATAATGAAATCAGAAAGGATGAAGAAGGAAATACCTTTCAGACCGGTCAAAATCACTTCAAATGAGTGTAAACTTCCTAATTTCGGATTATTTCCTCGTGCAGCCGCTGAATGCAGAAAGGAGACTATCATGAACAAGATGTATGATGCAGTGATGAAAATGGAAACTTTACTCGATGCGTATGAAGCTCTCATTGGCAATATTACAGATTTCCTGAATGACAATGGGATCGATATCACAGGTGATCCATCGGAACATCCGGCGCTGATGCTTTACGCAGAAGCCGGACGGATCTATGGCCGCTTGCTCCATACGAGAAAACTTGAGGACCTGCTCCGTATGGAAGGGGAGTACCGTCTCATGACCTCCATGGTCGCTGAAATGAAGGCAGGGGCGTGGATGACGACCTCCCATCATGAAAAAATGGCCAAGGCCGGTTGATTTCGTGAGGAACAGGATATGGTAACGGGAAAAAGTCGTGCTTCGAAAAAGAAGCACGACTTTTTGCGTGGGAGGAGCTATAGGGATGGAAGGGGAAGAGGCCCGGCCTCTTCCCTGTCCGTAGACAGGTAGGCAGCGATTTTCTGGAGAAAGCATTCAAACGGAATAGATATTTTGTCTATTTCTTATGGGAATGCCTGCCTTTATTCTATAGAGACGTATTTCATTTCAAAGGATCAATCATCTATTCTAATAGAATATATAATTATATCTAGATAAATATGTTACAAATGATAAATAAAGAGATATAATTTACCCATCAAGAGCAATGGATAGGAGGCGCAGCTCGTGATGTGGTATCTGTTTGGAAGTTCATGATCTGGCATTTAGGCAGAATAGTTTACGGCAGAGAAGCTCTTGATCCAAGAGAGAAGAGCGTCTGCCCATGTCTGAAATGCGAAGGAGTTGACTTACGTGTCATTGAATACTCATGAGATCCTGGCACTTTCCATTTTTGTGGTTGTTTATTTTTTTATCATCTCTGAGATCGTTCATCGAACGATCATCGCTCTTTTAGGCGCTGCTGTCATGATCATGTCAGGCATATTGACGCAGAGCAAAGCCATCAGTTATGTGGATTTCAATACGATCGGCCTTTTGGTCGGGATGATGCTCATCGTAAGTATCACGGCAGAGACAGGAGTATTTAATTATATGGCCTTGTGGTCTGCACAGAAGGTCAAGGCCAGGCCGCTTTACCTTATGGGAGCACTCGCTTTTCTGACTGCGTTCTGCTCCGGATTTCTGGATAATGTGACGACGGTATTGCTGACTGTACCGGTGACATTTTCAATTTGTAAAAAATTGAAGATCTCGGTTTATCCATTCTTGCTGGTACAGATCATGGCTTCTAATATCGGGGGGACAGCGACCATGATCGGTGATCCTCCGAATATCATGCTGAGCAGTGCGGTTCCGCAGCTCAACTTCGTCGCCTTTCTGACTCATTTGGGGATCGTCTGTCTCTGTATTCTGGCCGTGACGGTTGCGATTTTTATGCGGCTCTATCATAAACAGCTGATGACGACAGAAGAGCTTCGCGAGGAAGTCATGAAGATGGATGCAGGCGCGGAAATTACGAATGCACCGCTATTGAAACGCTGCCTCGTCGTTCTTGCCCTCGTGATAGCCGGTTTTATTCTCCATGATCTCCTTCACGCGGATAATGCCAGCATCGCTCTCTGCGGCGCTGCGCTTTTGATGCTTTGGACTATGAGGAAAGATGAGAAATCCATTGGCAGCGCCCTTGCCGGCGTGGAATGGGTGGCCATTTTCTTCTTTCTTGGACTCTTCATTATCATAGGCGGATTGGTGGAGACAGGCGTCATTACTGCGCTTGCCAAAGCCGCTATGCATGCGACAGGCGGGAATATGACGACGACTACCATGCTTGTCCTGTGGCTCAGTGCATTTGCCTCTGCTTTCATCGATAATATTCCTTTTGTTGCGACCATGATCCCGCTCATTAAGGATATGGGAAATATGGGGATCACGAATCTGGATCCTCTTTGGTGGGCCTTATCTCTTGGCGCCTGCCTCGGCGGTAACGGGACCTTGATCGGTGCGAGCGCCAATGTGGTGGTGGCTTCTCTGGCCCAGGCGCATGGGATCAAGATGACGTTTGCCGGATATACTCGCTATGGGTTGCCGATGATGCTGCTTTCGATCGCCATCTCGGCTGTCTATATATATTTCTGGTATTTGTGATCGAACGATTCGTGTTTCCATCATTTGTTTAGTTTTTTGGGCGGATCTGCGGAAAATCATCCGCTTTCCCCAGTGATACAAGGAGGAATATACATGAACGAGAAAAAAATGAATGAAGCAGGGTATTGGGAAGAAAAAAGCTTAAAGAGGGCGGAAATGCTGAAAGAAAATGATGGCCTTGGCGTGATTTCAGGAAGACAGTACCGTCATGACTCCATCCAGATGCCGGAGATCATGGCAAAGACATCGGCGGGTTTGCAGCACTTGGTGAAGAAAAGCCTGAAGAGGGCAGATGCCATGTCTGAAAATAATGGGATGTATGAGTGAGGAAAGTAGAAAGCTCTTGTTTTTCTCATACATAAAAAAGGGTGTGACCTAGGTCACACCCTTTTTTGTATCAGATGGCATCTTTTTTATAGTAGGGAGAGGTTATCCAGTTTCCTGTCTGCATATCCGACAAAATAGAGCGAAGAAGATCATATTCGCCTTCCAGCATGCAGAGCGGATCGAGATTCTTCATCCGCGGAAGAGAGGTATAGATACGGAGAGCTTCTTTGTAGAGCATCAGTTCAGGCGCGTCGCCATCAATGTCGATCCCGGCATCCTTGAAGTAGGCTCTGTACTGAGCGAGCAGCTGCTCGAAGTCATGGATCATTTTCTCGCGCTTCATTGTGGTGTCATATAAACTGCCCATGATGGTATCCTCCTTTGCTGCGCTGGCAGCGGGCTAGAAAGCAGAGACCTCATGAGGTGCTATGGCGTAAGCGATGGGAAGCGTAGTTCCGTCTGTTTGCACATCGCTTTCTCGCTTACTGTATGAGTATCTGCTTTCAGAATTCTTATGGTTTCATTATAAGAGATAAGCAGATCTTCGTCCATAGCATATGCCCATGTGTTATAACTTTCATTTTTGGAACAGAAAATATGCCAAACTGATCGATCCATGCTCCTCACCGATCTCGGATCACAGATCTTTGATCTTGATCATGCGTTCCGAATCACGGACATCGCTGTAAAACTGCAGGAACTTTTTCGCGACCACAGAGAGTGGGCGGCCCTTGACGCGAACGACGGTCTTGTACAGATCCGTATCGACCCCTGTGATGGCTTTGGCAATGAGCCCCTCTGGGAGCTTTTCTTTCGGCTCCATAGGGACGATGCTGACGCCGCAGTCATCTTCTGCCCAGCGCAGAGCGGTGGTGCGCGTGGTACAGATGGAAAGGACCTGCGGGCGGATGGATTTCTCCGCGAAGATCTTCGACATCATGAGATGACAGCCGGTGGAGAGACAGAGCGGACATTCCGCAAGCTCCTCGAGCGTCGGTGTGGTGATTCCTTTCAGAAAAATAGAATTTTCTGCGGTCACACAGACGATCTTTTCTTTGCGGCGGAACAGGACGTCAAAGTTATTCTGGTGGATCGGGGGAACCGAAAGGATCCCGAGCTCTGCAATGCCTGAGAGAAGCTGCTGCGACTGCTCCGTGATGCCGCCTTCATGGATCTCATAATTGATGAGAGGGAAGAGGCGATGAAAAGGCTCGAGACATTCCTTGATGAAGACAGCCGCTCTGGAATTGGCAACCGTGAAGCGCAGCGTCCCCTTGCTGCCGTCGCTGACATCTCCGATCTCATTCTTGGCCATATCTTCCAGAGAGCAGATGTATTTCGCTTTGTGGTAGAGGATGCGGCCTGCATCGGTCAGGATGAGGTGCTTGCTGCCGCGTGTCGTGATGATGAGCTTCGTGCCGAAATAATTCTCCAGCGACTTCACCTGCTTCGAGAGTGCAGGCTGCGCGATGTGGATATATTCTGAGGCGGCCGTCATGCTGCCCGCTTCGACGATGGCAAGAAAATTTCTGTAATTATCAATTTCCATATAAATCTCCTTTGCATTCAGATCATGTCTGCCAGGATAGGAAAAGAATGCACATAGGAATCATGGTCCCATATATTATATAAGAAATAACTAATAAGTGCAATCATAAACGCTAATGAATAGCAAATGTGAGGAGCGCGCTGTCATTTTCAGATTTGCATGACTTTCATTCCTGTAAGTATCAATGATTTTCTTCGGATAACTAAAATTCCTATCAGATATTTTTAATTTTGCGATAAATTTTGTATCATATAGCCAAGTTAAATCCCATGTCTGCCAGGACAGGAAAACGCCGCAAGGCCAATTTCATAAAGGAGTGATGGAAAATGTTAGCAAAACACACAACCCCATTTGACAGAATTTTTACCCATCGGCTTGATGCAGCCAGCCAGTATCTTCATGATAAGGAACAGACTCGCCAGTTCACCGATACCATTCAGGGCAATGAGCTGACTCTGTCTCAGCTTGAAACATTGCACAGAAGAAAACTGAGCTTCATCGGTCACCTTCATTAAAATATACATGGGCGCAGGACAGATCGCCTACAGCCCATCATCTTCCCCTTGTTTGAAAGCTGTCTCACTATAATGTATTTCATCCTGTTACCTTCCTCAGCTTGAATGCAAGATGGCTTGCCTAAAGGACCCGTTCAGCGGCGGGTCCTTTTTTTATGGGATGGGGCATGGGAGATACCGCCTGGCAGCCGATGATCCCTCTCGCAGGGTCGTGACAAAATGAAAGCGAGAGATTTTTCATTGGCGGAGAAACAAGGTTCGTCAGCGGAAAAGCCGCCCAAGGGCTCATTGGTCGGTGCCGCATCTGCGCAGCAAGAGCAATAACATATTCCGTGCAAGCATAAATGCGGCAGAAAGAAGAACTACCAAACCAACTGGAATGAGAAGATAAATAGGAGCACTTAAAATTCCTATCATATATTTTTAATTTACTCACATAAATGCTATGCTTTCCCTGTCAGTTGTTCTTGCTGCTTTTTCAGAAAGGAGGTTCACGTGACAGAACAAAAAGGGAACACCGGATTGGACCTGTTGCCACTCATGAAGGAATGGGATAAAAATTACTATTTCCGGTTCATAGAGACAGATCAATCAAATTTCGGACTCATCAGTACCTATGGTCACTATGAAGATTGGCAGCCGGTCAGCATCGTGTATCCCGAAAAAGAATCCCGCTTCATAAAAAAGGGGAAAACGTAATGAGAATTTTGAAGAGCAACTCTCCACATATATTTCTTAGAAGGATATAGATTCCTTCCTCAGATTCACACCCATAGGAGGATGTAAGAACGTTATGGATTTCTTAATCGCGATGGATCCAGCAGTGAAATGTCTGCTGCTTCTGCTTGTCGTCGCCATTCTTTTCGTTACCGAAAAGATTCCGCTGGCGGTCACCTCGATCGCTTCTGCTGTTTGCTGTTGGCTGCTCGGGCTGGTACCGCTCAAAGAGGTATTCCTCGGTCTCGCTGATTCTACTGTCGTGCTCTTCGGCGGCATGTTCGTCGTCGGTGCGGCGATGTTCTACACGGGTCTGGCCCAGGACATCGGCGCCCGTATCGTCAAGGTTTTCGGTACCAGTGAGACGAAGCTGATGATCGGCGTCATGATCATCGCAGCTGTCATGTCTGCCTTCCTCTCGAATACCGGCACCACGGCCTGCCTCATTCCGGTCATCATCGGCGTCTGCAAAGAAGCAAATCTTTCGCCATCCCGTATTCTCATGCCTCTGGCATTTGCTGCCGGTCTCGGCGGTACCTGCACACTGATCGGTACGCCGCCAAACATCATTGCAAACGTGGCTCTGAAAACCGCCGGTATGCCTGAGCTGCAGTTCTCCTTCTTTGAATATGCATATATCGGTATTCCGATCACCATTTGCGGCATCATCTATATGCTGCTCGTCGGTCGTCACATCCTTCCGGAAGTGAAGGTGGATGACTCCTTCGCAAAGACGGCAGAAGTCGAACAGGAAATCGAAGCGAACGAAACCACCAAGACCAAGAAGATCATCTGCGGTGTCATCATGCTCGGCGTCATCGTCACCATGGCAACGGACCTTGTTCCGCTGGAAATCGCGGCTGTCATCGGCGCACTCCTCTGCGTTGTTACCGGCTGCCTTACAGAACGTCAGGCCTATGACTCCATCGACTGGGTCACCATTTTCCTCTTCGCCGGCATGATCCCGATGGCTACTGCCATGAATACCTCCGGTGCAGGCAAGATGATCGCGACCTTCACTGTCGCAGCTATGGGCGGTAACCCGTCTCCTTATCTCATCACCGCTGTTCTTTTCATCCTCGCAGTCATCCTGACCCAGTTCATGAGTAACACCGCCTCCAAGGCTCTGCTTTGCCCGGTAGGTATCGCTCTGGCTACCCAGGTCGGCGCTTCCCCAAGAGCAGTCCTCATGGCGATCCTCATCGCTTCCTCCTGCGCATTTGCTACCCCTGTCGGCACTCCGCCAAACACCCTTGTGCTTGGTCCTGGCAAGTACTCCTTCATGGACTATGTCAAAGCCGGCTCCGGCCTTGTGGTGGTCTGCTTGATCGTATCTGTCATCGTCATCCCGATCGTATGGCCATTCTTCCCGAACTAATAAACATATATTAGTAAAATATAATAATAAGAAATAATCTCCTCCTTTTATGCCCGCTGGATATGACTCATCCGGCGGGCTTTTTCTTTTTGGGGGAAGTTGGTTGGTCGTTGTCTTGGCACTAGTGACTGGTGACTGGGATTCTCTGGTATCGTCATCCCGAGCGTAGCCGAGGGATATTTACTGCACTGTGGGAATCAGCGTGTATGCGCTGAGGGGAAACGATGTCCTGGTGCTGCCTCACATCAGGCGTTGAGCGTTCTGCAATAAAGACCCTCGGCTACGCTCGAAATGACGATGCACGCGAAGCGCTATCAAAACTCCGCAGCGCTTCTGATTATTATGCGCTGCACCAACACGTTTGAACCCGTAGAACCTGCTGAACCTCTTTCGCAAATAATCAAGGGGCAGCACGCCCCATGGGCTAACCCCGAACCCTGAACCCTTTTTCCCTTGCCTATTTCTCTTCCAGCTTTTATAATGAAAGAAATGGCATGATGTATCCTACAGTCTTTCAAGGAGGCGTTTGAATGAATCGTCAATGGATGAAAGCAGGAGCTGCCCTTCTCACTTTGGCAGCATTGGGAGTCACGGCTGGCTGCGGGGGAGCGCCCGCAAAGAGCAGCCCGGAGAAAGCAGCGGCATCAGGAGCCGCGGAACGGACACTGAAGGTCGCCTGTATCGCGACATATCCGCCCTTTGTCTATAAGGATAAAGAAGATAAGATCATCGGCTTTGATGTGGATATCACGAATGCAGTCGCCAAAGAAATGGGAGCGAAGACCGAGTACAAGAGCATGCCTTTTGACCAGATCGTACAGGCCGTCGCAGACAATAAGGCTGATATCGCCGTTGCAGCCTGTGATATGACGCAGGACCGCGCAGATAAGGTGAATTTCTCCTCGATCTACTACAATAAGGAAAGCGTTTCCATCCTGTCTCGCAAGGATGATGAACGTATCCATGGCTCGCAGGACCTCTCCGGAAAGACCGTCGCTGTAGAGAAGGGCACTGTCTATGTGACGGCGGCCAAGCAGCTCGGCGCGACAGTGAAGGAGTATGACTATCATGACCAGCTCATTCAGGCCGTGGAGAGCAAGGAGGCTGATGCGCTTATCCTCGATAAGCCTGTCGCTCTCTTCTACATGACGCATGGAGCAGCGGACAAGCTCCGCTCCGCCGGCATCATTTCCGGCAGCGGCGGCTTCGTCATGCTTCTCAATAAGAAAGACCCTGCGCTCCAGAAAGAAGTGAATGAAGCACTGGGCAAGCTCATGAATAATGGAGAATATGATAAGATCTATGACAAATGGTTTGCCGATACGAATTTTGAAAAAGAACCTGATGTGAAAAAATAGGTAAGCGTGAAAAGGATTCTCTCATGACGAGGGGATCCTTTTTTGCTGGGTTCAGGGGTAGCCAGTGGGGCGTGCTGTCTCTTGATAGGGGATGAAATCTCTGCTCGAATGACGAGTGAGGAATTAGGAGTGAGGAGTGAGGAGTGAAGGTGGCGGCTTCGCCGCGAGTATATATGGGGCGATGCCCAAAGGTTTGCAATGGCAGGTTTTCCGCGTATCGCCAGCCTTCCCCGTATCGTCATCCCGAGCGCAGCCGAGGGATCTTTCTTGCACTGCGGTCAGTATCACATAAACACTGGCAGGGAAACGATGCCTTGTTGCTACGTGTTTTTGCGTTCACATAGTCGTAGTTTGTCGGTCTGCAAGGAGGATTTCTCGCTGCGCTCGAAATGACGATACGGGAGCCCGGGGTCTTCTAGCTACCAGGCACAAGTCCCTAGCTACTCATCCCTGCTTTCAAATTTTTTAGGGCAGCCATTCCTCGTATCGTCATCCCGAGCGCAGCCGAGGGATCTTTCTTGCACTGCGGTTAGTATCACATAAGCACTGGCAGGGAAGCGATGCCTTGTTGCTGCGTGTATCTGCGTTCACATAGGCGTCGTTTGTCGGTCTGCAAGGAAGATTTCTCGCTGCGCTCGAAATGACGATACGGGAGACCGAGGTCTTCTAGTCACCAGCCACTTGAGGCTACTCATCCCTGCTTTTCAAATTGGCGGAGAAGCCGCCACCTTCCTCATTCCGCAGCCCTGATTTTCCGGAACCCCGAACCCTATTCATTTCCCCATTGTAATCCCTGCCTAAATCGAATATAATGAAATAAGTTATCGATTGTATACGAGAAAATGCGCATACAAGTTTACAATATATCATGAGGTGATCAAATGAGTGAATTACTTCGCGTGGAGAATCTCCACGTATCTGTAGGCGGGAAAGAGCTCCTTCACGGCATTAACCTCACCGTGAATCAGGGAGAAGTCCATGTCATTATGGGTGTCAATGGGGCAGGCAAGTCGACGCTGCTTCACGCCATCATGGGAAATTCTGTCTATCAGATCACTGAGGGTCATATATACTTCGAAGGAGAGGACATCACAAAGCTTTCTGTCGATAAGAGAGCGAAGCTCGGTATCTTTCTGTCTTTCCAGAACCCGATCTCGGTCGCCGGCATCACGATGGAGAATTTCATCCGTACCGCGAAGACGACGATTTCCGGGAAGCAGCAGCGGCTTTTCCCTTTCAAGCGTCTCATGCGCCAGCGCATGGAAGACCTCGCCATGGATCCGTCCTACGCAGACCGCTACCTGAATGACGGCTTCTCCGGCGGGGAACGCAAGAAGAGCGAGATCCTGCAGCTTAGGATCCTCGATCCGAAGCTCGCGATGCTCGATGAAACAGACTCGGGACTCGATGTCGATGCTGTCCGCATCGTATCGAAGAATATTTCTGCGTATCATAAGGAAGGAAATGCGATCCTTCTCATCACCCATCTGAACCAGATCCTGAAATTTATCCAGCCGGAATTCGTCCACGTCCTGATCGATGGCAGGATCGTGAAGGAAGGCGGACCGGAGCTCGTGGATGAGATCGAGACCAATGGCTTCGATGTCTATCGCAGCGAGGTGTGACTATGGCAGAAGAGAAAGTCAGAAGCCAGGTCGAAGATATCAATCGCAGCATCTATGACGTCAAGGACAAGGTGGAATTTTCCTATAAAGCAGAGACAGGTCTTACGGAAGAGATCATTCGCGAGATCTCGGCCAAAAAGGAAGAACCGGAATGGATGCTCGAGAAACGGTTAAAGGCTCTTGCGATTTACGATCAGCTGGACTTCCCGCCGTGGGGACCGGATATTTCCGAGCTGGATATGCAGCACATCGATACCTATGTGCGTCCGAAGACGGACATGAAAGCGAGCTGGGAGGATCTCCCCGAGAATATCCGTGACACCTTTGACCGTCTCGGCATCCCGGAAGCGGAGAAGAAATCGCTCGCCGGTGTCGGCGCGCAGTACGACTCGGAAGTGGTCTATCACAATATTCAGAAAGAGCTGGAAGAGCAGGGCGTCATCTACGTTGATTTTGAGACGGCTGTGAAGAAATACCCGGAGCTCATCAAGCCGTACTTCGGGAAGCTGATCACACCGAATTATCATAAATTTGCGGCACTGCACTATGCCGTCTGGTCCGGCGGCTCCTTCGTCTATGTGCCGAAGGGTGTCCATGTGAAGATGCCGCTCCAGAGTTATTTCCGTCTGAATGCACCGGGCGCAGGACAGTTCGAGCATACGCTCATCATCGTCGAAGAGGGGGCGGACTGCCACTTCATCGAAGGCTGCTCGGCACCTCGTTACAATGTGGCCAATCTCCACGCCGGCGCCGTCGAGCTGTATGTGAAAAAAGGCGCGACGCTGCGCTACTCGACCATTGAAAACTGGTCGAAGAACATGTACAACCTGAACACGAAGAAGTCTCTCATCGATGAAGACGGACACATGATCTGGGTATCCGGCTCCTTCGGCTCTCATACCTCCTGCCTGTATCCGGATACGGTACTCCGGGGCGACCGTGCGACCTGTGAATTCACCGGCATCACCTTTGCCGGAAAGGGACAGTATCTCGATACCGGCTCGAAGGTCGAAGCCCTCGGGAAGGATACCTCCCTCACCGTGAATTCGAAATCGATCTCCAAGGGCGGCGGCACGGCCATCTACCGGGGCGTCGTCTACATCGGGCCGAAAGCTACGGGAACAAAGGGCTCTATCAGCTGCGAATCCCTGATGCTCGACAATGAGTCCCGCTCGGATACGATCCCGGATATCATCATCGAGAATGATGATATCGATCTCGGGCATGAAGCCAAGATCGGCCGCATCCCGGATGAAGATATTTACTACCTCATGAGCCGCGGCCTTTCCGAAGAAGACGCCAAAGCCATGCTGGTTCGCGGCTTTGCAGAGCCGATTTCTAAAGAACTGCCGCTGGAATATGCGGTAGAAATGAACCGCCTCATCGATCTTGAATTCGAAGGCGCGATTGGTTAAGGAGGGCATCATGGAAGAAATCAGAGTCAACCGTCTGCCGCTTCTCACCTATCGGTATCTGCATACGAATGATACGCCGCTTTCCTTTGAAACGCCGAAAGGGAAAGGCAGCTTCACCTTCTCCGACATGACCCATGTCAAAGAAGGCGGCATGCTTCCCGAAGATTTCGATGGCGCATCGAAGGAGACGGTGCTCACTGCAGAAAAAGGCAGTCAATATACCATCACCATCCCCCAAGGGAAGGATGCTCATCTCGTCATCAATGTCCATGCGGAAGAGGGCGCGGCGGCAGCCTTTCTTTTCCGGCTCGAAAAGGGTGCGTCCCTTTCCCTTACATGGAAGCTCACGGGTGGAGACAGGGAAGGAACCTGCGTCCTTGCTGCGTACTATGAGCTTGCGGAGGATGCAAGGCTCCACGTATCGCGCCTGGAAAGCGGCCTCACCAAGACCATCATCTATGACCAGCGTCACAGTGTACTCGCCGCTCGTGCCCGTGCCGACTTCTATGCGGCCGAGCTCGGCGGAGAGAAGATCATCGTTCACAGCTATGGAAAGCTCTCCGGCGATGCGTCCGAGATGAATGAAAGAGCCATCTATGCCGGCCGCGGGAGGCAGCATCTCGACTTCTTCTACCACATCGATCATGTGGGGAAGAAGACGAAGGCAGAGATCGACCTCAAAGGCGCACTGGCGGATGAGTCGAAGAAGATTTTCCGCGGTACGCTCGACTTCAAGCGTGGCTGCGCCGGATCCGTGGGCGACGAAGGCGACTTCGCCATCCAGCTCGATCCGAAGACGAAAAACATTTCCCTCCCGCTTCTTCTCTGTACCGAGGATGACGTACAGGGCAATCATGCATCCAGCGCAGGGCAGCTTGACCAGAATACCATCTACTTCCTGATGAGCCGCGGCTTCACCTTGGAAGAAGCCCGCCGCATCGTGGTCGAAGCTCTGATCCGTCCCATCATCGACGGTATGGATGAGACCATCCGAGAAGAAGTCCTGACGGCTGTCAGAGAGAAGCTTGATAGAGAATAACGGGTTAGCCCCCTGGGGGGGCTCGCCCCTTGATTACGTTTGAAAGCCTCGATTGAATGAGAAATTAGAAATGAGAAATGCGAAATGGTGGTGCGGCGCATAAAAATATGGAAGCGCCGCGAGTATAAATAATGGCGATGCCATGAGCTGGAATTCCAGTCACCAGTCACCAGTCACCAGTCACTAGTCACTAGTCACTTGAGACTCCTAATCCCTAGTTACTCATCCCTGCTTTCAAACTTCAGGGCTCGCTTTAAATGAGAAATGAGGAATGAAGGTGGCGGCTTCGCCGCAAATATATATTTTGCAGCGTAGCTGCCACTACAACCCTGAACCCTGAACCCTGAACCCTAAGGCACTTGCATGAAATGTTTGAATCAGGTGCTACACATATATTTGGAGGAATCATGAACAGCGAACTTATTCGAAATGATTTTCCTATTTTGAAAACCAAGGTCGGCGGTCATCAGATCGTCTACTTTGATAATGCTGCCACCACGCAGCGCCCGCTTCCCGTCGTCAATGCGGTCTTAGACTATACCACCCATGAAAATGGGAATCCGCACAGAGGCGCGCACATCTTTGCGATTTCCGCCTCGGAAGCCTACGATACCTCGAAGGAGGTCGTCCGTGACTTCATCCACGCCAGAAGCGAAAAGGAGATCATCTACACCAGAAATACCAGCGAATCCTTGAACCTCGTAGCCCGTTCCTATGGGGAGACACATCTCAAGGCAGGCGATCATATCCTGATCACCATCGCAGAACATCACTCAAACCTTGTCACCTGGCAGCGCGTCGCCCAAAAGACAGGGGCGACACTGGACTATATCTACGTCGACAAGGAAACCGGCCATTTCCCGGAAGAAGAGCTGAAAAAGATCGACGATCCGAGAGTGAAGCTCTTCGCCTTCGCCGAAGTATCGAATGTCCTTGGCATCGACTTCGATCCGAAGCCCCTCATCCAGAGAGCCCACGCGCATGGCGCGATCGTCGTCTTAGACGGTGCGCAGTCCACGCCGCATAAGCCTGTCGACGTACAGGACTTAGACTGCGACTTCTTCGCCTTCTCCGGACACAAAATGTGCTCGATGGGCGGCATCGGCGTCCTCTATGGCAAGGAAGAGCTCTTGAACGACATGGAGCCCTTCCTGATGGGCGGCGACATGATCGAAGATGTCCATGAGCAGGAAACCACCTACGCCGAGCTTCCAGCCAAATTCGAAGCCGGCACACAGTATGTCGAAGGCGCTGTCAGCCTTGTCGCAGCCATCCGTTATATACAGGCCATCGGCTTTGACGAGATCCGCGCACAGGAAAAACGCCTCGTCACCCGCTGCCTGGAAGGCATGAAGAAGCTCCCCTTCATTCACATCATCGGACCGACGGATCCGGAAGAAAAAGAAGGGCTCGTCGCTTTCGAAGTCGAAGGCGTCCATCCGCATGACGTCGCACAGATCCTCTCTGCGGAAGGCATCTGCATCCGCACCGGACACCACTGCGCCCAGCCGCTCCACATCTACCTTGGCATCAATGCCTCCTGCCGTGCCAGCTTCTATTTCTACAACACGGAAGAAGAAGTGGACTACTTCCTCGAAAAGCTCAAGGATGTCCGGAAAGTCATGGGGTATGACGACTGATGGAACTCAAACAGCTTTATACTGACCTGATCCTCGAATACAACAAGGATAAGAGCAACAAACGCAAGATCGAATGCCCGACTGTCCATGAGCACGGACATAACCCGAGCTGCGGCGATGACATCGATATCGAGGTCAAGATCAAGGACGGCGTCATCGAAGATCTCGCCTACACCGGCAGCGGCTGCGCCATCAGCCAGGCCTCGACCGCGATGATGGCTGAGCTCCTGCAGGGGAGAACCATCCCGGAAGCCCTTCGCCTCTGCCGTCTTTTCCTCGATATGATCCGCGGCAACGTGACGGATGAAAGCGAGCTCGAAGAGCTCGAAGCCGCTATCACGCTGAAGGATATTTCCAAGATGCCCGTCCGTGTCAAGTGCGCGACCTTAGGCTGGCATACGCTCGAAATGGCGCTCGAAAAAATAGAAAAAGAACTCACGAAGTAACACAGAGCCCCCGGCCGCATAGCGGTGCGGGGGCTTTTTGTGCCGAAAAGGAGTGGAAAGGGAAAAGATTCCTCATCCTATCATCTAAACTCATTATTGTCCTAAATCTAATATAGAAATTTGACAATACGAGATTTATGATTCATAATAAAACACATAAAAACAATAATAATGCACTTCAGATAGTTTAATATAATGAGAACCTGCAGGTCCGAAGCCGGGCTTGTTTTCAGGTTTTCATTTTTTATTTTCTATCAGTGTTTTTTACGCAGTCGTCGATAGGGGCTGTTCAGGGTCTATGAAATCGTCTGCGTTATTTATAAGAGAGAAGGATATATATGAAAAAGGATGTCAAATGTTTGCTCTCAGCGCTTGTCTTTGCCGGAATTTCATGGGGGGGGTACGGAATAGCGTCTGCTGCCGGTGAAGCAGTGTATGAGCTGAATCCGGTTGTCGTGACGGCAACGAGAACGGAGAAGATGGATGTGGATGTGCCGGCCACTACGACGGTCATTACGGCGAAGGATATTCAAGATAAAGGCTATGTCAGCGTTTTTGATGCACTTGAACATACCGTAGGGGTCGATAGTTATAACTATAGCGCCGGTGGTGGTGATGACCTCGGTGGATCCATGAGCCGTTTCTATATTCGTGGGATGGATAAAGGGACATTGGTTCTCGTCAATGGTGCGCCGATCAATGTGATGAATTACAGCTCAACAGAAGGCGTTCCTGTCGATGCGGTAGAAAAGATCGAAGTGATCAAGGGGTCGAATTCTGTACTTTATGGTGCGGAAGCTATGGGTGGTGTCGTAAACATCATTACGAAGCATGGCGGAAAACCGAGTGCATCGATTTCCGCAAAATATGGTAATTATAATTCCGGTTATCAGGTGGGAGTGACCGGTGAAAGGTATACCGCTTATTTTACTCGCGATTTTGAAGATGAATTTGAAGATGCAGCTAGAATTTTCCCTAATTCTAAATATAACTGGACAAATGGAAAGGGCCGAAAGAGCAGCCTTTATTTGTCGACGCAGCTAAATGATCGATTAACGCTGGACTGGTCTCATGTGGATAAAAATAAAAAGAGATCGGCCTTCAAAGTCATTGATGGAAAGAAAACGGATACCTATTATAGTTATGGTATTTACGATTATGATACGCAGCGGAATAACATCAATTTGATCTATAATGACAAAGACCGTGAGTTTAAATCTGTTTTGGCGTATAACAGCAGAAGAATAGATACGAAGCAATATAAAAATGGTCGAGCACCTGCGGTGCGTGGCACGAATTATGATGTGTACGGGATCACTTTTGATAATCAGAAAACATGGCATTTCAATAACGGGAAGGACAACCTGACTAGTGGAGTCACCTTTAAGAGAGAACACTACAAAGCACTGGCTACACCGTCTGATCGTATTCATCGAGATGCTTACAGTATTTATTCTTCTTATGATCATCAGTTCAGCGATAAACTTTCTACCATCATTGGTGCGCGTGGTGAGTTTGTCAAAGGAAATGGCTGGGATAAAGAGCAGAATGTATTCCTTCCGCAGTGGCAGATGCTTTACAAGCTGAATGATAGCTGGAGCTTGTACTCCAATATTGGGAAATCCTTCGATATGCCGTCGATCAATTCCAAATTCTATTCGAAGAAGACAAAAGCGATCGATTATCAGCCACAGAAAGGCTGGTCTTATGAAATCGGCTCAAAATATGTTAAGGACAAGGATAGCGTAAAGATCGCCCTCTTCCATATGAATATTGATAATTACTTCAAGTGGGTCAAGGAAAGCCAGATCATTCCTAGTGGCAGTGACAGCAATGTGCAGATCAATGGAGGCGAGTTCAAAAATACAGGTCTGGAAGCTGAATGGACGCATAAGATCAATGAGAACTGGCAGTATAATCTGGGGGTAAGCTGGTCGGATCCAAAGCTGAAGAGCAAATGGGTAGTGGGCCATGAGAATGAATGGATGCAGGAGGCGGCGAAGCTGCAGACCAATGCCGGAGTACAGTATTCCGATAAAAAATGGACGGCCAATCTGAACCTGTTCTTTACAGGAGAAAGAGAATACTCCTATTATACAAATAAAGGGGCTATTGCTAAGACTCACGGCAACTATGACCACGCCATTCCGAACAGAGTCAATCTGACGTCCTCTATTTCATATGCTCCCAATGATAGTCATCGCATCACACTGAATATGTACAATTTGCTTGATCGGCACAACAACTGCATCAATGAAAATGAAAACTATGATCTTCCATTCAACTGGACACTGACCTATAAATATTCTTTCTGATCGCAGTGAACACAAAAGCGGCTGACAGCCAAAGGCTGCCGCCGCTTTTTATTTGATGAGCCCAAAGGAAGCTATGTGGAAAAGAATTCTTTTTACGATACTTGCCGCGCTGGCATCGATCCTTCTTCCTGCCTGCTCGGTCACGCCCGCTCCGCAAAGCGAGACGCGAAGCATGACGGACGATGCCGGGCGCACTATATCCGCGCCCATCCATCCCACGCGCATCGTTTCTCTCACGTATGGGACGGATGAGATACTGACGTCGCTTCTTTCCCCTGGGCGCATTGCCGCCTACTCGAAGTATGCGGGGGATGACGGGATCAGTTTCCTCACCAAGGACGAGGTCAGCCGGGTCGGGCGGACGGTCGATATGGAGCCGGAGCATATTTTGGGGCTTGCGCCGGATCTGGTGATCGCTTCGACGTCTACGCCCATGCAGACGGTCGAGGTACTTACGCACTCGGGGATCCCTGTCTATGTTTCCGCCATCCCGACGACGGTAGAGGACATGAAGGAGAAGGTGCGCGGCGTCGCGAAAGCAGTCCACGAAGAGGAGAAGGGGGAGACGCTGGTTTCTGACATGGAGTCGAAGCTGTCCGCTCTTGCGTCCAAGCTCTCGGCGGTTTCACCGGATAAGGAGCGGGTGGCTCTCGGCATGTCATTTCGCGGGATCCTGGGCAAGAAGGGGACGCTTTTTTCGGATGTCCTTCGTCTCGCGCATGTGAAGGATGGGGCAGCGGTGTATGAGGTGCCGAAGGGGGCGGATGCGTACCTTTCTTTGGAGATCCTCCCGAAGATCAATCCGGATGTGATCCTTCTTCCCACCTGGCGGGTGAAGGCGGGGGATGATACGAAGGCCTTCGAGGAAGGACTTCTGTCAAATCCTGCTCTTCGCGAGGTGACGGCGGTCAAAGAGAGGCGTCTCGTGCCTTTTTCGGAGAAGTACAAGTACGTCATGAGCCAGCATGTCGTGGACGCGGTGGAAGCGGCGGCGCGGGCGGTGTATCCGGAAGTGTTTGCGACTAGTGACTAGGGATTAGGGGCTAGGACATTTCACCCCTTCTCGCATTTCGCCCGTTTGTATTTTTGCTTGACTGATGAATGGGATGATTGAATGAGGCATAAGGAGACTCACCTATGACACCCAAAATCATTTATATGACGAATATTGATCGTCGTTATTTCATGATGCGCCGTGCGCTTGACGAATTGATCGCGGATGGAGAGATGACCGCATCCTCACAGGTCGTAAAGACGGAGGATGGCTCTGTGTGGAGCGCATCGTGGGAAGAAAAACTACGCGGGAGCGCACTGGTCATGATCCGTTTCATGGGAAATACGATCCGTACGAAGTTTTGGACGGCGTGTATGCATTTTCTCTCGCGGGAAGGGATCCCATATTACATGGATGCGGCGGGATCGGCAGAGGAGGAGTGCATAGAGCGGGTCGCGGCAAAGGACATCGAGGCTATGAAGGCGTACTCGTTCTATGGGGGTCTGACGAATTACAAGAATCTGTGGCTCTATGCGCGTTCCCTTTTTGATCAGGGGATGCCTGATGCGGAGCCGCCTTCGCCGATCTGCTGGGCGGGGATCTATCATCCGGGGATGGCGAAGAAATTCATGACGGATCTTTCCCTGTATGAGAAGGCTTTCCTGCAGGCGGGGCGTCCGACGCTGGGGCTTCTCTTCTATCGGGATGAGTGGATCTGGGATGACCTGCATTACCAGAAGGCATTCATAGAGGAGGCGGAGCGGCAGGGGCTGAATGTCATCGCAGTCTTCACGAATGGTCTGCCGGATCCGAAGCTGGGGATGCCGACGATCCGTGAGGTGTTTGAGAAGTATTTCATGAAGGAGGGAAAGCCTCTCGTCGATGCCATCGTGAATGTGATGAAGTTCTCCTTTACGACGTCGGGGTCGATCTCCATCAAGGCGCTGGAAGAAATGGGCGTCCCTGTGCTGGAGGCCTACTCTCTGATCGCTCCGAAGGAGGAGTGGGAGGCTTCGCCGGAGGGGATGAATGCGATGGAGATCTCCATCTCGGTCACGATGCCGGAGTTTGATGGGATCATCCACGGGATGCCGATCGCTGCGAAGCATGTGAAGGAGGATGGGGAGGTGGAGTACCTGCCCATCCCCGAGCGTATGCGTGCGATGGTCTCGCGGGCGGGGGCATGGGCGAGACTCCACAGGAAACCGAATGCGGAGAAGAAGATCGCGATCATTTTTCACAATTACCCGCCGAAGAATTCGAACATTGGGAGTGCGTATGGTCTGGACAGCATCGAGAGCGTGCGCCGTCTGCTCGGCTTCATGAAGGAGGCCGGCTATCAGGTCGATTTCATCCCGGAGGACACGGAGACCTTCATGAAGCGGCTGACGGCGCAGGCGACGAATGACCGCTCGATGCTGACGGAGGAGCAGGAGGCGGCGTGTCAGAAGGTCCAAAAGAAGCTCTACTGTGATCTCTTTGCTGCCTTCCCCGAAGAGACGCGGCGGCAGATGGAGAAGGACTGGGGAAAGGCGCCTGGCAGGGTCATGACGACGGAGTCGGGCGATATTCTGGTACCGGGGCTGATGGACGGGCATATTTTCCTCACGGTGCAGGCGCCGCGCGGGTATGGCTTTGATGCGTCGAAGATCTATCATGATCCTTTTATCGCACCGACGCATCAGTACCTGGCATACTATCAGTGGATCCGTGATGTATGGGGAGCTGATGCCGTGGTCCATGTGGGGACGCATGGAAATCTGGAATGGCTTCCGGGGAAAAGTGCGGGGATGGATAGAGGAAGCTATCCTGATCTGGCTCTGGGAAGCCTGCCGAATATCTATCCCTACCATATGACGATCACGGGAGAGGGAATCCAGGCGAAGCGGCGCGGCGGTGCATGTCTTGTGGATCATTTGCCTGCACCGATGGAAGAGGCAGGGACGTATGAGGAGCTGGCTGAGCTGGAGCAGGCGATGGATGAGTACGCGCATTTTGAGAAATCGGAACCGGAAACGGCGAAGCGGCTGGTACCACGGATCCGTGAGCTTGCGGAGAAAGCAAGTCTGGACGGGGAGGTGCCGTATACGGAAGCGGATCTGGCAGGGTATCTTTCGCGCCTTCACTGCTATATCGAGGATCTTAAAAATAGCGAGTGCCATGTCGGACTGCACATTCTGGGAGAGATGCCGAAGGGGGAAACGCTCATCCATGAAATATTGGCTCTTCTTCGTCTGCCGAATGGTGACATCCCCTCGATCTGTGAGCTGCTGGCTGAGGAGGAGGGGATATCCGTAGATACGCTGTTGGGACAGGCACAGACACTGTATCCGAATGGTCTCACCGGGGGCGAGTGGATGGCTCGTCTACAGAAGAAGGCAGAGGGTCTGGTCCGCAAGCTGGCAGAAATGCATTTCGACAAAGAGAAGGCGAAGGCACTGGGGACAGAGAGGGAGCAGCCGCTGCTTCGTTTCGTTTGTGAGGAGGTATATCCGCGCCTTGTAGAGACAAAAAAGGAAATGGAGCATACCCTTCGCGGGCTTTCTGCCCGTTACATTGTGCCGGGGATCTCCGGCTCTCCGCACGCGGGCGGTGTCTCTCTTCTGCCGGCAGGGGTGAATTTCTACGGCATTGATCCGCGGCGTCTGCCGACAAGGACGGCATGGGAGGTGGGGAAAGAGCTTGGGGATCAGGTCATCTCGCAATATATCGAGAGCGAAGGACGGTATCCGGAAAGCGTCGGCATGGTTTTCTGGTCGGGCGCGAATATGCGAAGTCACGGGCAGTGCATCGCGGAATTTCTCTATCTCATGGGCATCCGTCCTATCTGGGAGCCGGGCAGCCTCTATGTGAAGCGTTTGGAGCCCATTCCCCTGTCGGAGCTGCAGCGTCCGCGCATCGATGTGACGGCGCGCATCAGCGGCCTTTTCCGCGATACCATGCCCTCTGTCATCTCGCTCATGGACAGGGCGGTGCTGCTCGCTGCCTCTCTTGCGGAGAATGACGAGGATAATTACGTCAGGAAACATATTTCTGAGGACAGCCGGATCATGGAAGAGAAAGGCTCGTCCAAGGAAGAGGCGTGGCGGGAGGCTGCGTACCGCATCTTCGGGGATGCCCCGGGGACATATGGTGCAGGCGTTGCGGCGCTTCTGGAGGAGAAAAATTGGGACAGCCTCGATGACCTCGCGAATGTTTTCATCCGATGGGGCGGTCATGCCTATGGATCGAAGTCAAATGGCAGCTACAAGCCGGAGCTCTTCCGTGAGCGTCTCTCGCATATGGAAGTCACCATCAAGAATGAGGATAACCATGAGACCAATATGATGTCATCGGATGACTACAATGCTTATCACGGCGGCCTCATCGCAGCGGTCAGAAGCTGTTCGGGGAAGAAACCGCATGCCTACGAAGGGGACAGCAGCGATCGGAGCCGCATCAAGGTACGCACTGTCGAAGCGGCAGCGAAGCGCATTTTTCGCACGGAGACTGTGAATCCGAAATTCATCGAAGGCCTTATGCAGCATGGCTACAAAGGCGCGGCAGATCTTTCGAATCGCGTCGCCGTCAGTTTCCAGTGGGATGCGACGAGCGATGTCATGGAGGACTGGATGTATGAGAAGCTCTCCGCCGCCTATGCCCTGGATCCCAAGGTGCAGGACTGGATGAAGCGTGTGAATCCCTGGGCGCTTAGCCGCATCACTGAGACGCTCCTTGAGGCAGCGCGGCGAGGTCTGTGGCAGGCCAAAGAAGAGACTGTGGATGCTCTCGAGAAGCTGTATCTTGAGGTCGAAGGCGAGATCGAGGAGGAATAAGGAAACGCTGATTAAATCACAGAATCAGATTTCATATGGATTTTTATACATAGCGTCGTCGACATTCTCCTTAAATAGCTCGCTATTCGCGTCGAATGTCTCCTTGCTCTGTATAAAAATCCAAGAATGAAATCCGATAACGATTTAATCAGTGTTTCCTAAGAAAACGCTGATCGGATCGTAAAACGATCGGATCAGCGTTTTTTCACGGAATGGCATTGTCTGTGCCATTGTCACAAAATATCCAGATCCTCATAAGCGGGGCGCATCACATATGTTCCTGTCTTATCGATGAGCCCCCATTTGCCTTTGACCTTGACGCCGGCGAGACCGGAGGAGAAGGGAGTGACGTCGGAAAAGGTGTCGTCATGAGGGAAGGCTTCATGACCCGCAGGCGTGAGGAAGCTCCAGCCGCTCTTTGTCTTGACGGGAAGGAGGCCTTCTCCTGCTTTCGATACGGCGAGGTAGAGGGGGGCGGTGAGGCGTGTCCCGTCTTTGTCTGCGATGCCCCATTTGCCCTCTTCCTTATAACCGAAAAGACCACTGCCCAAGGATCGGATCTCCTTATAGGAGAATGGCAGAATCTCGTGACCATCTTCCATGGAGAGGAGGCCCCATTTCTTGTTTTCGTCTTTGGCGAGAAGTACGCCGTCTTCCTCATCGGGGAGGAGACCGGTATAGATGGTATGAGCGATGTAGGTACCTTCGCGGTCGACCCAGCCATAGCGGCCGTCTTTCGAAAGGAGGATGCCTTTTCTTCCGGCGGAGAAGACGCGGTCATTGGCGGGGCTGGCGATGACTTTTCCGTTCTTGTCGATATAGCCGCGCTTGACCGTGACGGATGGGACAGGCTCATCGTCGTATCGGCCGGGATACCAGATGGGCAGACCGATGCCCCATCCCCAGCCCCATGGGTGATGGTGATGGCGGAAGGCAAGCCAGTCGCCCCATCCCCAGCCGATGCCGATGGAGATAGGAGGAAGGCTGCGGACGGCGCGCGTCTCCACCTCGCCTTCTCTGACTTCGGCAAGGCCGTCCTTGAAGGGGAAAAGCTGGTCATAGTCTGCCATGAAGGCGATGGTGCCGTCAGGTCTGGCATAGCCGTTGCCGTCGATGGTCTTGACACCGGAGAGATCTTCAGAGAAGGGGGTCAGCACAGCTTTGAACTGCGGCTTTGCGGTGACGTGTCCTTCGGTATCGATGAATCCCCAGAGCTTGCTGTCGTCCCTGACAGCCGCGTAGCCTTCGCTGAAGGCTGGCGAGACGGCTTTGTAAGCGGGAGGGATGATTTCCTTGCCCTCTCTATCTATGTAGCCCCAGAGATACTTCTGGTTTTTGACGGCCAGTCGTCCCTCTTGGAAGGCAGCACCGGTGTCCTTGTAGATCGGGGAGACGATATAGCGACCAGTCATGTCGATGACGCCCCAGCGTCCTTTTTCTTTGACGGCGGCGAGACCGTCTTCGAAGAAGCGCGCTTCCTGATAGACAGGCTTCACTTCTCTTCCGTCGAGCGAAAGATAACCATAGGTCGCGCCCCGCTTTACGATCGCCATGCCGTTCTCGAAGTCGGAGACTTGATCGTAGGCGGCACCAGAGATCAGCGATCCATCTTTTTTGTAGAAGGAGATCTTCTTGTCCTTCCCACGGACGGCGAGAGCGCCTTCCTTCCAGATGGAACGGCTTTCATAGGAGATCGGGATGACTTCCTTTCCCGTGCGGGTGAAGAATCCGCGAAGTCCGCCTTTTTCTGCTTCGATGAGATCATCACGCCCCTCTTCAGAGAGAAGGTCCTCCTTCTGCTCGTCGGCCTCGGAGAGTGAGAGACCAAGACGGTCATACGAGATCGGGATCACGACTTGGCCGGCACCATTCACTGCGCCCCACATGCCGTTTTCTTTGACTGCGGCCGTGAAGGGGAGCGTGGGTTCATTGGCAGAAATCGCAGTTGTTGCCAAAAGGGCAGCGAGCGTCAGGAGCAGTGTACGTTTTTTCATAGAGAGCACCTCCGGAAAGATGATAGATTCTATCCTCATTATAGTCAAAGAACGAGGGGCTGTAAATTGAAAGCAAAAAAGCATTTTCCGCGGGGAAAATGCTTTTTGATGCTATGGGGACCTATTGGGCGGCACGACCCGGGGGATAAGTTTGAAAGCAGGGACGAGTAGCTAGTGGCTAGGGATTAGGAGTGACTGGTGACTAGTGACTAGTCACTGGGATTCTCCGGCATCGTCATCCCGAGCGTAGCCGAGGGATCTTTACTGCACCGCAGGAAATCAGCGTGCATGCGCCGAGGGGAAACGATGTCTTGGTGCTGTCTCACAGCAGGCAATGAGCGTTCTGCCATAGAGATTTCTCGGCTACGCTCGAAATGACGACGGCGCGAAGCGCTATCAAAATTCCGCGGCGCTTCTGATTATGATGCGCCGCACCAATCCCTTTGAACCTCTTGAACCTATAGGACCCGCTGAACCTTTATCATTCCACTTCGATGAGTTCATACTGTGGATTTCCCATCTTGAGCTCTTTCATCGCCTGCAACTGATGGAGACCGTGGCGAGACTCGATGCGCTTGACGAGATCCTGATTCGAGGCGGTCTGATAGATGAGGTCGACCGATGCCTGATCGATCGCGAGAAGGTCGGTCGAAGCGAGGATGCCGATATCCGGGATGGTCGGCTCGGCAGCGATGAGACCGGCGCAGTCGCAGTCGACAGACATGCGGCGCAGGACATTCAGGTAGACGATATGCTTGCCGAAGAAATCAATGGTGGCTTTGGCGGATTCCGCCATGTTCTCCATGAGGAGCTCCTTGCCTGGCCAGGCGTCCCAGTCTTCCGGCTGGTTGTTTACATCGACGCCATGGACCTGGCTCTTGCCGATGCGTCCATCCGCGCAGCCTATAGCGAGATTCTTCATCGAGCCGCCGAAACCGCCCATGGCATGTCCTTTGAAATGGGTGAGGACGATCATCGAGTCATAGTTCACGATGTGGCTGCCCATGGAGACCGTCTTGAAATGCTTGCCGCCACGGACCGGAAGCTCGATAGTCCCTTCTTCGTCCATGATATCGACGGGGCAGAAGGTCCAGCCATTCACCTGCAGGGTGCCCCTGTGCAGCTCTGTCGTGTAGCGGTCTCCCTGGTAGAGCGTATTCGTTTCTACGATCGTGCTGTCCTTCACCTGCTTCTGAAAGGCGGCTACCATGTCACGCGGCAGGATATTCGGCCCATGCTTTTCACCGGTATGCAGTTTGATGGCTACTTTGCCATAGATGGCATCATTGATCCGTGTGTAGAGCGAGATCAGGTGCGCCGCATCGATCACGCGGGTGAAGTACACCTTTGCGCGGCTGCCTTCTGCGCTCTCATCCACACGGCGCGAGCCGATGACGGGAGCCTGTTTGTATGTTTCCATATCGTATCCTCCTTTGATGGTTAGGGCTGCCTGTGGCAGCTCCGATCTACCTCATTAGTATAGTCTGTATTTTCTTCAATCACAAATGCTTTTGGCGAATGAGCATGGAAGCGGGAAAAGCATGGGAAAGCCCGGGCGGTGCTCTGCTGAGGAGAACCGATGGAATGGGGATCAAAAAAACGCCCATGCATACACATGGGCGTTCATGTTCTGGAGCCGGCAACAGGATTTGAACCTGCGACCTACGCATTACGAATGCGCCGCTCTACCAGCTGAGCTATACCGGCATTGACATGAAATATTGTAACAAATGGAGTAGGGGTTTGTCAAATAAATTTTGCTATTTCAGAGAAAGCTGTGCGTTTTCCTAGGATTATGCCGAGCGTATGCGCCTGTAAGAAGGAAACAGGATATGCGTCATAGGCTTTTAAAAATGTATTGACAAATCCGAATTCCTGTGCTATACTTCTAAACATTGTCGGGGCATAGCGCAGTTTGGTAGCGCACTTGGTTCGGGACCAAGGGGTCGCAGGTTCAAATCCTGCTGCTCCGACCATTTATGCGGGTGTAGCTCAATGGTAGAGCGCCAGCCTTCCAAGCTGGTTACGAGGGTTCGATTCCCTTCACCCGCTCCAGAAACGATCCGCTCTTGGGGCGGGCTTTTTTATTGTCTGAAATAACTGGCGCCTGCCTTTCGTGCATCCAAGGGAAAGGAAGCTCCTGCGATTTTCCGGCATTTCCTTATACCCGTTTCCGAAATATGATAAGATAGTATCAATAGCAGTGGAGGTGGATCACGATGGCATACACAGAAGCGGAATTGATCGGTCAGCTGGAGAAGGATCTTGCGCGTCCGGGCGAGCTGTATGTAAAGGACTATATACAAGAGGGCGGGGCGGCGAGTGATACAGAGCGCTCCTATGAGGACATCATCAGCACGTATCTCGTCTCTCACGCAGAAGCACTGAAAATGACAGATACGAATTGGGGCATGGTGCATACCGCTATCGGCAAGACTTCCGAGCGAGGGAGCCGCATGGCGCAGAAGCTGCTTTCGGAGAAGGATTTTTTCCATGCCATTCCGCTTGACGGAGATGTGCGTCTGACAGATGGGACGATGGCGGAGATCGGATACTTTGATTTTATGACGCTCGATAAAGAAGGAAAGAGTCTCACACTCTTTGAGATCCGGCCATATCCGGAAAAAGAAAAGCCGCTTTCGCGTCTCCTTCGCTGCTGGAGCCTCAAGACCTCACTGAACAAAGCACTTCTTTTGCAGATGCTCGGCATGGAAAAGCTGCCGCGGATCTCCATCGTGACGCTCATCACCGGCGGAGGAAGTGATCACTTCACGCCTGCGGGGAGACAGCCGGTGCCTCTTCCTTTGAAGCAGCTGGGCGGGATGCTCGGTGTTTTTTGCCTTTATCTCTTCCACGGCCTGTACGGCGTCCCCGTGAGCGGAGCGCAGGCTCCGGCGCAGATGACGCGTGCGGAGCTGCTCTCGCTCCTGGAAAAAGATGCCAAGCATCCGGAGCTTCTGTATCAGAAGGACTATATCAATCGATTCGGCCTCACGGCGGATACGAAGGAGCCGTACGCGGCTGTCGCAGCCGGCTGGCTCACCAGGCATCGGGATCTGTGGATGGGGGTAGCGCATGGTCTTTACCGATTGGTCGAAGGGAATCGCGTCAGCATCATGATGAAGGATCCCGATCTCCAAAGGATCCGCAAGCAGCGCGTCTTTCCGCCTTTTGGCGAAGTGCTGCCTGTCGCGCTCGTGCTTTTGGGAAATCGGTCGCAGGAGCTAGGACGCCCCTCCATGCTGCTCTATGATGGAAATCCGTCAGGGGCGGGGACGTACTCTCTCGTGAGAGCACTCGAAAGGGTCGATCCGTCCGACAGCCTGCTTCGGAGCGTACTTCGCGCGTTCACGCATCTCGTGCTGGTCGATCGGAAGAAGCTGATGGCAGATCTTCGGCTGCCGGAGGAAACGACGATGGAGGTACGCCTCGTCGTAGGAAAGGGGATGCAGTACGACCTCTTTTTGCGGGATCTCCCCTTCGTAGAGCCGCTCATGAAGGCCATGGGCATCGGACTCATCACGATGGGAGAAGGATATGAGGCGATGTATTGAGGGAGATTTTAGTGACTAGTGACTGGTGACTAGTGACTGGACACAAGCTACCAGTCACAAGCTACCAGTCACAAGCTACCAGTCACAAGCTACCAGTCACAAGTCACTCTTTTCAAAAACCTTGAACCTTCCCTTCGTTCCCTATATAATAAGAAGAAATAAAAATGTAAGGAGAGCAACCATCCATGGGATTTTTTGATAAAAAGCACGAATCCGACACCCCGATCGGAAACCTGAGAGCGCACATCGGTACCTACATGTACTTTGTTAAAGTGGGCAAGTCGAAGTTCAAGCACAAGGGACGCATTGGCGAGATCTTTGCGGATATGGACAACACCCAGTTCCTTTTCAATCAGGCGACAATGGGGACGATGTATGATTTCAAAAAGAAACTCGACTATGCACTTTGGGATGCAGCCGTTCATAAATACACCGAAGACATGGAAGCCCTGAAGGCAGAGCTGCTCAAGGTCGTCGATCAGGAAGAGGCAGCGCCGAAGGAAGAAGCACCGAGGGAAGAGGAAGCAGTAGAAGTCGCTCCAACGGAAGAGGAGACAGGCGACTGGAAATCCTCCATCAAAGGACAGATGGCGGCTGCGGAAGAGAAGGCGAAGAAGGAAGCCGAGCGCAAGAAGCGCGAAGCTGAGGCGGAGGAAGGCTTTGAGGTCGATGCCAGCGAAGAAATGACCGAAGCCGACTGTCGCGAGCTCTGGCGCATCCTCCAGGGACTCGAAAGAGAATTCCAGGAAATGAAGAGCATTGCGGACGACTGGTTCACCGTACACGGTAAAGGCAATGGCTGCTTTGCAGCGCTCGCCATGATGGCTCTTATCCCCGTGGGCGCGATCTACGGGATCTGTCAGATGCTGTAAATCAGGAATGGATGTGCGGCACGCAGACTAAGGAAACGGCCGATCATGCGCTTTGCTCTCCTTTGGATCCTGAGAGCCTGCTGCCTCTTCACCATGACTGTAAAGGGAAAATGGACCGATGGGCCTGCCCGGCCCCAATTCCTTATAATAACTTTTCTCGAGAGGGTGTACATTTACCCTCACCTATGGTATGATAATGCAAGAAATCTTGGTTTCAGGGAGGTGACATCATGTCCAAACACATCGTTACAATCAACAAGTCTTCTCTGCAGGACTCCATCAAATTCGAAGGCTGCAGTGAATGTCAGACTTCCTGCCAGTCCGCTTGCAAAACAAGCTGCACCATTGGCAACCTGATCTGCACAGAACAGGAAGAAGCAGAAGCAAAGAGAGCATAAGCTGATGCACGGCCAAGCCCCCGGCCTTGAGACCGGGGGCTTTTCTTGTGAGAGAATGGATGAGGGTGGAAGGGAAATAGCATCAGAATTTTCGGCGCTTCCTGATCGGCTGCGCCGCACCATCCCTTTGAAGCCATAAAACTGTTGAGCCCTTCCAGACCATAAGCCTTACCTGATATACCAGCAAGCAATCAATAAAAGGAGAATAACATTTCATGGATTACAACGTTAAGCCAATGATCCACCGTTTCCAGCAGAACGGCATGAATATCGTCATGGATGTGAACAGCGGCATCGTACATGTCGTCGATGATGTGACGTACAAGGTCCTCGCGTATTACAATGGAACCAACCGGGGTATGGTTCTGGCGAATCTGGCCAAAGACTACGAAGAGGCCGAACTCAATGAAGTCATGGATGACCTTGATGAACTCATCGCCAAAGAAGTGCTCTTTGCACCGATGGATAAGAATTACAAAATGGCGATCGAAGACCGTCCGATCATCAAAGCACTCTGCATCAATATCGCTCATGACTGCAATCTGCGCTGCCAGTACTGCTTCGCCGGACAGGGCGGCTATGGCCAGTGGCGCATGCTGATGAGCTTCGACGTTGCCAGAAGAGCTGTCGATTTCCTCATCGCACACAGCGGTCCGCGTGAACACTGCGAGCTTGATTTCTTCGGCGGTGAACCGCTCATGAACTGGCATGTCGTACAGCAGACCATCGACTATGTACACAAGCAGGAAAAGAAGCACGGCAAGAAGATCAAGATGTCCCTCACCACGAATGGCCTTCTGCTCGACAAGGAAAAGGTCAAATATCTGACAGACAATCACATCAGTCTCATCCTGTCGCTTGACGGCCGCAAGGAAATGCATGACCGTATGCGTCCGGGCGTCCATGGCGAAGGCACCTATGATGAGATCGTGAAGAATCTCCAGTACTGCGTGGCGAACCGCAAGGGCGAGGAATACTATGTCCGCGGTACCTTCACCCGTTACAATATGGACTTTACGACCGACGTCATCGATATGATCGACAAGGGCTTCCCGGCTGTATCCATGGAACCGGTCGTCGGCGAAGACACCGCTGACTACTCCATCAAAGAAGAAGACCTGCCGCGTGTCAAAGCGGAATATGACCGCCTCGCCAAGCTCTTCATCGCAAGAGAAGAAGAAGGCCGTCCATTCTTCTTCTTCCATTTCAATATGGACCTCTGGAAGGGCCCCTGCCTCCCGAAGCGTCTTCGCGGCTGCGGCGCCGGTCACGAGTATCTCGCCGTCGTACCGAATGGCGATATTTACCCCTGCCACCAGTTCGTCGGACGTGAAGGCTACGTCATCGGCAACGTCTATGAAGGTCTCAAGAACTTCAAGATGATGCGCGATTTCCGTATGAACCACGTCTTCAGCAAGCCGGAATGTGTCGACTGCTGGGCGAAATTCTTCTGCTCCGGCGGCTGCCATGCGAACAACGAAGCATTTGCCGGCGACATTCATAAGCCGTACCACATCACCTGCGAGATCCAGAAGAAACGCGTAGAATGCGCGATGATGATCCAGGCGTACAATGAAATGAAGAAACCAAAGGTCATGGCGCAGCCAGGCACCTACCAGGCAAAGAAAGAAGCCATGGAAGAGAAATAAGAGCCTGTAGCTAAGAAAGGCTTTGCAGGAAGAGTGATAGTCCCGCAGGATCTTTCAGGCATAGAGGGGCTGTGAAGAAATGAATCCTCATTTCTTCACAGCCCCTTTTTACTTTGCTTTCATTTGGTTCAGGGTTCAAGGTTCAGGGCTCTCGTGGCGGCTTCGCCGCCTTTTTTTAGAAGATGGTATTCTCGTATCGCAGCCTTCCCCTCTAGGGGAAGGT
>OCHH01000194.1_pt1 | contig 36738 bp, 62 predicted proteins | sample 1538781 | NCBI WGS metagenome assembly OCHH01 (sample SAMN04571726, study PRJEB22368) | human gut metagenome | biome: human gut; material: stool | host: Homo sapiens | place: Luxembourg | collected 2012-12-05
CGGCGGGTTCCAGCGGCGGTGCCAGCACGGCGGCAGCCACTGGGGCTTATTGCAGAGCAAAAGCAGATGGAAAAGACAATGTCGCCGTCGCAAACGGAGCACACAGTAAGGCACGCGGCATTCTGGGCTGCTATCTGGTGCTGACTGAGTACGACGATGACGGCAATATGCTGTGGGCAAAGATGGCAAAAGTAGACGGCGCTCACATCAAGGAAAACGTCTGGTACACGCTCAAAAATGGTGAGTTCGCGGAGACAAAGCCGTGAAAAAGCACTGCAAAACCAAATTGAAAGAAAGGAGGAGTGCGGCAGTGAAGAAGAGCATGGGAATTGCAGAGTGCTGCCAGATCATGCGTGATAACGACATTTCTGTGAGCGAGCCGATCTTTACCGGTATGATTCAGGCCGGCAGCTTCCCGGCATGGGCGGTGCCGTCTATTGACACCAAGAGCGCCGCCCCGCTGATCTCCCGCGCCGGTTTTATGGCGTGGGTGAAGGACTTTTACAAGCTCGAAAAGGTTTACACAAAGGAGGATCCGAAAGAATGAAACTCAAATCGTTCATCGCCACCGGCACGGTAGGCCTGCTGGCCATTATCGGCGCGGTGCAGGCGGTGCGCTGGGCCTGCTCCTTGATGGCCGCTGCGCTGGCTTGCTGGGGCGGCTGGGACATCGCCGAGGCTGCGCATGCCGCGCCTTGGATTATTATTGCATCCACTGCCGGGCTGACAATGTCGCTTTATGGGATGCATGAGGACAACAAACGGTATAAGCGCAGCGGCTACGGCAAAATCGTCCGCAACCATGCCCGGAACCCGGAGTATCCGCAGGATGAGGAGAAGGGCGCATGAAGCTGGAAGAGTTGATTCGGCAGCAGGCCGAAGAGTACTTGAAAACAGCCACACGGCTTGCAACGGAGTCCGCACTCACGGGAGACATCTGGCTGCGGGTCATCTGCCGGGAAAAATCAGAGGTCTATAGCGCGGCAGCAGATGGGCTGCTCACAGCCCTCCACGATGCGGAGGACGTTGCACATGGCTGATAACATCCACTATATCACATGGTACACCGTGTACAGCGCCAAGACCGGTGATGTAGTGGCAGCGGGAACATCCTCCATGTGCGCTGCGAAGCTTGGATACAAGACCGCCAACAGCTTTGTGTCTTCCGTTGGACACCGACGCCATGAAAAAAAGCGCCCGCATAAGTACATTTTTGAGCAGGAGCGCATTGATCGTGCGGAGGTTGACTGTCTCCCTCCGCTTCGCCGCTACTGCAAAAAGAAAGGCCGGTATGAAAAGGGAGCAGGAATATGAACGGTAGATATATGCGCGCCGCAGAGATTCGCTGGCATAATCGTCAGCCGGAGCGGCTGCGGCACATCAACCAGAAGAAGGAGAAGAAAAAGGTGAGCACGGTACAGATTTTTGACGGGGATTTGCGTTTTGTCAACGAAATCCCCATGCCGAACACGCTGGCGGGCATCCAGTACGCCGACCAGCTGGCAGCAGAAAATCCGGGCCGTCTGTACGTTGTTATGGACGAGCGCCGGCAGAAGGTTTACCAGAGGTGACATACATGACCCTAGAACAAAAGGAACGCCGCAAAGCGGTTCTGCGGTATGCAGTCAGCGTCCCCGAATGGAATCTTGCGCTCAAGCATCGGGCGGCAGCAGAGCTTACGAAATGCGCAAGCCTCTTGATGAGTGTAAGCCAGATGATGCTTGCGACCGACGCGGAAGACCGTTTTTATCCGGGCAGATTAGATTATGGGATGTCTCCGACGGGATATGCAAAAGCCATTTCGGATGCAGAGTACAGCCTCGGCACAGCCGCTTCGGCGCTGGAAACCGTAGTTGCTTTGGCGGATGAGTCAAACGCCTTCCCGCTTATCAGCTCCGCCCAGACCGGCGGGTTAGATGACGCGATGGGCAACATTGAGGCGGCCTACAATTCGGGTCTTGGGTGGCTGGCAGATCTGTGCCGGGCACACGGGATGAATGAGGTGACATACGATCATGGATAAAATGACCATTTACGAGCAGTGCCGGGAAGTCCCCAAAGACGCCCAGAAGCCTATCGCGGCGGGCCGCCTGAAGGGCAAGACCGACATTAACCCTATGTGGCGCATCAAGAAGCTGACTGAGCTTTTTGGCCCGGCTGGTACGGGCTGGAAGTTCGACCAGCCGGTGTTCGATGAAAAGACCGGAGCAAAGGGCGAAGTTGTCGTGCAGTGCTTTACGAATCTGTACGTCAGGCAGGATGATGGGGAAGCGTGGAGCGCCCCCATCCCCGGAGTGGGAGGCTCTATGCTGATTGCGATGGAATCCGGCGGGCTCCGAACGGATGATGACGCTTACAAAAAAGCGTATACGGATGCCCAGAGCGTGGCCTGCAAGGCGCTTGGAATCGGCGCGAACGTATACTGGAAGGACGACTCCACCAAGTACACCTCGCTTCCGGCCATTCCCGCCCCGGTGTGCGCCTGCTGCGGAAAGAAAATCATCGACATCAAAACCAAGGACGGAAAAAAGATGACTGCTGAGCAGGCAGCGGAACGAAGCAAGGCAAAATATGGGCGTATACTCTGCGTAGAATGCGCAAAGAAACAGCCGAAAGAAGATGGAGGAATGTCTCATGCTTAACATCGTAGCATTGATGGGCCGTCTGGTCTACGACCCGGAGCTCAAGACCACCCAGAACGGCACCAACGTGTGCAGCTTCCGCATCGCGGTTGACCGCAGCTTTGCCCGGCAGGGCGAAGAGCGCAAGGCCGATTTTATCGACGTCACCGCGTGGCGGCAGACCGCCGAGTTCGTCTCCAAGTATTTTCAGAAGGGCAGCATGATCGCCATCGAAGGCAGCTTGCAGACCCGTCAGTATCAGGACAAGAACGGCAACAACCGCACAGCTACCGAGGTTCTTGCGTCGCAGGTGAGCTTTTGCGGCGGAAAGGCCGCAGAGAAGCCCACTGTGCGCGATTTCGACCAGCAGACGGAAAATCATGTGCGCGAAGCAAACGCCGCTCACAGCGCCCCGCAGAAGCCCCAGAGCGTGCCGGAGTATTCGCAGGGCAGCGCAGACGACTTTTCGGTCATTGATGACAGCGAAGACCTCCCGTTCTAAAACGAAAGCTGCGCTATCTGGCTATACGGGCGCGCAAAGGAGGTGATTGAGTGGCACAGGACGATAAAAAGTCATTTGTGGCGTATCTGAGCTGGTTCGACGCGCTGGAAGAATACTCCGACGCAGAGGTTGGGCAGTTGATGCGAGCTCTTGCACGGTATGCCAAAACCGGAGAAGAACCCGAATTTTCAGACCGTGGGATGCGTGGCAACTGGAAATTTATGTGCAGCGACGTAAAACGGGCGTCTGAAAAATGGGATGAAACACGCAAGAAACGCAGCAACGCCGGAAAACGCGGCATGGCAAAGCGCTGGGGAAAGCCTGACGACATAACAAAAATAACAAACGATAACAATGTTAATAACGACATAACAAAAATAACTGTAGATGTAAATGGAGATGTAGATGTAAATGGAGATGTAGATGTAAATGGAGATGTAGATGTAAATGGAGATGTAGATGTTGTAAAGCGCGATAACACCGCCGCCGTTGATATGGAGTTATCAAAAATCGTCCAGCATTACCAGCGGGCTATCGGCGACTTCCCGCGTTCGGCACTGGAAAAACTGCAAAAATGGCGGCAGGAGTACAGCACGGAGATGATTTTGCTGGCGATTGACAAGGCTGCAGAGGCCGGAAAGCGCTCGTGGAACTACATCAACGGCATCCTGTCTGGCTGGCAGCGGGACGGGATACGCACCCCGGGGGACGTGGCAGCGAATGAGCAGCGCCGACAAGAACAGCCTCGTGGGAAACAAGCCACAGAAAGCACCGTAGAAGCATACGCGAATATTTTCAAGGGGGTGAAACCGTGACAGTGGAGATGATGACAAAGCTTCTTGCGGACGCTGAGGCCTATTTTGGACGGCCTCAGACCGCAGAGAACCGCGCAAGTATCGCGGAGATCTGGGCGAACTCATCGCTCAAGGATGTGCCGGATGATATGGCCTATAAGACATTCCACGAGGTGATTTCGGAGTGCAGCTGGCAGAGCCAGCTTCTCCCGGCGTGGAAAAAGGCCATCGAAAAGGCCCGGGGCGAGCAGATTCTGGTAAAGCGCTGCCTTGCTGCCCGCACCCGAATGCTCAAGTCCAGAGCAGAAAGAAAGCTTCTTGGGCAGGAAAACCAGAACGGAGGACGAAATGCCTAGATACAAAGTCATCGTAGAGTGCAGCGGCCCGCACGGGAACGCGGCGCTTACATACCGGATCAATACCGCGAGCCAGTTTGCGGCAGAGTTCCGGGCCTGCCAGCTGGCGGGCGACCACTACCCCGAGTATCGGGACATCAAGCCGGTGAGGAATCACAGGAGGTCTGCAAAGCGTTTCGTGCCCGTGGGCATGAAGCCTACTCGTGCGACGTTCAAGAGCCGTCCGGTGGGCATCCTGAATGGCATATTCTCGGAGATGCGCTCAAGGCTCTGGAAGGGGGGCAAGTCGTGACGATGGACGGCGTAACGCATGACGTTGGCAAGTGGGACTTGCTCATTGCACACCCGCCCTGCACCTACCTGAGCAACGCGGCAACGCGCTCGTTCAGCTTGCGGGTCACGCCGGCCGAAAGAGTTGTTGCCAGGTGGGCAGAGCGAGTAAAAGCCGCAATTTTCTTTATGCAGTTCATGCTGGCAGATGTCCCCAAGATTGCAGTCGAGAACCCTGTAGGCATAATGAACACGGCGTACAGAAAAGCCGATCAAATCATTCATCCGTACTACTTTGCCGAAAACAAGGCAGATGCAGAAAATTATCACACAAAGCGCACTTGCCTTTGGCTGAAGAACTTGCCGCCTCTGGAACGGAAAAACAACCTTCCGCCGCCAGAGCCCGTGTACGTCTCAAATGGGGAAAGGCGCAAGAAAATCGGCTGGTGCGAAGGTATACGCAACACGCACAACGGCCAAGAGGGCCGGGCAAAAGCCAGAAGCAAAACCGCGCCAGGCATTGCAAAAGCTATGTCCGAACAATGGGGGTAAAAATGAAAAACGTTCAGACGGCGCAGAAGTACAGACCCGGACAGTATATCGTTTCGCTCGATCATCTGATGGAGCAGGAACGAATCTTCTTTATGGGGAAAATTGTAAACCGGAGTTGGTTTGTAAATTGGCAGTTGTGGTATGTGGATTTGGAGCTTAGTAAGCTGGACATTCGTGAAGCTGTCAAAACGGAGGAAGAACATGAAACCAAAAACCAAATCTGAACTGATGACTGAATGGGCCAGCCGGCCCGACCAGCTCAAAAGAGAGCGGGAAGTCAAGGCCATCCGCAAGGCGATGGACGACGCCCGCGCCGTGATGCAGGACGGTCTGACCCGGTACGTCAAGAAAAAGACCAAAGCCCGCAGCATGGCAAAGGCTGAAGCTGACCCCTTTGCTGAGCTGGAAGGCTGGGAAAGCATGGAGCAGATCCAGGATGCCTACGGCTATGGCGAGATCACCGCCGACAGGCGGGACAAGCTCACCGACCTTTGGGAAGCCCGGGAAGCTGCCAAGAACAGCCGCAAGGGCGCGGACAAGTACCACGACCTTGTGACGGAGATGCTGGAAACGGCCATCCGCCGGGTGGGCAATGAGTACGCAGATATGCTGTTTGAGCATGACCAGCAGCGCAGGGAGGCTGAAAAGCAGTGCGAGCAGCTGGCAATGGAAGGGATGATGAAAAAATGAAAGCTGTTCTGATAAGCGTCAAGCCCAACTGGTGCAAGCTGATTTGGAGCGGGATGAAAACCGTGGAAGTACGCAAGACCCGACCGAAGCTGGAAACGCCGTTCAAGGCGTACATCTACTGCACCGGCGCCGAAAGTTGGTGGATGAAGTTGCCTAAGGCCGGTCTGCGGCAGATGGATGAGCGCCTCATCGGCACTTTTGTCTGCGATGAAATCTACAGAATCGACATGGACTGCGTTGGGTTCAATTTCACGGCCTCGAGTCTGGATTTGCCGGTTTACACCCTGCCGGAAAACAACGACGAAGAACGTAATGCCAAGCGAGAAGAGCTTACCACTTGTCTGACCGATGCAGAGCTTTCCAAATATTTCGGTATTCACCCGGGATGGGGCTGGCACATTTCCAACTTAAAAATTTGGAATGAACCCGTAAGACTCAAAGATTTTTGGGGCATGAAGCCTTGCGGGCATGGTGGAGACTGTTGCACTTGCCTGCAATGGGACGACATGAAGGAAAAGTGCTGTGCATCCCGATACATTTCACGCCCTCCGCAAAGCTGGTGTTACATGGAGGACAGTGAATGAAGCTGACCCTCTACGGCGACCCGCGAACCAAGAAAAACTCTGCCCGCATCCTCAAAAGCCGCTCAGGCGGGCGCTTTGTGGCCCCTAGCAAGGCCTACATGGATTATGAGACAGACTGCCTGCGGCAAATCAAAAGGCCGCACATCCCCATCTCTGCCCGCGTGAACGTGAGGTGCGTTTACTACATGAAGACCGCCCGTCGGGTCGATCTGGCAAACCTCATCGAGGCTACAACGGACATTCTGGTGAAAGCCCGCGTGCTGGAGGACGACAACAGCCGCGTGGTTGCCGCCCACGATGGCAGCCGGGTGGAGCTTGACCGGGAGAACCCCCGGGCGGAAATTGAGATTGAAGAAATGGAGGAGTAAAATGACAATTTGGCTTGCTGCATTATGTTCGTTTGGCATACTTGGCGCGATCGTGATTCCTTTTGCGTTGAGTGCACGCTTTATTAAATGGGCGGTTGAAAATGAACACATGGTATTTTTGTGGCTGGTTGCGCTTATCGTGTGCTGGATCATGCTCACAATATGCTTTTACGTCGAAGGAGGCGCTGTATGACCCGCACGCGGATACCTGACACCGACAGACCAAAGTCGGACAGCGGCGTGGACTACCGCGCCGTCAAGGCGTGGTTTCAACAGTGCCGCGACCTTGCGGCAGCTATCGAAGTCCAGAAGCAAAAAATACAGCGCATCCGGGACGTGGCCGAAAAATGTACCCAGAGCCTGAGCGGGATGCCTGCGGGTGGGGGCAATGGGGACAAGGTGGGCTTCGCTGTAGAGCAGCTGGACACCGAGCGCCGACAGCTTCAGAGGATGGAGACGGACCTGTGCAATCTGCGTGTCGAGGCCACCCGGCGGGCATACTGCCTGATAGCCGAGCCGGAATGCGCCGAAGCGATTTGCGAGCACTATATCATGGGCAAGTCTCACAAGGAAATCGCAAAAGAAGTCAGCGTATGTGGGGCAGAGGTGGTCTACCGGCGAATCAAACGCGGATGCATGGCTTTGGCCGAGATATGGGACGAGTTTTCTGACGTGCAAAGTGTACAATATGCACAAGAAAACACAGCGTGATTTTGGCAGGGGTCGGCTCTTTTCAAGTCTGTAAGCTTAGATGTAAAATTTTAATAAGCGGTTCAGCGCTAAGCGGTGGCCGCTTGCCACGCAGCCTCCAGAACGGTCCCTTCCTTGTGACAGGTTTTCATGCTTTCCTGTTCTCCTTCACCGTTTTGCGGGCTGCTTCTATGCGAGATTTTGGCACGGCTCCATTCAGAGCGGCGGCTCTGAATGTCTGAGGAAGGGCGCGCACCTCCCTTTCCGCGTGGTTCGAATCCACGGTTTCGCACCATATGGCGCATGGACTCATCCCCCACAAAGCTGCACGCTTAACCTCCCGTGCCACGAGAGAAAGCTTTGAATCCCCGAGGGTGTGGGTAGGTTTCCCGACGGGATGTGCGTCAAACAACAGCCCCGGCGGAGAACCGGGGCTGTTTTATATGGCCGCCTGAGCGCAGTTTGGAGCGCGTGTCAGCTGAGATATTGCTGGCTGGTTCGAGTCCAAAGGCGGCGTTTTATACTCCGGTAGCTCAAGTGGTAGAGCAGCGGTCTCCAAAATCGCATGTTGCAGGTTCGAGCCCTGCCGGGAGTGCTTGCATGATCTGACGAGAGCGGGGAGTGCAATAGCGGGGCATCCAGCCGCGAAAGTTCTGGACGCAGAGGCTTTGAACCCGACAAGCAAAGCCTCTTATTTTGATATTCTGACCGTTCGGATTTTCCGGGCGGTTTTTCTTTTGCGTGAGTTTAGAGAGGTGGTGGCGGTGGCCTACAGCAAAAACAAAAGGATAGGCAGACCGCCCGTCTTTGAGAGCAAAGAAGAACTTGAGAAAAAAATCGAAGAGTTCTTCAAAAGCTGTGAAGGGACCGTCCTAGAAGACGAAGTCGGAAAGCCTGTTTTAGACAAATATGGGAACGTGATAAAAATCGACGAACGACCAGAAACAGTCACTGGCTTGGCTTTAGCATTGGGGTTTAAGTCTCGGCAATCTTTAATCGACTATCAAGGCAAGCCCGAGTTTTCTGACACGATAACGCGCGCGAAGCTTCGATGCGAGAGATACGCCGAAGAACGGCTCTATGATCGTGACGGAAACGGCGGCGCAAGATTCAGCCTGCAAGTTAATTTTGGTTGGAGCGATAAGCCGAAAGAAGCGGAGCAGGAAGAGCGTCACGATGATGGTTTGATAAAGGCATTGAATGCCGCCGCAGACCTCAGCCCGCCGGATGATGTGGACATGCTGCCGGAGGAAGAGGACGACCATGCGGAAAAGTAACGGCTTTCGCTGGAAAGCCCTCAGCCAGCGGCAAAAGCAGGTCTTGAGCTGGTGGACACCGCAGAGCGCATACAGCAGCTACAACGGCATCATTGCTGATGGTGCTATCCGCTCGGGCAAGACCTTTGCCATGAGCTTTTCTTTTGTCCAGTGGGCTATGACCTGCTACAGCGGCCAGCAGTTTGCCATGTGTGGCAAGACCATCGCCAGTTTCCGGCGCAACGTGCTGGGGACGCTCAAGCAGCAGCTTGCAGCCCGTGGCTACAACGTCAAGGAGCACCGGGCCGAAAACTGCATGACCGTCAGCAAGGGTGGCAGAACCAACGAGTTTTACTTCTTCGGCGGCAAGGACGAGAGCAGTCAGGACTTGATTCAGGGCATCACCCTTGCGGGGGCGTTCTTCGACGAGGTGGCCCTGATGCCGCAAAGCTTCGTCAATCAGGCCACAGCCCGTTGCTCTGTCACCGGGTCAAAGTTCTGGTTCAACTGCAACCCGGGCAGCCCGCAGCACTGGTTTTATCTCGAGTGGGTGCGCAAGTGCCGTTCCCGCAAGATGATGTATCTCCATTTCACGATGGATGACAACCTGTCACTTTCCGAGGACATCAAGTCCAGATATCGCAGCCAGTACAGCGGCGTTTTCTACCAGCGCTACATTCTGGGCCTGTGGACGGTGGCCGAGGGACTTGTATATGACATGTTCGACCGCAAGAAGCACGTCGTTGATGTGCTGCCGGAGCTGTCTCCAAAGAGCGCCTATGTGGCGTGCGACTTTGGCACCCAGAACGCAACGGTTTTTTTGCTGCTCCAGAAGCAGGCAGATGCAGACTGCTGGATCGTCACCCGGGAGTATTACTACAGCGGCCGCGAACAGAAACGGCAAAAGACCGTGGGCGAGTACGTCGCAGATCTCAAGGCGTGGCTGAATGGTCTCAAGCCGGAGAGGATCATCGTTGACCCCTCTGCCCTGCCCCTGATTACAGAGCTGCGCAAGAACGGATTCACGCAGACTCCTGCAAACAACGACGTTCTGAGCGGCATTCTGGACGTGCAGACCATGCTGCAGACCGGGCGGCTGAAGATTTACAAAGACTGCAAGCACACGCTGGAAGAGTTCGGCGTGTACGCTTGGGATCCAGATAAAGACGACACCGTGCTGAAGGTCAACGACCACTGCATGGACGCTATCCGCTATTTCGTGCGCACAAAGCGCCTTGTGAAACTGAGGGATTGATTTTGAGCACTACATACACATTCCAGACCTTCCAGCAGGCGCAAGCCGCCGGGGAACAGCCTGATTTTATCCGGCGATTCGTGCAGCAGCACTGCACTTCCGGGCCGTACAAGATGGCGCTGGACGCCGACCTGTACGATGCCCAGAAAAACCCGGGGGCTGAACGCTTCGCACAGGCTTACGCTTTGATGCTGAAGCGCCTGTCCAAAAACACCAAGCAGGACACCCCACACCCCGATATGGTCAAGAGTAATCTTTTCCGGCGGCTCAACAAGCAGCGGGCGACCTACTCCCTCGGCAACGGCGTAGTCTTTGCGGACGATGGCGTGGACAAGGACAGGCTGGGGCAGAACTTTGACGAGCAGATCCAGAAGGCCGGATATTTCGCCCTGATCCACGGTGAGAGCTTCGGATTCTGGAACAACGACCATCTGGTGGTTTTCAAGCTGACCGAGTTCGCGCCCCTGTACGATGAAAAGACAGGCCTTTTGCAGGCGGGTGTGCGCTTCTGGCGGCTGAACCCGGACACGGATATGCACTACATCCTGTACGAGCCGGACGGCTTCACTGAGTACACGGAAAGCAAAATCGGCAATGTGATGCAGGAGACAACGCCGAAGCAGGCATACAAGAGCGTGACCGTCACCACACCCGGCGGCGGGCTGGAAAGCGTGGAGGGCGAAAACTACAGCGCTCTTCCCATTGTGCCGCTGTGGGGCTCCGACCTGCACCAGAGCACCCTTGTGGGGCTGAAAGCCTACATTGACAACACCGATCTGGTGATGTCCGGCTTCTGCAATGACCTGCAGGACTTTTCGCAGATCTACTGGCTGTGCGAGAACTTCAACGGCATGACCGATGACGAGTTGCAGGAGTTCCTTGTCAAGCTGAATCTGTACCACATTGCGGGCGCAGACACCAGCGAGGGCGGCAAGATCACCCCCTACACCACCGAGATTCCCGTGACGGCCCGGCAGGCTCTGTTGGAGCTGCTCCACACCCGGGTGTATGAGGACTTCGGCGGTCTGGATGTGCACTGTGTCAGCGCAGACAGCACCAACGACCATCTCGATGCAGCCTATGAGCCGCTGAACCAGAACGCGGACGACTTCGAGGCGCAGGTCAAGCCGTTCATCCGGCAGATCTGCGCACTGGCTGGCTTTGACAACGCCATGCCGGCATTCAACCGCAGCAAGATCACCAACACGGCCGAGCAGGTCAGCATGGTGATTTCTGAGGCACCGATCATCGGGCAGGACATGGCCATTGACCTGCTGCCCAACCTGACTCCGGAACAAAAGGAGCAGGCCAAGGCCGCGCTGATGGCTGAGAGCGCAACACGGGAGACCGTGGACGAGAACGAGGAAGAGGAGGAGAACTAGGATGAAAACTCATGACAGGATGAAAATATTTTTCTGGATTTTCTTTGGCGTGTGCGTTGCGCTTATCATTGGAAGCGTAATTTTGAACGCCATTTTAGCTGTTTACTACGTCAAAGGCGTTTTTAGCGCAGATATGCCTGAATGGGCTAAATGGGCGCTTGTGACTTTTGCAGTGTCATGAAACAAACCGACCATGACCGCATCTCTACCCGCCAGCTGAACCGCCTGCGCCGCCGTATCCTCCGGGTGTACGGCACTGCCCGCCGGGAGATGCAGGAGCAGCTGACCGAGTTTCTGACAAAGTACAAAGCGCTGGACGAGCGCAAGCGGGCGCAGCTGAATGCAGGCGAAATCACCGAGGATGACTACCGCATATGGCTGCAAAATCAGGTCTTTCAGTCCGATTTGATGCACGCCAAGCTGGACGGCATCACGCAGACCTGCACCACAGCCCAAGAGACGGCCTACAAGCTGGCCCGGGACGAGCAATACAACATCTTTTCCTTCGGCGCAAACTGGGCCTTCTACGAGCTGGAACAGGCCGCAGGCGTGACGTTCGGGCTGACTCTGTACAACACCGAAGCGGTCAAGCTCCTGCTGAAGGAGAACCCCCGCATGGTGCCCAACAAGCACATCAAAAGCGAGAGCAACCGCACCTATGACGCCCGGGTGTTCAATCGCTACGTCATGCAGGGCATCGTGCAAGGCAAGAGCGTCCACGACATCGCCCTGCAGGCCGTCAACGGCATGGCTGACACGGAAATACACTGGGCCATGAACAACGCCATCACAGCCCTTACCAGCGCCCAGAATGCCGGGGCTTTGCAGCAGATGAGAAACGCTCAGGCTTTGGGCATCGAGGTTAAAAAGCGCTGGAACTCCACCCACGACTACCGAACCCGTGAAATGCACCGCCTGCTCGATCAGCAGACGGCAGAGCTTGACGAACCGTTCAAGGTCATGGGCTACGAGATTCAGCGCCCCGGCGACCCCAGCGCGGCCCCGGAGATGGTCTACCACTGCCGCTGTGTGCTATCCTCTGCGCTGGGCAAGTATCCACGGCAGAACGCCATGCAGCGGGACAATGTGACCAAAGAGGCCACCCCCGTCATGGATTACACCGAGTGGTATAAATCCAAGGGCGGCAAGGAAGCCGAACAGATGTGGTGGACAGAAGAGCGCAAGAGAAAGAAGGAACGAGAATGAAGCATAAAAATAAGGCCCTGCCGCCCGGCAGAGCCTAAATGTCAATCAGTAACACGCTCTCCCGATGGGAGAACAAAAGAGCTTTCAAACGTACATCCTACGCATTCGGCAACGGCTTTCAGCTCTGCCGGGGTGAATCCTTCCCGCTTCATCTTTTGCGAAAATGCCTGCGGGCTTGAGCCACAGCGCCTTGCAAGCTCTGACACGCTGATATTGAGTTTGACACAAAGGATTTTTAGCTGTTCAGAAGTGGCCATTCTTAACACCTCTCTTTCTATATAAGAGTATAAACAATAATGTTTGCAATGTCAACAGTGCTATTTCAAATTTATTTAGAAATATTTACACAAAAGCATTGACAAACCAAACGAAAATGTTTATACTGCATCTTGTGAGCAAGAGGGGCGGAAAGGAGGACGCCCATGAAGTTCAAGGATTTCAAGAAGCTGAACCGTGAAGAACAGCGCAAGAAGTTTGAACAATACAAAAAAGAGTGGTTAGCTACTCGCCATAGCTAACCACTCGTAAGCCAGAGAAACCGTATTCAAAAAGCTCCTCTTACTCACATTTTATTTTTTTATAAGCGATTTGTCAAGTAAAATGTGAGGTTTTAGCAATGGAAACACCAAAAATCACGAAAGTGGAGCTTGAACTGGATGCTGTTTCTGGCGAACTCCGAGTAATGCACGACCTGTTGAACATCTTCGCCAACTGGTTTGAGGAAACGCACAAGACCGATATGATCAAGCGGGAGCGCACCAGCGAGCTTGTGAGCCAGATTTGGAGAGAAGCCCCGATGTACAGCTCCATGCTGACGGCCCTGTTCGCATCCCTTACCGGGTTGGAAAAGGAAGTAGACGAAGTGCTTAACTATCAAATTGCAGAACAAGAGGTAAACGCATGAGTAACATTCAGATTTTCAACTACCAGTCCAACGAAGTCCGCACCGTAGAGATGGGCGGCGAACCGTGGTTTGTCCTGAAGGACGTGTGCAACATCCTCGGCATTTCCAAATACCGTGATACTGCGGCACGTTTGGATGCAGATGAAAGGGGGTCGGTTGAGGTGGACACCCTTGGCGGTACTCAGCAAGTTATCGCCGTCAACGAATCCGGCCTTTACCATGTCATCCTTCGCAGCGACAAGCCGGAAGCGGCTCCGTTCCGCAAGTGGGTGACTTCCGAGGTGCTGCCGTCCATCCGCAAGAATGGCGGTTACATCGCCGGACAGGAGCAGCTCACCCCGGAAGAGCTGATGGCAAAGGCGCTGCTTGTGGCAAACAAGACCCTTGCAGACCGGGAAGCCCGCATTTGTGAGCTGACCGCACAGAACAGTCAGCTCACCGTGGAGAAGCAGATCATGCAGCCCAAGGCCGAATACTTCGACGAACTGGTTGACCGCAATCTGCTGACCAACTTTCGGGAGACCGCCAAGGAGCTGGGCATCAAGCCCAAATCCTTTGTGGCATGGCTGCTGGAAAAGAAATTCCTTTACCGCGACCAGAAAGGCAAACTGCTGCCCCGAGAGGACAAGAACAACGGCCTGTTCGAGGTCAAGGAAGCCAAGAACGACAAGACCCAGTGGAGCGGCGTGCAGACGCTTATCACTCCCAAAGGCCGAGAGACGTTCCGGCTGCTGTACCTGTAACTGAAACCTCATCGCAAAACACAAGGGGGGCGGCGTTTTACCGCACCCCTATCAGTAAAACCCAATAACCAACCCTGCCCCACACCGGGGCGGGGTTTTGTTATACATGGAGTAAACCATGAACTTTAACTACGACATCAAATTCACCGACAACACCCCGAGGCTACATGAGGCACTGGACTCATGGGCAGAGCGGGTGCTGACCATCTGGGGCATGAAGGTGCAGGACTACGCCCAGCTGCTTGTGCCCACAGGCACGGCAGACAGCACGGGCATTGAGGGCTACGTGGGCGGCGCGCTCAAGCAGAGCCTGACCTTTGTCCTCGACCTCGCAAAAAAGACCGTGACTATCGGCAGCGACCTGTTTTACAGCCTGCTTGTGGAGTTGGGCACGGGCATCTTTGCCGAGAAAGGCAACGGACGCAAAACGCCGTGGGTCTGGAAGGACTTCAACGGCAAGTGGCACTTTACCCGGGGCATGAAAGCCCGCCCGTTCCTCCGCCCGGCGGTGGAAGATCACATCGAAGAGCTGCGAGAGATCGCAGTGGAAGAAGGAAACCGGGAAAACTAAATATATCATTGACTTTTGTGTAACCAAATGTTATAATAATTATGGTGACACAAAAGTGAGGTGATTTATATGTCGCCTAGAACAGGACGGCCAACATCAGACCCTAAGACCCATGACACACGAATTAGAATGTCTGACGATGAAGTTCGTATGTTGAATATCTGCTGTGAAAAAACTGGCTTAACAAAAGCCGATGTTATTCGCAAAGGCATAAAGGAGTTGTACGAACGCCTGACAAAATAATAAGCTCTCGCCCGATGATTGGTAGTCGGTGGGCGAGAGATTGCAAAGCACCAGAGGTTTCCCTTTGGTAAATCCATTATACCAAACTGGGCGACCTCTTACAAGTGAATAAGAGGTATTTTAGCAATGGAAACACCAAAAATCACGAAAGTGGAGCTTGAACTGGATGCTGTTTCTGGCGAACTCCGAGTAATGCACGACCTGTTGAACATCTTCGCCAACTGGTTTGAGGAAACGCACAAGACCGATATGATCAAGCGGGAGCGCACCAGCGAGCTTGTGAGCCAGATTTGGAGAGAAGCCCCGATGTACAGCTCTATGCTGACGGCTCTGTTCGCATCCCTTACCGGGCTGGAAAAGGAAGTTGATGCAGTTCTTGAATCGGAGATTGCGAGGGTCAGCAATGGATGCTAAAAAAGATATTGAAGGGAAAAGATTTGGCAGATTAATTGCGATAGAGCTTGTTCCGGGAAATGGACGTTCCAGATGGAAATGTGTTTGCGACTGCGGTAATACTATAGAAGCAAATCGAACCAATTTGGTATCTGGAAATACCAAAAGCTGTGGATGTTTAAGAAAGGAAACTTCACGAAAAAATGTAGAAAAGCACCCATTTACTAAAAAGCATGGGAAGCACGGAACCAGAATATATGAAACGTGGGCAAATATGCTTTCTAGGTGTAGAAATCCTAAAATCAGATCGTATAGAGATTATGGATCCAGAGGAATTAAAGTATGTGAAGAGTGGCTTGAATTTGAAAATTTCTATAAATGGGCGTTATCATCGGGGTATAAAGAAAATTTAACGATTGACAGAATAGATGTTAATAAGGATTATTCACCAGAAAATTGCAGATGGGCAACAACAAAGCAACAGGCAAGAAACAAAAGAACATCCGTTTTTATTACTTATAAAGGAGAGACCAAGGTATTAAAAGATTGGGCGATAGAGTATAAAATAGACAGCTCAACGCTAAAAGGAAGAATTTCGAGAGGATGGAGAATTGAAGACGCACTAACAAAACCGGTAAAAAAGTAATTTTTTTGGAAGAAGCTCACATTGTGGGCTTCTTCTTTTTATACCAAAATTCCAATATATGCCGCTTTAGCTCAGGTCGGCAGAGCACCGGACTTTTAATCCGGGGGCCGTGGGTTCAAGCCCCACAAGCGGCACCACACCGGCAGCACGTCCGGCAAATAAACCTTATTGCCAAGCATGGCAGCCCGAGCAAGGGCAGAAAGGACTATCACATGGCACTCAAAAGAGCTGACATCCGCACGATTCTGGAGAACCCCGAAACCTCCAACGATGACAAGGCCAAGGCCATTCTGGACGCCCTGCACAAGGAGACGGACGAACTCAAAGACCAGCTGGATGCAGAAAAAACAGCCCGCACACAGGCCGAGAAAGACCGGGACGCAGCCAACGGCGGCAAGCAGGCCGCTGAAAAGGCGCTGACCGACTACAAGGCCCAGCAGACCCAGAAGGACACCCACGCAGCCAAGGAAGCCAAGTTCCGGGAGCTGCTCAAGTCCGCCGGGGTGCTGGATAAGTACGCAGACCGCGTTGTGCGGCTGTCCGGCGAGGACATCGACAAGCTGGAGCTGGACGATAAAGGCGAGGTAAAGGACGCCAAGAAGCACGCCGACAGCCTGAAAGCTGATTGGAGCGACTTTGTAGGCACTACGACTACCACCGGCGCGAAGGTAGACACCCCGCCCACAAGTTACGCCGGGACTTCTCCCGAGGATTTCAAAAAGATGAGCCTTGATGATCGCATCAAGCTCAAGAACAGCAACCCCGAGCTGTACCAGCAGCTCCGGGCAAAGTAAGAAAGTGAGGCTATTATATGGCACAGACTGGCACTTTTGGCGGCTTCGACTTTGACGTTGAGGTGTTCGGAGACTACATGGCCGAGCAGAACACCATCGACACCAGCATCGAGGCTTCCGGCATCATCAAGGACGACCCCTCTATCATGGGCCTGATCGGCGAAAAGGGCAACGTTGCAACCATCCCGTTCTATACCGAGCTGGACGCGACGGCAGATAAGCCCCTGAACAACGACGGAAAGACCGACAACACCCCCACTGAGGTCACTGGCAACAAGCAGACCACCATGCTCATCCAGCGCATGAAAGCATGGAAGGCTCAGGACTTCACCAAAGAGCTGACTGGCGCAGCCCCGATGCAGCACATCGCAAATCAGGTCACGCACTACTATCAGCAGGTCTGGCAGAATGTGCTTATGACCATCACGGACGCTGTGCTGTCTACCACCGATCTCAAGAAGCACATCTACGACATCACCAAGGTGGGCGATGGCAAAGTTACGACGGAATCCCTGATCTATGCGCAGGAAGCCGCTTTCGGCGACCACGCAATGAGCGGGGGCCTGCTCATCATGCATTCCACTGTCTTTGCAAAGTATCAGGCGGCAAACCTTGTTGAGTTCGAAAAGTACACCACTCCGGGCGCTCTGTCTCAGGCTTCTCCGCTGGCACGCATCGGCGGGATGGTCGTGATCGTAAACAACGCCTTCACCTCCGCATCCATCACCGATGCTTCCATCAACGGCGGCAAGGCCACGACTGCATACAAGACCTATGTTCTGGGTGAAGGCTCTTTTGTGGGCTGCCGTAAGACCAACTACGAGAAGCCCTACTACACCGACTACGACCCCGAGAGCAAGGCCGGTGTCCAGAAGCTGTACACCAAAGAGGGCCGCGTTATTCACCCCAACGGCATGAGCTTCAAGGTGGACAACGTCGCCGAAGCGTCCCCCAACGACACCGAGCTGGGTGCAAAGGCCAACTGGGAACGCCGCATGAAGCTGGAGAACATCCGCATCGGCCAGATGCTTTCTCTGGGCTAAAAATTCGGGGGTGACTTTGCATGACCGTCCCCGAGCTGTGCGTTTACACGCACAATTTTTTTGACCGGGCAGATGACCCCGTTGCTGGGGAGTTTGCTTTTGAGCCGGACACCGTGCCCGCCGGGGTAGTGCCGGGGCAGTATTTCCTCGTGTGCGGATCCATCTTCAATGATGGCGTGCACAAGGCCGGGGACGGCGATCTGACTGCCGAGACCTTTAACGGCACGGTGCAGCCTATGCGCGTGCCGCCTGACTTCGTGGCGCTGGCTGAAAAGATTGACGCATACGACAAGGCGCTCCCGTCCGGCGGCGTGTATGTGTCCCAGTCCTTCGGCGGTTGGTCTGGCACGATGGCTGCAGGTGCAGACGGTCTTCCCGCAGACGGCAAGACCAAATTCCGCGCCGAGATCAATCAGTGGAGGAAGATGTGACATGGTCAATTCGTTCGCTGCATCCACCGTGATGCAGAGCTTCACCCAAAAATACCGTTTTCAGACCCGCAGCTATGAGCCGGATGGCGTCGGCGGCTTTGTGTCCGGCTGGAAGGACGGCCCGGAATTTGAGGCCGTAGAGCGCCACGATACCACCGTGGAGGCTCAGGTCGCAGAGCAGGCGGCTACAGCGTCCACCTATACGCTGCTGGTCAACACCGGTGTGCCGCTGGCTTTCCCAGACTACATCAAGCGGGTGAGCGACGGGCAGACCTTTCAGGTGACGAGCGCAGCCGATGAGGGCAGCGCTCCGGAAGAATCCGGCATGGGCCTGCGGGCCGTGAAGTGCAAAAAGGCGGTGCTGCCGTAATGGGACCGTCTGAGAGCATCAACCGGGCGCTGAACGCCTTTTTTAATAGCTTTGGCGTCCCCGGCTATCTGGAAGATAATATCCCTCCCGGCGCAGAACTGCCGTATCTGACCTATCAGCCGACAATTCCCGGCGGGTGGAACGAGTCGACATCCTTCCACGCCCGGCTGTGGTACCCCAGCAAGGGCGGCAGAACCCCCATTCTGCAAACAGAAGATACGATCAGCGCGGCCCTCGAGGACAGCATAACGCTTTCCTGCGAGGGCGGCGCTATTCTTTTGCAAAAAGGCATCCCATGGGCACAGCCCCTCGACAACCCGCCTGAAGGGTATCTGTGCGAATATCTCAATTTTGAAATCACGCAATTTTGCGAGTAAGGAGCATTATGGCAAGAAAATTTTCCAAAATTTCACAGAAAGCATTCGAGTCCATGCAGATCAATGCCGGTGTCGTGCTGAACACGTTTGACCCGACCGGCGCGACCGAGATCAAGGATGCAGACATCATCTGCGCAACCTCCGGCGGCGTGAAGGCAGAGTGCAAGCCCAACATCACCGACCTTGGCGATGATGTGGACAACTGCCAGAAAAACACCGCAGAGCTGATGCAGATCGAGGACTACGACTGCACGCTGGCCTTTACGGCCCTGAACGTCACAACGGACGTTATCAAGCTGGCGCTGGGCGCAGCGGATGTGAGTGAAAAGAAGGTCACCCCCCGCATGACGCTGGACCCGACAGCCAGTACCGGCGACTTCAAGGACATCTGGTGGGTCGGCGACACCATTGACGGCGGCTTTGTGGCCGTCAAGCTGATGAACGCACTCTCCACCGGCGGTCTTTCCCTCAAGACCTCCGACAAGGGAAAGGGCAACATTGCAGTCACCCTGACCGGCTGCCCCCGTCTGGGAAGCGATGTGGTACCCATGGAGTTCTACTACAGCCCGAAGGCTGCGGCATAAGGAGGTTACAACATGAAAACTCTGAACCAGATGGACGAGACCGAGTTCCTGCGGCGCTGCTGGCTCATCGCTGACGCGGTGTCTGACCTGCTGACCAAGACCAAAGTCATGGATCTGCGCAAGGTCATGCCGGTTTTCAACGGCAGCGAGACCGAGGAAGAAAAGAAGCAGAAGAGGGAAGAGCAGAGCCGAAAAAACCTCAAGGCAATGGCGAAAAGCCTGCTCTTTGAGAACGCTGAGGCTACCGCCAAGCTGCTTCCGCTGCTCTATGAGCCGGACGTGGACAAGGACGGCAAGCCAGAGACTATGACGCCGTTCAAGACCCTGCGCGTTATCACTGCCACCATCGAGGACAAGGACGTGCTGGATTTTTTGTTATCGTTGGCGAAGCTGGGCCAGACGAGTATCGACGCCTGACTTCGTCCATTCGGCTCGATATGCTGCGGCTCGTCGGCAAGCCCTACATCGTCCAGCACATCATGAACACCCGGCGGCAAGAGGCTATTGCTTTGAGCTACCGGGCATACATGACGGACACGCTGGCAAGCTTCGCAGGCGTAGAAGAGCGCTGGGCTGACCGGGTGGCGGGAATCATCGACCCCCGCCCCTTAGAGCCGCAGCAAAGCGCCGAAGAAGTGATACAGAGAATCAAAAATGGCTTGAATGGGGGTGAGGAAACCTGAAACTCTTTGAATTGAGCGCCACCCTCGGGCTGGACGACAGCGCCTACCGGCAGGGCGTGGAAGAGGCGAAGTCTCAAACTAAGGCCGCTGTCTCTACCATGATGAAGGATTATAACCGGCTGTACAGTGAGGTCATTCACCTTACGGCAGCCTACCAGAAATCACGGGAAGAGACCGGGGAAACCTCCAAAGAAACCAAGGAATTTGCCCAGAAGCTGAAAGAAGCTCAGGCCCAACTCAATACCACGGCACAGGGGCTAAGGACTGCGGAAGGGTACATGAACAGCTTCGGGGATGCCACCGGAAAAGCATCTAAAGCGAATAAAAGCCTTGCCGAAGAGCTTACCGCTTCTATAACAAAAGGAATGACGCTGTCAAACGTCATTCTAAAGGCAGGCAGTGTGGCGTTTGACGCCGCTAAAAATTTTGTACAGTCCGGCATCGAGTACAACGCCCAGATCGAGAAATACACCACCGGCTTTACCAATATGCTGGGCAGCGCAGAGGCCGCGAACGAGGCCATGAAAGCCATTCAGGAGGACGCCGCCCGCACGCCTTTTGATGTGGCATCGCTTACCGAGGCAAACCAGCTGCTTATCAGCGCCGGTGAAAATGCCGGGTATTCCCGTAAGGTCATTATGGCGCTGGGCGATGCTGTCTCGGCCACCGGCGGCGGCAATGTGGAGCTGTCCCGTATGGCGGGCAACCTGCAACAGATCGCCAACGTGGGCAAAGCGACGGCTGTAGACATCAAGCAGTTTGCCTATGCTGGCATCAATATCTATCAGGTCTTGGCGGACTACACCGGCAAATCGGTGCAGGATGTCCAGAACATGACGGTCAGCTACGACCTGCTTTCTGAGGCCCTTATCGCGGCCAGCGAAGAGGGCGGGCGCTACTACAACGCCATGGATGCCCAGAGCCAGACCATGAATGGCCGGGTATCCACGTTGAAAGATAACGTGAGCCAGTTGGCCGGACTCATAACGGGCGATTTGTCCAACGGCATCGGCATGATCATCTCAAATCTTAATGATATGACGGTGGCCGCGCAGGAAGCCTACAAAACCGACGGATGGACGGGCCTTATCGGGGAGATAACCGGACTTTCCGGTGTGATCGACAAGGCAAAGTCCTCACTTGTTGGCCTGAAAGCTGTCGCTGATTCCTTCAGAAAAGGCGAAATTTCGCTTTTTAGTGGCGACTGGGATGCTGTGTACTGGAATGCATTTAACGCTGACCAGACAACAAAACAGGGGGAAAAGGACTGGGATAAATCTCACGCTGGGATGGTGTGGGACGAGAATGACGGCTGGGTGCCTGCAAAGTCTTCCGGTGAAAGCAAAAGCTCTATTACCACTTCGCCCACCACAACCACGACCACAACCACAACTCCAACCCAAAAGCACATCGCCGCTGATACCAAAAAGCTGGCCGATACCATCAAGGAGACCTCGCAGGAGATCCTCGCCGGTACTGGCAACATCGTCGGCAGCATCCAGCGCGTGACCGAGACCGCCGACAACACCTACAACGTCTATGACGGCACCACCAAGGAGCTGAAAGGCACCACCAAAGAGACGGTGCAGACCATCACGGACTCGTGGACTGAGGTAGTGGACGGCACAGAAAAGACCATCAAGAAAATCACAAAAAACGTGACCGATGCGGCCGGAAAAGTGACGACCACGACCACGCAGACGTGTGATAAGGCGGTTTTGTCTGTCTCTGAGATGCAGAAACGCATCGACAATCAGCTCAGCGAGGCACAGAGTGAATGGAAGAGCGGCATCATGGGGACGCTGCAAAGCACGATCTCTGACCTCAAAAACGGCAACTGGTCGGGCCTCGCCACAGACTTTGCAAAGCTGGTGTGGGGCGAGGTCACGCAGGAGCAGCGAAACATCATCTCCAAGTGGCTGACAGACGCCCTCACGGCGGTAAATGACAGCTACTCCGGAGGCGGTCTGAGCGCGGCGAAAGACACCATCAAGGCGCTTTTTGGCGACGGCATCGCCGAGGGCGCTACCGAGGCAGGCACAGCCGTCAAGAGCTTTTCCCAGATCCTTGACGGCCTGAGCGCCTCCGGAGGCGTGGACACAAAGCTGGCGGGCATCGCTGGCAGCTTCACCAATATGGCAGGCACCATCACAAAGGCTCTGAGCGGCATTGTGGGCTTCATCGTGTCAAACCCCGTGGTGGCGGTCGTCCTCGGTCTGACGGCCCTTGTGGGCGGCGCTGCGCTGTCTGCGTGGTCGAAGAACAGGGATGAGAAGCTCACGAACAACTACGAAAGCCCCTTCAGCAAGACCCCTGTGTACGACTCGCTGGCGGAGTTTTCTTACCGTGCCGACCAGTTCAACCGCTACAAGGGCCTCACGGCGTCGCCCTTCAGCAGCGGCCAGCAGGACACCACCGGCAGACAGCAGCTCAGTGTGCTCCAGCGCATCTCCAACTCGCTGGATGAGCATCTTCCCGCCATCGGCACCGGCACGCTGGTCATCGACGCCAACGGCGTGCAGGCTCTCGCCGGCGCGATGCAGCCGACACTTGTGGACGGCATTGATGGAGACTTGGGAATTCGCTCGACCCGGAAAGCGAGGGGAGGCTAAATGGCAGCATTACAGGGCGTCAAAATCGGAGACTACCACACCCTCAAGGACTGGGGGCTTTACCTTGTGGTCGGCGGCACCACCGTCGGCCCGGCAGAACCGGACGAAAGTCTTCTGGTCAAAGTGCCTTTCAGCGACCGCATTTTAGACCTTTCCAAGTCGATGGACGGAAAAGTCCACTACACCCAGCGCAAGATCACCATCACGCTCAAGTGCGTAAAGCCGAAAAGCCTTTGGCCCAAGGTGCAGAGCACGCTGGAGAACGCGCTGCAAGGGCAATGGCTGAAATGCGTTTTCGATGACGACCCGGCATGGTACTGGGAGGGATTCTGGACGGTCACGCCCCAAAGCCGCGACCGGTGGGAGAATGTCTTTACCATCACCGGCATCTGCAACCCCTATAAGACCAACACCACCGCAGCGGCTGGCGCTGACTGGCTGTGGGACAGCTTCAGCTTCGAAGAAGACACCATCTATGACACGCCGACGGAGGTGAAAAGCCTGTGAGCTACAAAATCTATGCCGGTACGCAGACCGCCGTAGGCGAGTGGGACACCAAAGCGTGCATCTATGACCCTGCGGCGGAAGACCTGCGCACCACGGCCACCATGCTCATCTCCCCCACCCTTACCCGAGAGGCGGGCAAAGCGGGCAGCCTTGAGTTTACCATCCCGTTGGGCAACATCGCCCACTCTGCGCTGCAAAAGCTTAAGACTATCGTGGAGGTAGAGCAGGACGGCAAGACCCTATGGCGCGGGCGGGTCATGAGCCACGAGATGGATTTTTATCTGCGGCAAAAGGTGTACTGCGAAGGGGAGCTTGCCTACTTCAACGACAGCTCCCTCGTGCCATACAAGTACACGGACATCAGCATCAAGGAATTTCTGGACAAGGTCATCAGCAACCACAACGGTCAGACAGACCGGTACAAGCGTTTTACTCTCGGCACTGTAAACGTGTTTGAGAATGGCCCACAGGAGTCTTTCCAGACGGTCTACATGGGTAATTGCGTAGTAGAACACCATAGAGACAGCGACGGAGACAATGAGTATTGGTTGGAGGATGCTGATAAAAGGTGGATATGCGATGTAAACAGCTACTCCGTTCCAGTTGGGGAGTACATTAACAGAAATAATGCGATATGCGTTGTCTCCTATGACAGTACTTCTTCATACACGGTGGAGCGAAACATAGCCTACAAAAACGGCAATTTTTACTCACTGAGCGCTACGCAGAAAGACTCGAAATACATTTACACCATCGGCACCACCCCGCTGACAGACTGGAAGCTGACCGATGACGGAACGATTCAGCTCTATAACTCCAGCACGGGAAGCTGGTCGACCTGCACTGGTTACTATCTGCACGACTTCGACGCCTCGACCAACGAGGCCCTCGATTTTGGCGATGGCAAAAACTTCGGCACCACGTGGGACATCCTGCAATCCGAGCTGACGGACGTGTACGGCGGCTACTTTTCCGTCCGCTACTCTGATGACGGAAAGACCCGGTATCTGGACTATCTGGCCGATGACGGCATCACAGAGACGAACCCGCAGCCTGTGGAATTTGGCGTCAATATGCTTGATTTGACCAACTACGTCAAGGCCGAGGACATTGTCACCAAAGTCATCGCGGTGGGTTACAAGTCAAAGGGCTGGTGGATCTTCAAGAGCACAAAGACTATCAGCCAGACAGCCTACGACTTCGAAGCTCAAAAAGTCTACGGCGTCATCACCAAAGTCATCGTCCTCGACGGCAAGGCGTCCACAAATCAAAAGCTGCTGGACGCTGCAAACGAGGAGCTTCGAAGATGCCAGCAGCGCTATCTTGAGGGCATCGAGGTGAGCGCTGTTGACCTGCATGATGCCGGTATCGACGTAGAGCGTCTAGGCTGGATGAAAAAGACCCGCGTTATCTCGAAGCCCCACGGCCTTGATACACTGCTCCTGCTTTCTAAGGTGGTTGAGCCGCTGGACGCGCCGCAAAAGAAGCGCTTTACCTTTGGGACGAGCTTCTACTCCATCTCGGACTTGCAAGCCCTCAGCAGCCACAAGGCCTCGCTGGCTTACAGTATGTCCCTGAGCGCAGCGGGGTATCTGAACGACGCAAAATAATAAACGCGTGTGCAATCCCTACAAGTACAATGCCGCCGCCTACGCGGGCGCAGACTGGCTGTGGGACGATTTTTAATCTATGACGAGCCTACGGAGGTAAAGAACCTGTGAACAAGACTTTCGAAGAAAACATCAACGACGTCCGCACGGCAAGGCGGGGTGTCGAGGTGCGGGAGGCTATGGCTGAGAGCCTTGAGTATGTGGAGGGCTTTGCCTCCACCTCCACCCAAAAGGCAGAGGAGGCCGCAGCCAGCGCCGAAACTGCCGCCGAGGCCAAGGAAGCCGCCGCTGCCTCTGCTCAGACCGCAGAACGGCAGGCGGGCATTGCCACGCAGCAGGCCGAGGCCGCCGAAAGCTCCAAGACCGCTGCTGCCGAGTCTGCCAAGCGGGCGGAGCGGTTTGCCGTGGAGACCGAGGGACGTGTCACCACCGACAAAACCCTGACCGTCTCGGGCGCAGCGGCGGACGCAGCGGCGGTGGGCGACCGTATCAACGCCATTAAAATCGAGACCGACCCCACCCTCACCATCTCCGGCGCGGCGGCGGACGCAGCGGCCACCGGCGTACGCATCAAACTGTTGGAGATGGTGCAGGGCACGGACGTGAACGGCATCAGCTTTGTTTCGGCCTTCGACACGCTGGAGGGTGTGGCTCTGGAGGGTGTGTGGAACAAGGCGGCGAGCCGGGTGGAGTTTTGAGGAAGGAGGATTTGAATGCAGATCAAAGACTTAGCCATCGGCGACGGATATGTTTACCTTATGGAAGGCAGTAGCAAGGTAAAGTTTTACGTGCTGGCCCACAACTATGAGTCCGGCCTGAACGGCAAGGGACGGACGCTGTTTTGCCGGGAGAGTCCGGTGACGAAGGGCGCACGAGCAACAGATAAGAGCTCAGACAATGCTAATTGGCCCCTGTGTTTGGAGTGTTTATATTATAAAGCTACTTATTCGACCAACTTCACAACGACCGTGAAAAGCTGGATCGGAAGTACGAAAATCTATTATGACGAGTTGGATAATCCTTATAACAACAGTACCATTAATGGTATAAATCAGCGCAGTGCTAACTTTAGCTTTTTTGCAATCTCGTCAGCGGAATTGGGGACATTGAGATTTGGGAGTTATAGCAATTCGGACGGTACGACTCTTTCTACTGCAGCACGTACTAGATTGGCAGCCATATACCGATCTTATAGCACCGCCTTTTGGACAAGAAGTCCCGGACGAAACTATACGAATCACCGTACCGACAGCGACGGCGATTCTACGTATTACTTTGGCAATGGTTTGTACATACAGAGCGTAAGCGGAACGAGTTTCAGTCTTGCAGAGAGTTGCACTGGGTCTTTCGGTTACCTGCCCTGTTTTACCCTGCCGGAGACGCTATACATCGACAAGGACGGCTTCGCCTCGGCAAACCAGCCGCCGGAAATCACTTCCGATGTGGGCGAGAGCGGCGTGGCGCTGGGCGAGAAGAACGCACCCTTTACGGTGGGATATACCGTGACGTACAAAGACGGCGACCTCATGACCATCACCGAAAAGGTGAACGGCGTGGCGCTGGCCGTCCGCGAGAACGTGGCCTCTGGCACCGAACTCACGGTACAGTGCCTGAGCGAGAAGGCCTTGTTCCAGCAGATCCTCAATGGAGAAAACACCCTGACTCTGGAAGCGTACGACGGAAAGACCACAGCAGAGTGGACCGCTACCTTTACCAAAAATGTGACCCGTGCCGTCCTCTCGCTGGCCCAGCCCCTGACGGCAGACGACACCATCACCGTGGCTGCGCTGACACTGGAGGGCAGTTTCCCGGCAGACATGAGCCTGACCGTGGAGCTGACCAACAACGCACTGGACGATGCCCCCGTGTGGGAGAACTGCACCGACATCCAAAGCGGCAAGGCAAAGGCTTTTGCCCACCACAACTTTACCAACAAGACCGCCGCCAAGGGAGCGGCTTTTAACTACAAGGTGACGATTACCCGGGGCGAGAGCGGCGTCGGCGGCAATATCACCATGATCGGAGGTGTCATCGGATGAGTCTTTGCAAGATGGATAAGAGCCTGAAGGAACTCCACCGGAAGCTGGCAGAGGAGCAGAAGCTCAGGGAGCTGCCCGGCCTCGTGGCGGAGATCGAGGACGCCCTGTGCGAGCAGGACATGGCATCAGAGGAGCGGCTGGCGGCTATCGAGGACGCCCTGTGCGAGCTGGACGCCGCCGTCAACAAGTAAGGAGGTAGCATATGGATAAAATCTGGGCGAACCGGCTCATCGCCGGGACTAAGACGTGGGGTGAGATGCCCGCAAGCCGCCGTGCAAGGGTGAAAGCGGAACTGGCCAAGCGGGTGGCCGAGGGGGAAATCACCGCAGAGCAGTACAAAGAGATCACGGAGGAGGACTATGATGAGTAGTAAGCTGCTGGAACTGGAAAAGGAGTAAAGCTTATGATCGAAATTAGCGTATCTCTTGCCTCCAACGGCGCTGCAAAGCTGGCAGGCTATGAGCAGATGCTGCGCTTCGGCTACACCAAGAACCGAGGCGTGTACCGCCTTGCTGTCGCCGCTTCCGGCGAGTGGGAAGGGCTGGCCGTCCGCTGTTTCTGGCACGCCCCGGACGGCAAAGACCCGTCCTCCTCGCTGGTGGTGGGCGGCTATGTGGATGTGCCTGCCAGCGTGACCGCACAGCCGGGCAACGGCTGTATCACCTTTGAGGGCAGCGACGGCGCCAAGACCGTGACCAGCGCCGACCTTCGCTACCGGGTGGCCGCAAACTCCGGCACGGAGGACGGCACAGAGCCGGAACCGGGAACGCCTGCATGGCAGGCTTTTGTGGATGCCGTGAAGGAATCGGCAGCATCGGCAGAGCAGTCCAAAACGGAAGCGCTGGACGCGGCAGAGCGGGCCGGGGCATCTGCCCAAAAGGCCGAGCAGGCCCTCTCTGACACCATCACCGCCAAAAATGACGCACTGAAAGCCATCGGTGACAAGCAGACTACAGCTACGCAGGCCGTGGATACGGCCCGGGACAAGGCTCTCCAGCAGGTGGAAGCCTCCACAAAAGCCGCAAAGACCGCAGCCAGTGAAGCCGCTACCAGTGCGGGAAATGCAGACCAGAGCGCTCAGGAAGCCGCTGACAGTCTGCGGGAGCTGAAGGATGGCATTGCAAGCGGAAACTTCAAAGGCGAGAAGGGTGACAAGGGCGACACCGGCCCGGTCGGCCCGCAGGGTGAGCGTGGCCCTCAAGGCCCTACAGGTGCTACGGGTGTCACTGGCCCACAGGGCGAAAAAGGTGATACCGGACCGCAAGGCCCTAAAGGCGAGACCGGCCCTGCCGTAGCGCTGGACACCACCCTCTCCCTCTCCGGCGAAGCCGCTGACGCAAAAGCGACTGGAGATGCGGTTGGTGAGCTAAAGGAAGATTTAGATGATTGTATAAGAATTGCAAACCACACGCGTTTAACGCCGGTGTTTGAGAAAAAAGGTCTATTTTGGAGTTGTAACCCAGACTATAAATTGTGTGTATTGTATGCAAATGAATATAAGGAAGCAAAAGTATATGAAGTCCATAAAGGGAAGCGTTATACCGTTTGTGGTATGTCTGATGGGAATAACACATCTCCGCTGGTCATTTTTTCAAAAACTTATCCCACCGTAAAAGGTGAAACAAGCCCTTATGAAAACTTTATTGCGGGTAGTAATAGTGGAAAAAGTGTTACTACTGAAAAACATATTTCTTCACCGATTGATGGGTACATGCTTGTAACATCTTCAACAGTGTATGGCGGTTATGCAATTGAAGAAAGTGTAAGAACAATTATAGACGACCGATACGGGCTGTATGTTTCCGACGGGTGTTATACAACTTTTTCAAAGATTGGAAACAACACATACTTATGTAGGATATTTAAAAATGTATACATCAATCAATTATTTGATTTTAATGGCTACTACATTGGAAAATTTGATGAATATGGGGAGTTGTATAAATATAAAGATTTTGGAACTTTCCCATCTGATGTAGTCGGGCCAATTTCCATTCGAGAAAATGATTGGAGCGCACCTACAAAATTTAGTGGCGGGTCACACGGAATAGAAATTAGCGGCACTAATTACCCAACAGCGAAACAAAAAGCACTGTTAGTCAAATGTGGGAATACAACAATTGATACCGATGGATATTACATTGGTCAAACTGAATTTGTGTCAAAAAACATATTATATATTCCCATGACAATTACCAGCAATGACCTATCTTCTGTGAAAGAAGGAATAGAAGAAACTCGACGTTATTGCATAGACGATGTTTTAAGTGTTTCCGTAGATTATAATATGCTCACTGATATTATAGCTGATGTTCTATATGGCTTCCAGCTTCTAATATATGGCATGGAAAAAGTAACGCTTCCAAACAATGAAGTGAAAGTTTCTGTGAATCAAGAGCAGAATTATGTGTTTGAAAAGCCTGAAAACAAGTATATATGTACTAACGAAAGTGGAGACTATTGTTCAGTAGAAATGTCAACTTGTGGGCTTGGTGATTTCTTAAAAAATAATGGAGAAAGTAACACAAAATATGGTTATATTAGTGTTTTCAAAAACCCTAATAAAATATATTTTCAATTGATAAACCACGGTGTTCAACTCGCTACTGGAAAAACATTACATTGGGATGTTATATGCAATCATAGACCGCACTAATTAACTAAGGGAAACTTTATCTAACCTTAAAAACAAAAAGGAGTCTCAAAATGCTGCACACCATCCTCAAATTCCTCGTTTCCCTCTTCTCCGCCCTCTCCCGGGCGGAAGATGCCTCTACCTCTGACCCGGTGTCTACTGTGGACACCAAAACCTCCGCTCCTCCCGGCTGGAAGGGCGAGCCGCCCTATCGGTACATCGACGTGAGCCGGTATCAGGGCAAAATCACCCTCGACGGCTGGCGCAAAGTCAAGGCGGCGGGCTACAAGGGAGCGATGCTCAAGACGGTATCCACCAACAAAAAACTCAGCACCCGGGCAGACGGCCTTTATATCGACCCGACCTTTGAGGATAACTACCGCAACGCCCGGGCTGCCGGGCTGGACGTGGGCGTCTACTATTACACCTACGCCATCAGCCGCACCGGTGCAGATAAGGAGCTTTCCCTTCTGACCGAAGCTCTGCGGGGGAAAGAGCTGACCCTTCCGGTGGCTGTAGACGTAGAGGACAATAAGCTCAAGCGACTGGGAAAGCAGGCCCTCACCGACCTGACGGCTTATGCGCTGGCCCGTATCGAGGCAATGGGCTTTTACGCTCAGCTCTACACCTATACCAGCTTTGCCAACTCCCGCCTTTATATGGGTGGCGCAGCGCTCAAGCCTTACGACGTCTGGCTGGCCGATTACACCGGAAAGGCCCCCAAAGTGAGCTTTAAGTACAATGCGCACCAGCACACCAGCAAGGGCAGCGTGCCGGGCATCTCCGGCAACGTAGACCTCAACGTGACCACCCTCAACTACCCCCGCATCATCAGGAAGAAGGGTCTGACCCGTCTCCGGGAGGGCGCATGACTAAAGAGCAGGCTCTTTTGTGGGTGCTGGGCGTTGTTGGCAGCGTGTGTGCAGGAGCGGTCACGCTGGACAAAGTCTTGGACATCATCCACAAGTACATCAAAAAGGCGCAGGCTCCCGACGCCGCGCAAAACCAGCGGCTTGACGCTATCGAGCAACGGCTGGGCGCAGTCGAAAGCATCTCGTCTCAGCACGCAGCGGCCCTGAAACGCGACCTCACCCGCTTCGACGCGATCGACGAGGAGATTTGCTTGGCCCTTGATGGCGTGCGGAATCTTTTGGACGCTCAGCTCTCCGGGGACAATCACGAAGGAATGCAGAAAAGCAAGGCTAGCATCGACAATTATCTTTTGAAAGGAGTTACCAATCATGGAAGCAATCAATGAAATCTTGAGCGTCATCCCCGTTCCTGTGGCCGTCATCCTGATGCTGGGCGGACTCGTCTTCTACGTCATCGGCGGTATCCGTTTGGGCTATGGCGCGGCAGTCAAAAATCTGGTGCTCAACCTCATCACTCAGGCGGAGCACGAGATTCAGGGCACGAAGCGCGGCGCAGAACGCAAGGCATGGTGTGTCAAAATGTTGCGCCACTATCTGGACAACAGCCGGTGGGGTAAGCTGATCAGCTGGGCCATCACCGAGGAGACCATGAGCAAGGTCATTCAATTTTTCTTCGACCAGATGCGGAAGGCACTGCAAAAGCAGTAAGGAGGTTATCATGGCAAGCACTACATACGAGCATTTTGTTGACACCAACAAAATGTACGCCGCACAAGAGCAATTTCGTGACATTACGAAAATGGTGACAAAATGTCACCGTTTCGCCAGCATTGGCAAAATGGTACGCAACGCAGGACAGTTGCCGCAGCCTTTCTGGCTCGGTGCCGTCTGTGGCGGCGGCTCGCGTAGTGCTGCCCGCTGCGCTGCAAGGACTTGACCGACAGCAGATGACCGCTGCCATCAAAAACGCACCGCTTGGGAGGGTAGACCGTAAGATAGCCTTACTGCGGTACGTTGAGCGGCTCCCGCTGCCGGACATTGCAGCACAGGTCCACTACTGCCGCCAGTCGGTTTCGGCACGGCTGGACGGCATTGCGAAAGTTTTTGAGTAAAGCAAACCCCCGGTGTTCCGTTTGGAGCATCGGGGGTTTTTTGTTTATGCGGACTGCTCAGCAGGGGCGGAGAGCACTTTGCGTTCCTTTGCTTTCTGCTCTGCCTGTTCCTTCACGGTCAAATAGCCGCTGTCGTGCATCTGCCTGTAGATAAACGCCTGTCCGGTGCGGTTCCAGCGGGTGTTCTCTTTGGTCTCGCCGTTGCCTACCTCAACAGGAATACTCACTGTATAACCCTTGTCGATGTACTTTCGCTTTGGTATCCACTGTTTGTTGACCTTCTTCTGAATGCCCCATTCTTCCAGCAGTTTGTTGAGCTTGTTGGCGGTCATGCCAAAGTTGAGCGCGATCTGCGTCACGGTGAGCGTTTCATCACTCAAAAGCATATTATGGGCGTACTCGGCGGCAGGCTTGAGCTTGGCGTTTTCCTTTTCGAGCTGCTTAGAGCGCTCCTGTTCCCTCGCAATGATGCCTTGAGCCATGACCAGCGCTTTGGAAAGTGCCAGCTCCGGCGGTTCAGGCTCGGGCGTGGTCAGCTTCTTCTCCATCTCGTTAAAGGCTTGGATGTACTTCAATTTCCAGTCAAGCGCTTCATCACCAGTAAAACCAAAGGTGAGCAAGGAGAACCCGTCGCGGTTCATCAAGTACATTGGGTACAGCTTTCCTCGGTTTTCAAACGTGGTTTCGTAAAACATTGATTTGGTGGCGCAATTTTGCGCCGCCAGATTCTCAATAGCGCGGAGAACATCTTTGTGGTTCTTGCCAAAACGCTCCGCCACTTCCCGGCTGGACACCACGGCCTGCCCGTTCTGGGTGGAAAGAATAATATCACTCATGCCGCACTCTCCTTATTGATCTCCGCTTCAATCACCGCATCAACTTCCTTTTCCAACCCGGTAAGGGATGCGAACAGAGCCGTCAGCATAGAGCTGTACATCGGGGCTTCTCTCCAAATCTGGCTCACAAGCTCGCTGGTGCGCTCCCGCTTGATCATATCGGTCTTGTGCGTTTCCTCAAACCAGTTGGCGAAGATGTTCAACAGGTCGTGCATTACTCGGAGTTCGCCAGAAACAGCATCCAGTTCAAGCTCCACTTTCGTGATTTTCTTTTGCATTATAGAATACCTCAAAAATGTTTGTAAAACACTAGAGGTCGTGGTATAATAAATTTACCAGACCTCTGCGTTTGGCATTTGTAACTGTATCCCGGAACTTTCCACGGTGGCGGGGTACAGTTATTTTTTTGTGACCTCGGACTTTACTTTTTGAATACCTAAACGGATAACATCACTTCTTGTTTTGCCTAAAGCTTCGCAGCAAAGGTCTAAATCCTCTATGGTCTGCTTATCGGCGCGAATTTTAAGCTGTATATCTTTTGGGTTTTCTGTCTTGGGTCTGCCTGTACGGGGCGACATCAAATCACCTCCTGCTGTGTACACATTTATTATATCATGTGTACACAATAAGTCAATATCTTTTTCAAAATATTTATAGTTCGTAAAAAATAAGCGCTCACGCGGTGTTATGCCGTGTGGGCGCTTTTCTTTTTTGTCTTTCGTTTGACGTTCGTTTAACGCACGGATTCGGTAGAAAAGGTACTATGGGCGCAAAGGGAGGGGGAGCGCCATGTGGCACAGGTTCAACCCGAACCCCCAAGGAAACGGCGTGGGGGATTGCACCGTGCGGGCAGTGGCGGCAGCTACAGGCCAAAACTGGGAGCGGGCGTATATCGGACTTGCGCTTACTGGCTTTATCCTCGGTGATATGCCCAGCGCCAACCGCACATGGGGCGCATACCTCCAAAAACGAGGGTTCAAGCGCCGTTTGGTGGAAGCGGACTGCACAACCTGTTACACCGTGGCAGATTTTGCCCAGGAGTACCCGCGCGGCGTGTATGTGCTGGGCTGCTCCGGGCACGTCCTGACCGTGATCGACGGTGTGTGGTGGGACAGCTGGGACAGCGGCGCGGAATGCCCGATTTATTACTGGTACAAGGAGGAAAACGATGCCGATTTATAACGGATACCCGCAAGTGTATTACCCGCAACAGCCGCAAGGGCAGCTTGAGCAGCTCAGGGCAGCACAGTACCAGCCCCAGCCCGTCATGATGCCGACAATGCAGGGGCAGGCCGTACCGACGGACAGCGGCTTTATCTGGGTGCAGGGCGAAGCAGCAGCCCGGGGCTATCTGGTCGCCAACGGGAGCCGGGTGCTTTTACTGGATGCTGATTCCGATACCTTTTACATCAAAGAAGTTGGGCAGGACGGTAGACCGTTCCCGCTCCGCATCTACGACTACAAGGAACGCACCAGCGGCCCCAAAGCGTCGATTGCAGCCACGCAAGCCGCAAGCGTGGAGTATGTCACCCGCAAGGAGTTCGACGCGCTGGCGGCAAAGCTGGCGGCGTTGGAAAAGCAGGAAACACCAGAGCCGGAAAAGGAGAGCTAAACGATGAGCAGCAGCTTGTATAACTCGATGGGCAAACAGGCCCAGAACCCCATTGGCGGGCAGTTCCAGCAGTTTATGGGCCAGATGCAGGGCAAAAACCCGCAGGAGATGATAAACCAGATGCTCACCTCCGGCCAGCTCTCACAGCAGCAGCTCAACGCCATTCAGCAGCGGGCACAGCAGATCGCGCCGATGCTCAACAGCATGAAAAACATGTTTGGATTCTAAAATGCGGCCGCATTTAGAATAAATTCAAAAATCTAACGTAAAGGAGTAAAACTATGTCTCTTTCTTCTGATAGCACGGTTATGACCATGCCGGTACAGCCCGCCAACGGTTACAGCAACGGCTTCAACGGCTGGGGCGGCGACTGGATGGGCTGGATCGTCCTCTTCCTGATTTTCGGAATGTTCGGCTGGGGCGGCATGGGCGGCTTTGGCTGGGGCGGCGGCATGGGCGGCGCTTCGCCTTATATGACCAGCGCTGTCACGCAGGCAGACCTGCAGCGTGGCTTCGACAACCAGAGCGTCATGAACAAGCTGAACGGGCTGGAAAGCGGCCTGTGCGACGGCTTCTATGCCATGAACACCGGGATGCTTCAGGGCTTCAACGGCGTGCAGCAGGGCCTGAACGGCGTCACCAACGCCATGCAGCAGGGCTTCAACAGCACCAACGTCGCACTGATGCAGGGGCAGAATGCTCTGGCTACACAGCTGGCAGACTGCTGCTGCAAGACCCAGACCGCGATTCAGGGAGTCAACTACAATCTGGCCACTCAGGAGTGCGACACCCGGAACCAGATGCAGCAGGGCTTCTGCGCAACGCAGAACACCATGAACAGCAATACCCGGGACATCATCGAGAATCAGAACAGCAACACCCGCGCGGTGCTCGACTTCCTGACCAATGATAAGATCGCCACCCTGCAGAGCGAGAACAACGAGCTGCGTCGGGCTGCTTCTCAGGATCGTCAGAGCGCGTTCCTGACCACCGCGATGAACGCGCAGACCAACCAGATCATCGGGACTCTGCAGCAGAAAGCTCCCGTGCCTGCCTATCAGGTGCCCAACCCCAACGCCATTTACTATGGCTGTGGGACCGGCTGCGGCAGCTGCGCATAACTGAATCATGGCAACTGACTGCAAATTGTAGTCTGTTCAGCCCCTGAGCTGATTTTGCAAACCAGAGCGCCGGGGCAAAAGTCCCGGCGTTTTTCTATGAAAGGAGCCGATAAAATGGCTGAATTTAGCAACTCCAACACCGTCATCGTGGCGGCGGGTGAAAACCTTCCCCTGACCGAGACCGCGGTGAAAGCCCCTGCCTGCATCATGCACCGTGAGGGTAGTGGCCTCGTGACCCTGCGCGGTCTGACCAATCAATGCAAAGCGCGCTTCAAGGTAAGCTTTGGCGGCAATATCGCCATTCCCACCGGCGGCACTGTTGGACCCATTTCCGTGGCGCTGGCTGTCGGCGGTGAGTCGCTGACCAGTGCGACCGCGATTGTCACCCCGGCGGCAGTCGAAAATTACTTCAATGTTTTCGTGGCCGCTTTCATCGAGGTGCCGCGCGGCTGCTGTGTGACCGTGGCGGTTAAAAACACCAGTACGCAGGCAGTCAGCATTGCAAACAGCAATCTGATTGTTGAGCGGGTAGCATAAGAAAGGAGATAAAGTCATGCTGGATAAACTGAATCACCTGAAGGATGAGATGTGCGACGAGCTCATGGAGCTGACCGACAAAAAGAACCGATCTCCGGGCGATGTTGAGATGATCGGCGAGATCGTGGACATCATTTTGGACATTCACCGCATTGAGGATTACTGTGAGGGCGGCGAGTACAGCCGAACAGGTGAGTGGGAAGCTGACATGCGCGGGACTTTCGGCCGCGATGCCGGAAACGGTTACAACCGGGGTAACAGCTATGCCAACCGAGGCCGTCATTATGTTCGTGGGCATTACTCCCGCACGGATGGCCGTGAGCGCATGATCTCTGACATCGAGGACATGATGCAGGACGCCACCGGCGCAGAGCGTGAAGCCTACAAGCGGGCCGCCGACATCTTGCGCAACGCATAAGGGAGGAGGGTGGCAAGTATGGACATCGACGAGATCAATGACCACATCCACAAGCTTAAATTCGGTTCGACGGACTGGCAGAGCGTGGAAAAGCTTGCCGCCCTCTGCACTGTGAGAAATGAGCTGGAAGAAAAGCAGGCACCGGCAGAAATGCAGACTCAAGCGCTGCCCCCCACGTCGTACCCGGCGGCATACTCAACAAAAGCAAATCCGCAAAGCGAGTTCGTGGAAGCGGCCAGCGCCGCGCCCTTTGGAGGCTTGATGGAAGTGCTTGATGAGCACATGAGCGCCATAAAGCTTGCATACCCGAAAGAGTATGAGTTGGTCATGCGGAAGATAACTGCATTGTAAAACGACACAAAATGTGTTATTTTTACATGCAGCCAAAACTTGAAAAACTAAATTTTTAAACTTAACAAGCTAACGTAAGACTAACAAGCTTTGAATTTTTACCGATAAATGGTAAAATAAAACTGATTTGTAATCAGTGGGTTGCAGGTTCAACTCCTGTCACCAGCT
>OCHH01000207.1_pt1 | contig 35233 bp, 27 predicted proteins | sample 1538781 | NCBI WGS metagenome assembly OCHH01 (sample SAMN04571726, study PRJEB22368) | human gut metagenome | biome: human gut; material: stool | host: Homo sapiens | place: Luxembourg | collected 2012-12-05
ACGCAGCTGCTGGGCTGCTTTCTTGTAGTCTATTTCCAAATTGTCCATATTATAAGAACTGTGTTAAACTATTATTATTATAGCCTGACACAGTTTATTTTACACTCTCTGTTAGACCCCCAAAATGAGGGGCGTAAAAATGAGAGGTCTCTTTGTTGTTCTACCTCTTCATTACGCATCCGTACTTCGGAACATTTTCCACAATATCTTCCAACTCCCTATCTACCTTGGATAGTTCATCTTTGGACAAAGCATATAAGCAGTCAATCGCAAGTCGATTGGCTGCTATTTTTCTGCGAGCGAGGATGGCTTCGGTGCCACCGATGGAGGGGCGGTTTGCACCGCTTGCCTCCAGATGGTTGTTTACTGCGTCACGCATGGTGAACTGTCTCATGCCTGTCTTTGCCCAGTAGATAAGGGCATCGACAGCTGCTTTTCTTGTCTTTCTGTATTCATTGTCTGTCATAATTCTGATGTTTTGAGTTTGCTAAAACAGTTTGATACATATCCAAATAGTGATTTCTACAAAGATAATTGCCCAACTAGCAAATGCCAAGCCGAACATCCATGCATAAGTGCGGCCATTGAAGTAAGCACCTTCTTCAACATTTCGGATGCGTTTAAGTTCCATCTGTTGGTGAGCGAATAGAGCGTTTATCCGCTTCTCATGTTCATTAAGTGCTTGCTTGAAGGCTGAAATGGCGGCATCGTTCCGCTCGTTCAACTGGGCAAGTCCTTCATCATTGATACCAACTTTGAGGTTGCTTCGCTCTGCCTTGACAATGGCATTGCAGACTCCGCCAACGATGTTGTCCGTACTCTCTTGGGCAGCAACAAGAGCTATTCTTGTTGATTCCAACTTTTGATAGGCATTGTCCAGTTCCTCCTTGGCTTTATTGAGTACCTCTTTGGCAGATTCTATTTCTTCGAGAGTTACTTTGATTTCGTCCTTGCCACTCTCTATGTTCTCGTCTTCCTGCATCTGATTGTACAGATTAAGCACATCCTGTGTGGCATCTTTCTTGTTTCTTCCCATATCGTTTATGTTTGAAAGTTATCGTCTCATGCCTCTCTTTATCGGCTTACAGAGACTGCTTGCCTGTCTTGCGCAGCGTCTCGCCCAGTCACGGTCATCCTCGTCCTTGTCACGTCCCCAACCACTACCAGGACTACCACCGCCACCACATGACTCCGACATAGAGGTGGCAGCATCAAGGTAGTTCATAAAAAGCAGCATCGCCACATTCAGAATGTCATTGTGGCTTGCAGATCCATTCTCAGGGACTTCGATACAACTGTTCATTGTGTCGTATGCAGTTCTCGGCATGACTATATTGAAACGCTCGCCATCGACTTCAATAATCTTCCTCAATCTGGCAGGAAGGACAAGTTTGCCATCATTGACTGTCCGAGACCGACCACTTGAAACTGCCGCATTTTGGCTGTCCATTGTGGTAGCGCTTGGAACGGATAAAGCAGGTCTTTGACCAACTGCAACAGGTGTTGGCTGTGGGCTCAGCCTACGAAAAGTATTTTCTATTTTCGATACCGTGAGGCTTCTACCCACACCCAGTTCTGAAGCTTTGATGGTGCTTCTGCCAAACGTGAAGCGATAGCCATGTACCTTTGCTTGACCAGTCTTGTCACGGACTAACTCAATATCATATCCCTTATCCCTCAGTCGATTGGCATAGACATTCCAGTCAAAGACTGGCATGGAGCGTAGCACGTCCATACAAACATTGGTTATCTTCTCAATGCGTTCCTCACGAATATCCATTGCGTCTTTCCAACCATGATGCTGATTGACAGCCTTTGCAGCCATAACGGCACGTTCGCCTATAAACTTCACATCATTGAGATTGCCATTCATGTCAATGCGGTTCACCACCAAATGCAAGTGAGGAATACCACTCTTTGAGTCACGATGAAGGGCGGCAAAATACTGAGAGCTGGCAATATTGGTTGGCTTGACTGATGTTGCAGCCTTGCCTTTTCTCTTGCCAATGTGGTTCACCTTGGAGATGTGGTCTATCTCATGGATAAACTCGTCAAGGCATTTTTGCCAATCTTCCATTGTCCAGTTTCGTGCTTCTTCCTCAGATGGGGAAAGCTCAAAGCGGATGGATGTCAACTCAATGGGCTTCTTGGCGTATTTCTGTTTGAATAAGGACTGGTGCAGCACCATTTCGTCCCACATACCCATAGGAGGCAGACCATCGCTAAGATGATTGGTCTTGACTATGTCTGCACGGTTATTCTTTGTTGCGTAATTGGTCATTGCCTGACCATGTTGAATTGCTGTTGCTTTTGCTATCATACCATATTGATGAAATTGTCTCTGATGTGGCTCCATTCCTCAATGAGGGAATTGATGCCTTGCATCCACCGCGCCATGAAGTCGGCTCTCTTGAATAGTTTCTTCCTTTCTTCCTGCGGCAAAGCATGAAGCGCATTGCGTATGCCTATCAGTTCCGCCCTTGCGCCAATCAAACCTTTCAATGCTTCCTGCTGTTCTGCGGTCATTGGCAGAGATGGTTTATGCCCAAGAGCAACATCGTGAAGATAGATACTCTTGCTTCTTCCCGACATTCGGGCGTACTTCAAAACGATGTTGAACTCGTCTTCTGTAAAACGAACATCAATATGTCGGCTCTTCGGAGGTCTCTTCCTTGAAGCTTTTTCTGAGTTGTTGTGTTTATCTTCTGTCATTGTAAATGCGTTTTTGAAAGTTTATACTCCGATATAAGAGGATTGTCAATGTGAGCCTGCGAACATTCAAGGATGCCAGTAGAAAGCGGCGAGCGAAGCGAAACCGTCTGACACTGGTACTTCTTGTTTAGACCTCCAGAAAAACTACGGCTAACAAAGGTACAGACTCTGGTGTGGCATATCTGTTAAGACAGGCCACTGACGAAAAGAAAGGGAAAAAGAAAATCATCCCTCACACCATCGAAAGGTGATGGTTCCTGCCATAGGCGAGCGCAATGCCTACTAAACGCCTGTCCCAAGTTGTCCCTCAGTAAAAGAATGAAATTCTTTATTTATCCTATACTCCATAATTTTCTTTTTTGGCAAGTATATTTGGGACAAAGGGACATGAAGTGAATGGATAAGGGACTATCAGAATGGTAAGTCCTGCTGGAAAACTTCTTCTTTTCCCTTTTGTTCTTGTTGAACGTCGTTCGTCCTCACCCAAGGATGCTTCGTCCTTCCCGTCTTGTCGCAATATGAAGGGTGCAACCCTTTGACCTTCTCCTGCTCGCTACGTTCCCATCCGTCCACCAACGACATGAGCCGATTGATGTATTGTGCGGTGTACTTGGCAGGATTTCTGCGCACAAGGTCGTTGGGCAGCTCTTCGATAATCTGTCTTGCGCAGACCATATTGAGTAGAACCTCGGGCTTGCTGTTGGGTGTCGCTTCGGTATATGCACCTTTCTGATAGGCTGCACGCATGGGAATGCTCCAAGTGTCGTAAGCCTTAGGCACAAGACGTTCCAAGTAGAGTCTGATGTCATCAAGGATAGGGTCGTTGAGAATGCTTGAATGACACATCTGCACTTCATTTGCCTTTGCTTCCAATTCAGGGCTGAGGTAGAGGTTCATGCTTCCTTTATAATAGGTGTAAGCCTCTGCCCATAGTTGATGCACCACAGACTGTAGAGCTGAGAGCCAATCTGAAACGTGACCATTGCCTTGAACTGGCACTATCCACCAACGGCGATTTCCATTGTCGCCTTGCAGGAAGTTAGTCTCGTTTGTGGTGGCTGCAAAAACATTGTGGCGCAAGTACTCTATAGGTTTGCGCCCATAAGCAGGACGCATACAGTCGCTACGACGGCTAAGGAAAGCCTTTGCCGCCTCTGCATCATTGGCCCGCTTCATGCCGTTCAGTTCGCTTATCTCGATAATCCAGCCATTCGTGATAGTCTCAACCTTTTCCTTATCGCCACTTGCGAAAGAGAAAGAGTCGTTAAACCATCTGTCACCTATGACTTTAAAAAATGTACTTTTGCCAATACCTTGTGGCCCTGGCAAAGTGAGCACATTGTCGAACTTACAACCAGGCTCAAAGGCACGAGCAACAGCCGCCACAAACCACAATTTGGTCTGTTCTCTGATGAGCGGAGTGTCTTCTGCACCGAGATAGTCGATGATGGCAGTCTCTATGCGAGGTGTGCCGTCCCATTCCTCTTTGCGGATATAATCTTGAACTGGGTTGAAATTGCGTTCAGAAGCTGTGGTCTTCAATATCTCGAACACCTTGTTCTGAGTAAGGCGCAAGTCATAGTTTTGTTCCAAGTAGTCTTGAATCTTTCCTACGGATTCTTCATCCACCTTGTTTCCATTGACATTGCAGAACAATGGAGAAAAGGAAATGTCGTCTTGGCAGAAGGTGTCAAAGCGAATCTGACGGAGATTCTCATCATGCGTGAAAATCATCCTAAGATTGCTAATGGTCTTCAATGCGTTCCCCTTAGCATCAATGGATAGGTTGTCTTTCCAGTCTTCTTCCATACTACTCTACTTTCTGATAGATGCAAAGCCACCTGCTTTCTTGGCAAGTTCCAAAGCCAGTTCTACATCAACCACAATCTTGCGAGCGACCTGAGTGATGGCAGGGTCTATAACACCGCTTTTCTTGATTCTGTTGGCAGTAGGAATACTACAACCAAATATTTTGGCTATTCCAGCGATACCATGCTCATAATGTTTCTCTGGCACCACCTCGGCAGGTACCTTTGCCGTTCCTTTCTCTGCATTTTGAAGGAGCAGGACAAATTCTTCTCCCGACATCATGCAGACAGGCTTCTCTAACAATTGTTCTATTGTAACGAGTCTTGTCATACTATTCTTGCTTTGTGGTCCGACAGTTGTACTTCCTGACATCCCGATTACACATCTGTTGTTGGCTCATGAACCATCTTTGAAATTCCGTGATTGGAAATCCGTGGGCAAAGGTAGTTCGTTTGGTGTAAAGGAACATTACAGGTGCTATTCGCCAAAAACTGAGAGAGTTTTTTATGTATGGTTTTTAAGCAGTCGTTAACGGAAAAGCATGTTTTTATGAAGAAAAAAAGAATGTGTTCAAGGTGTGTAATGACATAAAAACAAAGAAGCCATAAAACCCGAAAATGAAGTCTTATGGCTTATGTAATTTTGTGGAATCGTTGTTTTCCTACGTTGTTCTGATATTCAGAGAAACCTTGTTTACATGCTTTACTTGGAATTATATGATGCCAAGTATATTGAAAAATCAAGGAGTTTTCAAAATCAATGTGTTTTCCCATTGTTTTCCGATAAAAAGAAAAAGCAGCTACGATTTTGTCGTAACTGCTTGATTTCTAATGTGGACCAGCCTGGGCTTGAACCAGGGACCTCCAGATTATGAGTCTGTTGCTCTAACCAACTGAGCTACAAGTCCGACTTAACCTATGTGTTAGGATAAGTTTGCAGATGCAAAGGTAGTGTTTTTCGGGAAAAACGCCAAATATTTGGAACGTTTTCTGCATAAAACAATAAGAAAGAACCGAAAAAACAAGGATATTGCTACAAAAAAACAGAAAGTTTGATACAAAAAACAAGGCGATGAGGCAGGGAAGGACTGAAAAATCATTAATAAAAGTTATGTTTTGAGGGGTATTAGGTGAGGAAAGGGGGCGTTTGCCATTATTTTAACTACTTTTGTAGACGTATGTTGATGGTCGGGCGGCGGACGGAATCCGATTGGGCGGCGGACGGAATCTGATCGGACGGCGGACGGAATCCGATCGGACGGCGGACGGAATCCGATCGGACGGCGGACGCAATCTGATCGGGCGGCGGACGCAGTAGGCAACAATACGTAGCATAATAAGGAAGATTGAGACGCACATTATTAATATTAATAGCGCTTTTTGTGTTTGTCTATGACGGTTTAGGTGCAGACAATCGCAGGTACACGCTTCAGACGATGAGGCGCGTATTCGGTTATGCAGCCTCGTTGGACACCGCCGAGAGCCGACCGAAGGAGGGTTACGCCTACACGAAATACTCTATTCGCACGAACCGTCGCAACGCCGTGCTGCTCACTGTGCCCTCGATGTTTGCCATTGCAAACGCGAGCAAGCGCGAGGTGTTCGGCGAGACGTTCAACCGCATGTCTGTTGACAGCGAGGGCCGCATCTCGGCGCAGCGTATTCTGGAGAACTCTACCACGCCGCGCAAGTCGCTGCCCATGCCGACGGTGCTTTCGTACCTCACTCCGCTCATCTATGAGGAGATGCTCATCAACGACCGCATCATCTCGCCTTTCCATAGACGCAACCGACGCTACTACCGCTATCGTGCGATGCCGCTGACGAAGGGCACGGCGCTGGTGAACTTCTCGCCGCGGGTGCGCAGTACGCTGCTGGTGCGCGGTTGGGCGCAGGTGGACGAGCAGACGGGCCGCATCATTGAGCTGGCATTGGACGGCGAATACGACATGGTGCGCTTCCATCTGTCGACAACGATGGACGAGGAGAAGGGACGCCGATTGCTGCCGAAGTATTGCAGTCTGAACTCGCGCTTTCTGTTCCTCGGCAACGACATTACGGCGGAGTACACCACGGCGTACGGACTGCCTTCTATCGGACTGACTGAGGAGGAGGCGAGGCTGCTGCCCGTAAGGAATGCGAAGAACGCTGCCGACACCATCCGGAAGATTGACGAGAGAAGGCTGCTCGAACGCGTGCGTCCGATGCCGCTGACGGAGCATGAGGAGTATATGTACAGACAGAGCGTGGAGGACTCTGTGGCGGCGGACTCAACCGACGGATCGAAGAACAACAAATACAACCGCCGACTGCTGCGCGACGTGGGGCAGGCGCTGCTGGGACGCATCGGCGGCGACATCGGCAAGGACAAGCGCGGAGCGTTCCGCATCGGTCCGATTCTGAATCCGCTCTACTTCACCTACAGCAACCGTCGCGGTTTGACGTATATGTTCGACGTGCAGGGGCAGTACAACTTCACCGACAACCAGAAGATTCAGGCGCGTGTGAAGACGGGCTACTCGTTCAAGCAGCAGCAGTTATTCTTTAACATTCCACTCACCTACTACTTCGACAACCGCCACAACGGATTCGTGCGTTCGGAGTGGGCTACGGGCAGACGCATACACAACTCGTCGGTGCTCGACTACGTGAAGGACCGGCGCGACAACACGATGAACTGGGACAGTCTGAACCTGACTTACTTCCGCGACCATAGTCTGAAGCTGTACGCCCATTACGACCCGACGCCGAAGTGGGGCTTCGAGGTGGGTGTGAACTGGCACCGCCGCACGGCTATACACGACTCGGGATTCCATGAAGCAGGAATGCCTACGACATATACATCTGTGGCGCCGATGGTGGAGCTGACATATCGCCCGATGGGCTACAACGGGCCTATTCTGACAGCCAACTACGAACGCAGCATCGACGGATTCATGGGCGCCAACATCAACTACGAGCGCATGGAGTTCGACGCGCAGTACATCCACCGCATATCGGCGCTCAACTCGGTGCAGATGCGTCTGGGCACGGGCTTCTACACGCACAGCGGAAAGGGCCGCTACTTTCTCGACTACTCCAACTTCCGCGAGAACAACCTACCGAACGGATGGAACGACGACTGGTCGGGATCGTTCGAGCTGCTCAACTCCAACTGGTACAACGCCTCGCAATACTACGTGCGCGGCAACGTGACGTACGAGACGCCGCAGCTGGCGCTCTACTGGATGCCGCTCATCGGCCGACTGCTGGAGAAGGAGCGCGTGTACGTGAACGTGCTCTCGGTGAGCCACCTCACGCCCTACGTGGAATGGGGCTACGGCGTGCAGACGCGTGCCGTGTCTATCGGCGTGTTCGCCTCGCAGAAGAAGTGGCGCTTTACGGATGTAGCCGTCCGATTCAGTCTCGAACTGTTCAACCGCTGGTAGGTTTTAGCCGTATTCTTTTGCCATTCGTCTTAAAATCAGTATCTTTGCATGTATGAGATACGATTATTGCGCAACAATAGGTTTCTTCGATGGCGTACATCGCGGACACCAGTTCATGATAGACAGCCTCACGGAGATGGCACACGCACGTGGAAGACAGTCGCTCGTCATTACGTTCGACCGTCATCCGCGCCAAGTGGTGCACGCCGACTATATACCACAACTCATAACCACAGCCGACGAGAAGCTGCAGCTGCTTAAAGCCACCGCAGCCGACCGCATAGAGGTGCTCCACTTTGACACGGAGATGGCGCAGCTCTCGGCGTACGAGTTCATGCGCCGCGTGCTGCACGAGAAGTACGGCGTGGCGCTGCTGCTCACGGGCTACGACAACCGCTTCGGGCACAACCGCACCGAGGGTTTCGACGACTATGTGCGCTACGGCGCCGAGATGGACATGGAGGTGGTGCAGAACACGCCGATAGACATCGACGGGCTGCGTGTGTCGTCGTCGCTCATACGGCGTCTGCTGGCTGAGGGCAACATCCTGGAGGCGAACAACTGCTTGGGCCACCCCTACTCTATCACGGGCAGCGTGGCGCACGGCTTTCAGGAGGGCAGACGAATAGGATTCCCCACGGCGAACATCGTGCCTGAGAGCACGGAGAAACTCGTGCCGCAGAACGGCGTCTACGCCACAAGGGTGAGCATAGAGGGCGGCGAGTGGATGCCGGCAATGCTCAACATCGGCAACAACCCTACCTTCCAGCGCCAGCAGACCACCATCGAAGCACACATCATCGGCTTCGAGGGCGACATATACGGCAAGAACGTGTGCGTGGAGTTCGACAGAAAACTGCGCGACGAACGACAGTTTGAAAGCGTGGAGGCGCTGCAGAAGCAGCTCGAAGCTGACAAGAAAGAGGTTGAAATGGTGTTGTAATGGTGAGGTGGTGAGATGTTGACAATAGTACAGACAACAACATCTCAACATCATATCTCAACACCTCAACACAACAACACCACAACATCAAATCCCAACATCTCAACATCATATCTCAACACCTCAACATAACAACATCTCAACATAAACCATCAACACATGAAAAAGAAAGAATTACTGAACGTGGCGTTGTACCTCTTCGCCTTCCTCACGATACAAGCGATAACAATTGCTGTAGTAATGTTAGTCAGTCAGACAGCAGGCATCACTGCTGGCATCACAACCATCACAACGCTTGTGAGCAGCCTCATCACTATAGCGCTGTTCTACAAACTGCGCTGGACGCCCTGCTCCGGCGACTATATCAACACACGCCCGTGGTTCACGATGTTCTGGGTGGTATGCCTCACCATTGGCACGCTGGCACCACTCGCCTACCTCAACGAACTGCTCGGCGTAGAACTGCCCGACACATATAACGAGATGTTCAAGGGCATCATGAGCCATAAACTGGGCTTCATCACCATCGGCATCATAGCGCCTATCGCCGAGGAATACGTGTTCCGCGGAGCCATACTGCGCGTGCTCTGCGACATGGCGGGCAAACACCGCCAGTGGGTAGCCATAGCGCTCTCGGCAGCGCTCTTCGCCATCGTTCACGGCAATATGGCGCAGGGCATCGGAGCGTTCCTCTGCGGACTGCTACTCGGATGGATGTACGTACGCACCGGCAGCATCATCCCCGGCGTGGTCTACCACTGGGTGAACAACTCTACCGCCGTACTGCTCTACCGCATCATGCCGCAGTCGGCAGACATGCAGTTCGCCGACTTCTTCGGCGGCGACATGAAGCGCGTGGCGCTCGCCATCGTCTTCTCGCTGATGATATTCGGAGCATCCTTGTTCCAGCTCAACCTCCGACTGAAGAAGCCACAACAATAGCACAACATATCTCACCACCTCAACACCACACCACCATCTCACCATCTCACCACCTCACCATCTCAACACCACACCATCTCAACACCACACCACCATGCCCGATTTCAGAGACATCACCGTCAGCCAGAGTGTAAGATTCTGCGACGGAAGCCACATAGGCAACGACATACTACTACTCGACGAAGTGTCGAAGATACCCATTCCACGCGAACCTCGCCGCATGCAGTGTCTTCTGCTCGCCATGTGCCTCGAAGGCAACGTGAGCTACTACGTCGACTCGGTGAAGCACAACGTTGAGCCCGGCGACCTTATCATCATCAACCAAGGCCGCTCGGTGTACAACTGTACGCTCTCGCCCGACTGCCGCGGCATAGGCATACTCGTCGACTACAAGTTCTTCAACGAGACGATAAAGAGCGTACACGAGCTGTCGTCGCTCTTCCTCTTCGCACGCAACCACCCCGTATTCCGACTGCCGAAGGAGCGCGCCGACTTCATACACGAGACTTTCTTCCGCATGAAGACAAAGATAGACGAGCCCGAGAACCGCTTCCGCCGCGAGATGGTGCAAGCGATGTTCCTCGCCATGGCGTACGAACTCTCGAACGTCATCTACAGTGTGCAGGCACAGAACGAGAGCTGCAACACACGCGCCGAGGAGATATTCACACAGTTCATAAAGCTCGTGGAGAAGAACTTCCGTGCGGAGCGCCGCGTGGGCTGGTACTCCAAGCAGCTCTGCATATCGCCCAAGTATCTCTCCGAAACCATCAAGGCGGTGTCGAAGCGCACGCCTAACGAGTGGATCGACTCTTACGTCACCATCGAACTGCGTATGCTGCTGCGCAACACGCAGAAAAGCATCAAGGAGATTGCACAAGAGCTGAACTTCTCCAACCAGTCGTTCCTCGGCAAATACTTCAAAGAACACACCGGCATGTCGCCGTCGGAGTATCGCCGCAGCTGAGAAGTCTATATTTTAGAGTTGTCAAACCATTATAAGTAAATAATATTATGTCAGATTTAGGCTATGGTTTTTACCCTACTCACCCTGGTGAAGTAGTAAAAGACGAATTAGAGGAGAGAGGCATATCACAACGTAAGTTTGCAGATAGCTTAGGGATGGGCTATAGTGTGCTGAACGAAATACTAAATGCCCGCAGACCCATCACTACAACAACAGCATTGATGTTTGAAGCAGCATTGGACATCCCTGCAGACTCTCTCTTGAAAATGCAGATGAAATACAATATGCATACGGCGATGAATGACAACACACTGCATGAAAAGCTGAAAGCAATCCGCCGCATTGCAGCGGTATTTTAAGAACACATACTACACAAAGAAAGCGCCTCGCTTGGAAGTCTCCAAACGAGGCGCTTTCTTTGTATTAGGGATGTCCGATAACACCAAGGGGGTGCCCTTCTTGCGTTGTTGGTGCACTTGAGACAAGTGCACCCCCTAAAGTTTACTTCACGATCTTAACGCCGTTCACAACGTATACGCCGCGCTTCAGCGGGCGGAGCGATGTAGCGTTCTTCATCACGAGCTTGCCGTCTACGGTGTAGACATCAACCGGATGCTGAGCATCGATTGTAACGCCGTTGATAGCGGTCTGGCAGTCGTCAGAAGAAACGCTTACCGACTCGCCACCAGTGTACACAGCCGATACGCTGTAGCGTGTAGGCTCTGCCTGCGGGTCGTAGTTGACGGTGTAAGATGTAGCGGTAGCCGGAAGCTGCTCAATCATCTTGTCGTTGCGATATACGCGGAAGCCCTCGAGCTTGCCGAAGCCAGCCTTGTAGACGATGTCGTCGAGCAGCAGCATGTAAGCATCGTCGGCGTTTGTAGCGCAACGGATAGCGAAGTAGCTTGCGCCCTCAGGCAGGTCTACTGTGTAAGAGTCCCACTTGCCGCCGCTGTGTGTGAAGGTTACGAGCTTCTTGAAGTCGGCATGGTCGTTGGTCTTGTCAGAGTAGTAAACCTCGATGGTCTGCGGATAGCGGATGTTCGACGGGTCGGGCTGACCGTTGTTAGCCCAGAAGAGCACGGTCTGCGCCTCGCCAGAGAGCATCGGCGAGATGAGCCAGTTGTCAGCGTCGTAGTAAACGAACTTCTTGTTGACGATCTCGCGAGCGAACATAGTCATCAGACACTTCTCGCCGCCGTGAGGCTTGAGAGTGAAGTTCTGCGAAGTGATACCTTCCTGGATAGCATCCGGGTTGAACACGATATAGTTGTACAGCTCGTTCTCATGCGGGAAAGGCATACCCTGCGAACCCCACAGACCGCCGGTCTCACCACTCTTGATAGAAGAGTAAGTAGTCCAGTCGCCGAACTGGTTGATAGTCCAGTTGTCGTAGTTCTCGAATGTCTCGCGATTCTGGATGCTTGCCGGAGTCGGAACGCTCCAGTTCATGGTGAGCTTGCTTGCAGCCTGGTCGTTTGTAGCCGAGAAGTTCTTAGGCGAAGGAACGCCCGACTCAGCGAGGTCCACCATGCAATTAGCCGTATTGTCAGCCTTATACTGGTCAGCAGCATACTCTACGTCAGCCACGAGGCGCAACTTAGACGACTGGCTTGTAACGTTGCTCTTCACGTCTACGGTGAACGACTTTGTCTGGAGCGGCTTGAGCACCTCTGTCACGGTCTGGTCGAACGCCAGAGTGCCGTCAGCGGTGAGCATCACGCGATAGTTTGAAGCATCCTTCTCGCCGTTGTTCGTTACCGTTACCGTAGCCTTGCCCGACACACCTCTCTTCATCTTGGCAGGAGCCGAGATGCTCACAGCGAGGTCGTTGTCGTAGATGCTGCGAACACAGATATCGTCGATGCGAACAACGCCGTATGTGTCAGCCTCGCCTACGAAGGTAAGCATCACGTAGTCTGCCTTAGCCATCTCAGCCGGAATCTTGAACGATGTGCGGCGCCAGTCTTCAGCCTTTCCGCTGAGCTTAGAGTAGTCGACGGTGCCGATGAGCTTGCGTGTGCCGTCAGGAGTCTGAGCGTACACCTTGAGAACGCAGTTCTTGCCGGTTGTGCCATTGTAGCTGAAGAACACAGCCGGGTTGTTGGCACCAGCGAGAGCTATCTTACCAGAGCTGAGGTCGGCAGTGCCGCCCTTGCTGAACGATGTGAACACGCGGCAGTGGCTGTCGCCGTCGCTTGAGGTCTGTGTGTTGAGAAGGAAACCGATGCCGCCTTCCTCGTCGAGACCGAGCGACCACCACAAGCTGTTAGCCTCGCCCTCAGCGAAGTGAGAGGTGTAGGGCAGCGTGTAAGCCTTGCCGGTGACGATTGGCGAAGACATTACGTGTTCGCTCTCGCCCTTGCTGTTCTTTGCGCCTACAGAGTAGAGACGCACAGTCTGCTCGCCCTCAGTAGTGTTGAACTTCTCGGTGAACGAGTTCTCTGTAGCCGAACCAATGAGCTGCTGGCTTGTTACGCCGTCAGAGATGCGCACGCGGTAAGCGTTGTATGTTACGTCGTCGGTGATGACAGCGCCACCGTTTGTGCCACGATTAGAAGCCTTGTCCCAAGTGAGCTTCACGCCGATCTTCACGTCGGTAGCGTTCACGTTTGTGAGCGGAGCCGGCTTGTCGAGACCTACGTATCCGGCGAATACGGTCGGTGTGCCTGCGCCTGCTGCGGTGTAGGCTGTGATGGTGTAGTTGTTGAAGCCAGCCACCGGCGAGTTGTCGTCGCAAGAGAGAGTAGCTCCTGCCTTGCTTGCTCCGAACTCCTTAACGGTTACGCCGTCGCGTGTCACGATCACCTTTGTGACGTCTGTAAGCGCCTTGCCTGCAACAGTCTTTGTAGGCAGTGTGAAGCTGAGAGTAGCCTTCAGCGCTGTTGTCGGGTCGGGTGTGAAGGTCAGGTTCTCCACGGCAGCCGGTCCGTTGAGGTGTCCGTTGTCGACGATAGAGAAGTCCTCTACGTAGATATAATCCATCGCCTTGTCGCTGATGGCGTGTATGCCAAGGAAGAACTGCTGAGCGGAAGAGGTGCGAATCTCGCTGTCGTATGTAGTGCTTGTAGCCGGCAGCTTTGTAGCTGCGAGGAAGGTGTTGGTGAGGCTTGCTACGTCCTGTTTCGTGCCCCACTTAGCCTCTATCTTCTCTGGGAAGTAAGCGCTTGAAGCGCGTGCTGTGAACGCCACCTTATAAGAGTGGTTAGCCTCGAGCTGTATGGTCGGAGTGATGAGCCAGTCGTTGGCGCTCTTGCTATCAGAAGTTGCGTAGTAAGCGCTCTGCTTTACCTCGTGCCAAGCCCATGTCTTGCCGTCGTTGTTAGAGTCGACAATCTTGAAGAGGTCAAACGCAGCCTCTGTAGAGAAGTCCTCGTAGTAAGGCGGCACGATGTTGTCGCCGTAAGAGACGGCGCCGGTGCGACGCTCTGCGCCACGCTTTGTGCCGTTGACGGGGATAATGCCGTAGTAGTAGTTGCGCAGGTGCTTGTCCTTGATAGTCTCCGAGAACGACAGATCGCTGATGTTTGTGCCTACGGTCTTTGCGTCGGGATAGCGCACGATGTCGTAGCGCAGCTCGCCGAGGTAGCCGTTGTGTACTGAGCCCGAAGGCTTGCCCCATGTGACGGTTGCCTTACCTGCGTCGTCTATCTTCAGACGTGCGAACGACACCTGGTTAGGCTCGTCGTAGCCTACGTATGCCGATGTCTTGGCAGCCTTGCTCTTGCCTGCGGCGTTAGAGAATGTAACGGTGAAATTGTTAAGACCTTCTGGTGCGGTTATCTCCTTTGTTGTAGACGAGTTGGCAGGCATTGTGCCGGTGAGCACCTCTGTCTTTCCTGAGCGTACCGAGTAGTTCACGTCGCCGCTGAGTGTCTGTCCGCCGTATGTCTTCGACGGTGCTGAGAGCGACACCCATCCCTTTGTTGACGGACCGTCGAACTTCACCGAGAAGCCAGTAGGTGTTGCAGGAGCAGCCGCGTCGGGTGTTGCCTCGGGTATAGCCATACCGAGTATCTGCTCGTTGTGCGGGAAGTCGGCGATGAGTGTTGCCTTACCGGTCTTGAGGTCTACCGAGTAGAGTGCGCCCTTGCGCTCTGCGTCGTATGCAGCCCAGTAGAAGGTGTCGTCGTCCTGGTCGATGGCACCACTCTGTGTCCAGCTCTTCTCCGACGACGGAGCCACGTATACGCCGGTAGGTCCTACCTCGGTTTCTTCGCCGGTGATGGTGTTGAGCTCGTAGAGAATGCCGTCGGTAGCGATGCCGTAGACGCGCTCCTCAGAGCTTACGCCCATCGCCACGAACTTGTGCTTTGACAGACCTATCGTTGTGCGGTCCATCTCGTTGTAGTCGATGATGCCGAACTCGAACGACGACATATCGCTGGTATAGAACTGGCCGTATGCCTTGCCGGTGAGCTGACTGGTGGCTGTGGCTGTAGCGATGAGCGATGGGTCGCTAACGAGTTCGGGTGCGAACTCAGAGTGCCAACTGTCTTCGGTGTTAAACTGATAGTACATCACGACGAGCTTGCCCGTCTCCTGCGACATCGAGAAGTGTACGGCGTGGTACTTGCCGTCGTAATAGGAAGATCCGCCGTTAGGCGACATAGTGCGCGAGTCCTCTGTCTTGAGGTCGCGGAAGTTGCCCGCCGTTGCTGCGTCGAACGCCATGTAGCCGAGCTGGTTGCTGGCTGTAGGGTACGCGCTGGCGTTGTTCATGTAGCCCCAGAGGTCGCGGCTGGCTGCACGCGCTGCAGCCTTCAGCGGACTGAGGAAGTTGGCACCAGCCTTCGCGGCATGTGCTTTTGTCTGTGCCGATACCGGAAAAGCCGCCATAGCCAGTGCTACGGCAGCTATCGCTGAGGCAACAGAACGTCTGTTTCTTCTGTTCATAATATAGTATTTGATGTAAGTTGTTATGTCTTTGATTGTTACAAGTAGATATATTTTGCAAAATTAGACATAAATGCGCAAGTAGACAAGCATAAAAGGTTTATTTAACACAATAAGCCCGTGTTTGGTCGCGCAGGTTCAACAAATCTACCACGATGTTCACTATGCTCACTACCGCAAGGCATACAAGGCCCGAGACGAGCACGAGCGCTGCATATCGCGAATACTGTCCGAGTGCTACGAGCAGGGCGTTCTCCACGCCGAACGAGAAGAGTGGCTGTTCGGCTGGCATGGCGAGCATCAGGGCTATAGCGCCTCCGCCCAACACGATGCCCAGCACGAAGGCAGCGAGCATGGCGTAGCGGTAGCGTCTGATGCAGGCTTCTTCGTGCTGCTTCAGATACTCCACGGCGTCGAGGCGCTTCTCGAGTCTGGCGATGAATGCGTCGCCGTCGTCGAAGGTGGGTCGGGCTGCGAGGAAGAGTTCCTCAAGTGCTTTATCTTTCTTCATACGTTCAATATTGTTTTAAGGTTGTCTCTGCCGCGCGAGAGCAGCTTCTTCACGGCGTCTACGGTGCAGTCGGTGATGTCGGCTATCTCCTTCACCGAGTAGCCGCTCATGTAGAACATCACCACTGCCGAGCGCTCTTTGGGCGAGAGCGTGGCGAGCGCCATGTACAGCTCCTGATGGCGGAAGGCGGAGTCGGCTGTGGCGACTGACGCCACGGAGCGCGCTGCGCTGATGTCGTCGAGCGTGCGCATGCTTGCCTTGTGGTTGAGGAAGGTGTTGCGCGCTATCTTTAACAGCCACGCGCGGAACTTACCCTCGTCCCTATAGCCAGCCGACGAGAGGTAAGCCTTCACCAGCGTCTCCTGCGCTATGTCGTCAGCGTCGTCGCGCCTGCCGCAGCAGAGGGCGAACAGAAAGCCTCGCAATGCCTCCTGCTCGCTCTTCACAAGCGTTATGAATTGTTCTCTCGTCATACGTTGTTATTCTTGCTTCATGTTCTGCTGCTCTGCCTCCATCTCCTTCGCGAGCATACGGCGGCCTACAAAGTAGCTCACGAGGAAGGCGATGCCGATGGCTATCAGTGCTGCGCCTACGACAACGATTAAATCTTCGCCCTGCACGCCGAGGAAGAAATAGAGCACCATGAAGGCTACGCCCATAAGACAGCAGAGGCAGCCGCGCTCGAGTCTGGCGAGCAGCTTCTCCTTGATGAGCTTATTCGACTTCTTCATGCGCTTCACGAGGTCTTCTACGTCGAGGTTGGGGTTCTTCTCCAATGCGGCGAGCACTATCTCCTTCCGGTTGCGCTCGGATGCCAAAGCACTCCTGAACACGATTGCTACAATGGCGATAGGGAGCACTACTGCCACTCCTATCGGAACTAAAAGTTGTACTAACCAAAACATAATCTTTTGTCGTTTTTAATTGTTATACTTGTTATTTTTTATGTCACTATGTGCAGAAGCGGTGCGTTTGCTGCTTCTTTCTAAAGCGGCTTGTTTGTTGCTTCTTGCTGAACCAGTTCATTTATATAACAAGCGGCACGGGCAAAAGGTGACATTGCACGAGCAAAAATAATTAAAACGATGAAACATATATTAATCTTTATAATCTCTTCTGCTCGTCCTTGCCTGCGCCCTGTCCCTTATACCTTGAGCGTTTGCTGTTGAAGAAATAGTTCAATTGCAGTTCTACGCCGCGTGTATAGGAGGTGCTGTTCTTGTTGCCCTCAACCCTCAGCGTGCGAATGCTCCAGCGGTCGCGCTGACCGTTGAAGATATCGTTCACATAGAGGTTGCAGGTGAGCGTTCCGTTGAGGAAGCTCTTGAACGCACGCATATTCACCGATGTGTACGACTTGTGCTCCTGTGATCCGCTGTCGTAAGCAGATACCGCAGCGCCTTGCAGAGAGAACCACAAGGTTTTGTTGATGACAAACCGGTTCATCAGACTCGCCAGGAACTGCGGTTTGCGCAACGCTGACAGATAGTCGTATCTGCGGGCGTCAAAGAACTGCTGGTCGTAGGCTAATATCAGTTGCGGCTGATAGAAGCCGAACTTCGGCTGCATGACGAGCGACACTCCGAGGTTCTGCTTGTGGTCGATGTTGCGCCAGTAAGAGTAGGAAGCCGCCTGCTGCTTGTAGATATCGTACATCCAGATCATGTAGTCGCTCGTATAGGTATAGTCCAGACTGAGGTTTATCCACTTCCACATCGCCATAAACTCCACCTCATGGTTGATAGCCGGCTGCAGGTCGGGGCTGCCACTCTCGTAGGTGAAGCGGTTGTCGTACTGCTGATAGCTGCGCAACTGACTGTAAGAAGGTCGTTTCGTCTTCTTGCTGTACGCCATCTGTATCGCCCAGTCGCCCTTGTTCCATCCTACATAAGCGTTCGGGAAGAAGTCGTTGTACTCGCGGCTGACTTCCTTGTCGCGCACGCCAAATGAATAGAAGTCCGACTTCACGTGCTCGTATCTGATACCGGCACCAGCCATCCAGTTGCCGAGATTGAGTCCGTAGGTCAGAAATCCGGCAATGTTGTTCCCCTTCATCTTGTTCTCCGAATCGTCGATGTAGCCCTCGGGGTTGTGGCTTTCGGCATTCACATGCGAGCGGCTCTGCTCTGCTCCGAACGACAGTTCTCCCTTCCAGAGTTCTCTCGTAGCCGCAGCCTTCCACGCCCACATCCTGCTGCTTTGGCTCGACGATGTGTTGACGGTGCGTTCCTCAAGAGTAGAGCTTTCCTCTGCGATGTGCTGTCCTTGCTCCACCTTCGAATGAAAGTACGTACCGTCGAGGTCAAGATGCCATTTGCCTATCTGTCCTACATAATATATGTCGGCGTTTTGGTTGTTGCTATCGTAGTCGTATGCGGTCTTTTGGCTGACTTCGCCTTGCAGAACATCGTTTCTGAATACGTTATAGTTGGAATTCATCGACGCGTCATACTTCAATGTCTTGTTCAGACTGACAGACATGCCGACGGAATGGTCTTTGCTGAAGTCGTAGCTTAGACTTGCCGACGGCAGGAAAGAGTGGGTGCGACATGAGAACTCGCCGTGCTGAACGGTCTTTTGCTTGTAGTCAGTCATATTCAGCACACTCGTGAAGTCGGTTTTCTCAGCAGAAAAATCGTTGTTGTAATAAGGATAAAGGTTCAGTTCTAAGCCTTTCTTGCGATAAGTGGCAGACACGCCTCCCGATTCGGCAAACTCCTTGAAGTAGCTGCCGCGAACGGGTACAAAGAAACTCATAAAGTCTTCAAGACGCTTGATGGTGGTGATGTTGATAACCGAGCCTACTCCTGCGCTATAGCGTGCGCCGGGAGCCGTGATCACTTCCACCGACTTGATATCCTTTGAGGTGAGCTGGCGTAGTTCGGTGTCGCTCTTCAACGGTCTTCCGTTTATATATATCAGCGGACTGCCTTTTCCGAAAACATAGACAGCTCCCGACGAGGTTACATTCACACGCGGCAGCTCTGAAAGCACGTCGAGTGCTGTTCCTGCCTGCGAAAGCAACGATTTCTGAACGTCGAAACTCATTCCGCCCGGCGTCATCTTCATGGCTGGGCGTGCCGCTTCTACCACCACTTCCTTAAGAATGTGGCTGTCGTGACAGATCACGATGTCACCCATTCGTTCTTCCTTTACGGCAAGAAACCTTGTCTCGTATCCTACGCACGACACCTTCAGCAAGCAGCTGTCTTGGTCGTACGAGATAGAGAACGTGCCGTCGTCAGCCGTCGTCACGCCATTGATGTATGTGGAATCAGCCGAAAGTAATACTACGTTCACGTAAGCTATCGGCTTTAAGCTCTCGTTGACTATACGGCCTGTCGCGTTCTGTGCTTTTGCAGCGATAACTGCCAAGCACATTGCGGTTATGATTAGTGCTCTTTTCATTGTGTGTTGTGTTTTACATGTTCGATTTCATTTTTATAACAAAGTTACAGAATTACTTTGTATTATAGACGAGTTTTGCAAACATTTTGATGCAGAAAATCTCTTTCGATTCTTTATATATAGCTCATGTCTGATGGCATAGGAAGAGAATTCACGTATCTGTCTTCACATGCAACTAATCGCTATTTTATCCCGAATTGGGGTAGTCGTCTATTCCGTATATTCCTTTCCGCCAATGCTCAATATGCGGGCATCGCCCTGTCCTGGAAGTGGTTCATGGACGACAACCTCAACTTTCTTTTTGTTGTTATCCACGCATTCATAACGATAGTTTGTTCCAGCCACAACTTGGCGAGAAACCTTGAGGGGTTTCAGCTGCAAGTTGCTGTGCGACAGGACAACAGCCTTGAAGAGAGAATCTTCTTCTGTCGTAAGTTTTGTACTCTTGCCGAATGCACCTACCAATTGAGATTTTTGGGTGCTGGCGCATGATGCCATACCAATGATGATGGTCGCTAATGCCAATGTTTTTATTGTATTCATATTCTTTATGATTTTATATTTCTTAATTGTTACTTACCTATAGTGTATCTTACACCTATATCGAGATTGAAGTTCAGCGGTTTCTCCTTGTAGATAGTCTGGAGCGAAGAATGGTCGTTTAACTTATGCGCCACGGCATGAGTATGCGTACATCTACAGCCTTGGCACGATTGTTTTTTCGAGTACTCACATTCCCTTAAATGAAGAGCTATGTAAAATCTTGCCTGGGAAAAATATTTATATTCTATACAATGCAAAAATGAGGGTGTTTCGGTATTGTACACCGATGTGACGCTATGTATAGCCTCATACTTTTGGCACACTTTTTGCGCAAACGATATTTGCACGTTTTGACCCTTCATATCTCGCGAAAAATCAAAAACAAAATCCGTTGTCGGTTTTTCGCGAGTTTTGAGCGTGCAACGATAAACGGTTGTTTTTCAATACATTGCAGTGTTTTCACCAAAAGTGTGCAGTTTTTGCTTCGGCAAAACCCAACTTATCGTGAGACTTTACATGGTAAAAGCATAGGTTTTACTGGGTAAAGTCTCAAGAGTTACAGTGTAAAGTCTCACGAAAAGTTTGTAAAAGCTATCGTTTTACACTAAAAAGTCTCAATTTTTATTGCCTTTCATCCTACTTTCGCCTTTTTAAACCTAAAAACGCGCCTCTCATTTCTCTAGAATGAACTTTTTCGCTGCACTCACTTGTACAATATTTGCATGGGGTTAAGCGGATTACAAAAAAGTTTTTTTTGAGAATTTTTCGGATTAAACGGATGCTAATGTAGGAGGGTATGGCATCCCTGCCGTACCCACAAGGGGGTGCACTTGTCTCAAGTGCACCAACGTAGTAAAAAGTGTACTGCTTGCTCGGTCGGTGCACTGCTTGCTTGGTTAGTGCACTTGAGACAAGTGCACCCCCTTGAAGGCATCCTACAACCCTACGCCCCACTTCTTCAGCTGCTCGAAGTCGATGTCGGAGAAGCCTGCTTGCTTCAGCGTTACGGAGCGGTTGTGGTCGTTGAGGTAGCGGCGGGCGCCGCAGCGGTAGGTAGGATTGGCGAGCGAGAGCGGCATCACGTCGGCGACGCACGGCGCACTGATGCCTGCGATGGAGAGCATCGTCGGGAAGACAGACGCACTCGACTGCACACCCTTCGCGCGGTTGGCGTTGAGCGCAGCGATAACAGCAGGATACTCCGCACGGTAGGACGCCGAGGTCCAGACGAGGAGCGGCACATGTATGCCGTGCGACGCCGGCGTGGGCGAAGCGTGCAGGAAGCGCTTGCGATAGTCGTCGAAGATGTTCTCGCCGTGGTCGGACGTGTAGAGCATTGCCGCCTGCGCCCCACTCTTGCCGAGCATCGTGATGATGCTGTGCAGCACGAAGTCGGTCTGGCAGATGGTGTTGTCGTAGGCGTTGACGAGCTGCGCACGATTCTTCGGCTCAGCCTCCGTCGGCGTGTCGGGCAGGAACTTGGCACGACTCTGCGGATAGCGGTCGCGGTAGTTGAAGTGCGAGCCGTACGTATGCAGCACTATCAGTTCCTTCTTGCGTTTCTTGGCGAGGATGTTCTTCACGTAAGGCAGCAGACGCTCGTCGCTGGTCTGCGCCGTCACGTCGCCAGTGATGACGCTAACAGCCGAGCGGATGAACACGAAGTCGTCTGCCTCGTCACCGAAGAAGTCGATGAACGAGTGGTTGGGCTGCTGGTTGGAGATGAAAGAGGTGTGGAAGCCTGCTTCGCGGAACGCCGTGATGAGGCTTTTTTCGCGGTACAGACGCGCGTGGTTCTCGGCAGAAGCCGCTGCGAGCAGCATCGGCACACTCTTGTGCGTGGTGTTCGACTGCGAGAGCACATGGCGGAACACGCTGAGTCCGTCAGTCTTTGAGAGCAGCGGATTGGTCTCGCGCCCATAGCCGTAGAGCTGGAAGTTGTCGGCGCGCGCTGTCTCGCCAATGACGAGCACGTACACCTCGGCAGAGTCGGCGTCGTGAGCCGAACGGGCGTTGAAGCGGAAGGAGGCTACATCCTTGCGGTAGTCGGCTACGCGTCCGCTCTCGCGGCAGGCGAGGTAGAGGTTGTAGAAGATGTTGGCGGGATAGACATGATCCTCGGCACGATAGTCGAAGTCGCTGTCCTTAGGATAAGCCGCGTAGCACAGCGCTATAAGTACGGCGCCCGCAGCCATTCCGCACCATGAGTAGCGGCGCACACGCTTGAGGAACGCTACGTCCTCGGTGCGATGGCGTGCCCACGACATTGCGGCGAGCACGAGCAGCGGCAGGTAGAGGATGAACACGGTAGCCACGGCGGGCACGAGGTTGTTGAGCAGCTCCATCGCCTCGCCGGGGTTGGTGGTGACGAGGTTGAGGAACATGTCGACGGCTATCACGCCGCGACCGAAGAGGTAGAGCAGCACTATCTGGAAGGCTGCGAAGAAGACGATGAGGAAGAGAAACCACACCTGGCGTCCCGTCTTCTTGGAGAGCGTCATGAGCAGCGCGTAGAGCGATACGGGCAGCACGACGTTGGCTACGCAAGCCAACACGGGCATGTGCTCGGTGAAGCAGAGCGCCACGTTGGGGACAGCGAGCGAGAGCACGATGTAGAAGAAAAGGAAACGGGGAGAGGTCAAAAAACCTAATATCTTTTTCATAATTAAAACGCTTCGTTGATATTGAATATAAAGCTGTGCTGTCCCGACTTACCGAAGCCGTAGTCGAGTCGCACGTTGACATTTTTCTTGAACTCCCAGCGGTAGCCCACACCCATGTTCGGCAGTATGTGCTTCCACTCTATCTTGCTGAACTTCGGGAAGATGGTGCCGGCGCCTACCCACGCCACCACGCCGTTGCGCTTCCACACATGCTGTCGCAGCTCCACCTGCGCCTCCATCTTATGGTTGTCGCGGTAGCGGCCCTGGTAGTAGCCACGCATCGAATAGCTGTCGCCGAGCTGCGCGAGCATCGACCACTCCACATCGCCGAAGTTGAGCTGCGTGCGGAAGTCGGCAGCGAGCGTAGCGCCGCGCCACAGATGCGTGTAGCCGTCGATGCGGAAGTCGGTGGTATAGGAGTTGTACTTGTTGCCGATGAACTTCGGGCGCATCAGCTGCATGAACTGGATGTACATGCCTCGCTTCGGCGCCGTGAGGTTGTCGCGCGTGTCGTAGATGGCAGTCACGCCCGCACCGAAGTTGAGCGTCTCGGGGCGTTCGCCGCCAAGCAGTTCCTCGCGGTCGAACTTCGTGCCGCGCACATAGTCGAAGTCGACGGTCGGACCGATGAAGAGGTTGTCGGCGGTGCGTATCAGCCAGTCGGCTTTGAACTGCGCCTGCCAGCGCTTCATCTTGCTCTTGTTGGCGTCCGCATTGCCCATGTCGTAGCCCCATCCCCAGATGTAGCACGGGAAGGAGTAGAAATAGACCGTGTAGTTGAGGCGGTGGGTGTCGCGCGGGAACTTATGTGTGCCGCGCACGCCGAGCATGTAGAAACCCACGGTAGAGACGTCGCCGAAGAGCGACACGTTGCTCGGAGCCGAAAGCGAGTCGGCAGGGTCTGAACGGTATAGACCGGCAGCCACGAGTCCGATGCCGAGCTTGGTGTCGGAGCTGAAGTGGGGTCCGCCTATCACGCTGAAGTCGAAACGCTTGTTCTTCTTCTCCTTATTGGCGTCGTTGAAGTAGGCAAGGAAGCGGTTGAAGAGACTCTTCTTCTTCGGCTTCGCCACCACGGCGGTGTCGGCAGCCCAAGGCACGTCTGCGGCAGACGCCACAACTACTGCGGTAGTGTCAAAACAGAACGGCTCTGTAGCCCGAGCGGGCTGCAGAGCTATCGTAAAGAGTAAGAAAAGAATCGCTTTTAAGGGGCGCATAACCTCATGTTTTTAAATTAATAATAGAGTTGACAAGGATATCTCAACACCTCAACACCTCACCATCTCAACATCACAACACCTTAATACACCAGTCCTACGTTGTCTACCCAGAAGGTGTTGCCCACGGTGCCTACGTAAGCACCGCCGTGGCTCGACGAGAACTGCAGCACGATGTGCGTCGGTGTGGCGTCGGCATCAGCCCAGCCGGTCTCCTTCACCAGCACGCTCTTGCCCTTAGAGTTGCGAGCGTAGTCGGTAGAACGCAGACCCATCATCGAAGCGTCGTAGAACGACTTGCCGGTGATGTTGCCGTAGTGAATCTCGTAGGTAGCGTCCTCAACCCATCCGTTGGTCGACTTGCCGTACTTTACCACTACGGTGCCCACGCGCTGCGCGGTGATGTTGCCATGCGCATCCTCGTGGCGACGCTGCAGAAGCAGAAGAGCCACGCAGTAGTCTTTGCCATGCACGGTAGTCACCTTAGAGAAACCGGTCTGACGGATGCGGTTGGCGTTGCCCGGCACATGCACACGGTAGTCGAAGCGCAGAGCCTTGGGACGATGAGTGAACGGAATGCCGAAGTTAAGCGCCTTCGGGCCTTCCTTGGTGCCGGTGATAGGCTCCTTCATGTCGCCGAGGAAGATGCTGCCGGCGGCGAGCACCTTAATATTAATAAGACCAAGCACCTTGCAGGTCTCGATGTGGGTAGTCATTTTGACGCAATGTCCCGATCCGCGGTTGTCGCGATACACCGAATTGTTGGTCTTCGTGATGCCCGAAACCTTAGCCATCACGTTGCTCGTGCCCCAAGGCGATCCGCCGAGGTTCACGTATGGGTTGTTGCCTTTAAGGGCTCTGTTTGGTCCAATCTCGTAGAGTGTCTTTGTATTGCCGCCGATAACAGCCGACTCGTGAATCTGGCGTGTCACCCATGTGTCGAAATTGCCGTACTTGAACAATACGAACTTTCCTTCCGCACTGGCCGAAAGACTACATAAAACGCAAAGCATTGTCACAATGCTGCTCTTGAACATTAATTTTTTCATCTCCTAATTATTATATATGTTGTTACTGTTTCATTACAACTGATGTTGCAGTTTCAATGACTACTACTATTACAGTTTGGTTGCAAAGCCGTTAAAAGCCTTGTCGTTAGGCGCAAAGATATACAAAAAAGGCAAATGCGAAAACTTTTTTATCACAAAAGTTTTCCATTTGCCTTAATATTTAATGTCTGTCAACACTTCGAAAGAAATAAAGACGACTTTTAGTAGCTTTTAAGCCAACCAGTCTTTACTTGCCCGTAATCACTTCTACCGCTTTGCTCACGATGTGGTTCTGCTCGTTCATCAGGCGGAAGTATTCGTTCATATCCCAGATGTCGCGGGCTATGAGCGCCTTCAGTTGCAGACGCAGCATGGGGAGCGTACGCTGGCGCTCGGCGTCGTCGCGAGGCTTCACCTTCTGGCGCTCGGCTTCGGCGAAGAGCGTGTCGACCATCGCCTGCGGCACCTCGAAACGCTTCATGTAGTCGTCGAACTTCGCGTACTTTGTCTTCAACTCGTCGCGGTGGTCCTCAACGTATCGCAGCGTTGTGTTGATAACGAGCGAGCGGGCTACGAGCTGGCGGTGGAACGCTGTGTATTGTGTGGTGTCGAGCGGCACGAACACGTCGGGCATAATGCCTCCGCCGCCATACACCGTGCGGTGCTTGCGCAGAGTGTAGCAGCGCAGCGAGTCGTTGAAGTGTATCGAGTCGGCAGAGTAGAGTTCGCCGTGCTTGAAGCGCTTCTCTATATCCTGCGCGTAGTCTTCCTTCTCGCCCTTCTCGTATGGCTTCTGTATGCAGCGGCCCGAGGGCGTATAGTAGTGGGCTACGGTGAGACGTATCATCGAACCGTCGTCGAACTCGATAGGACGCTGCACCAAACCCTTGCCAAACGAGCGACGGCCTATCACGGTTCCGCGGTCCTGGTCCTGGATGGCGCCGGTGACGATCTCGGCTGCCGACGCCGAATACTCGTTGATGAGCACGCATACCTTGCCCTTCTCAAGGCGTCCGCCGCCACCTGCGTTGTACTCCTGGCGCTTCTGGGCGCGTCCCTCGGTATACACTACGAGGTCGCCCTTCTGTAAGAACTCTTCAACGATGCGCACAGCCGACTGCAAGTAGCCGCCGCCGTTGTCCTGAAGGTCGAGGATAAGGTCGCGCATGCCGGCTTTCTGCAGCGAGTCGACTGCGGTCATGAACTCGCCGTATGTGGTTGCACCGAACGAACCGATGCGAACGTAGCCCACGTGCGGACGTATCATATAGTAGGCGTCGAGCGTGTGCACGGGTATCTTGGCACGCGTCACGGTGAACGTGAGCAGGTCGGGCACGCCGCGACGCTTCACGCCGAGCTTCACCTTCGACGAGCGCGGACCGCGCAGGCGGCGCATTATCTCCGAACGCTCCATCTTCACACCCGATATGATTGTGTCGTTGACGGTGATGATACGGTCGCCGGCAATGATGCCTACTTTCTCTGACGGGCCTTTGCGTACAGGCTGGATGATGAGCAGCGTGTCGGAAATCATGTTGAACTGCACGCCGATGCCGTCGAACGAGCCCTGCAGAGGCTCGTTGAGCGACTTTGTCTCCTTCGCCGTAGTGTACGACGAGTGGGGGTCGAGCTTCTCAAGCATGCCGCGTATGCCGTCCTCTACGAGCTTCTGGTCGTCTACCGAGTCGACATAGAGATTGCTGATGGCGAGCTCTGCTATCTGGAGCTTCTTGAGCGGATTGACGCGCTGTGCGAACGTAGCTACGCACAGCAAAAGAAAAACCAACGCACCCACTCCCGTCTTTAACGAGAATGAGTGCGATGCGTTATGTTTGTGATTATTGGTACGTTTCATAATCTGATTGTTTTGTTATTCCATGTCTTCCTCTGGCAGATCTTCCTCCACAACAAGGTTGTCGATGATGAAGTTCTGTCGCTCCATGGTGTTCTTGCCCATGTAGTATTCGAGGAGCTTCTGCACCTGGTCGGTCTTGTGCAGCGTAACCTGCTCAAGTCGCATCTCAGGACCGATGAAATGGGCAAATTCTTCTGGCGAGATCTCGCCCAGACCTTTGAATCGTGTTATCTCAGGGTCGGGACCGAGGTCGCGTATCGCCTGCTGGCGCTCGTCCTCGCTGTAGCAGTAGCGGGTTATGAAGTCGCTCTTCTTCTCCTTGCCCGTAAGACGCGCGTCGGCGTCTGCCACAACCTTCTTGTTCTTAATCTTGGTGCGGCGGTTGCGCACGCGGAACAGCGGAGTCTGCAGCACATAGACGTGTCCCTTCTTGATAAGATCGGGGAAGAATTGCAGGAAGAACGTGATGATGAGCAGACGTATGTGCATACCGTCCACATCGGCATCGGTTGCCACTATCACCTTATTATATCTGAGCGTGTCGAGTCCGTCCTCAATGTCGAGCGCAGCCTGCAGAAGGTTGAACTCTTCGTTCTCGTACACCACCTTTTTTGTCAAGCCGTACGAGTTGAGCGGCTTTCCGCGCAGCGAGAACACCGCCTGGGTGTTCACATCGCGACTCTTTGTGATAGATCCGCTGGCTGAGTCGCCCTCGGTGATGAAGATAGAAGACTCTTCCTTGCGGTCGTTCTTAGCGTCGGAGTAATGGATGCGGCAGTCGCGCAGCTTGCGGTTGTGGAGGTTTGCCTTCTTGGCGCGTTCGCGAGCCAGCTTTGTAACGCCAGCCATCGCTTTGCGCTCACGCTCGCTCTCGGTTATCTTCTGCTGCATCACCTCCGCAACGTCGGCGTGTATGTGCAGGTAGTTGTCTACCTCGAGCTTCACGAAGTCGCCCACGTACTTGTTGATGCTTTCTCCGCCCGGCGCCATCTGAAGCGAACCGAGCTTAATCTTTGTCTGGCTCTCGAACATAGGTTCTTCTACGTTCAGCGCCACGGCAGCCACGAGTCCGTTGCGTATGTCGGTGAACTCGTAGTTCTTGCCGAAGAACTCCTTGATGGTTCTTGCGATATGCTCCTTGAAAGCGCTCTGATGGGTGCCGCCTTGCGTGGTGTGCTGTCCGTTCACGAACGAGTGATACTCCTCGCCATACTGGTTGGTATGCGTGAAGGCTATCTCGATGTCCTCACCCTTCACGTGTATTATGGGGTAGAGCGGGTCGGTAGTCATCGTGTCGGTGAGCAGATCTGCCAAGCCGTTGCGCGAGAGGATGCGCCGACCGTTGTACATAATCGCAAGACCTGAGTTGAGATATGTGTAGTTGCGCAGCATTGTCTCCACGAAGTCGTCGTGGAACGAATAGCCTACGAACAGTATGGGGTCGGGTTCGAAGAAGATATACGTGCCGTTCTCGTCAGCAGAGTCTTCGGTGATGTCCGACTTGAGATTGCCGCGCTCGAACTTGAGCGCACGCACCTTTCCGTCGCGGTACGACTTCACCTCGAAATGTGCCGAGAGGGCGTTCACCGCCTTCACGCCAACGCCGTTCAGACCCACACTCTTCTTGAACGCCTTCGAGTCGTACTTGCCGCCGGTGTTAAGCACGCTGACAGCCTCTACGAGCTTGCCCTGCGGAATGCCGCGACCATAGTCGCGCACCGACACACGCAGGCGGTCGTCGATGTCTACCTCTATGCGCTTGCCGGCGTTCATCTTGAACTCGTCGATGGAGTTATCAATGACCTCCTTCAGAAGCACATAGATGCCGTCCTCGGGCAACTGACCGTCGCCCAAGCGACCGATATACATACCAGGACGTGTACGCACATGCTCCATGTCGGAGAGGTGGCGTATGTTGTCATCGGTATACTGAACTGTGGGTTGAATGTTTTCTTCCATTTTATTTCTTTATATCTTATAGCATCCTAAGCGATTGTGACAGCACCAAGGATGCTATCCGATTTAAATGTCCTTTTTATAGCATCTGCGGCGCTTGTGTATCTCGCGGTTGAGATACTGCCACTGTCCCTGAACCTTCATGTTGGTCTCCATCTCGACGTGGGTCTCTCCCCACTTGAAGCCGAGGCGCTGGTAGCGCGGGATGAGGTCGTAGAAGAGCAGAGCGTTGGCGCCTTTCTGACGGTATTCGGGCAGAATGCCTACGAGCAGAAGGTCTACGACGTCGGTCTTGTGGAACTTCAGCGCACGCAGTATGTGCCACCAGCCGAAGGGGAAGAGCTTTCCGCCGCACTTCTGCAGGGCGTGTGCGAGCGAAGGTATGGAGATGCCCACACCAACCACCTTATGGTCGGGTGTGTTCCAGTCTTCGATGATGGTGATGAGGTCGAGGTCTGCCATGGGCAGATACATCTTCACGTACTGTTCTATCTGTCGGTCGGTGAGCTTCGAGTAGCCGTAGAGGTCCTTGAAGGTCTCGTTCACCACATTGAATATCTTCTTGCCGTATCCGTTCTCGCCGTATATCTCATTGCGCTTCAACTTCTTCACCTGCAGGTTGTAGCGCTTCTGAATCATCTTCGCGATGGTTGCATACTTCTCGGGCATCTCTTCGGGCACGTAGAGCTTGTACTCGACGTAGTCGTTGTCTTTCTCCCATCCGCCCATGCGGTCCATGTGCTCAGGATAGTAGGGATAGTTGTAGGCAGTAGCCTGAGTGCCGAGCTGGTCGTAGCCTTCGAGGAGCATTCCTTCGGGGTCCATATCAGTGAATCCGAGCGGACCAACGATTTCTTTCATTCCCTTCTGCTTGCCGTAGTCTTCTACAGCCTTGAGCAGGGCTGTAGACACCTCGATGTCGTCGACGAAGTCGATCCATCCGAAGCGCACCGACTCGCGCTCCCACTTCTTGTTGGCGCTGTGGTTGATGATGGCAGCCACACGACCTACCATCTTGCCATCGCGGAACGCCATGAAATACTCTGCCTCGCAGAAGTCGAAGGCTGCATTCTTGTCCTTACTGAAGGTCCTCATCTCGTCGAAGTAGAGGTTGGGCACGTCGTAAGCATTACCTTTATAGAGGTCGTAATGAAAATTAACGAACTGGCGAAGGTCGCGGCGCGACTCAACTTTCTTAATCTCTATTGCTGACATTTTTCTTGATTTATTCTTTCATTTTTTGTTTGATATACGTCGCCCGATTGTCACTTCGGGCGATGGATACATCTTTATAAATAAAGCCTTAAAGATGCAAAAGTACGGAAATTTGCTCAAACAGACGAAAATATGCTAAATATTTATTGATATTTATGAGAAATCAGCAGTAGATGTTCGTCTTCAGCGGTGGTTGTAGCGAATATATACACGTCGCCGCCGTCTTTGAGTTTGAGGCGCTTTCGCAGTTCGGCTACGGAGAGTGGGAAGTTGCGTGTGGCGATATTGGCTTTCTCGATGCCTGCCAGCGCCTGGCGCAGTTCGCGCTTGTTGAGCGTTGTGACGCGCTCTATGCTGAAGCTCCTGCCCGGGAAGCCGTCGACGGGCTCAGCAGAGAGAAAGAGGTGGCTGTTGCGACTGACGGGCGACACGCCGTAGGCTGCCGCAAGCTCGTCGAAGCAGCCAGCTTTCATAATTGAGGCGTTGGGCTCATGCAAGAATTTTGAGTTTTGAGTTTTGAGTTTTGAGTTGGGGGCTGGGCGGGAGGCGCTGGGGGCGTAGACGAAGAGAGAAGCATTGCTAGGAGCGCTAGGGGAACTATGAGCGATAGGAGAGCTAGGCGTTCTAGGGAAACTAGGTTCACTAGAAAGGCTAAAACTGCTAGAACCACTAGAACGGCTAGAACCGCCAGAGCCTCCTCCCGCTTCGAGGTCTGCGCAGAACACCTTCAGCTCGCTTTCCATCTCTTCAGACAGCACGAGCAGCAGCTCTTTGCACTCACCGCCCACCGACACGATATGCACCTCGCGCACCGTGCCCTGCAGGTCTTCTACAGCCTTGTGCCAGTCGAGCATGGGCGAGAGCTTGAGCATCGTGAAGCGCGACTTCTTGAGAAGCTGCGGTAGGAGCTGCACAACGTCGGGCGTGCAGTCGGCAAGCATGACGGTCTTGGCACCGTGCTGGTCGCGGCGCGCAGGGTCGAGGAATATCATTGTCTGCATATCGAGCGTAGAGAGATAGTCGACTGCGTCGGCGCAGACCACCTTTGCGTTGTCGATGCCGAGCAACGGCAGGTTGTGCTCCACCATGTGGCAGAGCTGCGCATTGCGCTCTACGTATGTGGCTGAGGCGAAAGCGCAGGAGGTGAACGAGAAGTCGACACCGAAACCGCCGGTCAAGTCGGTTATGCTGGACGCATGACAGTTGAGAGTTGAGAGTTGAGAGTTGAGAGTTGCAGGTTGGGGGTTGAGAGTTGAGAGTTGAGAGTTAAGAGTTGCAGGCTGCTCAGAAGAATTATCAACTCCTTCCTCCGAATTCTCAACTCTCAACTCTGAACTCTCAACTTCCCTCTCCGAACTCTCAACTCTCAACTCTAAACTCTCAACTTCCCTTTCTGAACTCTCAACTCTCCTCGCCCACTCCATCGCCAGATTGAGCTTATACTGCGCCGTTGGCTCCGACGAGCACTGCTCCATAGAGAGGTGTGGCGGGTAGACGATGCCGGCGCAGGCAGCCCATGTGGGGAGCTTGCGGCGCGCTGTCTGCCAGCCTTTTATCTGGTCGAGTGCGTAGGGCATGTCGACATCGGGGAAGCGTGCCGACTGAAGGGCGAGCTGACGGGTGTCCTTTTCGCGATATTCTTGTATAAATTCTGCTGTTGTCATAGACTGTATCTTGGTATATTTGACTGCAAAGTTACTATATTTCACTGATTAAAGTTCCACATTCCTGCGATTGAGAATAAATTTTCCCGTTTTTCTTTGCAGTATAACAAACTTACTGTACCTTTGCAAAAGTTGCACAGATAGCAACAAAATGCGCAACTCTAAACATAATACCCTATAAATAAGTATGGAACCTATCGTTGACTTTAAAATCCTACCCGAACGTCTGCGCCAAGCTGCGCAGGTAGTGACGGTTGCCGTGGCATCTCCTGCCGACTCTCACACAGAAGAAGTTATCGAACGAAGCATTGCGGAGCAGTTCGCACGCTTCATCCTTGTGGCTAACGCAGCTAAGGCTGACATCGCTCGCCGTTTGGCTGCCGACTATCCAGACAAGGTGACCCTCATCGTAGCCGAAGACGACGACGATGCGGCGCGTCATGCCGTGAAAGAGGTGCGCGAAGGCCGCGCCGACGTGCTTATGAAGGGTTCGCTGAACACCGACAACCTCCTGCGCGCCGTGCTCAACAAGGAGGAGGGCATCCTCATCAAGGGTAGCGTGCTGACACATATCGCCGTGGCTGACGTGCCGAGCCTCAACCACTTGCTCTTCTTCACCGATGCAGCCGTCATTCCCTACCCCACTACGGAGCAGTTTGACGCTCTGGCGCGCTACATCACCGCCACCTACCGCAGCATCACGGGCAGCGACCGTCCGCGCGTGGCTCTCATCCACTGCACCGAGAAGGTGTCTGAGAAGTTCCCGCTCACGCTGAGCTACGAGGAGCTGAAGGCTAACGCCGCAAAGGGAGCCTACGGCGAGGTGGAGATGAGTGGTCCGATGGACGTAAAGACGGCTTGCGACGCCGAGAGCGGAGCCATCAAGGGCATCGTATCGCCGGTTGTGGGCAAAGCCAACTGCCTCATCTTCCCCGACATCGAGGCAGGCAACACGTTCTACAAGACGCTTACGCTCTTCGGCGGAGCTACGGTTGCGGGCATGCTCGTGGGCACCAGCGCGCCGGTTGTGGTGACATCGCGCGCCGACACTGCCGACTCTAAATTCTACTCTTTAGCAACTGCCTGCCTGAAGGCAATCAACAAATAAGAAGCAACAAACATCATTTATGAAGAAGATATTTGTCATAAACCCCGGCTGCACCTCAACGAAGGTGGCTGTGTATGAAGACGAACGTGCTGTATGGACATCTGACGGACTGCATCCGCAGGAGGAGCTGGACCAGTTCACCACCGTTAACGAGCAGTATGAGTATCGCAAGAACTTCGTGCTGAAGCTGCTCAAGGAGGCTGGAATACCTCTGGAGTTCGACGCCGTGATAGGTCGCGGCGGTCTGCTGAAGCCGCTGCACGGTGGTGTCTACGCCGTCAACGAGCAGATGAAGCAGGACCTCATCAACGCCAAGCACAAGCATGTGTGCAATCTCGGTTCGATCCTTGCCGACGACATCGCACAGATGTGTCACTGCCCAGCCTACATGGCCGACCCGGTTGTGGTAGACGAGTTCATGACACGCGCCCGCTACACGGGTCTGCCGTTCATGAAGCGCGAGTCGATATTCCACGCGCTCAACGCTAAGGCTGCTTCGCGCCGCTATGCGCGCAGCATAGGTCGCAAGTATGAGGAGATGAACCTCGTAGTGGCTCACCTCGGTGGCGGCATCTGCGTGTCGGCTCACCACGAGGGCAAGGTGATTGACGTGAACAATGCGCTCAACGGCGAGGGTCCTATCGCGCCGGAACGTGCCGGAACGCTGCCTGCCGACCAGCTCGTGCGCCTCTGCTTCTCGGGCAAGCATACCGAGGCTGAGATAATGAAGATGCTCGCAGGCAACGGCGGATGCCAGGCGTTGCTGGGCATGAAGGACATGAAGGAGATCTCGCGCCGCGCTGAGGCTGGCGAGGAGCCGTTCCACGAGGTGCTCGAGGCTATGCTCTACACCGTGTCGAAGCAGATTGGCGCCATGGCGGTTGCGCTCTGGGGCAAGGCGGATGCCATCATCCTCACCGGCGGCATAGCATACAGCAAATACTGCGTTGAGGAGATAAAGAAGCAGGTGGGCTTCCTCGCTCCGGTCGTAGTGCTGCCGGGCGAAGGCGAGATGGAGTCGCTGGCGTTCAACGCGCTCGGAGCGCTCAACGGCGAGCTGCCGGTACACGAGTATAAGTAATTATTAATTTTTAATTATTAATTATTAATTATTTTATGAAGAAAGCCCTGCTTCGCATTCGTGCGAGGCAGGGCTTTCTCACTTAAACCTAATCAACAATTTTCTCAACAACAATTTATATCATCTAATACTAACCAAAATCAACTGCTGAGCGTGCCTGACGGCGTCGGGCTGCGAAGCTGTCGTGCCGTCGGGGCGTGCCTCGCGAGGATTATTTCACCTCAATCTGGCGAGCTGCCTTCTGCACGTTCTGCTCTACCTTCGGAAGATCGATTGTAAGTACACCATCGCTCACGTTGGCAGCAATCTTCTCCTTGTCGACATCGTCAGGCAAGAGCAATGTCTGCTCGAACTTGGTGTAAGAGAACTCGCGGCGCAGATAGTGCTCCTTCTTCTCCTCTTCCTTCTTCTCGTTCTTCTTCTCCATCTTGATGTGCAGGTTGCCGTCAGCGTCGATGTTGATGTTGAAGTCGTCCTTCTTCATTCCGGCTGCAGCAAGCTCTACAGTATAGTCGTGTTCTGTTTCCTTAACGTTGATTGCCGGGGCGGTTGCGTTTGTACGCGGCATAAAGTCGGTATCAAAAAAGTCGTTGAAAACTTCTGGCATCCAAGTATTTCTCATTACTGGTAACATATCAAATACCTCCTATTTATATTTTAATCTTACGTTTATCGTTTGCTTGCCTTCGGGCTTCCGTCCATCGGCTTGCACTAAGTATACTGCAACTTACGTGCCAAAATCGTTTCGCTGTTTCCGCCGATAAATCGTAAGCAACATTGGCAGTTTCGGCGACAAATAGTCAGAAGCGGAGGACAAATTGGCGGAGAATGTTGGTGCAGCGGAGGTTCTCCCACAGAATCCACAGATCATCACAGATGTTAGGGTGCGCAGACCTCCCACAGAATCCACAGATTTCAGAAACAAGAGTGCCTTCAAGGGGGTGCACTTGTCTCAAGTGCACCAACCGAACAGATGGCACCAACCGAACAAGAAATACACCAACCGAGCAAGAAGTGCACCGTCAGCTTGGTTGGTGCAGCAGAGACTGCTGCACCCCCTGAGAGATGCGCATCAACAGACTAAGAGTTGCGCTACCCGACATTTCGTTTTAGAATGTTACCGCGTACTGGTAACACTATTACATGTACGCGGTAACGGCATTACCAATATGCGGTAACAGCGTTACCAGTACGCGGTAATCACTCAAAGGGTGTAGTTTAACGCTTTTAGTTGACTACTTTCAGTCTTAATTGTAAAGTTGGTTGA
>OCHH01000234.1_pt1 | contig 32831 bp, 27 predicted proteins | sample 1538781 | NCBI WGS metagenome assembly OCHH01 (sample SAMN04571726, study PRJEB22368) | human gut metagenome | biome: human gut; material: stool | host: Homo sapiens | place: Luxembourg | collected 2012-12-05
TTTGACCAATGACAAACTTCTGGTTCTAGATAGGATTTTGCCTGCGGAGTTCGGGTTCAGACATGGAGGATGCTGGTGCCCGTTCAGGCCCTGTTCCTTCTTCCCGCCCACACCATCACGGTAATGCCGAGGACGATGAGCGGGAGCGTGAGCCACTGTCCTCTGGAAAGGTCCAGCGCCTGCAGTCCCAAGAAAGCATCAGGCTCTCGGAACCATTCGACCACAAAGCGCGCCACGCCGTAGCCTGCACAGAAAAGCCCCGACACAAAGCCTGCAGCCCTCGGTCTGGAGGAGGCCCACCAGAGCAGGATGAAAAGCAGAAGCCCCTCTCCGAGGGCTTCGTAGAGCTGCGAAGGGTGACGCGGCACGCCGTCGCCCGCCTGAGGGAAGATCATCGCCCATGGAAGCGATGCATCAGCGGGACGCCCCCAGAGCTCTCCGTTGATGAAGTTGCCGATGCGCCCGAGCATGAGGCCGAGCGGCGCGAGCGGTGCAACGAAGTCCGAAATCGTCCAGAACGAAATTCCATGCAGACGGCCGTAGAGAATCATGACGGCAATGACGCCGAGAAGACCGCCGTGAGCGCTCATGCCTCCCTCCCAGACATGCAGGATCTGCATGGGATGCGACAGGTAGAACTCAGGCTGATAGAAAAGGCAGTAGCCGAGGCGGCCGCCCAGAATGACGCCGAAGATGCCGTAGAAAAGCAGGTTCTCCAGATCCTCGCCCGAAATCCCGCGCCACGGTTCGGAACTTCTGCGCCTGCCGAGAAGCCAGAAGCAGAAGAAGCCCGCCAGATACATGAGGCCGTACCAGCGTACGGCAAGCGGTCCTAGGCTGAAGGCAACGGGATCGAACTGAGGATGAATGAGCATGGGCGTTTGTTTGGCGAAATGTTGTGAAGGGCATCCGCTTGGGGATAAGCAGGTATTATGAAGCCTTCAGAACCTTTTGGCTTAGACCTTTTCAGCAAAATGACCGCACCCCTGCTTTCGGGCGTCGACGCCGCCCGCCATCTCGAGCTTCTACGCACGGCCCGCCCGCTCGTTCACTGCCTCACGAACGAAGTCGTGCAGGAAATCACCGCCAACGTCCTGCTCGCCGCAGGCGCCTCGCCGGCCATGGTGGTCGCCGAGGAGGAGGCAGGCTTCTTCGCGGGCATTGCAGGAGGCGTCCTGATCAACATCGGCACGCCCTACCCATCACGTCTGCGCGCCATGCATGCCTCGGCTGATGCCGCACGTGCCGCAGGCCGCCCCTGGGTGCTCGATCCCGTCGCCGCTGGCGGCATTCCCTGGCGCGACGGCATCATCCGCGAATTCGTCGAGAAGCAGCCGACGGTCATTCGCGGCAACGCCAGCGAAATCCTCGCTCTTGCGGGCGAAAAGTCCGGCGGCAAGGGCGTCGACAGCACGGACTCGTCCGACGCAGCCGTCGAGGGTGCCATGCGACTCGCCGGCAGTTCGGGCTCGATCGTCGTCGTCACGGGCGAAACGGACTACGTCACTGACGGCGTCCGTACGCTACGCGTGACGGGGGGCGACCCCATGGCCACGCTCGTCGTCGGCACGGGCTGCTCGCTCTCAGCGCTTGTCGCCGCCTTCTGTGCCGTCTCCGATGACCGCCTGACCGCCTCGGCCACAGCCTGTGCTCTGGCGAAGAAGGCCGCCGAAGCAGCCCGCCGAAGGTCCGAAGGCCCCGGCAGCTTCCACAACGCCTACCTCGACGGGCTCCATCTAATCAAGCCCGCCGACTTCACATCCGCCGAATGAGGTCCGTCATGTCCGACAACTACAGGGTTCTTCGCGCTCTTCGTCTTTATCTGGTGCTTGATCCCGGTCTCTGCGGCGGCTCCGAGGGCTTGGTCCGCACGGCGCAAGCCGCTGCCGCGGCAGGCGTCACGGCCGTGCAGCTCAGGGCTCCCGACTGGAAGAAGCGCCTTTATGCCGAATGCGGCAGGGAGCTCCTCAAGGTGCTCGCCCCGTACGACGTGCCGCTCTTCATCAACGACCACGCGGACGTCGCCGTCGCCATCGGCGCTCACGGCGTGCATGTCGGCCAGTCGGATCTCTCGCCTGAAGACTGCCATCGCCTGATGACGCCCGGCATGATGCTCGGGCTTTCGGTCTCCAACGTGTCGGAATGCCTCGGCGTGGATCCTGCGCTCGTCGACTACATCGGCATCGGTCCCTACAGGGCTACGCCCACCAAGAAGGATGCGGCTGCCGAAATCGGTCTTTCGGGCCTGACGGACATCGTCAGCCGTGCGCCCTGTCCCTCGGTCGCCATCGGCGGCATCAAGGCTGCCGACGTCGGCAGCGTCATGCAGTCGGGCGTCGACGGCGTCGCCGTCGTCTCCGCCATCTGCGGTACGCCCGACATCCCCACCTCCGTCAAGGCGCTTCTCGACGCCATGCCGTCCTGACCTTTCCCCACGTCCGCCGATCCTCGAGACGTGGCATGATGACTGCAGAAGCGGGCCCTTTTTCGGAGCGTTCCTCCGGGGCCCGCACTGTCCCTTGCCTAAGCAGTTCCGACCATGTCCGACTCCACCCCAAAATTCGTTCACCTCTCCGAAAGCGATGCCCGCGACGTCCTTTTTGCCGAAATGCTCGAGAAAAGGGCGGGAGGCGACAGACGCTGGAGTGCCGGAAACCGGGATGCGGCCACGCGCGACGCCAAAAGGCTCGCGGGCGAGGGGGTATGCGCAAGAGACTTTCTCCCCCTGAGAGCCAGGCTTGTGGCCGCCCGCCTGCACGAGGATCCCGCCAATGCGTTCGGGACAACGTCGTTTCGCCGCGCAAGCCTCGCGCTGACCGTCATTCTCGGTCTTGCCGCCCTGATGAGCGGAATGCTCACCGACCACCTCGCCACCGAGGGTGCAAGGATCAACCTTCTCTCGCCGCCTCTCCTTCTTCTCATCGTCTGGAACCTTGCGGTCTACCTGCTGATCATTCTCAAGCCCCTGATGCCGAGCGGCACCTCCCGACGGCCTCTGTCCGTCAGGGAGTTCCTCTCCAGAAGCCTTCTGAAGGCCGCAGGCTCCTCCGCCGTCTCCGTTGAAGCAGGAACTGCGCTGTTCCTGCCCCAATGCCGCTGGCTTGTCGCCCGCGCCCTGCACATTGCAGCCATCCTGTTCGCCGCAGGCCTTCTCGCAGGCATGGCCGTACGCGGCATCGGCACCGCCTACCACGTCGGCTGGGAAAGCACCTGGCTCGCCGACAACCCCGAGGCCGTCCACACCGTCCTTAATACGATTTACGGTCATCTTCCTTTCTGCCCGCCAGTGCCCGACGTCAGCGCAGTCGCCGCGCTCGCCTTCGACGCGCAGACCGCCTCCGCAGTCGACGCCGCACCATGGCTTCTGCGCCTAATGTGCCTGCTTGCACTCGCAATCATTCTTCCCCGCCTGTTGCTCGTCCTGAAGTGCACCGTCGGGCTCGCAGCAAGCCGTCGTCGCGTCCGCATCGACCTTGAGTCTCCCTACTACCGTTCCATTCTCTCGGTATCCGACGCTCCCGCTGTCAGAACCACCGTCATCGTCGACAGCACGGATTCGGTCGACGGCCTTCCCGCACACTGGCATGACTTCAAGGCAAAGCTCAAGACTGCCGAGCCCGGCTCAGGAGACGTCGACCTGCTAGCCGACAGTGCCTGGGACGGCACAACGAGTGAAGTTCTCGCCGCCATCAAACCCGCGATCATCCACCGCCTGCTTCTTGCCTTCGACCCGTCCTCCACTCCAGAAGTGGAGGTGCACGGGGCCATGATGGATGCGGCAGCCTCTTGGTGCACCTCGAAGCAGAGTCCCGCCCCCGTCGTCGTGCTTGATCTTTCACGCATCAACAGGCGCTTCGGCAGGGAAAGCCCCGCCGCAGGCAGTCGCACGGCCCTCTGGCAGACCTTTGCCGCAAAGCGGGGCCTCAGAACGCTGGCCACCGACATGAGCATTCCTGAAGACGTCGACCGAATCTGCACGCTCCTTTCAGGTCAGGTGCGATAATTCAGGAACAGTCCGAAAACGCGCAGAAGAAAACATGTCCGATCACGATCAGTTCCGCATTCACCTCAGCCTCGTGAGCCACACCAACATCGGCAAGACCACGCTTGCCCGCACCCTGCTGATGCGGGACGTGGGCGAGGTCGCCGACCGCGCCCACGTGACGGAGACGACAGACGACTACGTGCTTGCCCGCGATTCGGCAGGCTGCGAGCTTGTTCTCTGGGACACCCCGGGATTCGGCAACTCCGTCGCGCTCGCCAAGCGCCTTGCAGGTCGAAGCAACCCGATCGGATGGTTCCTCTCCGAAATCTGGGACCGCATGACAAACAAGGCCTTCTGGCTCAACCAGAGGGCCATCAAGCACGTGCGCGACATCTCCAGCGTCGTGCTCTACCTCGTCAACGCCTCGGACCTGCCCAAGACAGCCCCATACATCACGGCGGAGATGCAGATCCTATCCTGGATAGACAAACCCGTCATCGTGCTGCTCAACCAAATGGGCAAGCCCAGAACTCATGCTGAGGAACAGGCAGACGTCGCCGCTTGGCGAGAGGCCATGGCTCCGTACCCCTTCGTGAAGGACATCCTTCCAATGGACGCCTTCGCCCGCTGCTGGGTGCAGGAAACGGCGCTGTTCGATTCGATCGGCAGGGCGCTGCCCGCTCAGATGCACTCGACGTTCGACACGCTTCGGGACATCTGGACACGCAGCCGCCGCGCCCTCTACCTCTCCTCCGTCGACGCCATGGCCCGCCACATGTGGCGTCTGCTTCAGGCCCACGAACTCGTCCCGACTCCCACGCTCAAGGACCATCTGCGCTCCTTCGGCTCACAGATCGGCCTCATCAAGACGCGCAACGAGGCGCTTGAGGACGCCCAGACCGCACTCTCGGCCATGGCCGCCGACAGCCTGTGCTCGCTCACGGACAAGCTCATCGGAATCAACGGTCTCACGGGAAGCGGCGTTTCTCGCGAAATCCTGCGCCGCATGAAGACCGACTGGCAGATGGCCTCGCACAGCATCTCCCCCGGCCCCGCCGCCGCTGTCGGCGCTAGCGTGGGCGTAGCGGGCGGCGCTGCAGCGGGAGCCGCAGCCGACATGGCGAGCGCAGGACTCTCGCTCGGACTCGGCACGTTGCTCGGCGGCATCATCGGTGCCATCGGCGGCGTCGGCGCGGCCACCATCTACAACTCCCGCCACCGCAAGGAGGGCATCGACATCTCCTGGAGCGAACGTGCCGCTCAGGACTTCATGCTGGAAAGCCTGCTCCTTTATCTGGCCGTCGCCCACTTTGGGCGCGGCCGCGGCGACTGGCAGGAAGGCGAAAGCCCCGAATTCTGGAAGAAGGCCGTGCAGGACGCCATGACCGAACAGAAGGTGAGCTTTCAGGCCATCCGCAAGCTCACGCCCGAAGAGGGTGTCGAACAGCTCACCCGCATGACGGACTCCCTGCTGAGGGGCGTCTTCATGCAACTCTATGAACGGAGCATCTGACCGACATGCTCTCCAAAGGCTTTGCAACCGTCGGGCTTCTGCTCGTCTCGAACGTCTTCATGACGCTCGCCTGGTACGCCCATCTCAAGCTCCAGAGCGCCAAACTCATCAGCAACTGGCCGCTCTACACCGTCGTGCTCTTTTCCTGGGCGATCGCGCTTCTTGAATACAGCTTCATGGTGCCCGCCAACAGAATCGGCTTCGAGGGCAACGGCGGTCCCTTCTCGCTCATTCAGCTCAAGATCATTCAGGAGGTCATCACCCTGACAGTCTTCACGCTCTTCTCCGTCATCGCCTTTCAGCAGCATCTGGCCTGGAACCACTTCGCCGCCTTCGCCTGTCTGGTGGCGGCCGTCTATTTCGTCTTCATGAAGTAAGGGCTCAGATCGGCATCTCATCAACGCCATAACGAACAATGCCGCCCGAACACGAAGCCCGGACGGCATTGTTCATTTTGAGGTGCAGGATGCAGCAACCTTACGGCACCATTTCCTCAACCTCGTCCTTCTTGACCGGACGCACGAGGTCCTCGCGCTTCACGCCAAGATAGAGCGCAATGGCCGCCGCGACGAAGACGGAGGAGTAGACGCCGAGCAGAATGCCGATCGTCAGGGCGAGCGAGAAGTAGTGCAGCGCCGGACCGCCGAAGAAGAACATCGAGAGCGTCATGCAGAGCGTCGACGTATGCGTGATCACGGTACGCGAAATCGTCGCCGTAATGGCCGAGTTGATGACCTCCATCGTGTCGGCGCGACGCATCGTGCGGAAGTGCTCGCGGACGCGGTCGAAAATGATCACCGACTCGTTCACGGAGTAGCCGAGGACCGCCAGCACCGCAGCGAGCACGGGAAGCGAGAACTCCCACTGCATCACCGAGAAGATGCCCAGCACGATGAAGATGTCGTGCAGGTTGGCGATGATGGCCGCCACCGAGAACTTCCATTCGAATCGGAAGGCAAGGTAGATCATGATGCCAGCCACGACGAGCGCAAGCGCCGTGCCGCCGTCGCGGGCAAGCTCCTCGCCCACCTGGGGACCGACGTATTCGGTACGGGTGAGCTGGGCTTCAGGGGTCTTCTGGTGAATGACCTTCATGACCTCCTCGGCCACCTGGCCCGAGGTGTAGCCCTGCTTGGTCGGCACGCGGATCACGATGTCGGAGGCCGTGCCGAAGGTCTGGACGAGCACTTCGTTGGAGACGGCCTTGAGGTCCTGTCGAACCTGTTCGGTGTTGGCCGCGGACGGATAGCGGACCTCCATCTGCGTGCCGCCGGTGAACTCGATCGAGAACGCAAGGCCGTGCGTAAAGATCCAGAAGACGGCGACGATGAAGCTCACCAGAGAGATCAGATTCAGCACATGCCTGTAGTGCATGAACGGAATCGTCTTGTGAATGCGGAAAAATTCCATGATGTTATCCCCTCATCAGCGAGCAGTCTTCTCTGCGTCCGGACGCCAGATCTGACCGATGTGAACCTTCGTCAGCTTCTTCTGGCGGCCGTAGATCAGATTGATCATCGAGCGGGAGACCACGACCGACGTGAAGATCGAGGTCATGATGCCCAGACAGTGCACCACGGCAAAGCCGCGGACGGGACCGGAACCGAAGATCAGAAGCGCCAGACCGGCGATGAGACTCGTGATGTTCGAGTCAAGAATCGTCGCAAAGGCACGATCGTAGCCTTCGCTGATGGCGGTCTGAGGCAGACGACCGAGACGCAGTTCCTCGCGGATGCGTTCGTTGATCAGCACGTTCGAGTCAACGGCCATGCCGAGCGTCAGCGCGATGGCGGCGATGCCGGGCAGCGTCAGCGTAGCCTGAAGCATGGACAGGAGCGCGATGAGCATCATCACGTTACACACGAGCGAGGCGGCGCTCACAAGACCAAAGACCTGATAGTAGACGGCCATGAAGATCGCGATCACGATGAAGCCGTAGAGCGTGGACTTGAAGCCCGCGGAAATGTTGGCTTCGCCGAGCGACGGACCGATCAGGCGTTCTTCGACGATTTCCATCGGAGCAGCCAGCGAGCCGGCGCGCAGCAGCAGGGCCGTGTCGGTCGCCTCGACCGTCGACATGCGACCGGAGATCTGCACGCGGCCGCCGCCGATTTCCTGACGGACGACGGGAGCCGTCACGACTTCGCCCTTGCCCTTTTCAAAGAGGATGATGGCGATTCGCTTGCCGACGTTGTCGCGGGTCACGTCCTGGAAGATGCGGGCGCCGCGGCTGTCAAGCTCGAGGTTGACGGTCGGCTCCTGCGTCTGGCTGTCAAAGCCGGGCTGGGCGTCGTTGAGGTTTTCACCCGTGAGGATCACGCGGCGCTTGACGAGAAGCACGTTGCCCTCGCGGTCCATGAACTTCTCATCGCCGAAGGGCACGTTGCCCTGTGCAAGCTGGGCGAGCGCCTCAGGAGAGTCGTCGACAAGACGGACTTCAAGCGTGGCGGTGCGGCCGAGAATGTCCTTGGCCTTGGCCGTATCCTGCACGCCGGGAAGCTGAACCACGATGCGGTCCGCACCCTGCTGGGCGATCACCGGCTCGGCAACGCCGAGTTCGTTGATTCGGTTGTGCAGGGTCGAGATGTTCTGCTTCAGGGCGTAGGACTGGACGTTTTGGACGGCCTTCTGGGAGAGTTCGGCGCGCAGGAGGTACGGAGCGGCGGAAGCCTCGGGGAGCGAGAGCACCAGATCAGGCTGCGTGTTGCGCAGCAGGTCATTGGCGCGGGCGCGTTCCTCTTCGGAAGCGAAGCTCACTTCAACCACGTTGCCCACGCGGTTCATGCCCGTGTGGCGGATGCGCTTGTCGCGAAGCTGCGTGCGAAGGTCGGCGAGCGTCGCTTCGGCGCGCTTCGTAATGGCCGCGCGCATGTCGACCTGAAGCAGGAAGTGCACGCCGCCGCGAAGGTCAAGGCCGAGATACATCGGCAGCGCCCTGATCGAAAGCAGCCACTGCGGGGTGTTCGGGGTGAGGTTCAGGGCCACCACGTAGGCGGGGTCCTCACGGTTCGGGTTGAGCGCCTTTTCAAGGACCTCGCGGGCCTGAAGCTGCTTTTCGGCCTCAGTCGGCTCGAAGCGTACGCGCACGGTGTTCTGCTGGGCGCCCTGTTCGAAGAAGATGCCGTTGGGATGCAGGTCTGCATTGCGCAGAAGATCCTCGACCGTCTTCAGGGTCTGCTCCGTCACCTTCACCGTCGCCTTGCCGGACGAGACCTGCACAGCAGGAGACTCGCCGTAGAAGTTCGGCAGGGTGTAGACCAGACCGATCACAAGGGCGACAACGATGACGATGTATTTCCAGAGAGGATAGCGGTTCATCGCATGTTACTCCGTTGCGCCGCAGGATTTCTCCTCAGGCGCAACCGTTGTGAAAACCACTTGAAGAAAGTGGGGTTCGAAAATGGGTTTAAGCCCGGACGCTCGTCCGGGCTTAAAAAAGCGCCAAGAGCATCTGCTCTCAGCGCTTCGTGCACTTCAGTGCGTGCACGTTGATGCTGCTCAGATCTTCAGCGTGCCCTTCGGGAGGACGACGCTGACCGAGGTGCGCTGCATGCGGATCACGACGGGCTTGCCGTCGACGGAAGCCACCTGAAGGCCGATCGTCTGTTCATCGACGGACTCGATGCGGCCGGAAATGCCGCCGAGCGTGGTGACTTCATCGCCGCGCGTCAGGCCTTCGCACATCTGCATGTGTTCCTTCTGGCGCTTCTGCTGAGGACGGATCAGGAAGAACCAGAACACGGCAAAGATGACGACGAGCGGAACGACCTGCATGAGGAAGCCTTCCATGCCGCCCACCTGAGCGGCGGCCTCGCCGGCAGCCATGGCATCGCTAACAAAAAACATTTGAACTCCAGTGATTCAGGAATGTGTGAAATCGGAACCTTCGGCGGAAGCGAGTCCCGCCGAAGGAGATTTGAGACATTATAAGGATCTTGCCTTATCTCTGACTGAGAAACTCCGGGAGGATTTACTCCACCCCGCGGGCGCGATCCTCGGCGAACTGCTTCTTCCAGGCCTCGAACGTCCCTGCCTCAAGCGAGTCGCGCATCTCCTGCATGATCTGAAGGTAGAAGGAGAGGTTGTGGATCGTGTTGAGGCGCGCGCCGAGGATCTCGCCTACCTTGTGGAGATGATGCAGATAGGCGCGCGTGAAGTTGCGGCACGTGTAGCAGTTGCAGCTCGGATCAAGCGGGCGCAGATCGTTGCGGTAACGGCTGTTCTTGAGCTTCACGTCGCCAAAACGGGTGAAGAGCCAGCCGTTGCGCGCATTCCGGGTGGGCATCACGCAGTCGAACATGTCGATGCCCTGGGAGACGCCGGCCACGAGGTCCTCGGGCGTGCCCACGCCCATCAGGTAGCGCGGACGGTCGTCGGGGAGCTTGTGCACGATGTGGTCCATGATGCGGAGCATGTCCTCCTTGGGCTCGCCGACGGAAAGGCCGCCCACGGCATAGCCGTGGAAGCCGATGTCCTTGAGGCCCTCGAGCGACTCCTCACGCAGGTGCTCGAACATGCCGCCCTGGACGATGCCGAAGAGTGCGTTCGGGTTCTCGAGACGATCGAACTCGTCACGCGAGCGCTTCGCCCAGCGAAGGCTCATGCGCATCGACTTGGCGGCCTCGAGCTCGGTGGCGGGACGGTCGCCGATCTTGTAGGGCGTGCACTCGTCGAGCACCATCACCACGTCGGAGTTGAGCACGCGCTGGATCTTCATCGACACTTCGGGCGACAGGAAGAGCTTGTCGCCGTTGATCGGATTGCTGAACTTCACGCCTTCCTCGGTGATCTTCCTCAGTTCGCCAAGGCTGAAGACCTGAAAGCCGCCCGAGTCGGTCAGGATGGGCTTGTCCCACTGCATGAAGTCGTGAAGACCGTTGTGGGCCCCAATCACCTCGAGCCCGGGACGCAACCACAGGTGGAAGGTGTTGCCGAGGATGATCTGGGAGCCGATCTCCTTGAGTTCATAGGGCGCCATCGCCTTCACGGAACCGTAGGTGCCGACCGGCATGAAGATCGGCGTCTGAACGACGCCGTGATTGAGCGTCAGTTCGCCGCGACGGGCTCTGCCGCACGTCGCCTTGACCTTGAAATCAAAAGCCATGTTTCTCTTGTGTCCTTGTCTTGTGTACAGGTCCTGCTGGCCGGATCAGCCTGCAAGACGGGCGTTTTCGATGAAGCATGCGTCGCCGTAGCTGAAGAAGCGGTACTTCTCCTCAACGGCATGGCGGTAGGCCTCCAGAATGCGCTCGCGGCCCGCAAGGGCGGAGACCAGCATGACGAGCGTCGACTTCGGAAGATGGAAGTTCGTGATAAGCGCGTCGATGATGCGGAAGCGATAGCCGGGCATGATGAAGAGCGAGGTGTCGCGGGCGCCCGCGGCCACGTGCCCGACAGCGTCGGCCGCGCTCTCGATCGTGCGCAGCGACGTCGTGCCGACGGCGATCACGCGGCGGCCCTCGGCCTTCGCACGATTGATGCGCGCGGCCACGTCTTCGGGCATGTTGAACCATTCCGAATGCATCTGGTGTTCAGAAAGATTCTCGACGCGAACGGGCTGAAAGGTCCCCGCGCCGACGTGAAGCGTGACATACTCGATGTCGACCCCCTTGGCCGCAAGCCTGCCGAGAAGATCCTCGGTGAAGTGAAGGCCGGCCGTTGGAGCGGCCACGGCGCCGGGATAGCGGGCATAGACCGTCTGATAGCGGCTCTCGTCGGACTTCTGCGCCGCATGCGTGATGTAGGGAGGAAGTGGAACGCGACCGAACGCCTCGAGAACGTCGAGTACGGGACGCTCGAACTCAAGTTCGAAGAACTGGCCCTGACGGCCCGTCACCATGACGGGCTCCTCGATGCCGTCGGCCTCGAAGTAGAGGACAGTGCCCGGCTTCGGGGACTTGCTGGCGCGAACCATGGAGATAGCGGTGCGCTCGCCCGTGACGCGCTCAATCAGGGCCTCGACGTTGCCGCCCGTGGCCTTGCGGCCGAGCAGGCGGGCCTTGATGACCTTGGTGTTGTTGGCGACAAGCAGGTCGCCTTCGTGAAGAAAGCCCTCGATGTCCGTGAACGTGCAGTCCTCGATCACGTCCTTCGTGATGTGCAGAAGACGAGATGCAGTGCGGTTTTCAAGGGGATACTGGGCGATGAGCTCCGGCGGGAGCTCGAAATCGAAATCGGATAAGTGCTGTTCTTGCATGGCTTGACAGGCCAGTGGGAATTTGAGAAAAGCGGCATTCTACCCGCTTTGCCCGCGACTGTCTCGACAAAGACGCCTGACTTTGCACCTCGTTGCGAAGAAGCCCCTTCGAGGCTCATTCGTCAGAGCTCATTCGCCCGCGAGCATCAGATCGGGAATCAGCAGGCTTCCCGATCGACGCACGCCCGTGTCGTGTTCGTCGGCTCCGATCGCCTCGATCGTCTTCATCATCGTGAGAATGTTCGAGGCAATGGTCACCCCTTCGACGGGGGCGACGATCCGCCCGTTCTCGACCCAGAAGCCCGAGGCTCCCCTCGAATAGTCTCCCGAGACCGCGTTGAGCCCCTGCCCGATCAGCTCCGTCACGAGGAATCCCGTGCCAAGGCGCTCGAGCATCGCCCGCCTCGTGTCCTCAGGTCGAGTCTCGGTGCTGGAAAGCCTCAGGTTGTAGGCTCCGCCGAGATTTCCCGTCGTCCTCATTCCGAGCCTTCGGGCGGAGTAGCTGGAGAGGAAGATCCCCTCAATCCGTCCGTCCGACACGATCATGCGTCTTCGTCCCGCGCACCCTTCGTCGTCGAAGACTCCGGAACCGAGCGCCCTCATGAGATAGGGATCCTCCTCCACGGAGACATGAGCAGGAAGAATCCGCTCGCCAAGCCTTCCCTCAAGACAGCTCGCATGCCTGTACCAGGCGCGCCCGTTGAGGAGTTCTTCAAGAATGTCCAGAAGTCCCGTCGCCACGGGCGCATCAAAGAGCACCCGCGCACGACGGCTCGACAGCGGCCTTGCGCCAAGGCGAGCGACCGTGCGCCCGGCAGCCGTGCGTCCGAGCTCGGCGGGGTCCAGAAGATCCTCGACGGCGCGCCCCTGCGTCCACCAGCCGTCGCGCTGCATGCCGGAGTCGTCCTCGGCAATGGGCGCAGCGTCCATGTCGTGACGCGAATACCTGTAGCCAGCGCAGAACCCGAGCGAATTGGCCAGCGTGAACTCCCCCGACGAGGTCGAGAAGTTCGTGCCATCGGAGTTGACGATCCGCTCGTCCGCCTCGAAGACGGCCTCCTCTACGGCCGAGGCTAGCCTTACGGCCTCCTGGACGCCTCCCTCGAACGGATGCCAGAGCGACAGGTCACGCATGTCGGCCTGCAGATCCTCCGCCTCGGGAAGTCCCGCAGCAGGGTCCTCCGCCGAGACGCGGGCGATGTCGACGGCGGCCTGCACGGCCGCCTCGAGCGAGCGTTCGGAAAAGTCCGCCGTGCTTGCGCAGCCTTTTCGCCCTCCGATCCACGCGTTGAGCGTCAGGACACGCTCCTCGGTGTGCTCTACGGCGTCGACCTCCCCCATGCGCACCGTCACGCTCAGCCCCTTGTCGTGGCTCACCTCGGCGCTTGCGCAGTCCGCCCCCAGCGACTTCGAACGCTCCACCGTCCATCGGGCGAGCTCCTCCGTGCGCATTTCGACTTCATCCTGCATTTTCACTCTCCTTCCTCCGCCTTCACGGGCCTTCGGACATCCGACGTCCTGCCCGCGATCCCGCTATCATAAGGGTTTTGATGACTTTTTAACGCAAGAGCTTTGCCATGCGCCAGGAACAGATCTACGAAGACGACGTTGACGAAAACGGCTACCGCGGCCCCTCCAAATCCCAGCTCAAGCGCGAGCAGAACGCGCTCCAGGATCTCGGACGCGAGATGACGAAGCTCGGCGACGAGCAGCTCAAGCGCATCGGCCTTCCCGACGAGGTTCTCGTGGAAATCGTCGAATTCCGCCGCATGAGAAGCTTCGGCGCGCAGCGACGCCAGCTCCAGCTCATCGGCAAGAAGATGCGCAACATGGATCCCGTCGCCGTTCGCGAAGCGATCGACCGCGTCACGGGCGAATCCCGCGCCGCCGTCGCCCTGCTTCACCGCTGCGAGACGCTGCGCGACCAAATGCTTGCAGGCGACGAAGCGCTCACCAAATTCATCAGCGAGCATCCCGAAGCCGACATCCCGCGCCTTCGCACGCTTGTGCGTGCAGCTCGCAAGGAGCGCGAGGCACAGAAGCCGCCCAAGAGCGCCCGCGAGCTCTACCGCTACCTTCATGATCTTCTCGAAGAGCCCATCAGCCTCTTCGCCGAAGACGACGAGAACGAAGAATAACCATCAGGCCAAAGGACGATTTCGATGAAGCCGCCTCGCAAAAGTGAAAACGAACTGATTCTGGGCCTCGTGTCCGTGTCTGACCGCGCCAGCAAGGGCGTCTATGACGACCGCGGCATTCCCGAGCTCGAAGCCTGGTGCAGGAAGGCCATCATCAACCCGATGGCCGTGCACAAGCGCCTCATCCCCGACGAGCGCTTCGAGATCGAGAAAACGTTGCGCGAGCTCGTCGACATCATCGGCTGCGACCTCGTCCTCACGACGGGCGGAACGGGCCCCTCGCGCCGCGACGTCACGCCCGAAGCGACGCTTGCCGTCGGTACGCGCGAGATGCCGGGCTTCGGCGAACAGATGCGAGCGATCTCAGGCCACTTCGTCCCGACCGCCATTCTGTCGCGCCAGACGGCCGTGCTTCGCGAAACGCCCGATCATGCGGCGCTCATCATCAATCTTCCCGGCCAGCCAAAGGCCATTGCTGAAACGCTTGAGGGCCTCAGGGGCAAGGACGGCAAGTCCGTCGTCAACGGCATCTTTGCAGCCGTGCCCTACTGCATCGACCTCATCGGCGGTCCCTACGTCGAGACCCGCGAGGAAGTCGTCAGGGCCTTCCGCCCCAAGAGCGCTCAGCGCCTGAAGCCCGCAGAGGAGAAGCAGGCCGAACCGGTCCAACCCTCCCAACCCGCCAAGCCTGCGGAACCCGCCGTCAAGCCCTTCGATCCGAAGGACATCCTGATGGTCTCCCCGCGGCGCGCACAGAATGCGCCTGAAGCCGCCGTCATCTGGCTCCACGGCATGGGCGTCGACAACAACGACTTCGCGCCCTTCCCTGACGAGATCCTTGACTTCGGCGGTCCCGTCTGCCGATTCATTCTGCCCAACGCCCCCGTGCGTGAAATCTCCGCGCATCCGGGCTATCCGCTCCGCGCCTGGTACGACGTGCGCTCGGACAAGATCGACGACAACGAGGACCGTGCAGGCATCAGGGAAACCGCAGCCCGCATCAGTCTTCTCATCACAGACGTCGAAAAGGCGGGCATCCCCCGCAGCCGCATCTTCCTCGGAGGCTTCTCTCAGGGCGCGGCCGCCGCACTCTACGCGGGACTTCGTGAAGAAGAACCTGTCGCGGGCATCGTGGCCCTTTCGGGCTACCTGCCGCTCGCGGGCACTCTGTTCTCAGAAATCACGCCCGCCGGCCGCAAGACGCCCGTCTTCATGGCGCACGGTCTCTTCGACTCCGTCATTTCGCCACTGACCGCCAAGCGCAGCGCTCAGGTCATTCAGGAGATCAACCTCGACTTCCGCTGGCTTCCGTTCGACATGGACCACGAAATCTGTCAGGACGAGCTCGCGGCGCTGGCACAGTTCCTCCGCCAGCATCTCTGAGACAGGACCCAACTCTCATTACGCAAAGCCTGTGCGGACTTCCGCGCAGGCTTTGCCGCTTGCAGGATAAAAGAAAAGGCCGGTGCAACGACTGCATCGACCTTAGCTTTTGATGGTCCCCAGAGAGAGACTCGAACTCTCATGGTTGTTCACCGGCGGATTTTGAATCCGCTGCGTCTACCATTCCGCCATCCGGGGAACCCTTTCAAATTAAGAAGCGCATTATGCCATATTTTCCGGGCCCAGTGGGCGGATCAGCTGATCGGGATGAGCCTCCCGCACGTCCCTGACGGCTTCTCCGACGGTGCGCCCGTCAGGCAGTCTCCAGTCAGGCAGCAGATCCGCAATCGGCACCAGCACGAAAAGGCGGTCGTGCATGCGAGGATGAGGAAGCGTCAGCACGGGATCGTCGGAAACCGTCCCCTCATAAGCAATCACGTCCAGATCGAGCGTTCTGGGCGCATTGACAACACCCGCCGGCCTAACGCGACCGTGTGCGTTCTCAATCGCCTGACAGGCGCGCAGAAGCGCCATAGGCTCAAGCGTCGTCTCGACCAGCACCGCAGCATTGACGTAGTCGGGACCGGAAGACTCGACGGGACTCGTCGTATAGAAGCGACTCGTGCCGAGCACGCGGATGCCGTCCGTCCGTCCGAGCGCCTGCACAGCAGACCTGAGTGCCTCAACGGGCTGCCCCAGATTGGCTCCGAGCGCGATGATCGCCTCAGGCATCACTGCGCTCCTGACGGCTGCGGGAGAAGCGTCGCGGCGAACGGCGACGCCTTCTCGACGAGCGGCGCTCGCCATCCGGCAGGCGTTTCGCCGTCGGCGGACGCTGCGCGGCGTCGATGGCTGCGGGCGGCGTCCCCCGTCATGCGGGCCTCGCGCTGGGCCTCTGCGATCATGCCTGCACGAGTTTCCTCGTCGGCGAGCGCAAAGGCGTCCCACCACTGAACGAGAGACTCGGGCACATGACCGAGCAGCGAGCGAAGCAGCATGAAGTCATAGGCAGCACGATAGCGGGGATGAGAGACAAGCGCATAGGCAGTCTTGCCCGTGCGGCGCTCGAACCTCGCCTGAAGCATCCACAGATCGTGGATGTCCGCCTGATAGCGTCGCTGGATGTTCAGCTGCTGGCACTGGGTGGCAAGCACGTCGACGCAGGCCGCATGAAGGGCGGCCATGCGACTCATACCCTTTTCATCCTCGTTGTAGCGCCAGCGCTTGACGACCTGTGGCCAGAGCAACGTGCCAAAAAGGAAGGAGGGCGAAATCTTCTTGCCGACGGCGATGCGCTCATCGGTACGCTTCAGGGCGAGCATCAGGAACTCCTCGCCGTCGGGCTCGGAGACGATCACGTCCAGCAACGGCAGAAGCGCCTTGTGAAGTCCCTCCTGACGCAACTTCGAGATGCAGGCCACGGCATGACCGCAGGTCAGAAGCTTGAGCACCTCGTCGACCAGACGGGCGGAGGGCACGTTTTCGAGAAGCTTCGCCATTTTGGGAATCGGCGCTTCAGTGGCGGGCTCGATCGTGAAGCCGAGCTTCGCCGCGATGCGCACGGCGCGCATCATTCGCACGGGGTCCTCCCTGTAGCGCTCGGCTGGATCACCGATCATGCGAAGGCGCTTTGCGGCGAGATCTTCAAAGCCGCGGTGATAGTCGAAGAGCTCCTGCGTCTGGGGATCGTAGTACAACGCATTGATCGTGAAGTCGCGCCTGGCCGCGTCCTCCCACATCTCGCCGAAGACGTTGTCGGAGACGACGCGACCCGTGGCGTCCTTGCGCTGGCCCGCGCCCTCGAGCGCACGGAAGGTCGAGCACTCGATGATCTCGCGCCCGAAAATCACATGTACGAGCTTGAAGCGACGGCCGATGATCACGGCGCGGCGCTGGCAGCGCTTCACCTGTTCGGGCGTCGCATCGGTCGCCACGTCGAAGTCCTTGGGCGTGACGCCGAGCATCAGGTCGCGAACGGCACCGCCCACGATGTAGGCCTGGAAGCCGCGACGCTTGAGCGCCTCGCAGGTCGCCCGCGCCTCAGCCGACACCAGGGCCGGATCGATGCGGTGCTCATCTGCGGAAATCACGCGGGGATTCTTGACGACAACGGAACGGGGGGCGAACATGTCCCTCACCCGGTTGACAATACGGCCAAACATTTACGCCCTGTCCTTTTTGAAAATATCCATGATTCGCCAACCTCTGCGGGCGGCTTCCAACCGAAGCATGCCGTCCGGATTGACGGCGAACGCCTCGCCGCGTTCGGCGGCAAAGGCCAGCATCGGCAGATCGTTGATCGAGTCGCTGTAGGCCTCCAACCTGAGGCCGTCATCAGCAGCGCCCAGACTCTCCAGAAACTCCCTGAGGAGCACCAGCTTGCCCTCGCCGTAAGAGTGGGACCCTGCAATTCGGCCCGTGAACTCTCCGAAGGCGTCCTCTTCAGGTCGAGCCGCCACAAGATGCCTGATGCCGAAGAGCGGCGCAATCGCACCCGTCACGAAGGCATGCGTGCCTGAAGCAAGCACGGGCTCAAACCCCGCCTTCCTGCGGGATTCGACCAGATCGAGCGCTTCGGGGCGGAGGTGCGGCCTGACGCAGGCATCGATGTAGGCTGTGCACCACTTCTCAAGATCCTGCCGCCTGCAGGCGGCCAGAAGCCCCGCCTGAAAGCCCATGAACTCGTCGGCGCTGAATGCACCCTTGCGGTAGGCTTCGGCATAGGCCTCGATCCGGGCGTCCATCAGGGCGACATCCATGCCTGCGGCTCTCACGAGCCAGCGGCTCCAGTTCTCTCCGCTGTCGACGGGGAGAAGCGTGTGATCAAGATCGAAGACTGCAAACTTCATGTCGTGAAAAAACGGGATCAGTATGCCTGACGGGCGTGCTGCCTCTCATCAAGAGAGGTCACGGCCTCGCGCAACAGAGGAAGCGTCACGCGACGCTGCTTCTGCAACCCGAGGCGGTCCGCCTCATCAAGCACACAGGTGAGCGTGCGCATGTCGCGCGGCAGGTTGGCCCCCATCCAGTGAAGGATGTCAGGCGTGAGCTCGATGCCGCGTCGTGCGGCCTGACGGTGAAGCTCGGCAAGACGCTCCTCATCGTCAAGCGGACGAATTGCATAGCAGAGTCCCCAGGCCAGACGACTTCTGACAACTTCGGGAAGCGGAAGCTGAGCGGCGGGCACCCTGCCCGCACACACGAGATGCATGCCCGGCGTTCCGCGCACGGCATTCTGCAGTGCAAGCAGCTGCAACGCCCAGCCCGGATCCAGTTCGTCCACGTCGTCAACGACGTAGAGCGGCACCTTCGGATCGAACATCGGCACGCGGAAGCCCTCTTCAGGCACCAGACTCCTCAGCAAATGCGTGAGGCCCGCCCCCTTGGGACCGTAAAGATACACGAAGGTGGGCCCGCAGCCTGCGGCTACTTCTCGCAGAACACTGACGGCTTCGCCGTTGGCACCGACAACGAAGTTGTCGAGCGTCGGCTTGTCGCGCTCCTGCAGGTCGAGCAGATACTGATCGGGTTCGTGTTCGTACATAATCTCGGGCGGTGGAAATCTGAGCGCATGATGCGCACACGTCCAGAATCTTAGAGTTTACCTCGAAAACATTGTTTTCGTCCGCTCCATTTGTCATGCCTCCGCTTCACTCAAACCCTTGCTCCGCCTGCGACCTCCCCTGCTCAAAAATCGTCTTATCCGCCTCATGAGGCGGCTCTTTGGCTTATACTTTCGCAAACTCTTTTATTAGGCAACCCGTCCCCGGTCACACCCTTCGGCACGACGTGCCCCCTCTTCTGCGTGTGCCCGCGGACCCTCTTTACTCGAGATACTTTCCATGAGCCAACTTTCCTACGCGGCTGCCGGCGTTTCCATCGATGCCGGCGACGAACTCGTTGAACGCATCAAGCCCTTTGCCAAGCGCACGATGATCCCGGGCGTCCTCGGCTCCATCGGCGGCTTCGGCGCGCTCTTCGAAGTCAGCAAGGAATACAAGAACCCGGTTCTCGTCACCGGCACGGACGGCGTGGGCACCAAGCTCATGCTCGCCTTCAAGCTCGGCCGTCACGACACGGTCGGCCAGGACCTCGTTGCCATGAGCGTCAACGACATCCTCGTGCAGGGTGCCCGCAGCCTCTTCTTCCTCGACTACTATGCCTGCGGCAAGCTTGACGTTGACGTCGCCGGTCGCGTTGTCGCCGGTGTCGCCAAGGGCTGCGAACTCGCTGGCTGCGCTCTTATCGGCGGTGAAACCGCCGAAATGCCGGGCATGTATCCGGAAGGCGAATACGACCTCGCAGGCTTCGCCGTCGGCGTTGTCGAAAAGGACCTGATCATCGACGGCCGCACGATCCAGCCGGGCGACACGATTCTCGGCCTTGCCTCGAGCGGTCCGCACTCCAACGGCTTCTCCCTCATCCGCAAGGTGGTCGAAGTCGCCGGCGCTGACTGGAACATGCCATTCGACGGTGCCACGCTCGCCGACCGCGCCATGGAACCCACCCGCATCTACGTCAAGCAGGTTCTCGAAGTCATGAAGTCCGTGAAGATCAAGGGCATGGCCCACATCACGGGCGGCGGCCTCGTGGAGAACGTGCCCCGCGTTCTTCCCGAAGGCGTTCAGGCCGTCATCGACGGCAAGTCCTGGACGCGCCCGGCCATCTTCGACTGGCTTCAGGAAAAGGGCAACATCGACAGCCATGAAATGCACCGCGTCTTCAACAACGGCATCGGTCTCGTCGTGATCGTCTCCGCCGAAGACGCCGAAAAGGCCCGCGGCGCCTTTGAAGCTCAGGGCGAAAAGGTCTTCACGATCGGCACGGTCGCCAAGCTTCCCGAAGGCGAAGCTCCCTGCGTCGTCCGCTGATCCAATCCAATGATTACTCAAAAGCAGCATGTTTCGCATGCTGCTTTTTTGATGTCTTTTACACAAATTGATAACGGTTATCAACTAAAAAATGAGCCCCCCCCCCACGACTTAACAAGACAAACAATCCAACATTCCCAATCCTGGCAAATTCAAACCTATCTAAAAATTAGGCAAATAGTCCCAAAAATTGCTCGCCCCTTTATTGAGCAATGGATTTACGGGATACAAAAGAACAGCTTTTCAAGTTATTGGTCGCTTGGCAATGACTGTCTCGCCGCCAGCATTCTCAAAGAAATCGGATTACGTCAATGTAGCGGCCCTTTCGACTGGATTGCCGATCTTTCTTATTTAGACAAACTCGAACTGATCAACAACAACTTCGCTAGGTTTCTTAACAAAGATGACTTAGAATACCAAGATAGAAAGTCTCCAGAAGGCACCATTTACGTAAGAAACCTTTACAGCAATGCTTTATTCATCCACGACTTTAAAGACAAAAGCATCGATGACTTTAACAAAGTCGCCAACAAATATCATCGTCGTCAATCACGCTTTTTATCCCTAATAAAAGAAACAAACATTCTTTTCCTGTACATCGAAAACACGGAGAATAATTTCGACTACATCAAGAACATTGACTCAGTGATAGATTTCACACAAAAAGTAAGCGACAAAATTGGCGTCAATCATATTTCAGTAATTCTCTGCACAAGACATTCTCACACAAATAATTTCTGCGAGATCTACACCAAAAATAACTGCTCTATATTTATTCAACAGTTCGACAGAACTATCTTCAAGCCAGGCGACTGGACTCCATATTCAGAGCTTAACGACCTTATAAAAAAAGCACTCGCCATTGCCTCCAAACAACAGAACGTTATGCCCAAAACCGAGAACTTGGGATGCAAGTTTAGAAAATCTAGCAGCCCAAATTCTTTTGTTAAAATCAACGATTAACACATTACTCTATTAGCATTCAAACTCCACCCTAGCAATCCTTTCCGCATCTAGCAATTCCCTCGAAATCTCCTTCTCATCGCAAGTATCCAAAAATTCCCTGAAGCCCATCAACCCCTCAAAGTCACCAGAATAAGATCTGTACTTTTTCTCATAAGGAAAATGTACAGATGAACATTCAGGTTTATACCACAAATTGCGTTTTCCTGGCCTCAAGGATTCATATGCACAATATTTACCTTCATCATCGTAAAGGTACACATTTTCAAACTTCAGCTTTCCATCATTACAAACAAGCCAATGATCTCCAGGCCGAGCATACCTCAAAACTCTCAAATTCCCAGAACCATCCCTAATAACATCCAACCGTGAATACGAAACAAAATCGGACTGATTCTTAGGTAAAGAAAAAGAATGCTTCAGAATTTCAGGGAAATAAATCTGATCAACATCAATCTTTATAAACCATTCTCCAATAGGAATCTGACTAAGGACAGCGTTATAGTATGCAGCTAAAGTATTCTTCTCTTCCAACTCCCCCGTCGAATACTTTTTGCTTCCCGCAGGTTCAACATAAAAAGGATATTCATACGGGACAAACCCTGGATTTTTCTCACAAAAATCCTTGATGATAACATCACTACCGTCCGTGCAATCATTGTACGCAATTACCCCTTTTTTTATCACAGGAAGAATACTATTCAAAGAAGCAAGCAATGTTTTTCGTTCATCCTTAACACGAATAAACGCCCATGGCTCCACAAACGTCAAATCAGCATCCGCCATCTCACTAATTCTTCGCTGCACCGATACTCTGCCAAGATTATCCTTGATTGCCTTTCTAAGATTTGGAAACACAGCCTTCGGCCAGATCTTAACTGCGGCAGATCTTAAAGCGTCAATAGTTTTTTCCTTCATTTTATAAACATCTCCTTTTCCGCAATCTATTCCAAAGTAATAGGGTCCGCAAAAATCACATTTGGCATACTTCTCATCCAGGTCATTTGTCTCTTGGCCAACTGTCGGGTGGCTGCAACGCCTGCCAGATGAAAGGCCGCCATATCGGTGCGCCCCTCGATGAAATCAATTGCCTGTCGATAGCCTACGGCCCGCATGGCCGGGCTGTCAGGATCATAGTCTGGACGCATCATCAGAGACCTTACCTCATCCAGAAAGCCATCGGCAAGCATCTGATCAAACCTTGCCTCGATTCGGGCATGCAGCCACTTTCTATCCGAGGGCAGCAGCCCCACCGTCAACGTCTCCACCGCAGGTCTGCGAACGCTCTCTGCATGGAAGGCCGAGATCGGCCTGCCCGTCATTTTCCAGACCTCCAGAGCGCGCCCGATGCGCTGGCTGTCGTTGGGCGCTAGTCTGGCGGCCGTCACGGGATCGATCCTCCCGAGTTCTTCATGCATGGATGGCCAGCCCCGTTCAGCCGCCTCAGTCGCCACCGCCTCGCGAACCTCAGGCGTGCTTGACGGCATGTCGTTGATGCCGTCTCTGAGAGCCTTGGCGTAGAGCATCGTGCCGCCCACTATGAGCGGAAGCCGCCCTCTCGAGCGGATCTCACCCACGAGTCTCACGGCATCCTCCAGAAAATCGGCGGCGCTGTAGGCCTCACCAATGTCACGGATGTCGATCAGATGGTGCGGGCATACCGCCCTTTCCTCCTTCGTCGGCTTTGCCGTGCCGATGTCCATGCCCCTGTAGACAAGCGCAGAATCCATGGAGATGATCTCAACGTCATGACGTCGGGCGATCTCCAGAGAAAGAGCGGACTTGCCGCCCGCCGTAGGCCCAAGAATCATCAGCGCCTGCGGCTTTTGCCCGCATTCATGCAGGACCTTTTCAATCGCGTCCATCACTTGCCCCTCATGAAGAGCTTGTCCAAGTCTGTAAGCGTCATCTGCCGCCATGTCGGACGGCCGTGGTTGCACTGGTCGGCCCGCTCGGTCTCCTCCATGTCCCTCAGAAGCCTGTCCATTTCGGGCAGGGTGAGACGGCGGTGCGCGCGCACGGAGCCATGACAGGCGACCGTGGCGAGAAGCCTGTTTCTGAGCTCCTCGATGACAGACGTCTCACCGAAGTTCTGAAGATCCTCGAGAAGACACTTCACCATGGTCTCCACCGTCTGGGACGGCATGTCCTTGCAGAGCATCGGGAGCGCACGCACAGCGACGGCGCAGTCTCCGGCCCCCGTGAGTTCAAGGCCGAGCGTGGAAAGAAGCTCGCGGTTTTCCTCAAAGACGGAAAAGAGAAGCGGGTTCACGCGGAAGACCTGCGGGATCAGAACCTGCTGTACGGCGATGCCGCGGGCGTCCATCTCGCGCTTGAGACGCTCGTAGGTGATGCGCTCAGCCGCCGCGTGCATGTCAACCACCACGAGCCCGCGCTCATTCTCCGCCAGAATGTAGATGCCGCCGATCTGGGCAATGGCGCGGCCGAGCGTCCCCGGAAGAAGCGTCGCGGGCTTGCAAGCTTCAGATGCGGGAGTGGCCGCAACGCATGCCGAGGTCTTGTCGGAAGCGGACGGAACCGCCTCGGCAATCTCCTCGAAGCTCATGCCCTCGGCCGTTTCGGGCGGGGGCACGTCAATCGGCCCGAGAGACGTTGCCTCATTCGTCTCCTTCAGGAAGGATCCTCCCTGAAGGTCGAGACGTCCGGATTCGGGTTCGGCAGGCGGCACTTTCTCGCTCTTGAGCCAATTGCCGTCTTTCCGTCCCGAGAAGCGTCCCTCAGGAACTCTGCCCTGCGCAGCCGCTCTGGCAGTATCGACGTCCGCGCCGAAAAGGCGCATAGCCGTGCTGACGTCAGGACAGGATTCGGGCTTGAACACGGGACGCAAAGGTGCGGTGAATGCGGGAGTGCTACCGAGCGAGCCTGATGAAAAAACGGACGGTGCAGACGACTGCACGGGACGTGCGGCCTCCTGCCGTTTCTGAGCAGGCAGGGCTGCCTCGGTCTCCTCACCATTCAGAAGCGAGGCGGTGGGCGGCGCGAGAGCCGCCTTCACGGCATGCATGACGAACTGGTGTACCCTGCTCGACTCCCTGAACCTGACCTCAAGCTTGGCGGGATGTACGTTTACGTCGACCGCAGTCGGATCCAGCGTCAGATAGAGACAGAAGACGGGCTGGCTCTGGCCGTGCAGCACGTCCTGATAGGCGGCCTTGACGGCATGCATGAGCGTCTTGTCGCGCACATAGCGGCCATTGACGAAAAAGTACTGCCCGTCCGCACGACTGCGAGCGATGGCCGGAATGCCGGCGAGTCCTCGAATCGTCATGCCGTCCTCCTCGGCCGCCACCTCGCGGTGCTGTCCCTTGAAGGCTCTGGGCATCAGCGCCTCAATGCGGTCAACAACGTTCGTGGCGGCAGGAAGCTTCAGAACATTGCGACCGTTTGCCGAAAGCGTGAAGCCGATGTCGGGGTTGGCGAGCGCCAGGCGCTCGAGATATTCGGTCACATGAGCCGTTTCCGTCGCGTCGGACTTCATGAACTTGCGGCGAGCCGGCGTCTTGTAGAAAAGGTCGAGCACCTCCACGCGCGTGCCGACGACGCCTGCGGCGGGATGCACCTCTCCGTCGGAGATCTCCCATGCGCTGTCGGCCTCAGGCGTGCGGCTGCGGATGCTCATCTCGGCAACGGCATCGATCGACGCCAGGGCCTCGCCGCGAAAGCCGAGGCTTCCGACGCGCTCGAGCTCAAGAAGGTCGCGGATCTTGCTGGTGGCGTGCCGTCTGAGGGCTAGCGTCAGCTCGTCCTTCGGAATGCCTGAGCCGTTGTCGGTTACGACGATGCGCTTGAGGCCACCGCCATCGAGCTTGACGTCGATCTCACCGGCGCCAGCGTCGATTGCATTCTCCACCAGCTCCTTCACAACGGAGGCAGGACGCTCGATCACTTCGCCTGCCGCAATCTGGCTGATGAGCTGGCTCGGTAGTTCAGCAATGCTTCGTTTGGGCGCAAGCGTGCGCGGCATCAGGTTTTGCATAAGCCTCGGGCAATTTCAATTCGTTAAGATATGCCCCGTCAGCCGGGGACTGCATTCAGTATGATATGTGCAATCTCCGCTCCTTGCACATGGCCAGCCCTCCCTCGGGGGCAGGAAACAATCACCTGGGATTCTCAGATGGACATCCTCGATCTCGTAGTCAACCTCTTTACCAATACGGACGCCTTTCTCGTTTCCCTCGCCACGGACTACGGCACCCTCATCTACGCCGCCATGTTCCTCATCTTCTTCCTGGAGACTGGCTTCGTGATCATGTCATTCCTGCCGGGAGACTCTCTTCTCTTCGTTGCAGGCACCGTCGCCGCCTCCGGTACGGCCAGTCCCTGGCTCATCATGCTCGCCGTCATCGTCGGCGCCATCGCAGGCAACACGCTCGGCTACGAGCAGGGCCGCTGGCTCGGCAACCGCATCTACAGCGGCAACATCTTCTGGATCAACGAAAAGAAGCTCCGCCACGCTCACGACTTCTACATGCGCCACGGCGGCAAGACCATCCTGCTCGCCCGCTTCGTGCCGATCGTCCGCGCCTTCGCGCCGCTCATTGCAGGCGCAGCCCGCATGAACGGCATCCGCTTCGAGCTCTTCAGCGGCGCAGGTGCCATTCTCTGGGCTGTCTCGATCGTCGGCGCAGGCTACCTCTTCGGCAACATCCCGTTCATCAAGAACAACCTCTCTCTCATCCTTCTCCTCGGCATCGTCGCCGCCATCTCAGGCCCCGTCCTCGTGGGCATGGTCTGGAAGTTCATCCAGAAGCGAAAGGGACTTGACGCGGAAGATCCGCAAAAATAAGTCGCCTTGTGAGAAAAGCCTGCCGGATCGGCAGGCTTTTCTGCTTTCAGGCCTTCCTCACGGCAAAAGGAAGGGGGCTGCGGCGTCCTTCTCGGAGAGGATGGGATTTTCGCACCGCCAGTTGATGTTCAGCGTCGGATCATTCCATCGACACGAGGCCTCCGACCCCGGCACCCATGGCTTGTCGACCTTGTAGAGCACGATCGTATCGTCCTCCGTCGTCACGTAGCCGTGCGCATAGCCGGCTGGCACATAGAGAGACTCCCCCTCGCCAGCCTTGAGCTCGACGGAAATCCACCTGCCGAACAGCGAGCTCTCGGGCCTCACGTCTGCCACAACGTCAAGGAGCGCTCCTCTGACGCACTGCACGGCCTTGGCCTGCGCATGCGGCTCATGCTGCCAGTGCATGCCGCGCAGCGTCCCTCTGCGGGCGTTGCAGACGAGATTGTCCTGCATGAAGGCAATGTCCACCCCCGCCGAGCGCCAGTCATCCTCCTGCCAGCTCTGCGTGAAGCTGCCGCGCACATCCGCGTGAACGATGCTCTTCAAAAGCAGGACGCCCGGCAGACCGAGTGCCGTCACATGAAGCTGTGTCGTCATGATTTCCCTTTCCGTTTCCGTCCTGCCGCCCTCACGAAAACGGGCGTCCACTCACAGCGTGAGGACGCCCGTTCAGGTTCAGAGCAAGCCTGACCTTAGTGCTTCGTGCCTGCAATCAGGTCGATCAGGGTGAGCGTCACTTCCGTGCTCTTCACGGCCGCACCAAGCGGCAGGAATTCGCAGTTGCTGTGAAAGTTGTGGCCGCCCGTGAAGTAGTTGGGCGTGATGACGCCCTGCGTCGAGATGAAGGAACCGTCCGTGCCGCCGCGCATGGCAATCGTGTTGGCCTTGACGCCGGCGATCTCGAGCGCGCGATAGAGATGGTCGACGGCGCAGCGGTTGTCGTCCGTGAGCGCGTCGGCGATGTTGCCGTACATGTCCTTCACTTCAAGTTCGATCCTGGCGCGCGGATTGCGGACCTTCAGGTATTCGACAGCGGAGGCGATGAGCTCCTTCTTGGCCTCGTACTTCTCGCGATTGTGGTCGCGGATCTTGATCGAAACCGTGGCCTGCGAGGGGTTCGAGACGATGCTGTTGACCCAGACGAAGCCTTCGGTGCCCTCGGTGCATTCAGGCGTCGAACCACGGTCCATCATCTGCACGAAGTCCGTGGCGATGAGAGTCGGGTTGACGAGAACGCCCTTGGAGGACATCGGATGGGCCGTGACGCCCTTGATGCGGATCGTGGCGCTGCCTGCATTGAAGGTTTCGTAGACCACTTCGCCGAGCTCGCAGCAGTCGACCGTGTAGGCGAAGTCGACGGGGAACTTCGAGAAGTCGATCTTCTTGGCGCCGAGAAGGCCGATCTCCTCGTCGGGGACGAAGGCGACGTAGATGTCGCCGTGCGGGCGGTTTTCCTTCACGACGATGTCGAAGGCCGTCATGACGTTGGCGATGGCCGACTTGTTGTCCGCACCGAGCACCGAGGTGCCGTCGGTGACGACGATGTCGTCGCCCACGTACTTCTCGATTTCAGGATGCTCGGACGTGCGCATCCACAGGTCCTTTTCCTTGTTCAGGCAGATGTCGCCGCCCTGATAGCCGCGGATCACCTGAGGATGGACGTCGGGGCTGAGGCCGGCATCCACAGTGTCGAGATGGCAGCACCAGCCGACCGTCGGAACGGCCTTGTTGTCGGGAAGATTGCCCGGAAGCAGTGCCGTCAGCACGCTGTATTCGGAAATCTCAATGTTGACGAAGCCGAGTTCGGCAAGTTCTTCGGCGAGCATGCCGGCGAGCTTGCGCTGGCCTTCGGTGCTCGGGACGACGCCTGCCTTCCCGTCGCTTTGGCTCGTGACGGCCACATAGCGCAGGAATCGTTCAAGAATGGCTTCCTTCATGATGTTTTCTCTCCTCAAAGGGGTTTCTCTGCATGCGGTTGGCGTCCCGCCTCAGGCGGGGCGCCTTGTTGTCCGGACGGAGGCCATGGGTCCTGCCGCCGTCCGGATGCGGATCAGCGATCCTGTTACTGAGCGGCGCGCTCTTCAAGCACGGCCACGGCCGGGAGCTTCTTGCCTTCCAGGAACTCAAGGAAGGCGCCGCCGCCCGTGGAGATGTAGGAGACACGGTCGGCAATGCCGAACTGGTGCACGGCGGAAACCGTGTCGCCGCCGCCGGCGATCGAGAAGGCGCCCTTGTCGGTCGCCTCGGCGATGGCGTCGGCCATCACGCGGGTGCCTTCGGCGTAGGGAGCCATTTCAAAGACGCCGACCGGGCCGTTCCAGACGATCGTGCCGGCGCTCTTGAGAATGTCGGCAAGGATCGCGGCGGTCTTGGGACCGACGTCAAGGATCATTTCATCCTCGGCAACGTCGTCCACATCGGCAACGCGATGCTCGGCGTCGGCCGAGAAGGCCTTGGCGACCACGACGTCGACGGGCATCGGCAGGCTGGCGCCCTTGGCGGCGAGCACGGCGAGCACCTTGCGGCATTCATCGACGAGCTCGGGCTCGGCGAGGGACTTGCCGATCGGCTTGCCCGCAGCGAGAAGGAACGTGTTGAGAATGCCGCCGCCGACGATCAGGCGGTCGACCTTTTCGGCGAGGTTGGAGAGGATCGTGAGCTTCGTGGAGACCTTGGAGCCGCCGACAATGGCGGCGAGCGGGTGACGGGCCTCCTCGACGGACTTCGTGAGGGCGTCGATTTCAGCAGCCATCAGGGGGCCGGCGCAGGCGACGTCAGCGTAGCGGGCGACGCCGACCGTGGAAGCCTGGGCGCGGTGGGCCGTGCCGAAGGCGTCGTTGACATAGACGTCGCAGAGGGCGGCGTACTTCTTCGAGAGTTCGTCGTTACACTTCTTTTCGCCAACGTTGCAGCGGCAGTTTTCGAGCATCACGACATGGCCGGGCCCGACCTTGACGCCATCAACCCAGTCGGCGACGAGCGGCATGTCGCAACCCAGAAGCTCGCCCATGCGGCGGGCAACGCCCGCGAGGCTGTCGGCCGGCGTCACGGTGCCTTCCGTCGGACGGCCGAGGTGGCTCATCACCATCACGGCGGCACCGGTGTCAAGCGCGGTGCGGATGGCGGGAACGCTGGCCACAAGACGGGTTTCGTTGGTAATGCGGCCGTTTTCATCGTGCGGCGCGTTGAGGTCGCTGCGGATCAGGACGCGCTTGCCGGCGAGAAGACCGTCCTTGGCAAGCTTTTCAAGAGTCAGAACGTGCATGACTTGTTCTCCGAAAGGGAGTGCGGCGCATTGCGCCGCTCAGGAAACATAAAGTGCGAAAGCCACGCCGAGGATGCGGATCCGGGGCATGGCTTTCATGATCATCGGAACTTGCCGTTTACTTGGCGGCCATCATCGCGCAGGCCGTGTCAAGCATGCGGTTGGAGAAGCCCCATTCGTTGTCGTACCAAGCAGTGACCTTCACAAGACGATTGCCGGAGACCTTCGTCAGCGTGGAGTCGAAGATCGAGCTGTGGTCATCGCCGTTGAAGTCGGTGGAGACGAGAAGCTCGTCGTTGTAGCCGAGGATGCCGGCGAGGTCTTCGGACTCGGAGGCGGCCTTCACGAGGGCGTTGATTTCCTCGACGCTCGTGTCGCGCTTGGCGATGAAGGTGAGGTCGACGAAGCTGACGTTGATCGTCGGGACGCGGACGGCGAAGCCGTCGAGCAGGCCGTTGAGCTCAGGAAGCACGAGGCCCACGGCCTTGGCTGCGCCGGTCTTCGTCGGGATCATGGAAAGCGTGGCAGCGCGAGCGCGGCGCATGTCCTTGTGATAGACGTCGGTGAGGACCTGGTCGTTCGTGTAGGAGTGGACCGTGGTCATCAGGCCACGTTCGATACCTACCGTGCGGTGCAGGGCCTTGGCGAGCGGAGCGAGGCAGTTCGTCGTGCAGGAGGCGTTGGAGACGACGAGGTCGGAGGCCTTGAGGACCTCCTGATTGACGCCGTAGACAACCGTAGCGTCAGCCGTCTTGCCGGGAGCGGAGAGCAGGACCTTCTTGGCGCCCTGCTCGATGTGCACCATGCTCTTTTCCTTCGAATTGAAGGCGCCCGTGCACTCCATCACGACGTCGACGTTGAGTTCTCCCCAGGGGATCTCCTTCGGGTCGCGCGTGGCGAAGACGCGGATGCGGTCGCCGTTGACGATCAGCGTGTCCGTGCCTTCGACCTGCACGTCAGCGTTGAAGCGGCCGTGGCAGGAGTCGTGCTTGAGAAGATGGGCGTGGATGGCGAGGTCGCCGGGGGCATTGATCGCGACGATTTCGACGTCATGCTTCTTGCCGCCCTCGTAGTGAGCGCGGAGAACGTTGCGGCCGATGCGGCCGAAACCGGTGATGGCAACACGAATGGTCATGTCTAATCCTTCTGTCTTTGTTGTTACTTGAGAAGCTGCTCAACCTTGGCAACCACGTTTTCAACCGTAAAGCCGAAACGTTCCCAGAGGACGCAGGCCGGCGCGCTTTCGCCGAAGGTATCGACGCCGATCACGGCGCCCTTGCCGGAGAAGTACTTGTACCAGAGGTCGGACTTGGAAGCCTCGATGGCAAGCACGGGCACGCCTTCGGGCAGCACGGCGCGGCGGTATTCCTCGTCCTGTTCGTCGAAGAGGTTCGCACAGGGCATGGAAACGACGCGGACCTGAACGTTGCGGGCCGTCAGCTCGGCGCGGGCCTTCATGGCGAGACCAACTTCGGAACCCGTGGCGAGAAGCACGACTTCGGCTTCACCGGCGCCGGCAGGCGCTTCGGCGGCAACATAAGCGCCGCGGGCGATCGCGTCGGCATCCACTTCGTCACGATCGAGGAACGGAACGTTCTGGCGCGTGAACACGAGGCAGGACGGGCCGTTGCGGCGCTCGATGGCGCTCGCCCAGGCGATGATCGTCTCGACCGTGTCGGCGGGACGCCAGACATGCATGCCGGGGATGAGGCGCAGACTGGGCACGTGCTCGACGGACTGATGCGTCGGGCCGTCTTCACCAAGGCCGATCGAGTCATGCGTGAAGACGTTGATGACGCGCTGCTTCATGAGGGAGGACATGCGCAGGGCGTTGCGGGAATAGTCGGAGAACGTCAGGAACGTGGCGGCGTACGGAATGAAACCGCCGTAGAGCGCAATGCCGTTCATGATGGCGGACATGCCGAACTCACGGACGCCGTAGCTGATGTGGCGGGCAAGGAAGTCGCCGCTGTTAAGCGACTTGACGCCGGTCCAGTTCGTGAGGTTCGAGCCCGTCAGGTCGGCGGAACCGCCGAGCAGTTCGGGAAGCGCGGGCGCAAGAGCGTTGAGGGCCTTCTGGCTGGCCTTGCGGGTGGCGACGGTCTCGGCAGCCTCTTCGGCGGCGCAGAGGGCGTCCATCACGGTGTCGGACCAGTTTTCGGGCAGGTCGCCGGCGAGGCGGCGCTTGAGTTCTGCGGCGAGCTCGGGATACTGGGCGGCATAGCCGTCGAACATCGTCTGCCATTCGGCTTCGATGCGGGCGCCTTCGGCACGGTGATCCCAGGCGTCATAGACCTCCTGCGGAACCTCGAACGGAGCGTAGGGCCAACCGATCGCGGCGCGGGTGGCGGCGATTTCCTCATCGCCGAGCGCTTCACCGTGGACCTTGGCGGTACCCTGACGGTTGGGCGAGCCCTTGCCGATGGTGGTGCGGGCGATGATGAGGGTGGGCTTATCCTCGGAGAGCTTGGCCTCGGCGATGGCGGCGTCCATGGCGTCGATGTCATGGCCGTCGACCGGGCCGATCACGTTCCAGCCGTAGGCTTCGAAGCGGCCGCGCGTGTCGTCGCCGAACCAGCCCTTGACGTCACCGTCGATCGAAATGCCGTTGTCGTCGTAGATGGCGATGAGCTTGTTGAGCTTCCAGACGCCGGCGAGCGAGCAGACTTCGTGGCTGATGCCCTCCATCATGCAGCCGTCGCCTAGGAAGACGTAGGTGCGGTTGTCAAAGACAGGGAAACCCTCGCGGTTGAATTCGTTCGCAAGCATCTTTTCGGCAAGCGCCATGCCGACGCCGTTGGCGATGCCCTGACCGAGCGGGCCAGTCGTCGTTTCAACGCCGGGCGTGACATCCACTTCGGGATGGCCGGGCGTCTTGCTGTGCAGCTGACGGAAAGCCTTCAGATCGTCGATCGAAAGGTCGTAGCCGGTGAGGTGCAGCAGAGCGTACTGCAGCATCGAGCCATGGCCGTTCGAAAGGATGAAGCGGTCGCGGCCGGTCCACTTCGGATTCGTCGGATTGAAACGAAGGTGACGCGACCAGAGGGCCGTCGCGATATCGGCCATGCCCATGGGCATGCCCGGGTGACCGGACTTGGCTTTCTGGACGGCGTCCATGCTGAGGGCACGGATCGCGTTGGCCATCATCTGAGCAGAGGCTTGAGAGGTCATAGTATTTCTGTGAGCGGATTGAAGAAAACCGGAGGGAAGAAACCCCGAAAAGGCAAGGCGGCGACCTTCCCTAAGGTTTGTACGCCGCTGTCTGACTTAATCTATTATTTTAGCAACAAAAGGAGGGGGCCAACCGAGCGTGAAACCACGGAGCTCCTCTCCGCACATGGATTCGGAATGCGGAAACCCGCATGTCCGCAGACTTCCCATCCTGTTTTACCCAATTGCGGCTTATATCTCCGTCCTTCAGGGCGGAGATATAAGCCGCGTGTTTTTGATGAACGCTAGTATCATATAGGCATGAGTATTCGCCAAGGCTTTTCGTTCAAACTGAAACCCAACGGAGCTCAGGACAAAAAGATGTCCCGCTTCGCCGGCTGCACGCGCTGGGTGTACAACCAAGGGCTTGCATGGAATGAAGAGCGTCGTACAGCGGATCCTGCCTTTCATCTCAGCTATGCGAAGCTCTGCACCGAACTGCTGGTTTGGAAGGAGCAGAATCCCTGGTTGAGGGAAACGCACTCTCAGGTTCTCCA
>OCHH01000277.1_pt1 | contig 28840 bp, 28 predicted proteins | sample 1538781 | NCBI WGS metagenome assembly OCHH01 (sample SAMN04571726, study PRJEB22368) | human gut metagenome | biome: human gut; material: stool | host: Homo sapiens | place: Luxembourg | collected 2012-12-05
ATCTGTTTAACAACAATGTGTTGAACTGATTACGCTACATATTATATGAGGAGATATAAAAATGAGAAAATTTAAAGATTTAAAAATAGCTGTAGCAGGTACTGGATATGTAGGTCTTTCAATTGCTACTCTTTTAAGCCAGCATCATGAAGTAACAGCGGTTGATATTGTTCCAGAAAAGGTTGAATTGATTAATAATAAAAAATCACCGATTCGGGATGAGTATATTGAAAAATATTTAGCAGAAAAAGAATTGAATCTTACTGCTACATTAGATGGCGAATCAGCATATAAAGATGCAGATTTTGTTGTTATTGCTGCTCCTACTAATTATGATAGTAAGAAAAACTTTTTTGACACATCCGCAGTTGAAGCTGTGATTGAATTAGTATTAAAAGTAAATCCAGAAGCAATGATGGTTATCAAGAGTACGATTCCTGTAGGTTATACAGAATCTGTACGTAAAAAATATGGGACTAAGAATATTATCTTTAGTCCAGAGTTTTTACGCGAAAGCAAGGCTTTATATGACAACCTTTACCCTTCAAGGATTATTGTGAGCTGCGATGAAGATAGTAAGAAGGCATCAGAAATATTTGCTGACTTGTTAGTAGAAGGTGCAATCAAACAAAATATACCAGTACTTCACATGGGATTTACTGAAGCAGAGGCTGTTAAATTATTTGCGAATACTTATTTGGCTTTACGTGTATCTTATTTTAATGAATTGGATACATATGCAGAAAGTAAAGGTTTAAATACAGAAGAAATTATCAGTGGAGTTTGTTTAGATCCACGTATTGGTACACATTATAACAATCCTTCATTTGGATATGGAGGTTATTGTTTACCAAAAGATACTAAACAATTATTAGCTAACTTCCAGGATGTTCCTGAAAATTTGATTGAAGCTATTGTAGAAAGTAATAGAACAAGGAAAGATTTTATTGCGAATCGTGTTCTTGAAATGGCTGGAGCTTATCGAGCTAATGATAGCTGGGATGAAAGTAAAGAAAAAGAAGTAACGGTTGGTGTATATCGTTTAACCATGAAGAGTAATAGTGATAATTTCCGTCAAAGTTCAATTCAAGGTGTAATGAAACGTATCAAGGCTAAAGGTGCTAAGGTAATTATTTATGAACCTACATTAGATGATGGTGAGACTTTCTTTGGAAGTTTGGTTGTGAATAATTTAGATAAATTTAAGAAACAGAGTCAGGCAATTATTGCTAATAGATATAGCAATGAATTAGATGATGTAAAAGCTAAAGTTTATACAAGAGATATTTTTAAGAGGGATTAAGAATGAAAAAAATATGCTTTGCTGCATCTTCAGGTGGTCATTTTGAACAGTTATCAATGTTAAAACCACTTATGGATAAGTATGATAGTTGTGTGGTGACAGAGAGAACCGATTATAAAACAACAATTGAAGGAAAAAAAATGTATTATTTGCATCAAGTGAATCGTAAAGAAAAAACTATGTTTTTTTGGATGATTATTAATTCTTTTAAAAGCCTAAGAATAATATTAATTGAAAAACCAGATGTGGTGATTACTACAGGTGTTTTAGCAATGATACCTCTTTGTTTGATTTCAAAAATTTCAAGAAAAAAACTAGTTTATATTGAATCGTTTGCCAAAATAAATTCACCTACAGAAACAGGTAAATTATTGTATAAATATGCTGACCAATTTTATGTTCAATGGGAATTCATGAAAAAATTTTATCCTAATGCTATATATTTAGGAGGTATTTATTAATGATATTTGTCACTTTAGGTTCTCAAAAATTTCAATTTAATAGATTACTAAGAGCTCTTGATGAATTGCCTTTAGATGAGAAAATATTTGCTCAAATTGGTTATAGTGATTATCACCCTAAGAACTATGAATATAAAGAATTTTTGGATAGAGTTGAATTTTCTTTGATTATGGATAAATCAGATATTGTAATTACGCATGGTGGTACAGGTGCAATAATGTCAGCATTAAAAAAAGAAAAAAAGGTTATAGCTGTACCAAGATTAGCAAAATATGGTGAACATGTAGATGATCATCAATTACAATTAATAGAACAATTTAAGGATTTAGATTTAATCTGTTCGTGCGAAAATATGGATTTAGAGAATGCATTAAAGACAGTAAGAAATCATGAGTATAAAAAATATAAAAGTAATACGGAGAAAATAATAAAAAGTTTAGAGGATTTTATAGGAGAATAAATTAATGAATAAAGACAATTTGATGCTAATTTTGAAAAAAAGTTTAAGATTTTTACCAGATAAATTGTATATAAAAATATATTACAGATTAAGGGTTGGAAAAAAATTAAATCTAAGTAATCCAATTACTCTTAATGAAAAATTACAATGGTTAAAGTTTAATTATCGATTTCCACTTCAATCTATAGTATCAGATAAGTTGTTAGTTAGAGATTATGTATCAAAAAAAATTGGGAGCAGTTATTTGATTCCTTTAATTGGTTCTTGGGATAGTTTTGATGATATCAGCTTTAAAGACTTTCCAAAACAATTTGTCTTGAAATGTAACCATGATTCTGGTGGATTAGTAGTCTGTACAGACAAAAAGGATTTCAATATGAAAAAGGCAAAAAAAAAGATTGAAAAATCTTTAAAAAGTAATTTTTACTATATAGGTAGAGAGTATCAGTATAGAAATATTAAGCCTAAAATAATTTGCGAAGAATTTATTTCGGATAATGGGAATATTCCAATGGATTATAAAATTTATTGTTTTAATGGCAAACCGGATGTTATTTTAGTATGTAAAGATCGTTTTAGTAACCATAGTCATAAAGCCTCATATTTATATTTTGACCAGGAATGGAATTTTATTCCGTTGAATAAGGGAGATGAGAATCTTCAAAATGTTGATGTACCAAAGCCTAAAAATCTAGATATTATGCTTCAAATCGCAAAGAAACTCTCTCAAGATTTTATTTTTGCTAGAATAGATTTATATAACATAAATGGAAAAATATATTTTGGTGAGGTTACACTTTCACCTAATTCAGGGTTTGACGCAGATATAACTTATGAAACGGATTTATTATTTGGTAATAAACTAGTTATTCCTTATTGGGATGAAATAGATAGGAAAATATAAGGATGGTAATATTGTGAAAGATAAATTTTTTAAAATTGTTGATAAAATATATATTAAAATCTATTGCTTGGTTAATGGTTTTGTATATTTTATTTTTTCAAGAAAAAGAACAAAAAAGCTTTCAAGTTTAAGTAGACAAGAAAAATTAGAAATAAAGAAATATTGGAAAAAATATAGAAGAATTGGTTTAAATATTAATGAATATAAGTGGTTCAGATCAAAAAATAAATTTGATAAAAGAATTATACCAGAGTCAATATGGCATTCTGATATTGAACCACATTTTAATAATGTTTTCTTGGAAAAGGCATTCCAAGATAAGAACTATTATGAATTTTTAATAGGTAAAAAAAATTCACCTTCTACAATTATTCATTGTATTAATGGACAGTTGTTAAATGAAAAATATGATGCTATAAATACAAATGAAGCGATGGATATTGTAAATACTCAAGATGAAGTAATATGCAAACCTTCAGTAGGTTCTGGTGGAGGTCGATCAATTAAATTTATTAAAGAAGCTATGAGTTTACAAGATATAAATAATATGATTGAGTATTATTCCGGTAATTTTTTAATTCAAAAAATTATCAAACAACATAAATTTATTGCATCTTTTAATGAAGATTCTGTCAATACTATGAGAATTATCACATTCTTATTTAAAGGTGAAGTTCATTTTATTTATGGGGAATTAAGATTTGTAAGTAAGGGATCAAGACTTGATAATTCTGCTGCAGGAGGAGATTGGGTGTTGATTAATAAAGATGGTACCCTTCAAAAAGAGTTCTATAAATATGATAAAAATACGACGGATATGTTTGTAGATAAAAATATCGATTTAAAGGTTAACAGAAAAATGAAAGTTCCAAATTGGGATGAGGTATTAAAATTAGTTAAGAAGACACATTATAGACTTTCACATTTTGGTATAGTGTATTGGGACGTGACAATACTAGAAAATGAAACACCAATAATTGTAGAATATAATTTGTTAGATAGTGATGCATATGCGTATCAATATGGAGTTGGTCCATTTTTTGGAGATCTAACAGATGATGTTTTAAATGAGATTTATTTGAAAAGGAGTTAAGATAGATGGATATATTGATTTTTGTTAATAAATATCCCAATGAAATTGAACCAAATGTATGTGTATTTATTCAACAATTGGTTTGGCAGTTTGCTGATTTAGGTTATAAATGTACAGTTATATCTCCTTTACCTATTAATTTAAATTTAAAATATTGCAAGTTAAAAGAAAAAAGTTATGAAATAACTGAAAATAATGAACGAATTGATATATATCGACCAAAGTATTTAAGCTTAGGCCAAGGGGATGGACCATTACAGAAACTTAGAGTACGTATTACGACATTTTTATATGAAAAAGCTATTATACGTATAATAAAAAAATACAGAATATCATTCGATATTATATATTCACATTTTTTATGTCCTGCTGGAGTTGTTGCTTCAAGAATTGGAAAGATTTATAACGTTCCAGCTTTTATGGCTCATGGCGAGGCATTATATGCTGGAGATGAAAAATATGGAAACACTCGATTAGCATATGAATTGTCGGGGTTAAAAGGTGTTATTGCTGTGTCAAGTCAAAATAGAGATTATGTAGTGAATGCAGGAATTGTAAAACCTGATATAGTTGGAGTTTTTCCAAATGGTTATCGAAAAGAGAGATTTTTTCCTAGAAGTAAAACTGAAAGTAGAAAAAAATTTGGATTGCCTGAAGATAAGTTTATAGTTGGAATGGTTGGAAGTTTTGATGACCGTAAAGGTGTTTTAAGAATTCAAGAGGCATGTGATCAATTAGAAAATGTTTTTTTTGTATGTGCTGGTAAAGGACCTGAGATGCCGACAAGTAAAAAATGTCTATGGGCAAAACCTGTAAATAATGCTGAGTTGCCATGGTTCTACAGTGCACTTGATATTTTTGTATTGCCAACAACAAATGAAGGATGCTGCAATGCTATAGTTGAGGCTATTGCTTGTGGATGCCCAATAATTTCTTCTAAACGATCATTTAATTATGATATATGTGATGAAACTAATTCTATATTAATTGATCCATTGGATATCTCAAATATTGCAACGTCTATAGATTTAATACATAATAATCAAGAATTATTAAAGAAGTTAAGAAATGGAAGTTTAGAAAAATCAAAGCAATTGTATATCGAAAATAGAGCAAAAAATATTATTAATTTTATTAAAGAAAAATCAATATAGAGAGGATTGTAGTTATAGGAAATATTTATGAAGATAGTACATTTATTGGCAACTGGTAATAATGGCGGAATTGAAAGACTTATCTATGATTATAGTAAAAACTCAAAATTGGAAAATGTTTTTATATTTGCTTGGGGTAGTGGCTCATGTGGAAATAAATTAAAAGATAGTGGAAGCAAAGTATATGACATTGATGGTCATAAAATTGGTAATTTTAAAACAATTAAAATGATAAACGAAATCATTAAAATTGAAAATCCAAATTTGATAATAATACATCATGCATCTGTTTTACTTCGATTTATAAGTTTATTTCATAAAAAGGAGAAAGTAATTGTGTATCAACATAATGATCCGAAAAATAATTTTGAAAATTTTTCAATAAAAGATTTTTTTAGAGTTTTGATATCTAAATGTGCTTTTAACCATGCCTCTAAGGTTATCGCAATATCAAAATTTGTAAAGAAGAATCTTATTAAATATTATAAAATTAATAATAATAAAATTACAGTGATTTATAATGGTACAGATCTTGATGAATTTTATTATCATCCACATGCATACGACGGCACTTTACATTTCGTTTCTGTAGCTAGATTAACTTATGAAAAAGGGATACAAAATTCTTTTAATTTATTAAAAAAAATACCTAATAGCATAGAATGGGATTATACTATTGTAGGTGATGGTGAATATAGAGAAGAACTAGAAGAGTTATCAAAAGATTTCCCTGAAAATCAAATTCATTTTTTGGGGAATAGGGATGATGTTAGTAAGATATTAGATTCAAGTGATATTTTTTTACATTTATGTAATTGTAATGAAGGTTTTGGTATTACTATCATAGAAGCAATGGCTAAGGGTAAGATTTGTATTGTTTCTGATAAAGGTGCTTTACCAGAAATTCTTGTAAATGAAATTAATGGTTATATAGTAGATAACGATGATAACGCAATAAGTATCATTGAGTCTTTGATACGAGAAAGAGAAAAATGGGATACTGTAATAGAAAATGCAAATAGAAGAGCAATGGAATTCTCAATTACTAGTTTTACAGAAAATTTAGATGTATTGTTAAAAAATAGTATATGATATGTATTAATGGAGGAGTGAATAAATGGAAAATAGATTAAAAATTTCAACAATTGATTTACCAATTTTTGTTATGGTTGCAAAAATATTTATGAATTGTAGTCAAGTTATACCCTCCTTTCAAGTATTAGATAACATTTTTGTCATTATTTATCTTATATGTATTATTTACTTAATTTTAAAAGAAAAATATACTGTTAGGAATTTAATAACTATTAGTATAATTTCTATTTTTATCTTTTATAGTGCTGTAGTAACAGGATATTCTGATTTATTAATTTCTTATTTATTTATTCTAGCAATTAGAGATTGTAATTTTGATTTAATAATTAAACATATCTACAAATTCTATGTTTTATTCTTTATTTTACATATCGTTTTAACTATAACGTTTTCTTTCACAGGTACGTTAACAACTAGTGTATTTTTTCGTGGTGTTAATAGATATACGCTTGGATTTACTCATCCAAATACTGCTGGAGGAAAATTTTTCACTTTAACACTTTTGTATTTATGGGTTTATAGAAATTCAATCGATATCAAAAGGATATTAGTGCTTATAAATGTTAATCTAATTGTTTACTTATTATCTGATTCTAGAACAGCATTTATACTTTCGATTTTGTCAATTATATTATTCAAAATTGGTAGTAAGAAATATGTTTATTTGCATATTGTTATTAATAAAATTGCTTTAATCATTTTTCCTTTTTTATCAATTTTGATATATATTTTTATTTTATTATATGATAAATCAAATCCAATAGCGTTGATAATGAATAAATTGTTAACAGGACGGATTAATTTAGGTGCATACGCTTTAAACAGAGTTGGGTTAACTTTTTTTGGTAGATTTATAGATTTTTATGGTGACTTAAGTCAGTACAGTGTAATGTATGGATTAAATAATTTTACATTTGACTGCATTTACTCTTTTTTTTACTGTAACATGGGATTGATTTATATAATTATACTTTCTTTAGAGTTTTATTTTATAGCAAAACGAAAAACAATATATATAAATATTTGTATTATTTTATGGAGTTTATATGGTGTTACTGAAGTATCTTGTTTAAATGTATTTAATTGTTATCCAATTATTTTTATAGTATTACTAATAAATAGTAAGGGTACATTAGTTTTTAATTCTGAAAAGAAAATGAGGTTATATGAAAATTAGTATTATTATTCCTGCTTATAATTGTCAGGCTTACATTAGTGATTGTCTTAAAAGTATTATCAATCAAACATATAAGAATATTGAAATTATTATAATAAATGATGGTTCTATTGACGAAACAGGTAAAATTTGTGATTACTATTCAAAACTCGATAATAGAATCATTGTAGTACATACAGAAAATCAAGGTGTTTCTGCTTCAAGAAATTTGGGATTATCTATGTGTAAAGGTGATTATATTATGTTTGTTGATTCAGATGATTGGATAGAGGAAAATGCATGTGAACTAATTGTAAATGAAATTGATCAAAAATCTTTATTATATTTTTATAGTAGCAGAAAGTATGAAGATGGTAGATTTTTAACTCAAAAGGAAGTAGTTGCAGAGTGTAAAATAAATGATTTAATGGCAGATATAGTAGCTTGTCCGAAATATCAATTTCACTATATGAGAGCAGTGTGGGGGAAGGTTTTCAAAAAAGAAGTTTTGAAAGATTTACAATTTTCCAAAACACTTTATATTGGAGAAGATGCACTGTTTTTATTGCAATGTTTAGTCAAAATTAATGATATAAATAAGGTTAAATTTTGTAAAGGATATTGGTATAACTATCGAATTTTATCTTCGTCTGCTGTAAGAAGATATAAAAATGATTTGTATTCTCAAGATTATATGCAATTCTACGAAATTAAAAATTTACTTTTTAATACAGAATATATAAATACTGAATCTATACAAACGTCGTTATTTATGTTATATTGGGAAATTGTTATTAATTTGATCATTAACGAAATGGCTGTAGAAGAAAACAAAAATGACTCTAAGCAATGGATTCACAGAGAAAATATTGAAATAAATTTTAAATTGTTAGATTACAAACGTTTTTCAAAAACACAATTTGTTATTTTAATTCTTTTGAAAATTTTTGGTTTGAATTTTACTGAAAGGATTCTTAGGACAAAAGTTAAGTATAGTTAGATTAAGGAGGTATATTAATGAAAAAGATTGCAATTGTTACTATTGTTTCAGCAAATTATGGAAATAGACTCCAAAATTATGCTTTACAAAAAGTTTTAGAGTCATTAAATTACTCAGTAGAGACATTGAAGAGGGATATCTCTAATAATAGTGTGACAAATGTTATAAAGAAGTTTTTTCAAATATTACTTAGAACAAAAGGCTCCAAATTTGATCAATTCAATAAATATATTAAATTTTCTAAGTATAGTGTTTTAAAAGATTATTATCCCGTTGAATTAAATAAAATTTATGACTATTTTATTTCTGGTAGTGATCAAGTTTGGAACCCATACTATGAATTTGTTGCTGGTAAATGTGACTTTCTTGAATTTGCTAATGATAAGCAAAAGATATCTTATGCTGCAAGTTTTGGCGTTAGTGACATACCTATTGAAAAAAAACAGGAATATGCTGCATATTTAGATAAGTATAAAGAAATATCCGTTAGAGAAATACAAGGAGCTAAAATTGTAAATGAGTTAACAGGAAGAAAAGCTCAAGTTGTTCTTGATCCTACCCTTTTACTTACGAATGTTGAATGGATGAATATTGAAAAAAAACCTCGATTTATGCCTAAAAAGAGGTATGTATTCATTTACGCTTTAGGTGAGAAGAATAGATATTTTCAAAATAAAATTGATGATTTAGCAGGTAAATATGAAATATTTGATGCTCAATTAATAAAAAAGAATGGTAAAGAGCTTGCTATAGGTCCATCCGAGTTTATATATTTATTAAGAAACGCTGAAGTTGTTCTTACTGATTCATTTCATGCAACTGTTTTCTCAATTTTATTTCATAAAAAGTTTATTACTTTCAACAGACCTGGATTGAATATGAATTCTAGAATAGAATCCCTAGCCGAAATGATAAAATTAGATAATTATTTTACTAATAATGGTAATTTAGTTTGTGAACAATTAATAGATTTTTCTAATGTTGATAAAATTCTAAATGTTCAGAGAAAAAAATCGATTGATTTTTTAAAAAGTGCTCTATCTAAATAGGATGAGGTGAATTGAATTTGGCAAAAATAGAACGCACAAAAAATGCAACTAGAAATATTAAATATGGTGTAATTCTAAAAGTTTACTCCATTTTTGTTCCATTTATGATACGTACAGCAATGATATATATAATGGGAGTAGAATATTTAGGATTAAATTCATTATTTTCATCAATTCTTCAGGTACTTAATTTAGCAGAACTTGGCGTTGGATCTGCCATGATATTTAGTATGTATAAACCTATTGCCGAAGATGATGAAAAAACGATATGTGCATTAATGAGTTTATATAAAACATATTATAGAATAATAGGAATTATTATTCTGGTAATTGGATGTATTTTAACACCTTTTATACCTAATTTAATATCTGGCGAAGTTCCAAATGATATTAATGTTTATGTTTTATACTTATTGAATTTAGCAGCTACTGTTATTTCTTATTGGTTATATGCATATAAAAGTTCAATTTTGTATGCACATCAAAGAACCGATATTATTAGTAAGGTGAATTTGATAACTAGTACTATACAATATATATTGCAATTATCTCTATTATGGTTGTTTCATAATTATTATTTATTTGTAGTTGTTATGTTAATTGTACAAGCTTTAACAAACTTGATTATAGCTGCATTTGCATACAAATTGTATCCTAATTATATTCCTAAAGGGAAATTATCAGATACCGAAATTAAAAGTATTAATTGTAGGATTAGAGATTTATTCACAGCAAAATTTGGATCTGTCGTTATTGGCTCAGCGGATACAATAGTTATATCTGCTTTTTTAGGATTAAAATCATTAGCTATATATCAAAACTATTATTTTATAATGAATTCTATATGCGGGTTCTTATCGGTTATATTTTCAGCAATAACAGCAGGTATTGGAAACAGTTTAGTGACTGAATCGAAAGAAAAAAATTATAATGATTTTAAAAAATTCACCTTCATAATCTGTTTTTTACTATGTATATGTTGTTGTTGTTTTGCTGGACTTTATCAACCTTTTATGGAAATATGGGTTGGGAAAAAATTAATGTTAAATTATAGATTTGTTATCTTATTTTGCATTTTGTTTTATTGTCTGGAACTTGCTATGATTTGGGCGACAATAAAGGATGCTGCAGGATTATGGCATTCAGATAGATTTAGACCATTAATAGGAGCTATTGCTAATCTAGTATTAAATATTGTAATGGTAAGATTTATAGGATTATATGGTATTATTTTATCTACCGTATTTAGTTATGTTTTTATTTCTATGCCGTGGTTAATACATAACTTGTTTAAGTATTTATTCAAAAAAACATTATATCAGTACTTGAAAGAAGTATTTATATATATATCAGTTACAATTTTTTCTACATTTATAATAATTGTTGTATGTAATCAAATTAATTTAAAAGGTATTCCTTCTTTATTTATAAAGGGTATAATTTGTGTTTTTTTACCAATCTTAATACAGTTCTTGATTTATAGAAATAAAGAAGTATTTAATCAATCTCTGAACCTAATAAAAATAATGATAAAGAAAGAAGGATAATAAAGATGGAATATAAAAAATTAATTAATGGTTATGAGCTTCCTTTAATCTGTTATGGTACAGATATTGTAGATTATAGATCTACTTTGATAGGTAAAATGAAAAAAGAAGTAAAATATATAATTAAAAAACTATTGTTAAAAAATACAGATAGGTATAAAAAAGATAAAGGTATTTTTAAATGCGTATATCATTCTATTGAAAATGGTTGCTATTTTTTTGATACATCGAGGGCTTATAATGGGTCTGAAAGAATGTTGAAAGATGCTTTAAAAAATAAGAGCAGAGAAAATTATTTTATTTGTACAAAACTTGATAATTATTCACAACTTCGTGATATTCCTGCTAAACAAGTATTATTAAAGAGTATGAATGAGCTTGGTGTTGATTATGTAGATTTATATTTATTACATTGGCCCGTAGCAGGTAAGTTTTTAGATTATTGGAAACAGTTAGAAGATTTATATAAAGAAGGTTTAGTTAAAGCTATCGGTGTTAGTAACTGCAAGATACATCATTTAGAAGAAATAAGGAAAATAGCAGACATAATGCCAATGGTAGATGAAGTGGAATTACATCCTTTATTATCTGAGAAGGAGTTATTGAATTATTGTAATAATAATAATATTCAATTAATGGCATATACGAGTACAGCACGTATGGATTTTAGATTAAAGACAAGTAAGAGAATGCAACAAATATGTAAAGAAACTGGTAAAAATCTTACTCAGATAATTTTGAGATGGCATATACAAAATGGTATTATTCCTATATTTAATACATCATCTGTCAATCATTTTAAAGATAATGTTAATATATTTGATTTTAAATTATCAAAAGAACAAATGAGTATTATTGATAGTATGAATATTAATTCTAGAACTCGGTATGATTCAGATAATTGTGAATGGGATAGACTATAACTGAAAGGATAGAGAATGATTTTTATGATTGAAAATATTGATAAAACTAAATGTACTGGTTGTAAAATGTGTGCTGATATATGCCCTAAAAATGCAATATCTTTTACAGAAGATAGTCAAGGCTTTTGGTATCCAAAAGTAAATGCTAAATGTGTTAACTGTGGAATTTGTATAAAAAAATGTCCCTCATTAAACGAACATGTTAAAGGTAATCAAGAGCCTATTGTTTATTCAGTTTGGAGTTTAGATGAAAATACTAGGATTTCTAGTACATCGGGAGGTGTTTTTTGGGAGATTGCACTAAAATTTTTAGAAGATGGTGGTGTTGTTGTTGGTTGTCGTTATGGCAAAGATTGGAAATCTGCAGAGCATATAATAGCTAGAAATAAATATGAATTAGAACAGATAAAAGGTTCAAAATATTTTCAATCTGACACAGCTGGAATTTACAAACAAGTTAGAAATGAATTAGAAATCAACAAAAAAGTTCTGTTTTGTGGAACGCCATGCCAAATATCAGCTTTAAAGGCTTTTTTAGGAAAGGAATATGATAATTTATATCTTATGGATTTTATATGTAGAAGTATAAACTCGCCAAAAGCTTTTAAAGCTTACATAGATGAACTAGAAAATATTCATAATTCTAAAGTTATAAAGGTACATTTAAAAAATAAAGAAAGAGGATGGCAAAGTTTAGCTTCTCAAGTACTATTTGAAAACGGAGATCAATCTTTAAAAGATAAAACTGAGGATTGGTGGGTAAAAGGATTTATTTACAACGATCTTTATACAAGAGAGTCATGTTATCATTGCCAATATAAAGTTTTACCAAGATTAAATTCTGATATTACTATTGGGGATTTTTGGGGTATAAAAAATCAACTACCAGAAGATATGTTTAATGGTATATCAGTAATGCTGCTTAACACAAAAAAAGGAGAATACCTTTTTGATATATGTAGCTCAAAGTTTAAATACAAACAATACACTATTGAGGATGTTTTACCAGGTAATCCAGCACTTTTAAAAAATCCTATTAAAACGAAAAAGCAAGATAAATTTTTTGAATTATTACATAAACATACTTTTAGTTATTCTGTTAAAAAATGTATTAATGTTTCTAGATTTGGTAGATTGAAGAGCTTCATAAAAAAATTTTTGAAAAAAATAAAAAAAGTTTTTTGGGTTCTATTTAAATCTGACATTGATTTGTTTAAATTTGTAAAATATAATTTTTTCTCTAAGAATGTTGTAAGAACAACGAAATCTCGTATTATACCTCATAAGAATGCAGTATTAGATTTACAAGGAGATTCTAAAATAATTTTATCAGGATCAAGAGATTTACATATAGGTATTAACAAACTTAAAGGTTCAAATGCAGAAACACACATTAGATTAAATGATGGTGCTATATGGGAGTGTAAAAACGGTGCCGATTTATTTTATGGTACTGTTATAGAAGTTAAAAATAATGCAAATTTTAGTACTGGTTTCTTTTCAGCAAATGGAGGAAGTGTTATTATTACGCACAAATCAATAGAGCTTGGAGAAGATGTAATGATTGGACGAAATGTTATTATTTATGATAGTGATTTTCATACAATTTTTAATCAATCGGGGATTCCATGTAATCCACCAAAAAAGGTAAAATTAGAAGATCATGTATGGTTAACATCAAATATCATTGTTCAAAAAGGAGTTACTATAGGAAAAGGAAGTCTAATAACAGCTTTTACAACAGTTAATAAAGAAGTTCCACCTCACTCAATTTACGGTGGTGAAAGTGTTGGGAAAGTGATTAAAAATCAAGTGGATTGGAGTAGGAAAATTTGTCCACTTGAATAATCATGGTATAAAAACTATTTATCGATAAATTGATATATTCTATAAATTTAATATAATTAATTATTTTGTTAATTGTTCTTAACGAGTTGAAAAGTGTTAAAATATAATATAGAGATTAATTATGGTTAAAAAACTGATTATCTAAATTATAATAAATTTATCTTAATACCTGTTATTTTTTAAGAGAATTAAGTGTGGTATCGTTATATTTAAAACAATGTATGTTTTTCAAAATCGAAGATGATATTTTATGGTATTGGAGACAATTAATCGATTTGTATAGGACTAGTCTACCATATGAAACTTTTTTATTGTTTACAATAACAATTTATTCTAATATTTAAGTTATTAGTTTTGATTCAATGTAAAGATTGAGATGCTAACAAGTAGTAAATAATCTATATGCAATAGCTAAACATTATTTCAAACATAAAGATTAAGTCTTGATAGACAAGCCTTCATACATTTTATTTAAAATTGTAATAAAAAAGTATCCCATACATTCAGAGTCACTCATTCTATTAGTCTGAGTCCTTTACACGCTTTCAGTTGTAAGGCGTATTTGTAGAATGTTAAATTCTGCAGATTTAATGAATTGAAGGTGTTTTTTTATATGCGAGATTTAAAACGAATTTTTGTACTTAAGTTTGAAAATAATTCTCAGCCAGAAATTGCTAGGAAGCTTAAAGTATAACAAAATAAAATTTTATGATGTATTTGTTGTAGTAGATGCACCAGATTTATTGGAACACTTCTCACAAATTAAATGAATCCTAAATCAATGAACTTATTTACTTTCTCTATTTAAATTTCGTATAACTCAATAAGAAAATGTTTTTAGAGTCAATGCCTTTAGGGAAAGATACGAAACTCTCTAAAGTTGATCTGTTGATTTTAAATGAATTGTTATTAACAACCATCGGTGAATGTAAACTAAACAATTTATTTGAAGTAATACAATCAAGAACAGATAAAAAATCAACCATCTTCTACAGTCAATGGGATTCGGTAGGATTGCTAGGTAAATTAGGTGATGGGCCGCTCGCTGATGCCATTTTTGATCGTATTAGAAACTCATCTTATACAATCCTTTTAAAAAGTAGATTTTTCGTGGAGATTTTTTAAAAATCAAATAATAAAAATGAGAGTCATTTCATAATTTGAAGTGGCTCTTATTGTGGATTTAGTGGCTCTGTGTAATGAATTGCATGCCTCTGTCCAAATAGATTGAGTGGTTCCACCACCATGATTATATTCAAAACATTTAAAAACTAAAAATGAGGTGATGGTTTTGACAAATAGAAATAATTGTTTAAATATTTTAAAATGTATAGCATGTTTTGGTGTCGTTTTTATTCATGTTCCTTTTCCTGGTGTTTTTGGTGTTATTATTAAATATATGTCTACATTTGCTGTTCCGCTTTTTTTTATGATAGCTGGATATTACTCTTATGGGTGTACTGAAGCAAAAATATTTAGGCGTTTAATTAAAATAGTAAAAATATTAATATTTGCTATTTTGTGCTTTCTTATTTGGGAAATCATTAATCAATTAAAAAATCACACCCTAATTTCATGGTTCATAATTAATTTCAATTGGAAAATGCCAATTAAATTTTTTGTTTTCTGTACTATTCCATGGTCAATTCATTTATGGTATTTAATTGCAATGAGTGAGACATATTTGACCTAGCTTATTATTGTAAAACATAGATTAGAGCATAAGGCAATAAGGTTTTGTGGATGTTTTCTCTTATTAGGAGCAATACTTGATGTAATCGTTGAATCCTTTGGATTTAAATGGTTGTTTAAAGTGAATTTTCTATTACGAGCATTGCCATGGTTTATGCTTGGCTATATGATTCATAAAAAATACTATTCAAATATACCAGAAATTAAGAATAGTAAATTGGTTTTAATCGCATCTATAGGTTGGATTATTACTATATCTGTTGCTTTTTTTAATATTAAGATTAATTATAATTATATAGGAGTATTAATAACAGCTCCTTCTCTATTCATTTTGGCTGTAAAAAATTCTAATATTAAAATTAGTAAACCTATTGAATATATTGCTGAAAAGTTATCATTATTCATTTATATATTTCATCCTCTCGTTTCTTCTATTATTATCATTTTTATGAAAAATATAATAAATATAAATGGGATATATACATATTTTCATCCTGTAATTACGCTTTTTGCATCTATTTTTGTTTCCTTAATTTTTGATTTATTATTAAGGAAAAAAATTTGAGAATTTATTTAAACTTAGGAAATTAGTAATGTTAAATGATTATATTTTAATTAAACAATACTGAACATAAAATATGTGTTTCAAAAAATGATAATGATAATAGAAAAAAATTCTTGCTATCATTATGACAACCCAATTATAGGTGAATAGCATAGGCATAATTTAAAAATTAAGTCCTGTTCTTCGACAAGTAATAGTGTTCATAGTTGATAATCATATATTAATTATCAACTATTTTGCGTATACGACTTAAATTACAAGATACTTATGACGATTTACATAAAGTCATTAATCTAACATAGTTTTAAAAAAGGTTAAGTTAAATAGAAAGTTATATTCAATTTATTTTAATGAAAGAGTGTTTGAAGGAAGTTATAGTGAGATTTCGGGTACAATCTAGCGATATGCATTATATTTTTTAATATCATTAGAACAAGAAAAAGCAAATCAACAAAATAGCAAATATCAATACTCATATTGACATCTGCTAGTACTCAGAGTGTAAAAAGTACATAAGTACAAATGGAAACATAGATGATCTTAATATGCTATATATATTATAGATTTTTATTTGAAAGAGAGACCAGGAAGTGGTAAATAGTGTATGAAGAAATTAAAGTTATTAATAGTAATTAAGTGATTACAACTTTTTAGTTATATTTAAATGCGGATTATATGAAGTCATCACGTTTGTAAACACGTAGATTATGAATAAATATTGACTTTATTTAATTAACTATATTGTCGGCGATGTTATAAGAAATAAATAGATTATAATCAATTTATATTTTTAACAGAAATTATTTTTATGCTATACTATGCACTGTAGATACATAAAAATAGATTTATTGATTAATTTTATTGAAATGTTTCTAATGAATAAGAGGGAGGATATTATGAATTCAAGAATAAATTGTAATGAGAGTCTAGACGAAGAAGCAATTGATTTATTTGAGTTTTTTCGTGAGATTTTCAAACATATTAAGTTGATTATTGTTTTATGTATATTGTTTGGTGTTGGTGGTTTCTTTGGAACAAAGTTATTGATTGCTCCAAAATATACGGCTAGTACTTCAATTTATTTAACGCCTCAGATTAGTGAGAGTGGATCTTTGGATTATAATTCGCAGATGGCCAATAGTAAATTGGTTACGAATGCGGTGAATTTATTAACGCAGAATAACATTATGTCTGAGGTAGCTAAGGATGTAGGATTGGATAGTGCTGATAGTGTTAAAAAGCTTGTTAGTGTTAGTAATGAGGCTAATACAGAGATCATTACAATTTCTGCTACGACAACAGATCCTAAATTATCTAAGGATATCGCAAATGATACAGTTAACACTTTTATTCGTACAATGCAGAAGAATTTAAATGTTCGTAATATTGAAGTAGTAGATAAAGCAAAGTTATCTTATGTGCCAAGTGGACCGAATGTTAAGAAGAATACATTATTAGCGACTATGGTGGGTTTTGTATTAGGTTGTGGTTATGCAACATTGAGATTCTTGTTTGATAATCGTTTACGTACAAAGGAAGAGGCAGAAAAGTATTTGGGTATTCCAGTATTCTGCGAGATTCCTGAACTATAATGGCTAAGTATATTGATTTGCATTCTCATATTGCTTGGGGTATTGATGATGGTATGCCTTGTATTGAGGATGCCATTAGTTCATTAGAGAATGCTAAAAAGGATGGTATAGTAGGTATATGTAGTACACCGCATTTCATTCCTGGTCAATTAGATGTTCATATCTATAATGAAATGGTGACTCGTCAATTGGAATTAAGAAAGATGAGTCCTATCCCTATCTATTTTGGTGGGGAAGTTATGATGAATAGTGAATTCATTGAAGGATTAGAATTAGATTTATATCCAACATTGAATAGTTCACGTTATATGCTTGTAGAATATAATGTTCTTCGTGATATTCATTCGATTGATTATAGAGATGAATGTTTATATGAATTGAAGATGAAAGGCTTTGTTCCTGTATTGGCTCATATTGAAAGATATTTCCATGATGGGTTAGACTATTCAATCATTGATCATTGGGTTGATATGGGTTGTGTTCTACAAATAAATCGTACTTCTATTCTTGGTGTAAATGGAAAGAAAATACAGTCTAATGCATTAGAGTTATTAGACAATGGATATTGTGATGTGATTTGTACAGATACGCATAGAGCGAGTGGAAATCGTATTGAACAATTGAGTGATGTGTATTCAGTTGTATCTAAGCGTATTGGTTCTGAGAATGCGGACATCTTATTTTATGAGAATCCTAAGTTGTTGTTGAGTGATAAAGAGATATTAAATATTGAGGTTGAAAAGAAAAAGAAACTGTTTGGTTTCTTTGGGAGATAGAAATGGCAAGAAAGAAAAGAAATCAATTTGATGTGGATGAAATCTATCGTGGATTACGTACAAATATTGAATTTAGTCAGATGGATGATGCGATTCAAGTAATCAACGTAGTAAGTACGATTCCTAATGAAGGAAAGAGTACTGTAGCTTGTAATTTAGCTCGTATTATGGCAGCTAAATATAAAAATGTATTATTAATCGATTGTGATTTAAGAAATGCTTCAGTTCATAAAACACTTCAGATTTCAAATCGTTCTGGATTAACAAATATTATTTCTGAATTTAGAGAAGGCGTAAGTATTCATTCATTTGAAGGAGTACAAGACGTACAATTTGATGGAGGTTATCCTTTATCTGTCATTACTGCAGGTCATAGAGTACCAAATCCAAGTGAAGTATTAGGATCAAAAAGATTAGCTAAATTCTTAAATCAAGCTCGTCAAGAATTTGGGTATATTATTATTGACTGTCCACCAGTTGCGGTAGCATCTGATGCCATTCCATTATGTAATGTAAGTGATGGAGTATTGTATGTAGTTGATGCAAAATCTTCTGATAAACGTAAAGTAAAAGTAGCCATTAATGACGTAGAAAGAAATGGTGGTCACGTCATGGGTGTTGTATTAAATAAAGTAGAATCAGCTAGTGACAGTAATTATGGATATGGCTACGGATATGGTTATGGAGGAGAAGACAATGGTAAAAAGAAGAAAAAGAAATAGTTTTATTATCTTAGCTTCAACTCTATTATTAACTGGATGTGGAAATAGTGAATTAGAAATTACAAAGAATGATATTTTAGAAGTGGCAAGAGATGATGCGAATGCCACTAAAAAAGAATGTTCAAATGTATCTATCCAAGAAGAAAAGAAATACTATACGGTAAGTTTTGATACAACTACTGGTTCTTATGAATATAAGATTGGTAAAGATGGTATTATACAAGAAAGAAATTATAAAAGAAGTAATAGTGAAGAAGTTTCTACGACTGAACCAGTAGAAGAGAAGAAGGAAAAAACTAAAAAAGAAGAATCAACTTCTTTTGATGAAAACCAACAGCAAGCAATCAATGCAGTTCTTGCCAATGCAGGTCTAGGACAAGAAGATGTAACAGATATTGGTTGTACTTTAGATGAAGCTACACAACAATATACAGTTACATTTAACTTCCAAGGTACGAATAATACTTCAACAGTTGATGCGCAAAGTTTTGCCGTATTATCAACAATTATGGGTTAATGTATTTAATAAGAAAAGGATACTTTATGATTAACGCTTACATAAAGATTTGTCCTTTTCTTTTTTTTTTAGTATAATGAATAGGTCATATGGAGTTGATGATTTAATGTCAAAAATAGGAAGTTTAAAAATAACAATTGAATTTGTTTTTTTTATGTTTATTATACAATTTTCTGGATATAGTTTAGAGACTTGTTGTAAATTATGTATATTATATTTTTTAATGCAAATACTGATTGGAAGATATCAAGGAAAAGTTTTATTAATATATGATGAAATTCGTTTGATTATATTAAGTCATATTGGCTTTTTTATAGGAAGTTTTCTTGTTTTCCCAATTAGTACTTGGACTATAAAAAAATTCTTTGGATTTGTTTTATTAACTTGTGCTTTATTTGTATTTGCAGGATGTAACTCTAGATATTCTCATAAAATATTTAGAAAATGGTTTAAACATAATACATTAATTGTTGGTGTTGGACATACAGCAGAAAAATTAGGAATGGTGTGTTTTGGAAATGGATACTCACTTCTAGATGTAATAGGTTATGTAAATTGCAATCATTCAAAAAAAGTTAAGTATATTCAGCAGGAACAAGTAGTAGATGTGAACAAAACATTTGATTTAGATTCAATTTGTTCAGTAATCAAAGAAAAAAATATTGATACTGTATTGATTGCGATTCCTGAAATGGATAATGAAGATTTAAATGCTGTGTTTGAAGTGTTTAAAAATAAAGTCGATGTTATTAAATATTTACCACTAGTAAATGGCTTAGTAACATTTGATACAAAGGTTGAAGATTTTGATGGAATCTTAATGATTTCTAATTCTCGTGGTTTAGAACATTTCTTATCTTATGCATTAAAACGCATTATGGACATTTGTGCTGGTTTATGTGGTTTATTACTTCTAATACCATTAACAATCTTTGTCTTCATTAAAAATCGTCAAGAAGGAGATAAAGGTCCTATTTTCTTTACGCAGAATCGTATTGGTAAGAATGGTAAAGAATTTATGATGTTCAAATACCGTACTATGGTAATCGGGGCAGATAAGATTCTTGAAGAATTAATGGAAAAAGATCCAGCCATTCGAGAAGAATATACAAAGAATAAAAAATTAGTGAATGATCCACGTATCACAAGTGCAGGTAAATTCTTACGTGAAAAGAGTTTAGATGAGTTTCCACAATTTATTAATGTGTTATTAGGTCAAATGTCTTTAATTGGACCTCGCCCATATTTACCAAGAGAAAAAGAGGATATGGGAGATTATTATTATGACGTTATTGCATGTAAACCTGGTATTACAGGTATGTGGCAAAGTCATGGTAGAAGTGATGTGGATTTTGATCATCGCTTGTTGTTAGATGAATATTATTATCGTAACTGGTCTTTCTGGTTGGACATTACATTGTTATTTAAAACTATTAAACAAGTGCTATATGGTAGAGGAGCAGTATAGAAAGGAAAATAATTTATGAATAACGATTATATGAATGATGAAATGGAAATTGATTTGATAGAGTTATTGAAGGATATAATTAAAAATATAAAGTTTATTGTAAAAATAACTTTATTGTGTGGAGTGGTTGTGTTTGGCGTTTCACAATTCATTTTACCTAAAAGTTATACATCAAGTACAGATATTACAATTGTACCGGCAGAAACTTCTTTGGATTATACTTCCTATTTAACTGGAAGTAAGGTGTTAAATGAAGTAAGTAATAAAATTGATTTTGAAATGGCAGCTCTAGTCGAAAGTATTGAAGTAACAAGAGATTCAAATAATACGTATAATTATAATATTAAGGCTACTACAAATGAACCTAAATTATCGTATCGTATTGTCAAAAATGTTGTAAATGAATTCAAAAAGTCAATGGTGTCTGAATTAAACCTAAGTAGTGTAACTACACTGAATGAGCCACAAATAAATACTACACCAGTGAGTCCGAATGTAAAAAAGAATACTTTGATTGGAACTTTCGTTGGTTTAGTAGGTAGTGTATGCATTGTAGTTTTACGTTTCTTATTTGATAAACATTTAAGAACTGCAGAGGAAGCTGAGATGTTTTTAGGGGTAGATGTTTTAGCTGAAATACCATTGAAGAAATAGGAGAAAATCATGGAACATAATATATCGAGTAGTTCGGCTTATCGAAAACTACGTACTAATATTGAATATAATGAAAAGCATCCGCATATTCATAGTGTATGTTTAACTGGTGCAGACCATGGGGCAGGGGCTACAACGGTCTCAGTTAATTTGGCATATTGTTTTGTGGCAAATACACCGAAAGTGTTATTGATTGATTGTAATATAAATGATCCACATATTCATGAACACTTTAATATAAAGAATGATTTTGGTTTAACAGATATTTTAGAAGATAATGATTATACAAATTATTTGAAATACACTAAAGTAATCAAAGATAGTTATTCAGGCAATGAATTACTTGTAATTACAGCGGGGAATGAGAGAAAACATCCAATTGATTTATTGAGTGGACAGTGTTTTAAGAAATTTATGCAGTTAATGAAATCTGAATATGATTTTATTATTGTGGATTGTCCTAGTTTAGAAAGTTGTAGTGATGTAATACCAGTAAGTCATTTGGTGGATGGAACAATACTTGTTGTATCATTACCTGAAACAGATAAAAATATGGCTAAAAAGTCTATAGAACGTTTAAAAAGAAATGGTGCTGAAGTATTAGGTACTGTATTAAATAAAGTGGAATAGGCATATATCCTATCCCTTTTTTGTAAATATAATTATTTTGTAGTAAAATAAATGGGCATGAGGAGATTTTTGTTATGAAAAAAAATAAGAAACAAAATAAAGTTGGTAAGGTATTTGGAATTATTTTCTCTATCTTGCTAGTTGCTGCAACAATGTATTTGTTGTTTAACATTATTAAATTGAATGTATTGCCTACAAAATTATTGTTTTTAATGACAATTGTATTTGTATTACTAGATTTAATCTTCATCTTATTGTTGTGCTTTTCAACAAAAGGTGTTGTATCTAAAATCATTTGTATTATTTTTACTATTGCACTTTCATTAGGATCTTGTTTAGGTGGATACTATATATCGAAAACAGGTGGATTGCTTTCTAATATTACTAATGTTGCTAAACATTCTAAAAATACAGTGAGTATAGTAGTTAAAGAATCAAGTGATATGAAAAAGAAAACAGATCTTGCTGGTCATAGTGTTGGTACTTTAGCGAATATTAATACAACAGGTTCTAAAAAGATTTTAAAGGAATTAACTAATTCTGGAATTTCAATGGAACAAAAAGAATTTGGTAGTATGACTGAAATGTTAGAATCATTCTATAATGGAGAAGTGGATTCAATTGTCATTAGTGAATCTAGTCGTAGTCAGATTACAGATATGGAAGCTTACGCAAACTTTGATAGTAATACTCGAGTTGTTTATCAAACTTCATATAAAGTTGAAAACACAGATAAGGCCAATGCAGTAAGTAATATTACTACAACACCATTCAATGTTTTGATTTCTGGATCAGATACTCGTGGTGGATTTGACGAAAATGGTCGTAGTGATGTAATTATGGTAGCTACAGTAAATCCTAAAACTGGAACAATTTTGTTAACTTCAGTTCCTCGTGATTTCTATGTAACAACAGCTTGTGATGCAGGTGATGGATGTCAAGAAGGTGCCTTAGATAAGATTACACATACAGGTATTCATGGTACAAATACGACTAAGCGTACTGTAGAAAAACTTTTGGGTATTGAAATTAACTATACATTTAAAGTAGGTTTCGATACAGTAACAGATATTGTTGACGCTGTTGGTGGTATTGATGTAAATGTTGAACCAGGCTATGAATGCAATAACTTCTTACATGCTCCAGGACTAAGTGTACATGCAGGTGTGAACCACTTAAATGGTGAACAAGCATTAGGATATGCTCGTGAGCGTTATGCATATAGTGAAGGGGATCGTCAGCGTACAAAGAATCAACAACAGGTTCTAATGGGTATTGTTGATAAGGTTACAAGTCCTGCAATTGTTACTAACTATGCTCAAATCATGGATAGTATGTCAAATACATTCTCAACAACTATGTCAAATGATGAAATTTCATCATTGATTAAATATCAATTAAATAAGAATCCAAAATGGAAAATGGAACAATATATGGTAAATGGTACTGGAGATACATTAATGTGTGCTGAGCTTGGTGATGCCGCTTATGTAATGGTACCAGATCAAAGTACAGTAACAACGGCTAAGAATAAGATCAATGCTGTTCTTGCTGGTAAATCAGCGGATGATGTAGAGTAAGGATATATTCCTTGCTCTTTTTTTGTTTTGTAGGTGTATAATTTCAATGTGAGGTGTTGTTTATTATGGAAACTACTGATTATATACAAAATAGAGTTAATACGAATATTCGTAGGTTTGAAGGACTAAGCAAGAAGTATCATAGGTGTCATATAGGATTGCTTGTTTCTTCTTTTAGTTGTTTTACATGTGTTCTTATCTTGAATGTAATTTATTTGATTGTTCCAGTAATATGGTTGATCTTTTCTGCATGTGTATTAGTACTGGCTGGCTTGTTTTTATTATTCTTTGACGTGTTGAATGATTATTCATCGAAGTCATTGGAATATAGGTATAAGGCTGATTTATTGAACTATGAAAAGAACTTATATGAAGCAAAACAGGGTGGATTTAAAGGTTTTGCGTTTCGTTGTGAAAGGTTTATGTAATCTCGCACTCTTTGTGTGAATTTGCCAACTCATGGTCATTTATTATATAATATGTAATTGTGAGCTACAAAAGAGTTTATAGGAGATTTTAATATGTCTAAAAAGGATGTAAAACTTTCGCAGAATGTGAAAAAGAAAAAGAAGAAAAATAAGCGTCCTATCAGTAAGTTTTTAACTGTATTTATGTTTATTGCGTTGGGTGCATTTATTTTTCAAATGATCCGTTTGGATTTGTTACCTTTTAAATTAATAATATTAGTTTCATTGGTGTTCATACTATTAGCCTTAATTCTGACTATTTTAATGAGGTTTAAGGCAAAGAAGTTCTTTAGTCGTTTTATATTGGGGATTATTTCTTTATGTATGTGCATTGGACTTGCGTATGGAAATTATTTCTTATTTAAGACAAAGGATACGTTTGATGTCGTAACAAGTCTTGCGGATAGTAAGGCGACAACTACTTCGATTGTTGTTAAGAAAGCTTCTTCAATTAAGAACGAGAATAATTTGAAGAAAAAGACAATTGGTACAATGTTGAGTGTGGATAAGAAAGCTACTCAGCGTATGTTGGATTCTTTAGATAAGAAGAAGATATCTTTTAAGACAAAGGATTATGATTCCTTAGATGATTTAATGACAGCTTTCTATGATGATAAAGTAGATGCGATTTGTTTAAATGAGAAGTATCGTGATATTCTTCACGAGAGTGAGGCGTATTTTAGTTTCCAAACGGATTCAAAAACAATTTATCAAAATGTAGAATATACAAAAGTAGACAAGACAGATAACCCTAGTGATTCAGTTAAAAATATTACTAAAGATGCGTTTACTATTTTAGTGAGCGGCAATGATTCATATGGATCTTTACAGGATAGTAATACGCGTAGTGATGCGAATATGTTGTTGACGGTGAATCCTAAAACAGGTCGTATTTTAATGACGAGTATTCCTCGTGATTATTATGTTGACTTAGTATGTGATGAAACAGGGGATAATGCTTGTCCTGAAGATAGTAAAGATAAATTAACGCATTCTGGTTTAATGGGTGTGAAGTGTACGGAAAGAACAATCGAAAAAGCATTGGGTATCAAAATCAATTATAATATTCGTATTAACTTCTCTAGTGTGGTAAACTTAGTGGATGCACTAGATGGAATTGATTTGGATATTCAAAAGGGTGAAGAAGTTGATATTCTTTATGCGAATGGACAGCCTGGTTTAAGTGTTGGTCAACATCATGTGGATGGTGAAACGGCATTAGCCTTTGCGCGTGAAAGACATGCCTATTTGGATGGTGACAATCAGCGTGTGCGTAATCAACAAAAAGTATTTAAAGCTATTTTCAAACGTATAGTTTCTCCTAAGATGATCACGAACTATGGTAAGTTTATGGATGCATTGGCTGTAGCTTTTGATACAAACTTATCGAATGATGAAATCAGTGATTTTATCAAGTATGAATTGAATAATACGCCAGATTGGAAATTTGAATCATATTCACTTGTAGGTGATTCAGATTCTAGGTTCTGTTATGCTTCTTCTAGCTATGCTTCAGTCATTGTTCAAAATGAAGAAATGAATGAAATCGCAAAAAGGAAGATTCAAGCTATCTTGGATGGTAAAAAGGCATCTTCTGTAAAAGATACTTCTGGTTTTTCTCAAAAACCGAGTGAAGATAATTCAGTAGGTAATGCTCAAGAGTTTGCTGAGATGAGCAACAATAGTGAAGCAACAGATGAAGATTATTATACGTATGAAGAACCTTCATATGAGGAAAATGATGAATATTACTATCAGCCAGAAGAACCTGAAGAATACGATTATTCTGAGGATTATGCAGGATAGGAAACCATTAGCCATTTCGTAATGAGATGGCTTTTTTACTTTTTATATGTTTTAAGTTATAATAAAGAAATGTAAAAGAGGTTTTTAACTTATGAATAGTTTATATAAATCAAATATTTATCAAAAATATAGAGGAATCATGATATCACTGATTGATGTTTGTATTGTCATGTTCTCTTATTTAATGGCATACATGATCCAAAATAATTTCTTTATTAATGAGAAAACAATCGCTCTGACAAAGATGTTAAGTCTTGGACTAATATTCATGTTGCTTCTACACTTTGTTGTTCTACGATTGTTTAAAACACAAATGTCATTATGGACATATACAGGTCCAAATGAAATTATACGTACATTTTTAAGTTGTTTAGTATGCTTTCTTGTAATGTCCTACTTTGTATTAAAAGTACACCTATTTAGTATAGAATTAATCGCGTTAGCCGAGTTGTTATGTTTTATATTTCTTTTAGGAGCACGAATGCTATATAGAATGGCAAGACGCTATATAGTCGATGTGGATAGAGTGGATAATTGTTTGATTGTGGGAGCTGGTAATGGTGGATATTTATTGATGAATGAAATTTATCATAATATGGCCTATCCATACAACGTGATTGGATTCTTGGATGACTTTAAGAAAAAGGGGACTATGCTAAGTGGTAAACCAGTACTTGGAACTATTTCTGAAGTAGAGCGTATTTGTCAAGAGAACAATGTTCGTTGTATCTTTATTACCATTTCTTCTGTGAGTGACGAAAGAAAACAAGAAATCTTAGATTTATGTACATCCACTTCAATACCAACAAAGATTATGCGTATTTTTGTTGGAAATGATGAAAGTAATCACATTTCATTTGAAGATATTGATATCAAGGATTTATTAAACCGTCCTAGCATTGACTTAAAAGTCGATCAGATTGGTTCTTATCTTACGAATAAAGTGGTTTGTGTTACCGGAGCCGGTGGATCTATTGGTTCTGAATTGTGTCGACAAATTATTCATTTCAATCCATCCAAATTGATTATGGTGGATATTAATGAAAATGCACTATATATGCTTAAACAAGAATTCTTAGTCATGAAGCGTAAGAAACAAATGAATGATTCTATTCAACTAGAATCTTTGATTGTTTCCATTCGCGAACGAGAAGAAATCTATAAGCTTATGAGAAACTATAAGCCGGATGTAGTATATCATGCGGCAGCACATAAACACGTACCTTTAATGGAAGACCGTCCTACAGAAGCTATTAGAAATAATATCTTTGGAACAAAGAATGTGATTGATGCTTGTTGCGACTGTGGTATATCTCGTTTTATTATGATTTCAACAGATAAGGCTGTAAATCCAACAAATGTAATGGGTGCTACTAAGCGTATGACAGAAATGTATATGCAATCAAGAAATACTAAGGGTGGTATTCATATGGCGGCTGTACGCTTTGGTAATGTATTAGGATCTAATGGTTCTGTTATTCCAATCTTTAAAGAACAAATTAAAAATGGCGGTCCAGTCACTGTAACACACAAAGATATTAAGCGTTACTTTATGACTATTCCTGAAGCAGCTCAATTAGTATTACAAGCAGGATTCTATGCCAATGAAAGAGAAATCTTTGTGTTAGACATGGGAAAACCAGTCAGAATCTGGGATTTAGCCGACAAAATGATTCGATTGGCAGGACTTGTACCAGGAAGAGATATTGAAATTCAAGAAATTGGATTGCGTCCTGGAGAAAAGATGTTTGAAGAATTAGCTCTAGAAATGGAAGAGTGTCATAAGACAGACAATAATTTAATCTTTGTACACGAAAAGATGGATATTGATTCAAAAGAAGTAGATTCTAAATTAAATAAGCTAAAAGAATTAATGAATCAAACAGATGACAAACTTCAAATCAAAGAAGTCTTGATGGACATGATCAAAGAATAGAGATTCAAGCTGGGTAGATCCCGGCTTGTTTTAAATTGTTATGTTTTATGAGTATTCCATGGTGGCGAAGCCACCCTATCCATTTGGACAGAGCAATGTAATCCATTGCTCAGGGCCGCTGAATCCACAAAGAGAAATTATAAAAAGTCATTCACACTTGTATTATTGTATATGACGGAGAAATGGTGCGCGTATAGCGCACCATCGGTGTATTTGTAGCAGTCAACCGGTGCATTATTCCTTCTGTTGTATGATTTACTCGACCATCATATTCCATATCAATCAATTCACTCTTATCCACTGTTCTTGCCTCTGTAATGTTATAAAGGCATGGATATCACATTCACTTTGTACATTATCATTTTTATCTTTCAAATCTTGATTTGTGAGTATTCCACGCATTCAGAGCCACACCGTCCAGCACTGAGAGCCACCTATTCC